>JFBN01359836.1_pt1 | contig 10480 bp, 13 predicted proteins | sample 768741 | NCBI WGS metagenome assembly JFBN01 (sample SAMN01983846, study PRJNA193217) | chicken gut metagenome | biome: terrestrial biome; isolation source: ceca of Broiler chicken | host: Gallus gallus | place: United Kingdom: England | collected 2010-09-07
TCTTTGTTTTCAGAAACGCCCTGCAGATCACAGAAAGGAGAACTTTATGAACGAGAAAGAATTGGAAAAGCTGGGCCTTTCCGCTGAGCAGGTCAAGGCAGTGTGTGAGCTGCACGCCGCCGAGATACAAAAGCAATCTCAGACTATTTCCACGCTGAAAGCAGAAAAAGGTCAGCTGGAAACACAGCTGGGCGAGGCAAACAAGACCTTGCAGGGCTATGACCCGGAGTGGAAGGCAAAGGCGGAACAAGCGAAGAGGGATGCGGAAAGCAAGGTAAACGCCCTGCGCCGCGACTTTGCAGCAAAAGAATGTGCGGCCGCACTGCAATTTTCCAGCGAGAGCGCAAAGCGAGCGTTCCTTGCCGATTTTGCGGCAAAAGAACTGCCCTTGCAGGACGGCAAATTCCTCGGCTTTGACGACTTTGTGAAAGCCTACCGGGAAAGTGACCCCGCCGCCTTCCGGCAGGAGGAAGACAACACCCCTCCCCCGCGCTTTTCCGCAGCTACGCCGGGCGCATCGGGCGGAGCGACCGACCGCGACCGCGCCAACGCCGCCATCCGCGCCGCATTCGGCGCAACCACATAACAAAAAAGGAGTTGTAAATTATGGCAGTAAACGCAATTTTAAGACATGACGCCGAAGCCACCATCAATCAGCAGGTCGTCAAAGAAATCATGCAGGACACGCCGAAAAATTCGGTAGTGATGCAGCTGGGCAGACGCTTGCCCAATATGACCAGCAACCAGACGCGCGTTCCTGTTCTGTCCATGCTGCCCATGGCATACTGGGTAAACGGCGACACCGGATACAAGCAGACCAGCCAACAGGCATGGGACAACGTATATATTGACGCCGGAGAGCTGGCGGTCATCGTGCCCATTCCCGAAGCCGTTGTCAATGACGCAGATTTTGACATCATCGGTGAGGTGACCCCGCGCGTGAGCGAAGCCATTGGAGAGGCCGTCGACAAGGCCGTCATTTTTGGCATCAACCGTCCCTCGGTTTGGCAAAGCGACCTTGTGACGCTGGCTCGACAGGCGGGCAACAATGTCACGGGCGGCATTAGTTATGATTCCCTTCTTGGCGCAAACGGACTGTTCGGAAAAGTAGAAGGCGCGGGCTATACCGTGGACGGCGTTGTTTCCGCCATGACTGGACGTGCGGCGATGCGCGGCATCAAGGACGACGCAGGGCGCCCGATTTTCGTCACCGATATGCAGGGCGCCACGCGCTATGCGCTGGACGGTGCGCCCATGTACTTTCCCGCAAACGGCGCGTTTGACCCCTCTGTTGCGCAAATGGTGGCGGGCAACTGGAAACAACTCGTTTTTGCCATCCGTCAGGATATTCAGACGAAGATTCTTACCGAGGGTGTCATCCAAGACCCGGAGAGCAAGGCAATCGTCTACAACCTGGCACAGCAGGACATGATTGCGCTGCGCGTCACCTTCCGCATGGGCTGGGCACTGCCGAACCCCGCAACACGTCTGAACCCCGACCGCGCAAACGTCCCCTTTGCCTACATTGAGCCGGGTACACCCGTCACCGACTACGCCGCCACCTTCACCGTGCAGGATAACGAAAGCACCGCTGTCAAGGGCGCAACCGTGAACGTCAACGGCGCAATCCTGAAAACGAACGAGAGCGGCAAGGCGGTATTCCACCTGCGCAACGGTGTATACCCGTACAACGTCAAGGCAAGCGGCTACCGTACTATGACGGGCGAGGTGGAAATCTCCGACGGCACCAAGGATGTGACAGTGAAATTTCCCGCTAAAGCGGAATAAGGAGGCGTGACGCATGACGATTTCACAGGCTTTGCAAAAGTTGTACAAAAAAATCACCACGCATGACAGCACCGAAACGAACATTGCCGCCCTCATTGCCGACCTTGCACAGAACTATCCCGAAAGCGGCGGCGGTGCGTCCGTTTCCATCGACAAAACGCTGACGCAGGAAGGCCAGGCGGCCGACGCCAAAACCGTGGGCGATAAGCTCGCGGAAAAGCTGGACAAAAGCGCCGCTTTAACCGTAGATGCAACCCTTGCGCAAGCAGGAAAGGCAGCCGACGCACAGGCAGTGGGCACAAAGCTTTCCGAGAAAGTGGACAAAACCACCGCCGCCACCAAAGAAGCACTGGGGCTTGTCAAACAAGCGGCAGCCGTTGCCGATGCCGCGGGCGAACAGCCCACCAAGGCAGAGTTTGACGCCCTGCTTGCGGCTCTGCGCGCGGCGGGCGTGCTGGCGGCGTCTTAACCGAAGGGAGGGCGGCGCTTTGTACGCAGATTACAATTTTTATCTCACGGAATACGGCGGCACGCTGATCGAAGACGAAGCGCTTTACCGCCGTTTTTCTTTTGGCGCGGATGCGCTCATTGACAAGCTGACCTACTGCCGGCTGCACAATGAATGGCCTGTGACGCACTCCGTCAAAATGGCGGCGTGTGCCGTGGCTGAGGAGTTTTTCAAGGACAGCCAAAGCCAAGAGCTTGCCGCTGTGCAAAGCGGCGTCAAAAGCGAAAATACAGACGGGTATGCCGTCACCTATGCCGATGCCGCAGCACTGGAAGCGGCGCGGGAACGGCGGCTTTGTGACGCGGCGGGGGTGTATCTGCCCCCCTGCGACCCCATCCGGTATGCGGGATGTTACAAAAGAGGAGGGCGCTTATGCTGAATGCAGACAAAACCGTGACGGTCATTCACCACGAAAAGATGGCGGACGGCGACGCTTATTTCTGCCATGTGCTGCGCGGTGTTTCCTGGCACACACAAAACCGCTACACCGTGGAAACCACCGGGCAAAAGCCCAGCCGGACGCACAAAATCCGCATTCCCTTTTCCCTGCTCGGCGGCTATCTTGACCCCGATGCGTTCCGCGAACTGCCCGACAAAGCGGGCTTTTGGACGCTGGCACACGAGGACAAAATTGCTCTCGGGGAACACGAAAGTATCACGGGTGCGGAATTTGCCGCGCTCTCCCGCTCGCCCGATGCCTGTACCGTGCTGGACATACACAAAAACTTTTATGGCCACAGCCGCCACATTTACGCAGAGGGGGGCTGAACTATGGCAGAGGCGACCATCCGCACCCCCGGCACGGTCACGGTGCGGCAAAACGGCGTCACCGTGGAAATTGAGTGGGAACCGGACTTCGGGCGGCGCTGGAATGAACAATATAAAAAGGCGCAATTCCTGTTTGACGAGGAAGTATTGCGCCTGATGACGCCCTATGTCCCCGTTGACACGACTATGCTGCGCGATTCCGCGATTGTGGCAAGCGATATTGGCGGCGGCTTGCTTGAATGGGCAACCCCTTATGCCGCCAAGCAGTATTATGACACCGCCGATTCCCGCGGCTATGCACCGCTTGCCGGCGGCCACTGGGGGGAACGGTGCAAGGCGGACAACCTTGCCCACTTTGAAAGCTTTGCAAGAAAGGTTGTGGCAATTTGATTGAACAAATCCGAGAATGGCTGCTCACCTGCTCTCTGCTTTCCGGGCAACGGCTGAACATCAACCATCTTTCGGGGGACGCGCTGGAGTTTTCCATTTTGGAAAGCCCCACCACCCCGATTTTAAAGCGCTACATGGACGGCAGCACCATGCGGCAGAAAGCCGTAAGCCTGACGGCAACGAAAGACCAAACGCCCGATATTTTAGAGAATATTGCACAAAGCGGCTTTTGGGAAGATTTCAGCGAATGGGTGGAAGCACAAAACAAAAAGCGCAGTTTTCCCGCTTTGCCCGGTGACAGCCGGGTGCAGAGCGTAGCCGTGACTTCCACGCACTACCTCATGGCGGCAACCGCCGCCACCGCACGCTGGCAGATCCAGCTTTCCATTACTTATTTCAAGAAGGGAGAACGATAATATGAAAGTTTCCGAACTGATGTCGAAGCATCCTCTTAACCCCGATTTTAAGGGCGTCACTACCAACGATGACTGGGTGCTTGCTGTTAAGACAAGCACCGAACAGGCAAGTGAAAAAGATTACGTCGTGATTCAAAGCGGCGTCACTTCTCACGCGGCGAGCATCAACAGCGAGAGCGCCGACAGCCAGTATGTGCGCACGGGCAAAAACACCATCCGCACCAGCGCACAGCGTCAGTTTTCCGTCACGGGCGACCGCATGATTGCCGACCCGGCGCAGGAGTATCTGCTTTCGCGCAAGATTGCCTTTGGCACCGGTGAAAGCGTTGTGGTAGATTACGTCTATTTCAATATCTTCACGGGCAAGGGCGAAAAGGGAAAGCTTTCCGTGGATGTCACCGAGGACGCGGGCGGCGATGCCGGCAGCAATACCACGTTTGCCATCGACATGAAAAGCACCGCCGTGCCGGAAGAATACACCTATGTTGCCGAATAAGGGGGGCTGAATGATGACACTGAACGGCATTGAATTTGATTTTGACTTTACGGACGCGGATGACCTCGAGCGTTTTGAAAACGCCTATGAAGCACTGCGAACCGCACAGGACAACGCCGAAGCACAAAACGAAAAGGCAAGCGCCATTGTGCGCAGCCAGTGCCTTGCGGTGAAAGCCTTTTTTGACGAAGTGCTGGGCGAGGGCGCTTACCCGCAGCTGGTGCAAAAGCCGTCTTCGATGGAACAGAATAACGATGCTATCTTTGACTTTGTAGAGGCTTACCAAAAAGCTATGCAGGACGTTGGCGCCAAAACACAAAAGCGGCTGGAAAGCTTTAAAAAGTTTACGCCGAAGCACCGCCGCACATGAACCCGCTGATAGACGACTTCCCGCGGGAGCTGTGCGGCGTTCCGATTGACACCGATTATCGGCGCATGGTGCAGTTTGAATTGCTCCTACGCGAGGAAAGCGTGCCGGAGGCCGACAAAATCCAATTGGCGCTTTCCCTGCTTTACAAACAGCCTGTTCCTGACCCTGTGCGGGCGTGGAACAGGCTGCTTTGGTATTACAGCTGCGGACAAAGCGGCGAACAGGTGCAGGACGAGGGCAAGGCCACTCCCCCGCGCCTGTATGACTTTGAAACGGACGCCCAGCGCATTTACACGGCTTTTCTGCAATGCTACCGCATTGACCTGCAAAAAGAGCCGCTGCACTGGTGGAAGTTTCACGCGCTGCTTTTGTATCTGCCCGACACCTGCGTGATGGGCAAGGCGATGTATTACCGCGGGTTAGACGTATCAACGCTGAAAGGCGCAGAACGCAAGCACGCCATGCGCATGAAGGCCTTATTCCAGCTGGACAAACCCAAGGCGACCACACAAGCCGAGCGCGACCGGGAATTCTTGGCGCGCATCGAAAAGCGCCGCCGCTATCTCGAATCACAGCTTGCCAAACAGAAACGAGGTGAGGTATAAATGGGAGCTGATTTTCATATCCGCGGCGACACCAAGCTGGACTCCTCCGGATTTTCCAAAGGAATTGATAAGCTGGGGAGTGTGGCGAAAAAAGGCGCAGCAACAATGCAAAGCTCTTTTCAGGGTGCGATTAGTGTTCTAGATAAGGTTAAGTCCAAATTTTCTTCCGCTTCGTCTGAAGCAGATAAATTTCAAAAAAAGACCAAAGAAACCGATCCGTATCTTGAAAAGCTGAAAAGCACCTTGAAAGAAACGGATCAGGAACTCGATAAACTCACAAAAGCTTATCGAGAAGCCGTTGTGGAAAAAGGACGGTACAGCAAAGAAGCGCAGGAACTGGCCAACAAAATAAAAGAAGCAGAGCGCAAACAGTCTGAATTACGCAGCGAAATTGAAAAATCATCTGATTCTTTCAAGGATGCGGCAAAGGATGTTAAAAAATACAATTCCAGTCTTTCTGATTTAAAAGGAAAGGTTCTTAGCGGCCTTAAACTTGCCGCTGCATCCGCAATCGGATCAGTTTTAGGGCTTGGAAAAATCGGGTTGGATTATAACGCACAAATGGAAAGTTACACCACCGATTTTGAAGTTATGCTCGGTGACGTGGGTGCAGCTGCTGAAAAAGTGGAATCACTCAAGCAGATGGCGGCAAAAACTCCATTTGAGTTGACAGACCTTGCAAACAGTACAAAAATCCTGCTGGCTTTTAATGTGGCAAACGAGGACACAAACACCGTTTTGCGACAGCTTGGCGATATTTCGCTCGGAAATGTTGAAAAAATGGATAGTTTAACAAGGGCCTACGGAAAGATGAACGCTTCGCAAAAGGTAACTCTTGAAGATATCAATATGATGATCGACGCCGGATATAATCCGCTGTTGAATATTCAAGAGAAAACCGGAGAGAGCATGTCAGACTTGTACGCCCGCATTTCTGACGGACAGGTTGCGTTTTCCGAAGTACAAGAAGCAATTGCGGCTGCCACCAGCGAGGGCGGGCAGTTTTACCAAGGCATGGAAAAAGCAAGCCAAACCACGCAAGGCTTGACATCAACATTGAGGGATGTAGTCAATTCAAAGGCCGGGGAATTTTTCTCTGAGTTGTCCCAAAAGGTGAAAGACGCACTTCCTGAAATCATCGAATTTATTGAAAGCATCAATGTAGAGGAAGTAAAGAACCGCTTGAAAGAATTGTACGATCAATTCGTTGAGCTATCCCCCATTATTGCGGCTATAACAGGAGCTGTGATAGGGTTTAAAACCGCGATGACAATTTCCGCTATCATCGACGGAGCAACGAAGGCAATCACGGCATTTAAACTTGCAAATGATGCAGCAACCATTTCACAAGCCGCTCTAAACTTTGTGATGAACCTAAATCCATTCGTCCTGATTGCGACCTTAATTGCCGGAGCAGTGGCCGCACTTGTGGTTCTCTGGAACACCAACGAAGGTTTCCGCAATGCTGTGATAGCAATATGGGAAGCCATCAAACAAGCCTTTTCCGGCGCATGGGAATGGATTGTAGGCGTATGGAATCAATTCCAGCCCTATTTTCAAGTAGCTTGGGATTTTCTCGTTTCTGTTTTTTCACAAGTTGTGCAAACCGTAAGCGAACCTTTTGCAGCTGCTTGGGATGCTATTGTGGATATTTTCACCGGGTGGGGCGAATATTTTCAAGGCTTATTCGATAAAATCGGAGAAATTTTTTCTGACATTTGGGAAACCTTCAAAAAAATCGGCTCTGATGCTATCGAAGCACTAAAAGACGGAATCAACGCTGCATGGAACGGCCTTGTCAGCTGGTTCAACAGCCTTTGGGATGGCTTATTCGGCAACCGCACGGCTAATGTCACCGTCAACACACACGAGAACCGGACAGTTTCAACCACTTATGCAGGAGGCAGTGGTTCTTCCAATAAAGGCGGCGCCGGAAGACGCTCCATTGACGGATCGCACCGCAACGGCCTTGATTATGTTCCTTATGATGGTTATTTGGCAGAGCTTCACAAGGGAGAAACGGTACTTACCAGCCAACAGGCAGGGCTTTGGCGCGCCGGAGTTGTACAGCGGATGCTTTCCGCTGCCTCCTCGGTGATGATGGCAAACCAATCCCGCTCCCCTGTTCTTGCCACAGCGGGCGCACCTGCCGTATCCCGGCAGACGGCCGCAACCGTGCAAACCCAGCACACAACGGTCATTGATCTGGACGGCCGCACGGTGGCGAAGGTCATCACGCCGTTTGTCGACCAATTCTTGTTTTAAGGGAGGTGCTTCATGCAGCCTGATTTCTATGTCGATACGCACATGTCAAGCGAATATTCCTGCCGGCTGCTTTCGTCCTGGAGCGTGGAGGACGCGGCGTTTTCCCCTACCTTTCAACAAGGCAAAAACGCGACGGCCTTCACCGCGCTGCGCGGTTCTGTCGGCTTGAAAACGCTCACTCTCCCCCTGCACTTTTTCGGCAAAACCGCCGCCGAGGCCGTCGAGCAGAAAAGCCGCTTTCTCGCCGTCCTTTTGGACGGCATCCATGCTTTGCAAATGCCGGACGGCTTTTTATACCGTGCCGCGCTGGAAAGCTTCAGCAAAGCCGAAGCGGTGACGCCGGACGGCACCATTTTGTCGTGCGAATTTACACTCCAATGCCAGCGCTGCCGCCACCTGCAAACGCACACCCTGCCCGCAGGCGGCGGCACACTTTACATTGAGGGCACACACCCCTCCATGGACTGCCGTCTCACCGTGCGTGTGGGCAAAGCGGCGTCAAGCTACAACATGGCAGGAACACTTTGGACGGAGGTCAATACGGGCGACGTGCTCGTGCTGGATGGGCTGAACAAGCTGATGACAAAGAACGGCGCAAACGCCGTGCTTTCCAACAACGCCACCGGCTGGCCGAAGCTGCACCCCGGCGCAAATGTTTTGAGCGCCCCGGATGCATTGACCGTGGAATATTACCCCGTATTTTTGTAAAGGAGGAATATCTTTGCTTGCTTATTTAAAAAACGGCGCGTCCGTTGCGCTGGATTGTGACGACTATTACATTCAGGAAGAATGGTTCGGCGCGGATGACGCCTTGGCTTTCACTCTGCCCGCCGAGCACCCTCAGCTGCCCGACATGATGTGCCAATTAAGCCTGACCGACAAAGAGAGCGGACAGGCTTTTTTGATTACGAACATTGATGAGGGCGATGTAAAAGCGAAAATTGACCTGGATGAATTTCGGGAACAAATGTTCCTCTCCTATACGAACGGCAGCGCAACCGCACTGGCCACCGCACAGCAGGTGCTTCCGGCCGGGTGGAGTGTGCAGGACTTTTCCGGCAGCACCGCACGGCGCACCATCGAGGCCGAAGGCGCAACCGCCTTGGAGATTTTGCAAAAGCTCCCCGACACTTACGGCATTGCCGTGCGTTTTGACCGCCGCACAAAGCGCGTGCTTTTGAGAAACCCCGACGCCATGGCGCCGTCCGGCACCTACTTAACCGAAGAACTAAACCTCCGAAAGCGCCCCGTCCGCAGCCAAACGAGCGAAAGCTTTGCCACACGGCTTTATGCCGTCGGCAAGGACGGCGTGACCTTCGCTTCTATCAACAGCGGGAAAAACTATGTGGAAAACCACGAGTATTCCGACCGCGTGATTTCCGCCTACTGGAAGGACGAACGCTACACCGACCCGCAAAGCTTGCTCGATGACGCCAAAAAGAAGCTTTCGGACATGGCAAAGCCAGCACAAAGCTATGAGTGCGACGTGGCCGACCTTGCCAAAATTGACCCGGCTCGTTTTGGGCATTTGAGCATGGAAATGTATCAGGCAGTCACGCTCATGGACGCCGAACGCGGCACACGCCTTGCGCACCGCGTGGTGCAGTACAAGCGCTATCCCCATTACCCGGAGAAAAACGTGGTGACGCTCTCCACCCTGCCCGGCACCATCAGCGGCAAGGTGGAACAAAGCTATCAGGCAGTCACGAACCCCAACAGCAGTTTCCAGCAGCAGCTTGCCTCCAATTTACAGGGCGTGGCACAGACGATTGTCGGCGCAAAGGGCGGCAGCGTGAAGTTTATCCAGGACGAAAAAGGCAAGCCCATCGGCGTTTTATTCATGGATACCGACAACGAAGCCACAGCAAAGAATATTATCCGCATCAATCATATGGGGCTGGCGTTTTCCAACAAGGGGAGCAGCGGCCCCTGGACGCAGGCCATCACCATTGACGGCGGGCTTGCCAACCAGTGGATTGAAACTTGGCAGCTCACGGCAAGCATTATCGTGGCCGGAATTCTGCAAAGCCGCGACGGCAAAAGCTTTTGGAATTTGGAGACGGGAGAACTTGTCTTGGATGGAACTTTCGCCGCTGTCAAAGGAGATTACCTGCTAAAGATGAGCGCAGCCGCCTTGGAGCTTTTGAAAAGTGGAAAGCGCTGCTTACGCATTGGAGATGTCGCAGGTGATGTTGGAGGCGGCCTTGAGGTCACATCACCCTTGGATGATGTAAACACACGTACATCTGTTAGTCATAGCCGTGTTGATATTTTTTCGAATCGGGAAATTTTAGCTTCTTTAAGCGGAGATATCAATGAAACCGGAATGCTGCTTTTACGCTCCAAGAAATCTCAAGATATAGGCGTTTTGATGGGACTTTTGGATGGAATCAACATGGGGCTTTCCATTTACGGCGGAAATCCTGTAATCAGGCTGGGTGGTATGAATGTGCTTGAAAAACAGGGCGATAAAATCAATCTTGGCTGCACCCACATCCAAAACTTAAACCTAATGTGGTATCGTTTGGAAGACTACGGCATCACCGTGTTGGGGACACCAGACACAGTAAAAGCTCTTAATGCCACGGAGGTGAAATTAAAATGAATATCCCCGCAAATTCTATTCGTTTTTCCCGCACCGCTGCCGTAGACGGCGGTGTGCCGTGCGAGCCGATCCGGCTGGTGCAGTACGACAAAACCATGCCCGTGGCAGCGATTGCCTTAACCGAAAACGGCGTAAAGTACACGCCGCCCGCTGGCGCACTTTTCAAAGTGCGTATGAAAAAAGCGGACGGCAAAGGCGTTTATAATGATGCGCTGGGGCTTTCCGACAGCGGCGAAGTGCTGTTTCTGTTCACCCAGCAGATGACGGCA
>JFBN01011340.1_pt1 | contig 10446 bp, 5 predicted proteins | sample 768741 | NCBI WGS metagenome assembly JFBN01 (sample SAMN01983846, study PRJNA193217) | chicken gut metagenome | biome: terrestrial biome; isolation source: ceca of Broiler chicken | host: Gallus gallus | place: United Kingdom: England | collected 2010-09-07
GAATTTCATGACTTACAACAGCGGTCTGGCATTTCGCAATCAGTGGATGACCCTTCTTCCGGATATCAAACTTTAACACATTCTGTTTCTGTACAGCATAACACAAAGGAACACCGCTCCATGAAATCACAATTGTTTTTTCTGACAGGACTTCTTCTGCTGGGAACGGTCCATGCAGGCGACTGGGAGAATCTTTCGGTCCGAAACTCCGCCGGCAAACGGGATCTGACTCTCTTCTCCGGAAAGAGTCGGAAAGGCTCCGTCCGCGACTTTGAAAAATCCGGCCTTGTCACCGCCTCGGAACAGGACGGCATGCTTCTCCTGAACACGGCTCGTTTTCAGAAGGCTCATCCCGGAAAAACGCTTGACTTCTACTATTTTCTCGACAATCCGAATCCCGGGAAAACGGTCGTTCTGGAAGCCGAACTTGCCGGACCGGAAGGAGCATCCGCCGATCTCTATTTCGAGGGATCGACCGGGAAACACTTCTGGCGGAGAAAAACGGTTGTTCTGAAGGAGAAACCCTCGCTGTACCAGTTTGAGATCAAATTTCCCGAAACGCTCCGGAGCGTCTCCTTCCGCATCACATTCAAGGATCTTCCGTATCTGAAAATCGGCAAAATCACCTACGGTGTCAAAAAAGACGACGAAAAAACCGATCCCCGTGCCAATCATATTTTCAACGGCGGCGCGGAGCGGGGATTCTACAATGTGTATCCGCCCTCCGAGGTCCGGATCGCCAGACCTTCCATGAAAGTGGAGATCGACCGGAAGGAATCTCACAGCGGGAAACACTCGTTCCGACTGGATCCGGTGAAAGGAGGATTCAACCGTCTGGTCTTCAACGCGGTTCCCTACCGAGTCGGGAAACCGATCGTCTTTTCGATGTATCTGAAAGCGGAAAAGCCGAACACACCGGTCAGCATCGGACTGTTCACCGCGCACGGATCCGCCTATAGAAAGGGTGTCCGCGTCGGGACGGAATGGAAGAAATATGAACTTGCCGTTCCTGTTTTCGGAGAAGAAGCACCCGGAGTCAAGAAGCTCGGGAATCCGGCAATGACGGAAAGTTTTCACCATGTTTCGCCGATCGTCACACCGGAGGGACGGATCTGGCTGGACGATGCCGCCTGTCAGCTCGCAGGGAAAAGCACGGATCTTCCGCTTCCGGAAATTGCGCTTTCCGGAACGCTCCGAGCGCCGCACGGTTATCTGTATGCGAACCGTCCCTTTCAAGGCACGATCCGCCTGGACGGCGCACAGAACGAGAGATGCCGTCTGAACTGGGAACTTCGCAACTGGAAAGAGGAGCGCATCGCGTCCGGAACTCTCGGAGAAGTGAAAACCCTTCCGGCGGAAAAGGAGTTTTCGATCCAGGTGCCGGAAAACGCATTCGGACCGATGAATCTGGTCTTCTCGGCGGAAACGGACAAAGGGAAAAGATTCACGCACACCTTCTATACCGGACGACTCCGTTCTCCGGGAAAATCCCTTCACCGGTGGGGAACGAATGTCCACACCTCGCCGCAGAACGACGCCTTTGTGATCCGTCTGTTCCGGGATTTCGGGATCGGGGCGGTCCGTCTCTGGGCGAAACCGAACGAAAAAGGCTGCGGAGGATTCCGTTCCGCCACCCGCTTCCATGACGCGGGCTTTCTGGTCATGGTGAACATTTCGGGAGCGGAACCCGGGGTCCCGTTCTACATTCCCAAAGACTCCCGTGCGTACATCACAAAGTATTTCAGGAATGCGATTCTTCAGCATCGCGGGAAGGTCGATTTCTACGAACTTTTCAACGAACCGGAAATCTGGGGAGGCCGCACCCGGAATCCGGATCCGTCGAACTATCTTGATGCAACGCCGGAAGCCTGCGGGAAAGCAACGATCGCAATGGCCGCTGCAATCCGGGAACTGGATCCGCATGCAAAAATCACCGGACCCGGCTGTCATGTAAAAGCGGATTTTCTCAATGCGTGGCTGAAAACCGGCGTCGGACGCGTGCTGGACGCTCTGACGGAACACCCGTACCGCCAGCTGCCGGAGATGCCGGATCTTGAGACTGCGCAGAAGGATTTTCAGGCGGTTCTGAAACAATATCGCCCGAATCTTCCGATTCTCAGTTCCGAAAGCGGGAACATGAATTTCCCGACCCTTCCGGACAACCGGATCCACCCGATCGCAATACAGAATGCGGCAAAGGATCTCCGCTATGCGCTGATCGAATTTGCCTGCGGAATCAGGACCTATTTTCATTTTCAGTCGACCGGCATTGATCTCGGGTACGCCTGGACAGGAGTTCTCGGCGATCCGGAACACCACTGGGCTCCGGCACCGTTTCTGTACGCGGTCCGGAACGCGGCGGACCTTCTGGGCGACGCGCCGGTCGCTGAGCGTGTCCGGCTCGGACAGAACAAACGCTGCTACATCTATGATACACCCTCCGGGAGAGTCGCGGTTCTGTGGCAGTGGAACGGCTCGCCGGAGACGCTGGTGTTCTCCCGTCCGGCCGACTTCATCGACATGATGGGAAACCACTTTACGACGAATCGACTGAAACTGGACGAATACCCTGTCTATCTGAAAACGCCCCTTTCCACGGAAGCGCTGAAACAGTTCCTTCTTTCGGCGAAACAGATCGGGATAGAGAAGCCCCTTCAGACCTCGGTCGAACTCCGCGGGAAAAACGCATTTGCGATCCGCCTGAACAATCTCACCTCTCAGACTCTGACGGGGAGCGTGGAATGCGCCGGACGCAAACAGGCCTTCAAACTTTACGGGGAAAAATCCCTTTCTCTGGAATACCCCTCCCCTGCGCCGATCTCCCTGAAGACGCAGCGGCTTCCCCTGAAAGTTCATGTGGACGGATTCCGGGATGAGGAAAAGACCATCCGTCTCAGCGGCATCACAGTCCCCCGTTCGCCGAAGGAGCTGAACATCGACGGCGATCTTTCGGACTGGCCGGCCGGATTTGCCTCCGTCGAACTGACCGGAGAACACGCGCGCCGTCTCCTTCCCTGGAGCGAATCCGACCGGAAGAACCGTGCGGAACTGCGTTTTGCCTGGACTCCCTCCGCTCTCTATCTTGCCGTGACCGTGCACAAAGAGCAGTTCCATCCGGAGGAGCGGTTCGGAAAAATGGCAATCTGGCGGGGCGACAGTCTGCAGATCGGAATCGATACGATGAAAAACGCCGTCCGGGAAACAAAAGGTCTCCAGTCGGATGACTTTGAATATGAGATCGGCGAGTTCCGGAAACGTCCGCTGGTCTGGCGCCAGAAAGCCTCTTCCGCGACATGGGACAGTTTCGGAAAAGCGACCGGGGAAGTCGAAGACGTCAAACTTGCCATCCGTCATCTTCCGGGAAAGACGGTGTATGAGATGGCCTTCTCCCCCGTCTCCGTCAGTCCGTTCCGTCTTCTGGAAGGCTCCAGCTGCCGTCTGAACGTCCTCGTCAACTTCTCCGACGGTTCGAAGCGGATCGGATGGCTTCAGCTCTCTCCGGGCATGGGCGACATGCCGCATCGACCGGCGGAATTTCTTGATCTTGTCCTTCTCCCCCGCTGAAAAACACCTGCATTCCCATCTGTCGCAAACCGGGACGGATGGGAATGTTTTTCTTTTTCCAGAACAGCGGAACGCACGCAGCGGAAAATGCGTTGCAGATTGGATTTCCGCAAACACTCCCCCTACTCCGCAAGGCGTTTCAACGACCTGCAAGGACCTTCCCGATCCACACTTCATTGCCATTGCGGCAGCAGGAGATCGCGGGGAATTCGTATGAGGGTTCTCCGCCGGAGCATTCCCCGGCGGAGAAACGATTGTTTCTGCAAGTTGCAGAAAATGAAATGGAATGTTTGAATTCAGCACCCCCGGCAGCCGTCCGCGCATTGGATCGGAGGGATCCGTCGGCCGGCAGACCGGGTATGCGGTTTCGGAGGGAGAATCAGAGTTCGATATCCCATCCGTTGCGGTTGACGGGCCGTTTCAGCCAGGTCGGATCGCCGGTGTTGTTGGCGAAGGTGCATTTGACCGGATCCCAGTCGAAGCTGGCATCATACACATAGCTCAGATTGCAGAGCAGGCAGAGAATCGAGGCGCGGGCGCCGGTCTCGGCCGGAGAGATCGTGGGCTTGCGGGAGATGCAGCATTCGATGAAGTTCTGTTCCTGAAGCGGACTGTTGTAAAGCTGAACCTTGGCATCGGCAAGTTTGAAATAGTCATCCAGCGTGTCGAGGCAGTTTGCAAGGCGGTCATCCTTCTTCTGGGAGGGATCGAATCCATAGTCTTCCCCGATGGAGGCGGCGACCTTCTTCATTTTGCTGAACGAGACATCATCCAGAGCCTTCCGGTTTTCGGGAGTCGGCTTGACCCCTTTTCCGACCCAGACGGCAATCCGTCCGCGGTTGACAGCGACAATTCCCTTGGTTCCGTAGAAGACGGTTCCCCAGACACTGAACGGATTATGCTGCAGGATGCATCCATCCTCCATCACGAACTTCATTCCGAACTGGCGGCGACCTCCGTGGAGCGGATTGGCCGAATACGGCTCTTCGGAGCGGATCACCTTCACGGGTCCGGATTTGTCCAGATCGAGTCCCCACTGGGCGATGTCCAGATGATGTGCGCCCCAGTCGCCGTTGTAGCCGGTTCCGTAATTGTCGTCGAACCGCCAGAACATCGGGTAGAAATTAGCGACCTTGCGCGGCGCGCACTGATCCGAATAGGGGGACCAGGGAGCGGGGCCGAGCCACATATCCCAGTCGACATCGCTGTTCGGCGCGGATTCCGTCGGGATATCCTGGAACTTCTTCTCCTCTCCGTTCCACTGGCAGAAGAAGCGGTGCGGATGGGAAGGACCGCCGAGGTTGGCGGGGAAATCCGCGATATCGGTATTGTTCTGAGCGGAAGCATTTCCGTAATTGCAGTCGACATACTTGATTTTTCCGATGCAGCCGTTGCGGACGATCATGCAGGCGGTGCGGAACTCGCGCCAGGAGCGCTGCATGGCACCGGTCTGGAAGACGCGTTTGAATTTTTTCTGAGCCTTCATGACCAGCATGGCTTCTTCGACGGAATAAGTCAGCGGTTTTTCGCAGTAGACATCCTTTCCGGCCTTCATGGCGGCGCAGGAGATATAGGCATGCCAGTGATCGGGAGTTGCGATGCAGACGGCGTTGATCTCCTTATCCTTGATGATGTCGCGGAAATCGGCGACGGCTTTGCACTTGGCCAGCTGAGGTTTCCTGTTCTTCTTGTAGTAATCGTTCACGAATTTGGTTCCGGCTTCCCGGCGGACCCGGTCACAGTCGCAGACCGCTTTGACGACCACATTTTTCTGTTTGATGATGTTCGGGACCAGCACGGTGCGTCCTTGAATACCGTAACCGATGAAAGCGATGTTGACGGTTTTTTCCGCGGTTCCGGCTTTTGTTTTTCCAGCCACCTTTGCTGTGCCATTTTTCATTTTTCCGGCCATGATATACTGTGCTCCTGTTTAATTTATTTGGAACAAAACGAAAAAAGCTCCTTTATAATGTACTTCTTTCTGAAGAAATATCAACCTTTTTTGTTCTAAACCTGTCGATAATGGCTGCGAAACTGGCTTGGGGTCATTCGGGTGTATTTTTTAAACATCCGGAAAAACAGGAACAGATCGTTGTAGCCGCATGCCGTTGCGATTTCCTGCAGGCTCTTTTGAGTTCGGATGAGCATGCTTCGCGCGTTGGCGATCCGGCGCATGCAGATATACTGTTTCGGAGGAAGGCCGTAGCGCTGGCGGAATTTGGCGGAGAGTTCGGAGCGCCGCATCGCAAATTTCTTATGCAGTTCATTCAGATCGATTCCGTCGTTCAAGTTCTGTTCAATGTAGTTCATCACCCGATACAAACAGTCATCCCGCTCCAGTTCATCCCCATGAAGATGATTCATCTGCTCCAGGAACGGGAGAAGAATCTGATGAATCAGAACTCTTCTTTCGATATTCTCCCGGATCGATTCACGCCTCTCCAGAGCCTGATGGACAAAATCCATGATCCGTTTCCGGATTTCCGGCCATTCCTCCGAAGAGAGCTCCAGCGGATGATTGAATATTCCGATGGAATCCAGCGAATGCGAGGAAAAATGAATGAAAAAGTGCCTGCACTCCTCCTTGAATATATACTGAAACGGGATGCTCGACGGAATCAGATAGATTCCTCCCGGACGAAGCGGATAGATTCTCTGCGGAAACATCAAATTGAAACTGCCTTTTTCCACATAGTAAATCCGGATAAAGGGATGCGGTTCATACCCGAACGGCCACGGACGCCCCCGGATCCCGATCCCGCAGCCGACGGGGATCAGATCCAGCGACTGCAGAAGCGGATCGGGCTTGAAATCAAACGATATAATCTTTTCCATAACCCTTTCTCCGTGCATTTCCTGCAAAATGGACAGAAAATCCATAAGATTGTAACATATATTCAATACACAGAAAGTCAAGAATATGCTATAATATAACCAAACGACCCCATCAAAAAAATTTTATGAAAGAGACCAATGAAACTTTCTACCATTCTTCTGGGATTTCTGATCTCTCCGCTCCCGCTTCCTGCGGGAACCACACTCTCTGCCCATGCCGACGGCGAACTGCTGGATTCCGACGGCGACGGCATCTTTGAAACAATCCGGAAAGACTCCCTGGAATTCCGGGTCCTCGCCTCCCCCGCCCGGAAAAGCTGCGCGGTTCTGGAGTTCAAAATGCCGGAAGGGAAAAACCCGGCAAAAAAAGTCATGCTCCGTCTGTACCTGAACGGGAAATCCGGATCGACGGCATGGCCGGAAACAGCCGGTTCCCACGGACCGGAATGCGTGCTCTTCGGCTATCTCGCCCCGAACGCCGACGGGGAACTCTCGCTGAGCGACGACGGAACAGGCGAAAAAATCACACCCGTCCTTGAGGCCAAAGCGACAGATGTGAAACAGCCTCTTCTTCTGGATGTCACCGCATGGTTCAACCGGGCGGTGGACCGACAATCCCCCTTCATCGGCTTCCGGATCGAAACAACGGATCAGCCGGGCTCTCCCAATGGCTGGCGCTTCCGCTCCTCCGAATTCGGCAGGAAGTATGCGGAGCGCTGGACTCCTGCGCTGCTTGTTTCAAGATAACGACAGGGGGTGCGGAATGAAAACGATCCTTTTCTGCTCGGCACTTTTTCCTCTTCTCCTGTCGGCGGAGCTGGAATTATATCCGGAAAGCATTCTGAATCCACGCGTTCCGGTTGTTGCGCCGGACACGGGCGGCGCGGCGGGACGGTACATGGCGCTGGCCAATATTGATTTTGTCTACACTCTCACACCGCATTGGAGAGGGATGAGGAGCGGATGCGCGGAGTTTTTCGTCCGGGATATCCCGGCGCGGAAGATGCGGAGAATCCTCGTGCTTTCCGAAAAGAAAACAGGGAGCAGCCTCGCGGTCACGATCCCGGATTCGGCGGCGGGAAATCGTTTTCTGCGTCTGGAGGGAAGCGATGCGGCAACCTCCTCCCTCAAACTGCCTCTCGGGAAATGGCGGAAAGTGACTCTGAAATGGGGAAACGGGAAGGCGTCTCTTTCCGGGGACGCTCTTCCGGCAGACGGGATCCATGTCTCCATTCCGGCGGGCTTTGCTCCGGACACGGTTCTCGTCCGCTCCCCCTATCTGGATGAAATTTCCCTGCAGACGCCGGAGGGAGAGTTCATTCTGGACTGGGAAAATGGGTATCGGGCCCGGATTCGGACCAACAGCGCCGGAGGAAAAACGATCCGTCTTTTCGGATTCGACACCCGGTTTGTCCGCCGGGAAGAAGGGAAACGGGACAGTCCCGTGGTCTGCTTCACCAATTCAACCCGGCAGGACTCCGTCATGCAGCTGGATCTCGAACTCTACCGGGAAATCGCGGATTCCCGAACTCGTTTCTCCATCCGGGAAACGGTCCCTGCCAATTCCGTGAAGATGGTGCCGATCCGCTTTCCGTTCCCCCCGGAAAGCGACATCGTGCATCTGTATGCGAAATCGAAGGATTCCACTTTGCCGTTTGCGACGGAGAAGCATTTCATCCTGCTCAAGCGCCGCGGGGAAAAAGCCGGCCCCGGCCTGTTCGGGATTCATGACAGCAACATCGGTTCCTTCGGCTGGTGGCCGGATGCCCTGCCGATCCGCTATGCGCATAAATATCTTCGCTGGTCCTTTGTAACGGGACCGAACTTCACCGATGCGAAAGATCTTCCCCCCTCGCTGGATCCCTCCGCGCCTGCGGAGGAATGGAACTGGAATGACGGAGTCGACTGGCTGCTCTCCGCCGGCAACGAGGTCTACCTTTCGCTCCAGAGCTATCCGACCTCGAACTGGTACCGTTCAAAAGAGTTTGAACGCGGGATGAAGAAGTATCCGCACGGGGTCCGTGGAGGCGGGATGCCGGATCGGGAGAAATATTCGGTTTTTCTGCAGGCGGTCGCGGAACGGTATCGCGGGAAAATCCGTCTTTACGAACTGGAAAACGAGCCGATGGCCTATGGCTTCCGCTACAATCCGGAAGCGTATGCGGAAGTTGTCAGGACCGCGGTTCCGATTCTCCGGAAAGCGAATCCCGAAGCTGTCATCTTCGGGATCTGCGGGACCTCCTATTTTCTCGACTGGATGCGAACCGTTTCCCATCTTGGGGCATCCGGACTGCTGGATGCTCTTTCCATCCATACCTATACGAGTCCCCATACTCCGGATCAGGCGGATTTGGACCGGCGGATCCGGGAACATCGCCGGGCGTTTCCCGATGGTCTGAAAAAACCTCTTTTCAATTCAGAAACCGGAGTGAACACCGTCAATCGTCTCCACATTGAAAAGCCGATACCACCTGAAATTGTCGCGAGAAATGCAAAAGCGGGAATGAAGGGCTTTTCCTCCAGAGAAAACTGGCCCGGTCCCGTTGCCGATGAGTGGACCGCCGCAGCCAGTCTGGTACAAAATGCGGCGCTGAACTTTCTGGAGGGAGCGGAAGCGTTTGTTTTCTTCTTCTGGGACGACCCGAAAAAGGAATGGGACAGCTCCAGGAAGACAAGATGGACACAGCGGCATGGACAGTTTTTCAATCTTTTCGCATCCACTCCGGATTTCCGGATGACGCCCTCCCGGGTGCTTCTGGCCGGCGCGGTGATGACAGCCCAGATGGAAGGAGCGATACCGGAAAAAGGGATCTGCAAGGTTTCCGGGAACACACTCCGCGGCGGAATTTTCCGCAAGGCGAACGGGGGGAAAGTCGGCATCCTCTGGACAAAGAGTCCGCAGGAGTCGCTGATTCTCCGTTCCCGGGAACGCGCTCTTGAGGTGGTGGATCTCTGGGGAAGGAGCCGGTGGATCTCTCCACTTTCACAGGATTCGAAAGGTGCGGTTTATGTATTGAATGTCGGGAAAGAACCGATTTATGTTCACTCCCGGGGAGCGGATCTTCGCATGGAAGCGTCTCCGCTGATATCTGTCCGGACAAAACCACTTGTCGGCGGGAAAGACGACATCTGTCTGGAACTTGTGAATTCGGGGTCGGAGCCGTGGACGCCGGAAATCGTTGTCGAAACGGATTCCGGGCTGTCGATACAGAGACGGAGCGGACCTTCCGCGATCCCGGCGAAACGGCACGGCAGAATTGATTTTTCCTGCACGGCGGAGCAGGACGGAAAGCCGAAGGCCGTCACATTCCGGCTCCACCTTCCGAATGGCGGAGAACTCGTCCGCATGGCGACTCTGAGTTCCAGGCCCGTGATGTACGCCGGGAGAGTGGACAGGAATTTCAGGATTGCCGGTCCGGATTCGATGAATCATCTGCCGGTATTCCGCATTCATACGGCGAAGCAGTGCCGGATTGGGCGTCCGCCGGAGATGCTCTCCTTTTCCGATCCGGATGTCTGGGGAGGAGAGGAGGAGCTTTCCGGCGAGGTCCGTCTTGGCGTATCGGAAACGACCCTGCATATTCTCGTGAAAGTCCGCGACGCGCATCCGCGTCTTCCGGATCGTTTTCCCGGCGTGCTCGGCTCCGCCGTGGAGCTGTTTCTGGATTTCCGTCCGCTTTCCGAAGGCTTCGGGGAACGCAGTTACACGCCCGGCGTCTATCAGATCATGATTCTGCCGAATCTGAAAGACTCCGGCGCTCCGCGCTGGCACTCCGCCCGTCTGAAACCGGACAGCCGGATCACTCTTCAGGGGAAACGGATTCCGGATTACGGCTACTGGATCGGGATGGAGATTCCGCTGGAGCTGCTTCGGAACACGGAAGGGATCCCGGAACGTTTTGGGGCGGATTTTGCAATCAACGGTCCCTTTTCCGACCGTCCGGGACGTAAAACGCAGATGTTCGGATTCGGAAAATCGGACAGCTGGCGCAACGCGGAAAACTTCGGAACCGTCCTTCTGCAACCTTCTCACGAAAAACAAGGAGA
>JFBN01011405.1_pt1 | contig 10435 bp, 8 predicted proteins | sample 768741 | NCBI WGS metagenome assembly JFBN01 (sample SAMN01983846, study PRJNA193217) | chicken gut metagenome | biome: terrestrial biome; isolation source: ceca of Broiler chicken | host: Gallus gallus | place: United Kingdom: England | collected 2010-09-07
GCCACCTCGGGGTGGATAGCCAAGCCGTACCTCCGCGGGAAGCCCCGCAGAAGGTCCTCCGCATCGTTTCCTGCGCCAACGTGATCGCCCTGAAACGCATCGACCTGACGGGCGAGTTTCTCAAACAATACGCCCGACTGCATCCCGAAACGCAGATCCGATGGACCCACTTCGGTACGGGCGTGCTGCTGGAACACGTAAAAACCCTAGCGGAAGAAGACGCTCCGGAGAACTTCCACGCGGTGTTCGAAGGGGCGGTGGAAAACCGGGAAATCCTCCGGCGGTATGCCGCAGGCGAATTTGACGTATTCGTCTCCCTAAGCCGCTCGGAAGGGATGCCGGTCTCGGCCATCGAAGCGATGAGTTGCGGCATTGTCCCCTTGTGTACCGATGCCGGCGGCACGCGCGATGCGGTGGATGCCTCCTGCGGAGCTCTGCTGCCCGTCGATCTGACCGCAGAAGCCTTCGCCGAAGCACTGGACACCATCCGGGAGCACTACGGCACCCTGTCCGCCGCTGCCCTCGAAAAACAAAGACGGGACTTCTGCGCCCGGGACAACTACGAGGCTTTCTACCGCACCTTGGATTCCCTGGCACGAAAAAAACAAGTCCTTTCCCGGAAGGGTTAAAACAAGCTCCCTTTCGCCTTTCTTCCCCCGGATCTTTCCGAAATCTCTCACTCACAAAAACCCGACAAACGACCGAGCGCCCCTCTTTGGAAGGGACGCCCGAACTTTTCCACCCCTTTCCCGGGGCCGACAAAAAAGACGAAGGAGCCACAACCCCTTCGGAGACCGCCTCAGAAACTATACGAAGCCGTAAAATACAACACCCGGGAGCGATAGCCCTCGCGGGATACTTCGTTTTGCAACAAACCGTCGCCTGCATCGACCACCGAACGGGTCGTGGAGCGGAAGGAATTGAACACGTCGGTAAGGCGGACAAAAAGATTCATCCGCCCTTCGAGCAAACTGTACCGCAAGCCGGCGTCCATCGTTCCGAGCGGATCGACTGTTCCCTGGATGAGGGTCTGACGCCCCGAGTAACGCCCCAGGAGCATGGCGGTCAAGTGGTCGTTCACCTGGAAGTTGGCCGACATTTTGGCCGTGAAATTGATCCCCGAAGCATTCCAGAAGGTATTCTCTCCCCGGGAATAGTCCGCATAGTAGGCATTGAGGCTGCCCGAAAGGTCCAGGCGATCCCACAACTGGAGCGAGGCGATGAGTTCCGTGCCGAGGAAATACGACGAGCCGTAATTCTTGTACGTGTTGTAAAGCACCCCGCGGGTTTGTTCGCCGGTCACGGGATGGATGGGCGTGAGGTACGACTGGATCACATTCTGGTTGTAGTTGTAATACGCCGAAAGACTTACGTCGAGTTCGTCCCACACCCCATGGAAGGTCAGTTCCAACGAATGGTTGTACTCGGGCCGCAGGAAGGGATTGCCCACGCTGGGACGGGCCGGGTTGGTCGATACCGCGTTGGGGTTCAACTGACGGGTATCGGGACGGGCTACCCGGGACGAATAAGACAACATCAACGACCGATCCCGATCTACCCGCCAGATGAGGCTGGCCGAGGGAAACACGTTGAGGCTGTCGTTGAGGTGGCGGTAACCGCCCGTGCCGTCCTCCTGGAGCAGGGAGCGCACCTGCGATTTCCAATATTCGCCCCGCAGACCAGCCGAGGCGGTCAGCGCGCCGAACGTGCGGCTGTAAGTAAGGTAAAGGGCATATACGTCTTCGTCGAACTGGAAATGAGACGTCGTTACGGTTTCAAGGGGAGGGATGGGCGAAGGCATCCGGGAGATACTCCGGTCGTGGTACGGATTGTCCATCGTGCGGAGGTTGGCACTCACCCCGGCTTCCCACTTGTACCGGTCCCGCTGATAGGTATAGTCCACCCGCGCCGAGAAATACGAATAGTCGTTGCGGTAGTGCGAGGTATCGACCACTCCGTCCGGCATGAAGGGCGAGGCTTTGACGGTAAAGTCCTGCGCAAACTCGGTGTCGGCTCCCGTATGGTCTATCTCGTAATTCACGTCCGCTTCCAGACGGCTGCTATTGTCGAAGGCATGGCTCAAGTGCGCCCCGGTGGTAAAGAAATCCATCTGGCTGGCGGAATACGCCGCGCTGGAATACGCCGAGGAAGGCTCCGCGTCGGAAGCTGCCGCGAAGGAACGGCTGTCGATGTCCATCTTCGAAGCGCGCCAGGCGTTGCGGTAAGCAGCGCTGTAAGAGATTTGCGTGCGGGAGGATAGGTCGTAGTCCACCCCGGCTTTCACCTCGTGGAGCCGTCCCAGGTAGTAGCCGCCTACCTGCTGGGCGCTGGTTGCCGGAGCTTCCTGCTCGGGCGAAGAGGGGATGTCGGTTTTGGAAACCTCGCCCGTGATTACACTCTTGTTCTGGAAAAAGGTGTACGCCCCCCAGATGTTTACCTTCTCCCACCGGCGATTGACGTTCAGGGCCAGGTCGTACTTTTCCCCGGTACCTACCCCGGCATCCACCGAGGCTCCGAAGCCTTGTTTCCGGCTCTTGGTCGTTACGATGTTGACGATACCCGAAGGACCGTCGGGGTATTCCTTGGCCGAGGGACTGGTGATGAATTCCACCCGCGCCACGGACGAAGCAGGCAGCAGGTTGAGCAGTTCCATCGAATTGACATTGGTCGGACGCCCGTCGATGAAATACCGCACATTGGACGAGCCGCGCAGGGTCATGTTTCCTTTCAGATCGGTACAGGCCGACGGCAGGTTGTTCATCAGGTCTTTCGACGCATTGCCCGAGGTCTGAAGGTCGCCTCCCACATAGACGGTACGCTGCCCCAGTCGGGTACGCACCGAGGACACCCGCGGGGTAACCACTACATCGGAAAGCAAACGGTATTCGGGTTCAAGGGCCAAGGACAAGGCAACCGACGACGACACTTCCACCGCCTGGCTTCGTGCGGGGAGATAACCCGACAGCCCCGCCTCGATACGATACGTTCCTTCCGGCAGACGGTCGAAGGTGTAATATCCCTGGTCGTCGCATGCGCTCCTGCGCACCACCTGTCCGGTGGCCGCTTCGTACAGCACGACCCAAGCTCCGGGAAGGGATTCCCCGGAAAGCCTGTCGGTGATCTGCCCGCCGATCGAAGGCCCCGAAGGACGGGAGGAAACCGTTTCTTCCTGCAGCTCGCTTGCAGCAGCAAAGAGGGCAAAGGACAAAAAATACAGCAAAAAGAGCTTCTTCATCTGGATTCTTACGGATACGGAAACGAGCGAGAAGCTACAGGAGGGTTTTGAGGTTGGTAGTAAACATCTGAATGGCAATGGCCAGCAGGATAATGCCGAAAATCCGGCGCAAAACCGACAGGCCGTTCTTGCCGATCAGCCGTTCGATGGCCGACGCTTTCTTGATCACCACATAGACCAGCAGCAGGTTGAGCACGATGCCGATGATCACGCACGCGAGCGAATACTGCGAGCGCAGCGAAAGGATCGTGGTCAGGCTGCCTGCCCCGGCGATCAGCGGAAAAGCCAAAGGCACGATGGAAGCCGTTTCGGGCTGTTCGTCCCGGAAAAGCTGGATACCCAGGATCATCTCCATCGCAAAGAAGAAAATGACCAGCGCACCGGCTACCGCAAAGGCATTGACCGAAATCCCGATGTAGTGCAACATCCCCTCGCCGAAGAACACGAACAGGATCATGATGATCCCCGCCGCCCATGCCGCCTTTCCGGCCTGAAGGGCGCCGGCCTTTTTCTTCAGATCGAGAATCACGGGAATACTGCCCACGATATCGATCACCACGAAGAGCGTCATGGTGATCAGGGTGATGTCTTTGATGTACTTCAAAAAATCCATATCCGCAATTTTTTAGATGATCTTCAAAATTCATTGCAAATATGAGGATTTTTTTGGGATTTCCGCAAAAACCTCCCTCTGTTTCTCTTCGTTTCGAGTTACGGGGCAAAGTACGCCCGAAAAAGCCCCTGCGGGCAATCGCTACTTGTAGTGATTTTGCACAAAACAGCCGAAGAGCAGGACATGTTAATTTCCACAGAAAACTTGCCGGAATCGGAAAAGCGGAATACTTTTGTCAATCATTTGATTGAATCGAACGCTTGAAGCAAACACTTGATCCATGAGCACCGCCGGAAACAACGTCGAACAAGACATCGTAAACGCCGCACAGGACATCTTCGTCGAGAAAGGCTACGACGGAGCCACCATGCGCGAGATCGCGGCCCGTGCCGGGATCAACATCTCGATGTTGCACTACTACTTCCGCAGCAAGGACAATCTGTTCGACATCGTGTTCAACCGCGTATTCCAACGCTTGTACGGCCGCATTTTCGAAGTGATGGCCTCCTCGGAAGACTTGTTTGCCAAACTGCAGACCATCGTGGACCTCTACCTCCAGACCGTCTCCGAAAACCCGCGCGTGCCCGGTTTTATCCTCAACGAGGTTACCCGCCGCCCGGTAGGCAACGGCCGTCTGGCCGACTACAAACGGCTCATCCACGAGCATGCCAAAACCTTCCAGGAACAGCTCGACCGCGCCGCCCGGGAAGGTCTCATCCGCCCCGTGGGTGTGATGGAACTCTTTGTCGATATCGAATCACTGTGTGTATATCCCTTTCTCACTTTTCCGCTATGGCAAAAACTCTTCGACACCACCCAAACCGACTTCACCCGAATGGTTCTCTCTCGCCGGGAGACATTCGCACAAAACCTGATCAAATCTCTCGAAAAATGAACCTGCGCACCGTTTCCTTCCTCCTCGGAGCGATCCTCCTGCCCGCCTTTGCGCCGACAGCCTCCGCCCAAGCCGCCTATTCGCTGCAGCAATGCCGCCAGATGGCCCTGGAAAACAACAAGCAGATGGGCATCATGAGCCAAAAAATGATCCAGGCCACCGAAGAGCGCAAAGCCGCCGCCACCAAACGTCTGCCCTCCATCTCGGCCACCGGAGCCTACCTGTTCAACAGCCGGGAGACCTCGCTCATCGCCCACGACATGATGCTGCCCATCGGATCGGTAGCCCCGGACGGGAGCTTCACCTTCACGCCCGACCAGGTAAACAACAGCTTTACCACCATCGACGGGCAAGTGGTTCCGCTGGACGCCTCCGGACAGCCGTTCGACCCGCGGACCAACCCCGAAAAGATCCTCTGGAAACAGTACACCACCATCCCGAAAGACCAGCTCACCTTCGACACCCGCAACGTATTCGCCGGGGCGATCACCCTGGCCCAACCGGTGTACATGGGCGGCAAGATCCAGGCCTACAACCGCATCGCACGCATGGCGGAAACCCTCTCGGTCCATCAGCGGGATGCCGCTGCCTCGCAGGTGATCCTCTCGACCGACCAGGCCTACTGGGGCATCGTTTCGCTCACGCACAAGAAACACTTGGCCGAAAGCCTGCTCGCCCTGCTCGAGAAGCTGCAGAAGGACGTCGCCGCCATGAAACGCGAAGGGGTCGCCACCCGTTCGGACGAACTCTCGGTCGAGGTGCAGCTGAACCAGGCGCGAATGTCCCTCACCCAGGTCGAAGACGGACTGACCCTTTCCAAGATGAACCTGGCGATGATCTGCGGCCTGCCCCTCGGGGAAGATTTCACCCTCTCGGACAGCATCGCCGTGAGCCAGCCTGACCCCGCTCCGATCACCGATGTGCAACGGGCCGTGGAAAACCGGCAGGAGATCCAGAGCCTCACCCTGGCTGTGGACATGTACCGGGAAAAGGAAAACGTCACCCGTTCGGACTACCTGCCTTCGCTGGCGCTCACGGGCAGCTATCTGCTCTCCTCGCCCAATCTCTACAACGGTTTCTCCTTCTCACCCAAAGGGATGTTCAACCTCGGGGTAATGCTCAAGGTGCCCATCTTCAGCTGGAACGAACGGGGACACAAGATGAAGATCGCCCGGGCCGACACCGAGATCGCCCGTTTGGAGCTGGATGAGGCGAAGGAAAAAGTAGAACTCCAGATCCACCAGAGCGAGTTTTACCTCAACTCCGCCCGCAAAAAGGCGGAGATGACCGCCTCCAACCTGGCCAAAGCCGTCGAAAACCTCCGTCAGGCTCAACTCTCCTTCCGAGAAGGGGTGGCCACGCTGACCAACGTTTTCGAGGCTCAAACCGCGTGGCTCTCGGCCAGCTCACAGCAGATCGACGCGCAGATCGACCTGACCATGGCACGGGTTTACCTGCTCAACGCCACCGGCCAACTGGTCCCCTCTACCCTTTGAACGACTTTTTGCAAAACGACATAAAAACAACCCCTAAACCTTTATAAAACCGCCCTGTGCGGAAAACCGACAAGACCAACGATAAACCAACCAGACGAACATGGAAGAAAACAAAGAAAAAACGAACGACAAGAGCATGGTAACGGGCTTTATCGTCACCATCGCTGCCATCGTGGTAGTCGCCCTGGTAGGCGTACTGTTCCTGCAACCCAAAGACCCGTACATCCAGGGACAGGCCGACGCCGATCAGGTTCGCATATCCAGCAAAGTACCGGGTCGGATAGAAAGCCTCCTGGTCGAGGAAGGGCAGACGGTTCGCCAGGGAGATACCTTGGGCCGTCTCTACATTCCCGACATCGAAGCCAAGAAAGCACAGGCCGCCGCCGCCCTTTCCGCGGCGCAGGCCCAGAACAAAAAAGCCCAAAAGGGCGCCCGCAGCGAACAGATAACCGCTGCCTATCAAGTATGGCAGAAAGCGGTTGCCGGCCTGGAAATCGCCGAGAAATCCTATCGCCGGATGGAAAACCTCTTCGGGGAAGGCGTGGTAACCGCCCAGAAACGCGACGAAGCTCTGGCCAACTACAAAGCGATGCAGGCCAGCGAGCGAGCCGCCCGTTCGCAGTACGACATGGCGGTCAACGGCGCGGAACGGGAGGATCGCGAAGCAGCTTCCGCCCTGGTGGAACGCGCACAGGGAGCCATGAGCGAGATCGAATCCTACATCGACGAGTCGATCCTCATCAGCCCCATCGACGGCGAGGTGTCGGACATCTTCCCCCTCGAAGGCGAACTGGTGGGTACCGGAGCGCCCATCATGAACATTCTGGACATGGAAAACCTCTGGGTGTCGTTCAACGTACGCGAAGACGAACTCGGAGCCTTGAAAATGGGACAGGAGATCTCGGCCCGCATCCCGGCCTTGGACGACCAGACGGTAACGCTGAAGGTTACCTACCTGAAAGACCTCGGTTCGTACGCCACCTGGAAAGCGACCAAGACCAACGGACAGTACGACATCAAGACTTTCGAGGTGCGCGCCCGGCCCACCGCTCTCGTCGAGGGACTTCGTCCGGGCATGACGGTGCTGCTGGAGCGCAAGTCGCTGAAGTAACCCTCCCGCTCGGAGGAAAACCGAAAGCGGGGAAACTCCGCAAAAGCCTCGAAAGAAAAACGAAGAACACCGAAGCGCAAACCGATAACCTTTCGTTGTCAAAAAGAACGAACCCATGAAAGACATCCGGGAAACAACCCGCCACATCGGAGAAATCGCCCGACGGGAAATCGGCATCCTGCGACGGGACAGAATCTATCTGCTCGCGATGGTGATCGCTCCCCTGCTGTGCGCGATATTCTTCCTCACCCTGATGGGAAGCGGACTGCCGAAAGACCTGCCGGTAGCCATCGTCGATCAGGATGGAAGCAGCGTCTCGCGCAACATCATCCGGCAGGTGGACGCTTTCCAACAGAGCGATGTGGTCGCCGTAACCCCCGACTTTTACCAAGCGCGGAAAATGATGCAGCGGGGCGAGGTCTACGCCATCCTGGTAATCCCCAAAGGCTTGGAACACGACGCTTCGAGCGGACGGCAACCCACCCTGGACTACTACACCAACAACTCGTTCCTGATCGCCGGTTCGCTGCTCTACCGCGACCTGCGGACGATGTCGGTACTGGCCTCCGGAGCTGCCCAGTTGCAAGTGGGACAGGCCCGGGGAAAGACCGATGCCCAGGTGATGGCGCAGGTACAACCCATCGTGGTCGATACCCATCCCATCGGCAACCCGTGGCTCAACTACTCGGTGTACCTGTCCAACATCCTGCTGCCGGGCGTACTGGGACTGATCATTTTCATCACCACGGTATACAGCATCGGCACCGAGATCAAGTACGGCGGCGCACGACGCCTGCTGGAAATGTCCCAAGGTTCGGTTTCGGTCGCCCTGGCCGGAAAACTGCTGCCGCACACGATCGTCTTCTATGCCGTGGGAGCAGCCATGCTGACGGTGATGTACGGCCTGTTGGGTTTTCCCCATCAGTCGGGCATCCTGCCGATGCTGTTGCTGATGCTGCTCTTTGTCCTCTCCGCCCAGGCGTTGGGCATCGTGATGATCGGTCTGCTGCCCGATTTCCGTTTGGGCATCAGTTTTGCCAGCCTGTGGGGAGTCATTTCGTTTTCGATCTCGGGCTTTTCCTTCCCGGTGAGCGCCATGCACCCTATGCTGCAGGCCTTGAGCAACCTGTTTCCCTTGCGACACTATTTTTTGGTATATGTGGATCAGGCGCTCAACGGACTGCCTTTGAGTTATTCCGCCGGGCAACTGGCCTATCTGGCGGCCTTCTGCCTGCTCCCCCTGCCGCTGCTGGGACGCCTGCGCCATGCCCTCCAACACGCTAAATACCGCATATGACGATGAACGAGAAGAAGAAACATCCGATCCTGGACACTCTGCGCGACATTTACCGATGCGCGGCGCAGGAAATGCGGGCCATATTCGGCGACATCGGCGTGATGACCTTTATCTTCCTGGTCCCGCTGGCTTATCCTCTGCTCTACACGTTCCTCTATACCAACGAAACGGTACGCGAAGTGCCTACCGTGGCAGTGGACGAATCGCCCACGCCGCTGAGCCGCGAATTCATCCGCATGGTAGATGCCTCTCCGGATGTCAAGATCGCTTACCGCGCCGCCGACCTCACCCAGGCTCAGCAACTCCTAGCCCGCAAGAAAGCCTACGGCATCGTCTATATCCCGAGTGATTTCGAAAAGAAAATCGCCCGGGGAGAGCAGACGACCGTATCGCTGTACTGCGACATGAGCAGCCTGCTATACTACAAAGCCCTGCTGGCCACCCTGACGGATGTCTCGCTCGAGATGGGACGGGAGATCGAGATCCAAAACATGGCCGGAGCCTCGCGCGAGGAAGAACTGACCAGTTCGATGCCGATCGAAAACCGCTGGACGACGATGTACAACGTCCACTCGGGATTTGCCGCGTTCCTGATCCCGGCCATCCTGATGGTCATCCTCCAGCAAACGATGCTGCTGGGCATCGGCATGACCACCGGCACGGCGCGGCAGGAGCGCAACCTGCGCAAACTCCTGGCCTCGCCCCGGGGAAGCATCCTCGATTCGATGGCGGGGCGAAGCGCCGCCTACACCCTGCTCTACATAGCCATCACAGCCTACATGATCGTCGTGGTGCCGGGTATCTTTTCGATCCCGCGCGTGGGAGACATGGGGACAAAAGTCCTTTTCCTGCTTCCCTACATCCTGTCCTGCACTTTCTTTGCGATGTTCCTCGCCAGCGGACTGCGCACCCGGGAGTCGTGCATGCCGGCCTTCGTCTTCACGTCGGTGCCTTTCCTGTTCATCTCGGGGGTTTCCTGGCCCATGGCCGCCGTCCCGACCGCATGGAAGATCGTGGGATGGTTCATCCCCTCCTCGCAAGCCATTCAGGGGTTTGTCAAGATAAACACGATGGGAGCCGACTTGGCGGACGTGCGGTTCGAATACCTTTCGCTGTGGGCATTGACGCTCCTCTATGCGGGACTGACCTACTTGGCCTACCGACGGCTCCAACGGCGATACGGGACTCTTCCCCCGCTTAAATCCGCACAAAACTAAAACTGCAAACCAAGACATACCATGGGATTTATTCAAGAATTCAAAACATTCATCAGCCGAGGCAACGTCATCGACATGGCCGTGGGTGTTGTCATCGGTGCGGCCTTCGGAAAGATCGTCAATGCATTGGTGGCGCAAGTGATCATGCCGACCATCGGGTTCCTCACGGGGGGTATGGACTTTTCAGACATGGCCTGGACAATCCAGAAAGCCAACCCCGAGACGGGAAAAGCGGCCGTTTCGATCGGTTACGGGATGCTGATCCAAGTGACAATCGAGTTTCTGATCATCGCGCTGTCCATCTTCCTGGTCATGAAACTGATCAACAAACTCAAGACTTCCTCCGAGCGGCTGGATTTCCTCAAGAAGAAAAATGCGGCCAAGGCTGCGGCTGACGCACCGGCCCCTGCTCCGGGACCGACGGCGCAGGAGAAACTGCTGAGCGAGATCCTCGACGAACTCCGCAAGGCCAACGGAGAAAAAGGGAAAGCATAACGGCTTTTTCTTACAGTCTGTAAGCACAAACGCGAAGGGGGGCGGGCAAGCGGTGCGCCTACGGCGCACCGCTTGC
>JFBN01305853.1_pt1 | contig 10423 bp, 15 predicted proteins | sample 768741 | NCBI WGS metagenome assembly JFBN01 (sample SAMN01983846, study PRJNA193217) | chicken gut metagenome | biome: terrestrial biome; isolation source: ceca of Broiler chicken | host: Gallus gallus | place: United Kingdom: England | collected 2010-09-07
CCCGATCCCTACAAGGCTCACCAGTGCCAACCCGGCGAGGATCGCAACCAATGCCCAATCAAAATTCCCCGAAATCGCAGGAGGCGTATAAGGATTTATGATATCGATGGGGTCGGCTACGACGGGAATGACCGTTAAATTTCCACCATCATTAAACGTTAGTTGGATAATATCAAAATTCAGGAATATCGTCTGCTGGGCAATATAAGCATTATTTGTAGATGACTTTATACTATCATTTCCCAACGCACTTCTTTTTTCCCATTCGCGCAACTGAGCTGATTCACTGCGATAATCTGTTACTGCAAATCGAAAAAATACCAGCGTTTTTTCCTGACTTTTCGCTTCGTTGTATGCCGCCCTGATTTTTTCGACGTCTGCAACCTGACACATCAGATTGTCCGAAATATTTTCCGGTGTCCCTGCAAAATCCGATTCTTTCGGGAAATAGATCGGTGCAAATTCTCGTCCCGTTTCGTCTGGAATCTTTCCAAATAACGTATTCCACAGTCCAAAATCTTTTACATTATCCCACCATGAGGGATCCGTATCGTCCCATGAGACCATTTCCTGAATATCGGCGTCGATATCGAAGTCATAGCGGGAAATTCCGTCAAAACCGCTTTGCACAATGCCACTTGCATTATTCACTTTGCGGCTCCCGTCGATATCCCGTTCGAACAAATCGGCGCTGATCGCCTTTTCTTTCACGTTCACTGTACCGTTTTCAAATGAGCGGTCATAGCTGTATATGTAATTTTCGATAGCGTTCCGCATGATCCCGCCCTGAGATTGAATATCGGCATACGGGTCATACGAATCTATATCTACTCCATTGGTATTAAAAATTAAATATAATGCTTCCATAGGAGTATCTACCGGATCTTCCGGATCATAAGTAGCATTCCATACAAACCCATCCATTTTGCTGCTCACATAGCTACCAAACGACCAAAGAATACTCTCGTCAAAATATCCTTCGCGTCCAACACCGTAACTCTGAAACCATTCAGATATCCACGGTAATTGTTTTCCAATATAGTTGCTAATCCCATTATAAAATGAATCTTCACTTGTTATTAAAGCGGGCTTGAGCTTGAACTCGTACCATTCTGCCATAATACGTTGGAGTTTCCCGTACTCCTCGAAATATCGGTCAGGCACGGTAAAATACACGGTATCCAACTGATTTTGATGTCCTGAACCAAGAGAGGACGACATTGTCCTCCAAAATGTATGCTCTACATCGAGGCTGATCGTATCGAGCTTTTCCTCCGCGATCTGAAGCGTGCTATCTGCATCTTTATCCGCTCCGCAGCCCTTGCTATAGCCTGTGCAGCGGTATGTCCTGCCCTTCTCTTCGTTTGCCGAATTGGAATCCGTTGCGTTTGCATCGCCCGAAAACCAAAGCTGGATCCCCGCGATATCGTAGCGGCGTACGCCATCATGCGCGGCAGCATATACCTTTGCGCGGTCGTATGCGCCCGCGCTGTTCGTCAGCTTGAATTTATAGATCAGATGATCGTCCGTATAATCCAGGATCGTGATCGCGCAGTTTGCATACTCTGTCGGTTCGCCCTCCGTATCGTATGCCACCGCCATATTCACGACATTCGCGCCCGTACGGGAAGATACTTCCCGCCCCGTGGGGTTGTACACATAGAAATAGATCCCGAAATAATCCTCCGCCACCGACGCGTCGCTGCTGTATGCGTACTCCATGAATCCCGCCTCGTCGATCAGGCGATGCCGCCCGTTCCCGTCTTTGGCATATACGGAGAGATCCACCGAGGCGAGATCCTGCTCGATTGTCGTCTGATCGTATTGTGTGAGCGCATCCGTGAGCGTGGCGGTTGCGGGCGCGGCGCCCACGCCGAACCCGATCCCCGCCGATAAAATACACGCCGATGCAGTTTTGAAAATTTGTTTGAACATACTTTACTCCAATTCAAAACCCCAATCGCCCAAACGATCCATAAGCGCTTTCGTCTGATCGAGCTCTGCACGGGTAAATCCGCCCTGCATTGCCTCTTTGAGATATTTGATGGCTTCTTTTGCCCGTGTATAAATTTCACTTGAATCCATTACCGCCCCGCTTCGTTCGTCCCAAATCTCACAAATACGTTCGAACAACTCCGAGACAAGACTGAAATTATCCGGATTCGTTACTGCTGCAAGTTCCTCATCGGATAAACTGAAACATAACTGAATATACGGCTGTGTCGTTGCTGACAGGGCTACAAGCTCCTGCGCGTCGGGGCTCGGCATCGTTACGGACAGATACTCATCCATCAATAAAAATGCTTGATTCCGTTCTTCTGTGCTGAACTCTCCGTCCTTCGTAGATTGCACGATATAGTCACATACCGTTTTCATCGTTTCCACATCGGCATACGCGCGATCCGTTTCACTCAGTTTTTCGTATACGGAGTTCGCCGCATGGCTTGCATGGATCGCTACCGTGTCCTGATCCACTTGTCCGGTCGCTGCAATTTGAACAAGATCGATGAAGACTTTTGCATCTTCACTTATTTCCGGCACTTCCGGTTCCTCAGGTTCCTCGGGTTCCTCGGGCTCTTCGGGCTCTTCGGGTTCTTCCGGCTCCTGCCCGCTGCCGTCTCCGAAAATGATATGATCCGGATCGAGAATAATACTCTCCGGCGCGGTGGAGAACGTGACCGTAATGCTGTACCCGTTCCCTGCCGTCACCGTCATGGCGAACTTGTCTGCGACCGTATCCGAGACACCGTCCTCAAGCGTGACCGTGTTCCCCTTTGCCCCGACGATGATCTCATCCAGCGCACCGTATTCCACCGTAAATCCCGTCGCCGCGCGCGTGATCGTAAATCCCGCCGTGAAATCATCTCCCACAACGTTGCTCCACTTATACGGTTCCGCCCCGAGCGTGAAGCCGAAATCCTCTGCCGCCGCGCGGGCGATCATCGTCACGGTATAATCCGTGCCGAAATCTGCTCCCACGGCGTATGTAGTTCCGGAGGAAAGTCCCGTCACGCCGCCGTCGCCGTATTTCATGCCGTCCAGCTCGATATAATAATTCCCCGTGATCGTGCCGGGATCCTTTCCGGGGTTCTCCGGGTCTTCCTTCTGCCACGGGAACTTCGTAAATCCGTCCGTATAATACCATGCCGCATAGATCCCCCCTGCCAATGCCCCAAGCATTACAAGGATCAGCACGATGAGAAAAAATTTCCTGCCGCCGTTCTTTGCCATCTTTCCACCTCTCGTCTTTTCGTCTGGAGCGGGACTTCCGGCGCCCGCTATACCTTCCTTGTCTTATACAATAATGTTGGATTTATCCATCGCCACAGATGAAATAGGCGTATACACCGTAGAAGTATCATAACGAATTAAAATCGAACCGGAATAGTTCGAATAATCATTCGTACAACCCCAATTTAACGAAAACATTGCAAGCTGAAGAGAACTTGCAGCCGTTTGTTTAATTGCGTCATTAGCATATAAAAGATTCATTCTATAATTTCCAGGCGTTGTCATGATAGTACGTATATCATCTTCGTAACTATCTACCACCCCTCCGAATTGCGGACGCATAATATCCAGCGTCTCTTCCGGAATACTTATATCTAATTCAAACTCAAAATCGCTCACCACGGTATAAGCCGAAGAAACAATGGAGTATGAAAAAAAATCCGTATCCCAATCTAAAACAACATCTTCATCTGTAGATTTTGCAGAAAAATCCTTGCTGCCATTAGACTTGCCGAAGTAAAAATTGATATAATCAAGGCGTTGCGCAAAATCCACGGTACACGTTGCGGATTTTGTTACATCATCCAATCCCGTGACGGTCACGGTGACCTCGATTTGCTCACCGAACGGCTTCAAACATTGAATTTCAGCTTCAAGCGAGGTTTTTCCCGCTTGCGTTACGGTGAGATAATCCGACACATTTTTTCCAGTTGCCCATTCAGTATCGGAAACCCATTCAGCAGAAAATGTACTTGCCTTCACATCAGCATTTGAAGGATTCACAGAGGCTTTTACCGTAACACTGTCGTATGCCGCCTCCGCGCCGTCCAATGCCGTAGCACTCCGAAACGTCATTGCCGTAGGCATTACAACCGCCGTATCACTTGAAATCACTTCACCGTTTTCATCAATGACAGGCGCGCCGTTATCTTCGTTTTCCTCATCGCTCTGCTGCTCCTGCCCGATAGGGTGAAATTCGATATTGCCTTTCTGCCAAAACACAACGCCCGTGATAACGCCCACGATGATAATGAGCGCAAGCACGAGCGAAAGAATTTTCCAACCGATATTGTTCCTTGACATTTTTCTTTGTCTCCTTGATTATTTTATCTGATCACCCGCAGCTTCGTCCGCAGGTTCCTGTCCGTCGTCCGGCGTCTGTTGTTCGCCCTCTTCCCCGTCCGGCATTTCGTCCGCGGGCTCCTGCCCGTCGTCCGGCGTCTGCTGTTCGCCTTCTTCCTCGTCCGGTGTTTCGTCCGGGAGCTGCTCTTCCTGCTGCTCGCCTCCGCCGATCCCGAACCGCGTCCAATCCCGGTACCAGTTCGTACAGAACCCCAGGATCACCGCGATCATTGCCGCAAGAATCAGGATCCCGAGTACAATCAGAACCCCGTTCCCGCCGTTCGTCTTTCTGCCTTGTGCCATTGTTCTCTCCTTCCCGTCTGATACGGTTCTTATATTTTTCCGCTATGCGCCTCTTTTCCCCTGCGCGTTCCTATACGATCCATCCCAGGATGACCGCCGCGTATGCAATGCCGCACGCTGCCAGCACCGCACATACGCCCACCCACTTCATTACCGCTCTCCACGTCTCTCGCATCTCCGTCAGGGCGGGATCCCGCTCATATCTCACCTCCTCACAGATATTTCCCTGCGAGCCGCAGCAGCTCGCGCGCCGCTTCAAAATTTACTTTGATGTTCCCGCAGTCATCGCTGATCGCCTCGTTCACCGCTGCCGCAAGTTCGCTCAACGCCTCGTCCAACCGCTTGGCGGTCGTCACAAGCTGCGGACGCTCCTTTTGGAAATTCACGAACGCGATAAACTCCTCCTGCCCCATCTCTACAGTCACGCGCATGCCGTTCATCCGCTCACCTCTCCCCGCATGCGGGGATCTGCCTCTGCGGATCCGCACGCCTGCAAGATCTCTCCGTCCCCGTTTCCGGGGATAACGTTCGGAAGCCGATACAGCAGATACACATAGCGCCGATCTCTCATGAATGCGGCACCGTGTGCATGCAATACCGTAATTGTCTGCGTCAGCTTGTCGTACCGTAAAACGGGAAACCCATCGGGCAGCGCCGCTATGTCCTTTTCACTCAGTTCCCACAATAGAACGCTGATCGTTTTCATCGTCCGCCAAGACCTCCGTCTACAGCGACCTGGAATATGATGGAATATGCCCCGTTCATGATATCCGCTACTTCCGGCTCACCCTTCTGGGCGGCGAGCGCCGCAAGATGTACAAGCACCAACGACGCATGCGCCAGATCCGTGCTCCCGAACCCGATCCTTCTCACCTGTTCCATCCGCAATTCCGTACTCGGTATGTCCCGCAGCATATCTGTTACTTTCATTCCTTCGCCCCCTATGCAAGTATCTCCGCGGCACAATCGATCGCACGGCGCGCCGCCACCGTATTTTTCAATGAGATCCCTTCCAGATCGGAACTCATCGCCGCCAATACCGCTTCGGAAAGCTCCTCCGCCTGCTTGCGAAAGAGCTTGTCCTGCGTTCGGATGCTCTCGATCGTCCGTTCCGCACCGCGGAACGCCTGGAACCGCTCGTACTCCTCTCTTGTCATTTGCACCGTGATCATTGCTTTCCTCCCGTCTGCGAACGGTTAATTTCGATTTCCGCATATACCCGCTCGTACTTGCTGTTCCCGCGGTTGGCATACGGGTCGGAAACGGAAAGAATTTCGATTTCGCCTCGGCGCTCACAGGCATCCAAAAATTTTTTCGCCTGCTCGTTCTCTTCACGCGTGCCTTGAATCCTGATTTTTACCATGTTGCTTCTCCTATTTTCTCACCTTGCGGCGGTTTTCCCGACTTCTCCTGAACGGCTGCCTCCGAACTGCGGCGGCAGCCGCCCATAGGAGAATGCTTTCGCCGATGCGGAGGTGCGCCCTCCCGTCAAGGGGTAACGCCGCCGCTTGCGGACATCGGCATATCTTCAAGAACCGTCGCTCAGGCGATTCGTTCCGCCTTCCGGCAGGACGTCCGCCGCGGTCAGTTCCGTTCCTTGTGTTCCTTCGTCACGAACGTACAGCGCCCACTCGCGCCCGAATTTCTCTTCCAGACGGCGGGCGGCGTTCCATCGCTTGATCTCGTCCTCGTTTTGCCACGCGCAAACGCAGATCTCGCCGTTCTCCCTGATCCCGCTGCCGCTGCAGAACGGGCATTTTTGCACGGGCTCGAATATTCTGACGTCGATTCCGGCACGCTCGCACGCCTTCTTGCGCTCGCCGAGAATCTGCATATATTCACGGATCAGCTTGCTCACGCGCACATGATCTTCTGCGGCTTCCGCATCGGCAAGCGCTGCCTCCGCCTCTTTTTTTGCCTTTTCGTTTCCTGCGAACGCGGGATAGGTTTCCGCCAGCTTTATGCGCGCCGCCGCGGCGTCGCGTTTGCGCTTGCTTTCCATCCCCTTGTAGTAGGCTGTCACTTCCGATTTCAGAAGCGGGATCTCCTCCGCCTTCCCGGGCATGACCTCCTGCGCCCGACAGAATGAAAAATGAGCGGAAAGGCGCTCCAACGTGACGGGGCGCTCCGTAAAGATGTTCTTCTTCCCGCCGAGCGTCTCGACCGCGTACAGCTCCCCTCTCCGCTCAGAGTAGTCGCATGCTGAAATTGTCACTTTGCCGATCTCTTCTTCGGCTGTCCCGTAAAGGGCATACACCGCGCCGACGCCATAGTTAAAGTACAGCCGTCCATCGTTCCCCACGATAGGCTGTAACCCACTGCTTTTCTTCGCTCGCGATGCTGCCATACTTCGCTCCCCTATTATTCTTGGAAATTCGCTGCCCGAAGAGTTCTGACGATCTCCTCAAAGCTCTCGCGGACGGGGATCCCGACCCTGATCCTTCCGTTCCTGGCTCGCTCCATTTGGATAAAAACAGTTCCTTCTAACTCGACAACCGAGATGATCTCCCTGATGGCGATCATGTGCGGAATATCTGCCCGCCCCTTTTTACAGATTTGATGAACTAAGATAAATCCCGCGCGTTCTGCACACTCTCCCGAAAGCATTTTTTCCTCCTTAAAATCTCTTCGTGCTGTCTTACGATATCGGCATGTGAAAATATATTTGCACTCCTTTCACAATTGTTTCATTGAAGATAATTGTTATTCGTGATATAATTTATATGGCGTACAATCCGCCCTTGTACGACTACCTGAAAAGGAGGTGAAGAAATGAAAATTGCGGTCAAGATAACCTTGATTTTGTGTGAGTATGCAGTCTTGCTGTTGCTATTCATTCCATATCTCTTTCTTGTTTGTTGCGCTTCTATTGTGTACAACGTTATTGACCTGATTTCGGATGTACAAGATGAAAAGCATATTAAAAACAAACAGACACGCGCCACCCGTCAAATTGATAGAGATAACAAACGCAGGCATACCATTGCAAACATGGTTTTCGGATATTGGAAAGAGCGCTTATTCTCGTAAAACCCAACTTCTTTCGTCATAGTCTGTGTTTTTAGAAGTAATCAGCTCAATTGTTTCAATTACGCCCAATATCTCCGCCGCACATTCCGTTAATTTTATTTTTATTTGCCATCCCGCTTTAAGCCCGCTCGCTTTCGAGCGGGCTTTATACTGCACGTCAAGAAACTCTCTGTAAAACTCCCGCAGCAATTTCAGCAATTTATCAAGAGAAAGTTCCTTAAACACATTGTCAAGGAGCTTTTTTTCTTTTAACTCTTGAAATGTCTTCCTGCGAACTCTATCCATACTTCGCTCCTTTATGGAATCAATCCCGTATCCTTGAAATCTTGCTCGTCTCGATATTATACAAGTTAGTTTATTCTAAAAATTCCATATTTGCATTTTTCTTGAGATTATATCATGCATTTTTGGATTTGTCAACACAAAAAATGCAAATTTGTATAAAATGTTTTTGAGGAGGCTGATATGAGATTGAAAGATCTTCGCGAAGAACATAATCTTACTCAGAAAGAACTTGGCGCTCTTGTAGGCGTTGCGCAGTCTAATATCAACCGTTGGGAAAATGGAACCGTCTGCCCTTCCGCAGATTTTGTTGTTAAACTTGCTGATTATTTCGATGTCTCAACCGACTATCTTCTCGGGCGCACGGACGAGCTTGGCGCAGTCATCACCCCTTTTTCCTCCACAGACAACTACACAGATGAAGAAAAAAAGCTGATCGCGGACTACCGCGAGCTCACGCCCCCTTTGAAACGTATGATCCAGGAGACCCTCAAAACATGGAAAAGCTCAGAGATCAACACGAAAAAACTTTCTTGATGAAATCGGATCCCGTTCTGCTTGCGCTTGGCGCGCTTTTCTCCCGCTGCGAGCATCTGGAACGAGCCGCACTCTTCGGCTCCCGTGCCCGCGGCAACTTTTCTGAACGGAGCGATTACGATATTGCCGTGTTCGGAACGATTCCCGAAATCGCCAAACTGCAGCTGCGCAGCGCCTGCCGCGAAGGGCTCCCCACCCTGCACAAGATCGATCTTATCTTTGCAGATGAGGTCACGGACGAAAAATTTATGCAAAGCATTCTGAAGGAGGGCGTTACGTTCTATGACAAAACTGCAAAATAAATACGAAAACTATTCTGCCGCAGTAAAACGGCTGAACGAGGCAAACATTGCCTACAAGAAAAACGCCGACAACGATATCTATCAGGACGCGCTCATCAAACGTTTTGAATTTACCTTTGAGCTTTGCTGGAAAACGCTGCGTGAATTTATGCTCGATCAGGGCTACCTTATGGAGATCGCTTCCCCCAAGGGCGTTTTTGCGCTCGCCTATCAGGAGGGCATCCTTAGCGACGAAGCGCTCTGGCTGGATATGTTGGAATCGCGCAATCTGACTTCGCACGATTACGGACGAAAAACTGCCGAAGTGATCGCCGAAAAGATCAGCAACCGCTATGCAAAAGCACTTACGGAACTGAGCAAATACATCTCTTCCGCACTCAAATAAAAACGCGCTCGCTTTTTTCTTTTAAAAAAGTGAGCGAAATTCTACTTTTGTTTTGTTATAAAATTAACTCCGAGGGCGCACTTGCCCGAAAGGAGTATTTTATGACGTTTCAAGAACAAACCGAGCTGTTAATGACAGCCATCCAAAGCCTGATGGCACTTTACAGGGATATTACAGAAATTGACCGCCCCTTCGTGCGCGTGTCTTTTTCTGAACTAAAAAAAATCCCGAGCCATCGACTGCGGCTGACGCCGCGCAGAGTGCCCAGGCGGTTTTGCTCGACTTCACCGCCGAGCTGGAAAAGCGGAAAAGCCGCATGGAGCAAAACTCCATGCGGCCGATCGTGCCGCCGGATCATACGGCAAAAACGGAATTTTTGGAATTTACACCAAAGGAGATTTCAAAAATGCCGACATTTTTTAGAAAAGAATTTCGCTTAAAAGGAGGTACCGTCGCACATATAAGAGTAAAGCCAAACGGAAGTTACGAGATCAGATACCGCCGCGGCGGTATCAATCTCAGTGTATCGGCAAAAACAGTTGAAGCAGCCAAAGAACGATTTATCGAAAAACTCTGTGAGGCAAAAACGGACAGCCTAAATAGCCGTACCCTTTTCGGGCAATATGCAACGCAGTGGCTTGAAGTTGTCAAAAAACCACAAGTAAAAGAAACGACTTACGAAGATTATAAGGTCATGTTCCGCGTTCATATATTTCCGAAATTCGGAAAAATGAGGATGCGCGACATAAAGCCCATCGATGTGCAGAAGCTCATTAACTTCATTTGCGAAAAGAAAACATTTCGTAACGCTGAAAAAGTCTATGTACTCTTGAACGCCGTATTCAATTTTGCTGTTGCAGAAAATGTAATAGCGAAATCACCCATGGCACTCATTAAAAAGCCCGTCCATGAGCCGAAGCACGGACAGGCTTTTACGGTAGATGAGGAGCGACGTCTCGTAGAAAAATGCCTTGTGGAAAACACACTCTACGGTTACGCATTTATCTTTATGCTTTATACGGGGCTTCGTCGTTCAGAGCTATCGTCTGTTACGATCCAATCACAATGGATCACGCTGTATACCGCCAAGAACAGACAAGGAACAAACCCAAAAATGCGTAAAATTCCGATCTCCCCCATGCTGCGACCATTTATTCCATTGATGAATCAAAAGATTTTTCAGTTAGACATGGGGAATATGTCACGCACCTTCGCGAAATATTTCCCCGGG
>JFBN01306494.1_pt1 | contig 10402 bp, 7 predicted proteins | sample 768741 | NCBI WGS metagenome assembly JFBN01 (sample SAMN01983846, study PRJNA193217) | chicken gut metagenome | biome: terrestrial biome; isolation source: ceca of Broiler chicken | host: Gallus gallus | place: United Kingdom: England | collected 2010-09-07
GATGCGCTCGGCCTTGCGCGCCGCGGCGCGTTCCTCGACTGCAGCGCGTGCGCGCTCGTAGGCCTCGCGCAGCAGGACCTCCTGGCAGTTGACGCGCGGCGCGCCCTCCTCGCCCTCGACGTGGGCCCACGTGCCGTCCGCGGTGAGCTGGCGCGCCTTGACGTTGTCGGAGAGCTGCAGCTTCACGAAGTGGCGCACGATCTCGGAGCACGCGGGGTCGCGCACGGGGTAGGCGATCTCCACGCGCCGCTCGGTGTTTCTCGTCATCATGTCCGCGCTCGAGAGGTAGATCGTGTCCATGTACTCGCCGAAGGCGTAGATGCGTGCGTGCTCGAGGAAGCGGCCTGCGATCTGGCGCACGACGAGGCCGTCGGTCTTGCCCGGCACCCCCGCCTTGATGCAGCAGATGCCGCGCACGATCATGACCACCTGGACCCCCGCCTCGCAGGCCTCGGAGATCTTGTCGATGACGTCGCGGTCGGTGAGCGAGTTCATCTTGAGGACCACGCGCGCCGGGGCGCCCTCGCGGGCGCGCGAGATCTCGCGGTCGAGCCCGCGCATGACGAGGGGCTTGAGCCCGACGGGGGCGACGCCGAGGTGCTTGTAGGAGCCGCGGAGGTTGCCGAGCGAGAGGTTGCGGAAGAAGGTGTTGCCGTCGGCGCCGATGCCCTCGTCCGCGGTCAGGAGCATGAAGTCGGAGTAGAGCTTGGCGGTCTTCTCGTTGAAGTTGCCCGTGCCGAGGCAGGTGATGCGGGAGATGCCGTCGCGGTCGTGGTAGGTGATCTGGCAGATCTTGGAGTGGCACTTGAAGCCCTCCGAGCCGTAGATCACGGTGCAGCCCGCGTCCTCGAGGCGCTCGGCCCAGGCGATGTTGTTCGCCTCGTCGAAGCGGGCGCGCAGCTCCATGAGCACGGTGACGTCCTTGCCCGCCTCGGCGGCGGCGATGAGGCTCTCGCACAGGTGCGAGCTCTTGGCCACGCGGTAGAGCGTGATCTTGATGGAGATGCAGGCGTCGTCGGCCGAGGCCTCGCGCACGAGGCGCAGCAGCGGCGTCATGGACTCGTAGGGGTAGGTGAGCAGGACGTCGTGGTCCTCGACCTGCCCGCGCATGGGCAGCGAGAGGTCGACCATCGGAGAGACCTGCGGCTCGAAGGGGCGGAAGACGCAGGCGGCGTGCTCGTGGTCGGGGATGTGGGACTCGAGGCCGTAGACGTAGCCCAGGTCGATCGGGCGCTCGAGGCGGAAGATGCGGCGCGGCTCGAGGGAGAGCTCGTCGGCGATGAGACCCTCGAGCGCCTTGCCCAGCTTGCCGCGGATCTCGAGGCGCACGGGCTGGAGGCGCTGGCGGAGCTTGAGGACCTTCTTCATGTGCTGGCGGTAGTCCTCCTCCTCCTCGACGCCCTCGCCGTCCGGGTCGATGTCGGCGTTGCGGGTCACGCGCAGCACCGCGGAGCGCTTGGGGACGTAGTCGCCGAAGCACTGGTCGAGGTTGGTCTCGAGCACGTCCTCGAGCAGGGTGTAGCGCCAGGCCTTGGGGGAGGAGGGCAGCGCGACCACGCGCGCCTCGGTGGCCGGCACCTCGATGATGCCGAGAAGCCCCGTCTCCTCGCGGCCGTCGAGCGAGCAGGCCACGAAGAGGCGGCCGTTGCGCAGGTTGGGGAAGGGGTGGCGCGGGTCCACGATGAGCGGGGAGATGATCGGGGCGAGCCGGCGGTCGAAGTGGCGCGCCACGGCGGCGCGGTCGGCCTCGGTGTAGTCGCCGGGGGAGACGCGCACGAGGCCCTTCTCGGCGAGCTGGGCCTCGACCTCGGCGAGCGCGCGCTCGTGGCGGCCGATGAGCGGGGGCAGCGTCTCGAAGATGGCGTCGAGCTGCTCGGCGGGCGTCATGTTGGACTTGTTGTCCTTGGGCTGGTTCTTGAGCGAGGCGAGGTCGGAGAGGCCTCCCACGCGGATCATGAACCACTCGTCGAGGTTGGACTCCACGATCTCGCAGAACTTCAGGCGCTCGAAGATGGGAACCTCGGGGTCGTAGGCCTCGTCGAGGATGCGGTCGTCGAAGCGCAGCCAGCTGACCTCGCGGTTTTGCGTGTAGGAGAAGTCGCGCTTCTCCGACTTGGCGGAGCCCTTCTCCTTCTGGCCGCCCTTCTCGGCCTTGCCGTGGTCCTTCTCGCCCTTGGGACGCTCCGCCCTCTCGGCGTGGTCGCCCCTCTCCGCGCGAGCGGCCTTCTCGGAGATCTCCTTGCTCATGGGCATCGTGCCCCTCTCGTCTCGCGGCGCCCCCGGCGCCGAAATATGGCATCTCTTGATGATAGCAGCCGCGGGCGTGCGGGGCGCGGGCCCCTGCGTTATGGTTGTGAAAGGAAACGCGCTTTCGGGAGGTGCCATGTACGAGGGTCTCAACGTCCGCTCGGAGATCGGGCGTCTGCGCAAGGTGATGCTGTCACGGCCCGGCGCCGAGCTGCTGAACCTCTCTCCGGACACGCTCGCCCCGCTGCTGTTCGACGACATCCCGTTTCTGGAGGAGGCACAGCGCGAGCACGACGCCTTCGCCCGGATGCTCTCCGAGGAGGGCGTGGAGGTGCTCTACCTCGACGAGCTCGTCGCCGAGGCGCTCGACGCCGTCCCGGGGGCGCGCGAGGAGTTCTGCGAGCGGTGGCTCGACGAGTCCGGCCTGTGCGCCGCCTCGGCGCGCCGCGCGGTGCGCGAGCTGCTGGACGACGTCGAGGACACGCGCTCTCTCGTGGACCGCTGCATCGCGGGCGTGCGCGCCGACGAGCTCGACCTCGCCCCGTCCTCGGCGTCCTCCCTCGCCGACCTCATGCTTACCGACGGCAACGCGGGCTCCCCGCTCGTAATCGACCCGATCCCCAACGTCTACTTTACGCGCGACACGTTCTCGGTGATCGGCTCCGGGGTCTCGCTCAACAGCATGCTCACGCCCACGCGCCGCCGCGAGGGGCTCCTCGGGGAGTTCGTCTTCCGCTACCACCCCGAGTACGCCGGCGCGCCCCTGTGGTACCGCCGCGACGACGCGCACAACATCGAGGGCGGCGACGTGCTCGTCTTGGGCGCGGACGTGGTGGCCGTGGGCATCTCCGAGCGAACCTCGGCGGCCGCCATCGACGTGCTGGCGCACCGGCTCCTGTGGGGCTCGGCCCCGGGCGAGGCGCGGGGCGCGCGGGCGGGGGAGTCCGGGATCGGCCGCGTGATGGCCTTCTCGATCCCGCACAAGCGCTCGTTCATGCACCTCGACACGGTGTTCACCCAGGTTGACGTCGACACCTTCACCGTCCACCCCGGCATCCTGGGGACGCTGCACGTCTTCGAGCTCACGCGCGGCGCGCGCGAGGGGGAGGTGCGCATCCGCCGGCTCGACGACACGCTCGACACCATCCTGGCCCGCGCGCTCGGCCTCGACGCGGTGCGCCTCGTCAAGTGCGGCGGAGACGACCCCATAGCCGCGGCGCGCGAGCAGTGGAACGACGGCTCCAACACGCTCGCGGTGCGCCCGGGCCGCGTGATGGTCTACCAGAGAAACGCGGTCACCAACGACATCCTGGACCGCGCGGGCGTCGAGCTCCTGGAGATCCCCTCGGCCGAGCTCTCGCGCGGCCGCGGCGGCCCGCACTGCATGTCCATGGCATTCTGGCGAGACGACCTGTAGGGCGGCGGCGAGAAGCGCGCGCCGCGGACCCAGCGCTGCGGTACAATCGGGGCCAGCCAAAGCACCCCGAAGGGAGAACAACATGCCCGTCAGCCTTTCCGGACGTCACTTCCTGAAGCTCCTCGACTTCACGCCCGAGGAGATCCGCTACCTCATCGACCTCTCGGCCGAGCTCAAGGCCAAGAAGCGCAGCCACGAGCCGCACCGCTACCTCGAGGGCAGAAACGTCGCCCTCATCTTCGAGAAGACCTCCACGCGCACGCGCTGCGCCTTCGAGGTGGGCGCCGCCGACCTCGGCATGCACGCCGTCTACCTGGACCCGAGCGCCTCGCAGATCGGCAAGAAGGAGTCCATCGCCGACACCGCGCGCGTGCTCGGCCGCATGTTCGACGGCATCGAGTACCGCGGCTTCGGCCAGGAGCGCGTCGAGGAGCTCGCCGAGTACGCGGGCGTCCCGGTGTGGAACGGCCTCACCACGGAGTTCCACCCCACGCAGATGATCGCCGACGTCCTCACCATGGAGGAGGAGTTCGGCCGCGACGGCATGCGCGGCCGCAAGGTCACCTTCATGGGCGACGCGGGCAACAACGTGGGCAACTCGCTCATGGTGGTCTGCGCCAAGCTCGGCATTGACTTTTGTGCCTGCGGGCCGGCCGAGCAGATGCCGGACGCCGCGCTCGTGGAGCAGTGCCGCGCCGTCGCGGCCGAGACGGGCGCCACGATCACGCTGACCGAGAGCGTCGACGAGGGCACTGCCGGCGCGAGCGTCATCTACACCGACATCTGGGTCTCCATGGGGGAGTCGGCCGACCTCTGGGGCGAGCGCATCCGCCTGCTCTCCCCGTACCAGGTCAACGCCGAGCTCATGGCCAAGGCCGCGCCCGACGCGATCTTCATGCACTGCCTGCCGAGCTTCCACGACCGCAAGACCACCATCGGCGAGGAGGTCTTCCAGAAGTTCGGCCTGCCCGAGCTCGAGGTGACCGACGAGGTCTTCGAGGGTCCGCGCAGCCGCGTCTTCGACGAGGCCGAGAACCGCCTGCACTCCATCAAGGCCGTGATGTACGCCACGCTCAGGTAGGTGCGCGTCGGCGGTGCTGCGCCGCGCCAAGGTCCGAGCTATGCACGAGCAAGCCCGCACTTCTCGCCGGTTGAGAAGTGCGGGCTTGCCGTTTACCTGCGGGTATACAACATGAAATCGCCCAACTCCGAGTTTTGCTCGTGCATAGCTCGAAGTTGGGCGGAGGCCCCGCGCGCAGGGGGCGAGAAAAACCGTGCGCTAGTACACCATGCCCATGGCCTCGCGGACCTCGTCGAGCGTGGCCGCGGCGATCTCGCGGGCGCGGCGATTGCCCTCGGCGAGGACGTCGGTGACGTAGCCCATGTCCTTCTCGATCTGGGCGCGCCGCTCGCGGATGGGGGCGAAGTAGTCGTTGACGGCCTGGGTCACGTACCTCTTGAGCTGGCCCGCGCCGCCCATGCCGATCTCCTCGGCGATCTCCTTGGGGTCGCGCCCGGTGCAGATGCCGGCGGTGGTGAGCAGGCCGGAGATCTCGGGGCGGCTCTCCGGGTCGAAGGTGATCATGCGCTCGGAGTCGCTCTTGGACTTCTTGATGAGCCTGGCCGTCTCCTCCGCGGTCATGGAGATGGAGATCGCGTTGCCGTAGGACTTGCTCATCTTGCGCCCGTCGAGGCCCGGCAGCAGCGGCGTGGAGGTGAGGAGCCCCACCGGCTCCGGGAAGACGGGGGCGTAGCGCTCGTTGAAGCGGCGGGCGATCTTGTCGGTGATCTCGATGTGGGGCAGCTGGTCGCGGCCCACGGGCACGATGTCGCCCTTGCAGAACAGGATGTCGCAGGCCTGGTGCACCGGGTAGGTGAGCAGAAGGCCCGTGAGCGCGTGGCCGGAGGCCTCCTGCTCGGCCTTGACGGTGGGGTTGCGCTCCATCTCGGCCTCGGTCACGAGGGAGAGGAACGGCAGCATGAGCTGGTTGAGCTCGGGCACCGCGGAGTGCGTGAAGATCATCGTCTTGGCCGGGTCGATGCCGCAGGCCAGGTAGTCGATGACCATGTTGTAGACGTTGTCGCGGATGTGCTCGGTGGTGTCGCGGTCGGTGATGACCTGGTAGTCCGCGATGATGATGTTGGTGTTGACGCCCATGTCCTGCAGGCGCACGCGGTCCACGAGCGTGCCGAAGTAGTGGCCCAGGTGCAGCCGGCCCGTCGGGCGGTCGCCCGTGAGCATGGTGTAGTTCCCCGCGTTGGCGAGAAGGTCGGCGTGGACCTCGTCGCTCCTTCGCTTTGCCGCCTCGTAGCTTCCCTCGTTGGGCATGATCGCTCCCGTTTCTCTCGCGCGTGCTCAGTCGGCTCACTATGGTACGGCAAACCGGCGCCGCTGTGGACCGAGCGTCAGCGCAACCCTGCTAGAATGGAGCAATTGCAGTCCGAGACGCGAGGGGAGGCCCCGTGGCAAGCTCATACGGCACGGACGCCGACAAGAGCTCCCTCAGGAGCAACTACCTCAGCGTCCGTCGGACCATCCCCGCCGCGAGTCGCGTCTCCTCCGACTCCGCCATCCGCGCGCAGCTGGAGCGCTTCGAGCTCTTCTCGCACGCCCGTACGGTGCTTTCCTACGTCTCCTTCGGGGCCGAGGTGGACACGCGCGAGCTCATCTGCGCCCTCATCGCCGGGGGCCGTCGCGTGGCCGTGCCGCGCGTGGACGGGGAGCGCCGCCGCATGGACTTCTGCGAGATCGGCGGCCTCGGCGAGCTTCTGCCGGGCGCCCACGGCATCCTCGAGCCGGACGAGGACGCGCCGGCGCTCACGGTGCCGGACATGGTTGGCTCGGTCTGCCTGGTCCCCGGGCTCATCTTCGACGGCGCGGGGCACCGCGTGGGCTACGGCGGCGGCTACTACGACCGGTTCCTGGCGTTCTACCCGGGTGACAAGATCGGCCTGGCGAGAACCACGATGCTCTCGTCAAACCCGCTGCCGCACGACGGGACCGACGTTCCGGTAGACTTCATCTGCACCGAGGGCGGCGTCTGGGGCTGCCGCGCGTATCGCTGATCCTGGCTAGATGCCGAGGTGCGCCGCCATGTCAAACATGGCCTTGCGATAGCCCTCCACGCCCATGCCGGCGATCGTCTCGAAGCACGCCGCGCGGATGTAGCTCGCCTTGCGGAACTCCTCGCGCTCGTCCACCTTGGAGATGTGGATCTCGATCATCGGGAGGCCGACCGCCTTGGCGGCGTCGAGGATGGCGATCGAGGTGTGCGTGTAGGCGCCGGGGTTGATGACGATGCCGGCGTAGGAGCCGTAGGCGTCCTGGATGGCGTCGATGAGGTCGCCCTCGTGGTTGGACTGGAAGCACGTGCACTCGGCGAAGCCCGCGTCGCGCGCCGCCTCGTGGCAGATGCGAAGCATGTCCTGGTAGGAGTCGTGCCCGTAGATGTCGGGCTCGCGGATGCCGAGCATGTTGATGTTGGGCCCGCTGATCACGAGCACGCGCGCGGGTGCCGCGGCGCGTGCGGGGGAGGTCTCGTCGGGACCTGCCGCGACGCCCTCGTCGGCCGCAGGTGCGTCCATCGTGTCGAGCAGGCTCACCAGGTCCTCGACGCTCGTCTCGTCCTCCTCGTCCCGGGCGGAGTCTCCCTCCCCGGCGGCGAGCGCTGCCCCGAGCAGCGGGTTCTGGGTGATGTGGACGTGGAGCGGGGCCGCCGGGGCGCCGGAGCCGGCGAAGTCGTCGTCCACGCCCTCGATGCCGGTGAGCTTGACGAGCGCCTCGTGCACGGCCTCGACCTTGCCGGGGCCAAAGACGACCTCGATGCCGTTCTCGCCGCGCTTGACAAAGCCGAGGACCCCGCGCGCCGCGGAGAGCTGGTCGGTGTCAACGAGGGAGGGGTTCTCCGTCTTGATCCTCAGGCGCGTCATGCAGATGTCGTTGGCAGTGACGTTGTCCCGGCCGCCCACTGCGGCGAGGACCTCCTCCGCTATCTGCTGTCTGTCCACGTCGCGACCCTTCCCGTCGTCGAATCGCGAGCGGGAGCCCCGTCTCCTCACTCACCGCATTTCCCGACACATGCTCTGGCCTAGATTCCCTGCACAGTATACGGGGGTCGCCCGACGCCCCGCCTCAGACCGCCGAGCGGTCCCGCAGACGGCGAGAAGCGCCGCAAAACTGCACGTTTATAGCACAAGCAGCCTGCGGGCGAGCTCTGCGTCGCCGGCGGGCGACCCCGTGCACGGGAGCGTCACGTCCGCCCACGAGCGGTAGGCGTCCATCCGCTCCGCGGCCAGGCGCTCGACCCCCTTGGTCTGGGACATGGGCCTCCCGTCGTCCGAGAGCTCGGCGATAGGCCGGTCGAGAAACACCACGCGTGCGTTCTGCCGGATGAGGTCGCGGTTCTCCTCGCGCGTGACGACCCCGCCGCCGCAGGCGAGCACGAGTCCCGAGCGCGCGGCGTAGCGGCCGGTGACCTCGGTCTCGACGGCACGGAACGCCTCCTCGCCGTCCTCGCGGATGATCTGCGCCGCCGAGCGCCCGCACTCGAGCGCGATGGCCTCGTCGACGTCCACGAAGGGCCTCCCCAGCAGGCGGGCGAGCGCGCGGCCGCAGCTCGACTTCCCCGCGCCCGGCATGCCGATGAGCACCACGTTCTCCGTCTGGGCGCGAATCTGGCCCTCGACCTCGGCCACGAGCGAGTCGTCGAGGTCGCGCCCCTGGAAGAGCTCGCTTGCGTAGAGCGCCTGGGCGACGAGCATGGCGAGCCCGCTCTCGGCGGGCAGCCCCAGGCGCTCCGCCGCGAGCAGAAGGCCGGTCCTGCGCGGGTTGTAGACCACGTCGAGGACGGCGACGAGCCCGGTGAGGGCGGAGAGGGTCGCCTCGTCGAGCGGCGAGGCGGGGCAGTTGGGGAACATCCCGACGGGCGTTGTGTTCACGACGAGCGCGGCGTCGGCGTGGCGCCGGGCGAGCCCCTCGTAGGTCTCCTTTCCGCTGCGCGAGACGGTGACCACGTCCATCCCGGCGTACTCCTCCAGCGCGAGGCGGACGGCCTGCGACGCCCCGCCCGAGCCGAGCACGAGCGCCTTGCGGGAGCCGAGCGCCTCGCTCACGCTCGAGCCCAGCTCGCGCCGGCAGAAGCGGGCGAGCATCCAGAAGAACCCGAGGACGTCGGTGTTCTCGGCGAGGATCGACCCGTCCTCCCGGCGCACGAGCGTGTTCGCCGCGCCGAGCCGCTCGACGCGCGGGCTGCGCTCGTCGGCGAGCTCGGCCGCGCGGCGCTTGTAGGGGATGGTGACGTTGAGGCCGCGCCACGCCCCGTCGCGTACGAACGGGGCCACCTCGTCGGGCTCGAGCTCGTGGAGCGCGTAGGGGGCGGACCCCAGGCGCTCGTGGATCTGCCGCGACCAGCTGTGCCCGAGCGTGCGCCCGACGAGGCCGAACGGGGCGGCGTCGAGGTCCTTCTCGCCCATCTAGAGCACCTCCGTGTAGCTTCCGAGGTAGCGGAACTCCTGCGCGAGGCCGCCGACCGTGGAGAGGAGGGAGGCGAACTCGGGGGATGCCGCGGGGCAGTCGACGTCGAAGTAGAACATGAACTCGAAGTCGCGCTCCGGGATGGGGCGGCTCTCGAGCTTGAGGATGTTGACGTCGAGCGCGTAGAACTTTGCGAGGAGCTTGTAGAGCGCGCCCGGCTCGTGCGGCAGGACGATCATGAGCGAGGCGCGGTCGGCCCCGGGGTAGACCTCGAGTCGCTTGGAGATGCAGGCGAAGCGCGTGTAGTTGTTGTCGCGGTCCTGGACGCTCGCGCGCAGGACCTCGAGCCCGTAGAGGTCGGCGCAGGGGCGCGACGAGAGCGCGGCGACGTCGTCGCGGCCGGACTCCGCGACGCGCTTGGCGGCGACGGCGGTGTTCTCGCACACGTGCACGCGGACGTCGGGCAGGCCCGAGAGGAACTCGGCGCACTGGTTGACGGCCTGCTCGTGGCTGTAGATGTCGCGGATCGCCTCGAGGCGCGCGCCCGGGCGGGCGAGCAGGTTGTGGTCGACCTTGACGCGCGTGGTGCGCACCACGTAGAAGGAGTGCTCCATCATCAGGTCGAAGACCTGGTTGACCGAGCCGGCCGTGGAGTTCTCCAGCGGCAGGACGCCGTAGTCGGCGAGGCCCTGCTCGACGGAGCGAAAGACGCCGTCGAAGGTGGTGGCGTAGCTGATGGTGGGGTGGCGGAAGATGCGCTCGGCGGCTATCTGCGAGTAGGCGCCCTCGACCCCCTGGCAGGCCACGTGGGCGGAGGGAGGGAAGAGCTCGGGCGTGCTCGCGCGGGCGGCCTCGACGCGCGCGAGCGTGGGGTCATCGTCCGCGTCGGCGAGAAGCGCGTGCTGGCGCGAGCGCGAGGCCTCCATGAGGAGCTCCATCAGCACCTGCGCGTAGGTGGCGAGGTCCTCCGGGGCGCGTCGCGCGGCGTCGGCCACCTTCGCCCGCTCGCGCGCGGGGTCGAAGACGCGCATGCCGTGCTCGCGCTTGTAGGCGGCGACGCCCTCGGAGACCTCCGCGCGCCGGCCGAAGAGGCGGAAGATCTCCGCGTCGATCTCGTCTATCTGCTGTCTCAGCTCGGAGAGCTCAGCCATGTCGTTCCTTCCTCTCATGTACGTACCCGTGCGTTACCGGGCGGCGGGGCGGGAAGACCCGGCGCTCGGACAGCTTCGCGCGCACAGGACGCGCGCTGCAGAACTCGCGGCGGG
>JFBN01328368.1_pt1 | contig 10375 bp, 7 predicted proteins | sample 768741 | NCBI WGS metagenome assembly JFBN01 (sample SAMN01983846, study PRJNA193217) | chicken gut metagenome | biome: terrestrial biome; isolation source: ceca of Broiler chicken | host: Gallus gallus | place: United Kingdom: England | collected 2010-09-07
AGATCGAGGGATCTCCTTCATCTCTCCCTCCGTGATATCCGTTTCCACGGAGCCGTGCTGAAAACACAGCTGAAGATGGGGATCCCTACCGGTCTGGAATCCGTCCTGTTCTCCATCACCAATATCGCGATCATGGCAGCGATCAATACCTTCGGCACCGACACCACTGCCGCATGGTCCGCCTATGGGAAGCTGGATGCCATTTTCTGGATGGTCAGCACCGCTTTCGGAATCGCCATCACCACATTTGTGGGGCAGAATTACGGCGCCGGCAGGATGGACAGAGTCCGCAGGAGCACCCGGGTCTGCCTCCTGATCGACCTGGCAGTATCGGGCATTCTTGTTCTGTTCCTGATCGCGGCAAGAGAGATCCTTTTCCGGATGTTTACTACAGACCCAGATGTGATCCGGATCGGCTGCAATATGCTCATCCTCATCATCCCTTGGTACATCGTCTATGTCATCATCGAGGTGCTCGCCGGGGCGCTGCGGGGCACCGGGGATGTGCTTGTACCGATGGTCATCACGCTCACGGGTGTCTGCGTATTCCGCATCATCTGGCTTTCTGTAGTGATGCGGGTCTCACCAACGATCCCGGCGATCATTTACAGCTATCCGGTGACCTGGACCGTCAGCGCGCTTGCTTTTATTGTATACTATATCCGAAAATACAGACGGAGCCGCATCCAATGATACGGCTCCGTCTGATTTCTGCTAAACTGACTGATAAGTGGACTGATTTTCTGTGCAGTTTTCTGTTCAGCGGCATATTTCACCGCAGACTGTTCTCCGCCACACCCGGGAGGAGATCATAGATGGAACAGCCCGTCTTTTTCTCAAACATCTCTTTTATCTCCAGTACCTTTTTCCACCGTTCCAACGTAGCAGGATAAATCCCATACCGCAGTGCCACATCCACGAACCGTTTCTCCAGAATACAGAAGCCGGTAGGAAACGCAAGGGCGTCGCAGAGCTGCACAAGACGGTCATAATCATCGTAGCGGACATTCTGGAGAAACTCTTCTATGAACCGATAGTCTTCCTCGCTCACGTCCATCGGTCCTCCCGCTTTTCTGATATCCTGTATCATGAATTCATGTGTAATACAGATCTGTGCCGGCTTCTCCCATCCCCGCTCCATGCAGTAGCGGTATCCTTTGATCAGATGCTTTGCCGCATAGACGCCCTCATAGCGGCCGATGTCATGGAGCAGACCGAGGATATAGGCCTCATCGGCAGACATTCCCTCGCAGTGCGCGGCAATATTTCTGCATGCCATCGCCGCATACCGGCAGTGGTCTGTCCATGGGCCGGGATTCGTCTTGCCCGCCTTCTCCAGTTCCATCTCCGCGATCCTGCTGTTCAGTTCCATACAGATCCTCCTTTCCTTTCTTCAGCTCACTCATTTTTCTGTCCCGCATAGACTTTTGTCTTTCTCGCAGACAGAACCATGGAGAGTCCGCTGCAGTTCTGTTTAGATCTTTGCCTTTATCATAACACACTTTCTTTCCCATGAGGCTGCATGTCGGATATGTATACCGAATTATCTCCGCTTTTGCTGCGCGATTGACCCGCCTGGGAAATACTGATAAGATTGAGACAGTTATGAAATTTATTTTGCTGAGGTGAATAGCTGTATGAAATTTTTATTTGCATCTGATTCCTTCAAGGGTACTCTGACGTCACGCCGTACGGCAGAACTGCTCACACAGGCTGCCGGAGAGATCTTCCCCGGATGCATATGCGACAGCATTGAGATCGCTGACGGAGGCGAGGGGACTGCGGATGCGGTACTCTCTGCCACAGACGGAAGGAAAATCTATATGACAGTGTCCGGTCCGCTCATGGAAAGGATCCCCGCTTCATATGTGCAGCTGGACAAGACACGCGCTGTCATGGAAATGGCTGCAGCATCGGGACTGCCTCTTGTTCCCGAGGGAAAACGTAACCCAAGGGAGACCACAACCCTCGGAACCGGCGAGATGATCGCGGACGCAGTCTCAAAAGGTTTCCGCGACATTTCCATCGCAATCGGCGGCTCGGCCACGAACGACGGCGGAATAGGCTGTATGCGTGCGCTGGGAGTGCGTTTCCTGGATGAGTCCGGCAGTGAACTGGAAGGCCGCGGAAAAGATCTCATCCGGATCCGTTCCATCGATCTCACCGGCATGGATCCGAAATTAAAAGAATGTGCTTTTACGGTCATGTGTGATGTCACAAATCCGCTGTGCGGTCCCAACGGAGCCACATATACCTTCGGAAAGCAGAAAGGCGGAACTCCTGAAATACTGGATGAACTGGAAGCAGGCATGTGCAATTACCGAGATGTCCTGCTCCGCCAGTTCGGCATCGATATGGATACCATTCCCGGCGCCGGCGCTGCCGGAGGGCTGGGGGCTGCTCTTATGGTATTTTTAAACGGAAAGCTTAAGTCCGGAATCGAAACTGTCCTGGAGCTCTCTGATTTTGACCGCAGGCTGGAAGGCGTTTCCCTTGTGGTAACAGGCGAGGGCGCGGCAGACTGGCAGTCCGTCTCCGGCAAGGTCATGCAGGGCGTCGGGATGCACTGTCGGAAGTTCGGGATTCCTGTTACAGCGGTTGTCGGAAGCATGGGACCGGGCGCAGAGCAACTGTATGAATACGGAATCGACTCCATTATAACTACGATAAACGGGATCATGCCCCTGAAGGAAGCGATGGATCGGGCGGAAGAACTGTATCTCGATGCCGCGAGGAGAATGTTCCGGATGCTGCGCGCAGGACGTCAATTGGGGACGTAGTGAAATTGAATTTCACTACGTCCCCAATTGCAGTTCACTGTGTCCCTAATTGCGTTTCACCGTGTCCCAAAATGCAGTTTTCCCTGTCCCTTTTTGAGCGTTTTTCCGCAGTTTTTAACAGATTTCCGCTCCTGCCGGCATGTCTTTCTCCGGTGTGACGAGCGCGAGATTTCCATCGGCGTCTTCCGCGCAGAGAAGCATACCTTCGGATACAACTCCGGCAAGCTTGGCCGGCTTCAGATTTACAAGCACCATAACTTTCTTGCCAACCATCTCTTCCGGTGTATAGTAAGCTTTTATTCCGGATACGATCTGCTTCACCTGGCTGCCGATCTTCACCTGAGAACAGAGCAGCTTCCGCGATTTTTTCACTTCCTCGCAGGCAATGATCTCGCCCACCTGGAACTGCATCGCGCTGAACTGATCGTATGTGATCTCCGGTTTTGCCTCAATGTCGATCACATTTTCCTCTTCCTCTTTTTTCTCTTCTTCTGCCGGATGAAGTTCTTCCACTTTTTTCAGCACTTCTTCCACATCAAGTCTCTGGAACAGGATTTCCGGCTTATCTGTCACATGTCCGTCTCCCAGCTGATCCAGGATCTTTTTACTCGTAGACGGCATAAAGGATTCCAGAAGTCTTGCACCGGCGGAGATTCCCTGGATCAGATTCCAGAGGACAGTCTCCAGACGGTCTTTCTTCGCCTCGTCCTTAGCCAGAGCCCAAGGCATCGTCTCATCAATATACTTATTGCAGCGTTTGAACAGATTAAAGATTTCTGTAATGGCATCCGCCACCCGCAGGCCGTCCATCTTTTCATCTACTGCTTTTGGAGTATTCTCCATAACCGCCTTCAGATCTGCATCCACTTCTTCTGCCGCACCTTTGTCGGTAACTGTTCCTCCAAAATATTTATTTGTCATGGAAACAGTACGGTTTACAAGGTTGCCCAATGTATTAGCCAGATCAGAATTCAGCCTCTCTACCATCAATTCCCAGGAAATGACTCCGTCGTTTTCAAACGGCATCTCATGAAGTACAAAATAGCGCACTGCATCCACTCCGAAGAAATCGACCAGCTCGTCAGCGTAGAGTACATTTCCCTTTGATTTACTCATCTTTCCGTCACCCTGCAGCAGCCACGGATGTCCGAATACCTGCTTCGGCAGCGGAAGTCCCAGCGCCATGAGGAAGATCGGCCAGTAAATCGTATGGAAACGGATAATGTCCTTTCCGATCAGGTGCAGATCAGCCGGCCAGTATTTTTCAAACTTCTCTGAACTGTTTCCATCGCAGTCATAGCCAATTCCGGTGATGTAGTTGGTGAGTGCGTCAAGCCATACATATACAACATGCTTATCGTCAAAGTCCACCGGAATTCCCCATTTAAAGGATGTTCTGGATACGCACAGGTCCTGAAGCCCCGGAAGGAGGAAATTGTTCATCATCTCATTCTTACGGGAAACCGGCTGAATAAACTCAGGATGCGTATTGATGTGCTCGATCAGGCGGTCCGCATATTTACTCATTTTAAAGAAATATGCCTCTTCTCTGGCAGGCTGAACCTCGCGTCCGCAGTCCGGACACTTGCCGTCCACAAGCTGTGACTCCGTAAAGAAGGACTCACAAGGCGTACAGTACATTCCCTCATAATATCCTTTGTAAATGTCCCCCTGCTCATAGAGCTTCTTGAAAATTTTCTGAACCTGCTTCTCATGATCCGGATCAGTTGTGCGGATGAACTTGTCATAAGACGTATCCATCATATCCCATATTCTTTTGATCTCCTTGGAAACATTATCCACAAACTCCTTCGGCGTAACGCCCGCCTCTTCCGCTTTCAGCTCTATCTTCTGGCCATGCTCGTCTGTTCCCGTCTGGAAATAGACATCATAGCCCTGGCTCCTCTTATAGCGTGCGATGGCATCCGCCAGCACAATCTCATAAGTATTCCCGATATGCGGCTTGCCTGATGTATAGGCGATCGCTGTTGAAATATAATACTTCGGTTTTTCTGACATATTTACCTCCTCTTTCTCGTTCCGGGACGTAGTCAACTTCAATTTCACTACGTCCCCAATTGAAGTTTACTGTGTCCCTAAATGCAGTTTGCCCTGTCCCTTTTTGAACTACAATTATTGGGAAAAAGCTTGATCCGCCAAGAATTTCAGCGAAAAAAATCCCGCCTTCTTATCCTTTAAGAAGACGGGAATCATTCCGTGTTACCACTTCTCTTCGTCCTCCCCTCACGGAAAGGACCTCAGCGAGTGCCGGTCAGCACTCCTCCGCTGTAAAGGGCGGACCCATCGCAGCCTGCTGCACACATGTACAGGTCGGTGCGCTGCTCAGAAGCCATCTTCATCTGCCTTCCATCCGTTCCTCTCAGCGCCGGCTGCCGCTTCTGAAAAGCTTTGCAGTCCTTACGGAACTTCTCTGTAGAATCTCCGACAGATTACTCTCTTCGTCATTGCTTTTTCCGATATTTCAAATTCTTCAGGTCTGTTAAAAAGGTTAGCACAGGAACCTGCGAATGTCAAGCTCCGCGGCCGTACTCTGCGCTGCCCTGCAGGCCCGCGCCCTATAGTCGGCGGCAGTCGTGCATCGTGCTGCAGCTCCAAAAATCTTATTCCGTCTGATCCCTGTATCCCGCTTTGTCTCTCTGCAGAACTTCTGATCCTCTCCCGGAAAGCCCGTTCTTATCTTTTCACAAAATATTCTTCATACCACACAAGGAAGGTATAGATCGTCCATACCTTTCTCCAGTTGTCTGAATTTCCTCCCACATAATCGTCAAAGATCGCGTTGATCTCGTCCACATTGAAGAACTTCTCAGCCATCTCGCTGTGGAACTTCGCTTTAACATCCTGATTGTAGCGTTCGTCCGCCATCCAGATACGGATCGGCACGATGAATCCCAGCTTTTTGCGGAATGCGATCTCATCCGGAAGAACCTTGGCAGCCGCGGTGCGGAATGCCACTTTGTTCTGTTCCTCGTTTACCTTGAATCTTGCAGGCATTCTCGATGCAATGTCGAAGATCCTGCGGTCTGTAAGAGGCATGCGGATCTCCAGGCCTGCTGCCGTGCTCATCTTATCCACATTCAGATAAATATCTCCCTCCAGCCAGATCTGAATATCTACATCAGACATCCTGGTCAGCGGATCAAGCCCTTCCGTTTCCTCATAGATATTCTGCACCAGCTCGATCGGAAGCACATCCGGATCATATTTCTTCAGGATCCGCTTTTTCTCATCTTCCTTCATGATATTTGTATTTCCGACATAGAATGTCTTCAGATTATCACCGTACCGCTCTGCATTCCGGTACATATTATATCCGCCGAAAAATTCGTCTGCTCCTTCTCCCGAGTAGCAGAGCTTCGTGTGCTTCGCCGTCTCATTGCACGCGATGGTAAACGCGATCGCCGAAGCGTCTCCCAGCGGCTGCTCCATATTGTACATCACATACGGCACGATCGCAAAATACTCTTCCGGGGTGATCAGACATCTGGAATTTTTGCGCCCCAGGATATCTGCAGTCTCCTTTGCCAGCCCGGATTCATCAAAACGCGGCTCATCATACCCGCAGGAATCCGACATCTCCGCATCTGACATTGCCAGAACATAAGAGGAATCCACGCCTCCTGACAGGAAAGATTCCGCTGTCTCATCCTTCGATTTTACCTCCGGCATGATCTCCTTCAATGTGCTGTGGATCTCATCCGCCCAGTCCTCCAGAGATCTGCTCTCATCCGGATGGAATTCCGGTGTCCAGTACCGTTCGATCTTCAGTTTTCCATTCTGCCAGATCAGATAGTGTCCCGGCATCAGCTTCTTCAGCCCCCGGAAAAATGTATTCTCTCCCGCCACATAAGTAAGGCTCAGATAAATCTGCAGCATTTCCTCATTGAGTTCCTTTACAAATCCGGGCTGCTCCATGATCTGCCGGATCATCGTCCCATAGAGGAGCCTGCCGTCCGCCGTCTCATAATAATAAAATGGTTTTGTCCCGAACTGATCTCTCAGACAGAAGAGCTTCTTCTCCTCGTCATCCCACAGTGCAAATGCAAACATGCCGTACATGTGGTCAGCCATCTCACAGCCCCACGTCTCATAGGCTTTGACCAGGATCTCTTTTTCACGCTCTTCTCTTGAGAGAGAAAGATCGATGCCAAGGCGCTCGCACAGTTCCTCCCAGTTACGGATATGTCCTCTGTACTCCTGAACTTTTATCATAGGTTTGTCCTCTCCTGAAAAAAATTTATCGAAAACTGTCAACGATATACCAGTATTATAAACGAAAGCTGCCAGGATAACAACCGGCAGCCGCGGTTCTTTCCAAGCCTTTGATTCCGCAGTTTATACGTTATTCCGGCAGCTGCGGCTGAGTCTATGAGTTTTGCCTCCCGCCGCATTTTCTTGTGGACATGCTTGTGGACGATCATTTTTCTAAAGAGATGGAAATATTTCGTGCAGAATGTTATACTTAATTTATTCATTTCACTTTCAGGAGGATACAAACATGTCAGAATTTTCCGAACTTCTTTCCGAATATATCCACAGGAAAAATATCCGTACGTACTCTCTTGCAGAATACTGCGGCATCGACCGCTCCATGATGTACAAGATCATCCGTGGGAAGCGCACACCGACCTCCCTGGAACTGATCGATAAGATTTGCAATTATCTGCAGCTTACTCCTGGAGAGTGCAAGGACCTGATGGAAGCATATCAGATCACCCAGGTAGGGTATGACAACTATTACAGACGTAAGGATATGCTGGATTTTTTAAGCAATTTCCGCGATATTGCGAACAAGAACACGATCTCCTCTTCATTTTCCATGATGACGGACTACACCGCGCCTCTTGTTCCATTGACAAATGAGTCTGAGGTGAATCAGGCGGTATTCACGATCATCACAAAACAGATCCAGCGCGGAAGCGGTCAGATCCAGATGATACTCCGCCCTGATTATACCTTTTTAACTCAGCTCCTGACGTTTTCACAGCCCAGGGATACCACCCTTGTGATCAGTCATATCATTTGTCTGAACAATTCTGAGCAGGTTACCTCTGCAAAGAAAAACTATAACCTTCACTGTCTCATGAATATTCTGCCTCTGTGCACATGCAGCTATCAGTATCAGCCTTACTATTATTATGATAATATTATTTCACAGCTCGAATCCTTCCGTCTGTTTCCTTATCTGATACTGACAGACGACTATGCCGTCATCCTCTCAGAGAAACTGAACACAGGGTTTCTGACTTGTCAGAAGGAAAGCCTTGAAATGCTCGAACAGATTTTTGAAAATTATATACATCAGTCCAGACCTCTGCTGACCAAGATTGAAAACGTCTACGACCAGCTCCGTTACGTCCAGGAAATCCTTCGCTTCGATTCTACGGTCGAGTACAGTTTTCAGATGACCCCATGCATGACTGCTCTTCTGACCCATGATTTTCTTGAAAAAAACGTCAGCAGGCAGATTCCCGCGCGGGATGCCTTCATCGAAACCTTTGAAAAGCATATTCACAATACGTATGAGCGCCACCTGAGCAGGAATCATACGCTGGTTTTCTCTGAAGAAGGCATCTGGGAATTTCTGCGGACAGGCCATCTGGAAGAATATCCTTCCTATATTTATACAGCGCCATCCCCTGAGGACCGTATTCTTCTGATCAAGCTTCTGACCAAAGAACTCCGCCACAATACGTATCGTATGCGCATGCTCAGACAGAGTATAGGCCCGGTCCGGAACGGAGCCAACATATACATTACATCATCTGCCGGCTATCTGCTCTTTACCCCTCTGGGTTCCAGCACGCCTGTCTATCTCAACATCGAAGAGACCGGACTGCTCATGACCTTCCTGGACTTTTTTGATTCGATGGACGAATCTCTATTTTATCCACCCGCTGAGACGCTCAGCAGGCTGGAAAAGATCATTCAGGATTATTCTGCTGCTTATCTTTAGTAAATAGGCAAAACATCGTTCCCTGCTCCAGACATACTGAGAGCCGCCCGGTCCGGGCGGCTCTCCTGTATATTCCCATATTCACCTAGTCTCTCTCCACGCTCCACTCGAGAATGGTTCCTGTATTTGCGTCGATCTCAAAGTCATACTCTATCATCTCATGGATGATCTCTCCCTCGTATTTATAACGTCCGTCATCATAGTCAAGTTCGATCCGGATATCCTGCTCCGTCGCCCCTTCCACTCGCGCCAGGGCGATTCCGATCGCGTCTTCCATGCTGATCGCCACGTTCGCATTTCCTGCGCCGGAGTTCTGCTGTGTATTCGACGATGCGCCGCTGTTTCCCTGCGCGCTGTTCTGAGACTGCGCCGAATTCGTATCAGAGGTATTATTCTGCCCTGCAGCGCCATCCTGAGCCGCCGTTCCATTCTGTGAAGCGGTTCCGTCAGAAGGTGCTGCATAATTCTCATTTGTCTCTATATCGGAGCTTATAACACTTCCGTCAGAAGCCAGGATTTCATAATCGTACTCTTTTTCTGCGACATCAAAACGGATCTCGTAGATTTTTCGTCCGTCATCCCGGTCCTCAGACACTTTCAGCCTCGTCGTATCAGACTCGTTTACCCCTGCGTCGTTCAGCGCCGCCTCAAGCGCTGCGTCACGTCCGATGTCTCTTCCGCTTCCGCACCCCGTAAGCGCTCCTAAAACCATCATTGCTGCTGCCGCTGCTGCGATATATTTTTTCTTCATCTCTTTCTCTCCCTTCTTTTCTCTGCGGTTTGCTATTTGTTTTGTTGATGTTACTATACCCTGGAAAGATTAAAGCAAGATTAAAGGAAGAGATTTTTTTCTAATTTTTATTTTTTATCTGCTTTTCCTCAGCCGGAAAGCGGAAAGTAAACACACTGCCCTTTCCGGGAGTGCTCTGAACTTCCACACAGCCGCCATGCGCCTCCGCAATCCATTTCACCATGGAAAGCCCCAGACCGGAATGGCTTCCTCCCGCTCTCGATGCATCTGCCCGGTAAAAACGCTCCCAGATATGGGGAAGATCTTCCTCTGAGATCCCACTGCCGTCGTCGCTCACTGTGCCGATGATCTCCCCCTGCCCGCGGAGAAGCGATACCTCCACTCTCCCGTTCTTTCTTCCGTAGGAAACCGCATTGGAGATCAGATTGTCCAGCAGACGGATAAAAAGCGTCTCATCCACGCAGGCCATGATATCGTCACCCGCCCGGCAGCTGATCTGTACTCCGTTTCCGCCGGCATCCGCCAGCAGCTGCTGTTCCTCCACTGTCATCTGCGTAAGTTCACTTACATTGACCCACTCCCTGTGCAGAGGCTGCCTGCCCTGATCCGCCCGGGACAGAAAGAGCAGCTGGGAGATCATGCCTGCCATATCCCTGGCCTTCCTCTCGATCAGAAGGATCTGTTCCCGCTGTCTTCCGGTCAGCTTCCCATCTTCCAGACATTCAGAACACTGGGCAAGGATCACGCTGACCGGTGTCCGCAGTTCATGAGAAACATCCGATGTGAACTGCTTTTCCCTTTTGAACGCTGTCTCCAGTTCTTCCAGCATATCGTCAAACGTGCCTGCGAGCCCATATATCTCATCCC
>JFBN01307209.1_pt1 | contig 10328 bp, 9 predicted proteins | sample 768741 | NCBI WGS metagenome assembly JFBN01 (sample SAMN01983846, study PRJNA193217) | chicken gut metagenome | biome: terrestrial biome; isolation source: ceca of Broiler chicken | host: Gallus gallus | place: United Kingdom: England | collected 2010-09-07
GCCCGGAGAACGCCGATCTCCTTCGTCCGCTCGACGACGGAAACATAGGTGATGACGCCGATCATGACGGTGGAAACGATGAGGGATATGCCCGTAAATGCGACCAGAACGTAAGTGATCGCGTCGAGAATGGTCTGCACCATGCCCATCAGAAGCCCTACCGTATCGGTATACTTGATCTCCGACGGCCCGCTGTAACCTTCATACGTGCCGTGTTCGGCAAAATACGCTTCGCGGGCAGCCTCGGCGTCGTCGTTCCATTTGTCGAGGTATGCCTTGATCTCGTCTTTCGTGGAAAAATCTTTCGGGAAAATGGAGATGGCGTTGGGCGTATCGTCTCCGCCGACGGCGCGCAGAACCGTTTCATTGCCCGCGGAAGACGTGATGTAGAAGCGGGACAGCAGAGCAAAAAGCCAGTCCTCCATTCCGTCAGGTTTTTCCGTTATCTTTGCATAATAGGTGGGATACGTGCCGTACAAATGCTCGGCCGGGCAGAGATAGTAAGCGGAATCACCGTTGACGAGCTTGCCGCCGTTCGGAAAACCGCTGCCGTCCAGTCCCGTAAGCTCCGTATTCAGCCATTGCACGAGCTCTGACTGCATATTTTTTTGGACATAGTCGTTCACGAGCTGTTCGGTGAGATTCAGCCCGTTCGAAAGACAGCCGTAGGTGAGCCCGTCCTTTAACCGCAAGACGGCCGTTATTTTGATCTGAACGCCCTCTTCGTCGGCGGCGTTCAGTTCGTTCCCCGTCCAATCGCCCCTGTTCCCGCTGTATTCGTATACATAACCGTCCGTTGCGAAATCGGGGTTTCGGGAATATACTTCGTCGTTATAATACAACGTATAAGGCTTTTCCAGCAATTCGTCAAACGTATAGGACAAATACCCTTCGTCCGTATCGGCGCCGCTGTCATAATCGCCCGTATTGCCGCCGCCCAGTTCGAACAGGCCGAGAAAAGTATCCTGATCGATATAACCCAGCTGCGCGAGCAAAAGGTCTGTCAGATCATTGTTGCCGCCGATGACCAGCACGGCTTCGTTCTCCTGCTGCGGGAAATAACCGCCCTCGTTCAGGATGTCGTACTGCGATAAAACGTACTCCGCATATTTGCCCCTTTCCTCATCGAAATCGCCCGTTCCGGGCATCACGTTGACCACTTCACCGAGATAATCGACGAGATATGCGAGCTGCGCGTATTGCTCTTCCTGCTCGGAAAGCACGTCGATGAAATACTGTTTGAGTTCGGAGAGCGACATGACCTGCGTCCTGACGGGGTCGTCCGGGTCGTCCTTCCGGCCCGTCGTGACCGTCGTAAACATATTATCGAAAAGCGAAACGCCCGTATCCTGCCGGATGGCATAATACCATTCCTCGTTCATGCCGTACACGTAATCGAGGTAACCGCTCTGATTGATATCGTTGGAAACGGTCATGCCCTGCGCGATCTGCGTCAAAAAGGAATTGACGTATACTTTATTGTCCAACTCGGAAAGATCGGGCATGTCGTTTGCGGAACTGAAGCCCGACATGATCGCGGAAACGTCCAGAGAGCTTTCCGTCACTTGCAGCGGATAATACGAGAGCATATCCTCTTCCGTCTTGGTTATGTAAGCGGAAAAACCGTTGGAGAGCGCCAAAACGAGACACACGCTGATGATGCCGATACTGCCCGCAACGGACGTGACCGCCGTTCTGCCCTTTTTGGTGAGCAGGTTGCGCCCGCTCAGATGGAACGCCGTCCAGAAAGACATGCTCGTCTTTTTCTTTTTTTTGCCGCTGCGCCCCCCGTTTTCGGAAAGAACAGACGAGCCTTCCGCCGTGCCTTTGAGGGAAAATGCGTCCTCCCCGGCTTCGGAACGCTCTTCCTCCTCTTCTCCGTCGTAAGGGTCGGAATCGTCCACGACGTTGCCGTCAAGGACGCGCACGATGCGCGTGGAATACTTTTCGGCAAGTTCGGGGTTGTGCGTGACCATGATGACGAGACGCTCGCCCGCGATCTCTTTGATCAGCTCCATGATCTGCACGCTCGTTTCGGTATCGAGCGCGCCCGTAGGCTCGTCGGCAAGCAGAATTTCGGGGTCGTTGACGAGGGCGCGCGCAATGGCGACGCGCTGCATCTGCCCGCCCGAAAGCTGGTTAGGCTTCTTATTCAGTTCTTTGCCGAGCCCGACGCGTTCGAGCGCGCGCGCCGCGCGCTCTTTCCGCTCGGAAGGCGAAACGCCCGACAGCGTGAGCGCGAGTTCGACGTTGCCGAGGACGCTCTGGTGCGGGATAAGGTTGTAGGACTGGAACACGAACCCGATGCTGTGGTTGCGGTACGCGTCCCAATCGGCGTCTTTGAAATGTTTGGTGGAAACGCCCTTGATGACCAGATCTCCCGACGTATAATGGTCGAGCCCGCCGATGATGTTGAGAAGGGTCGTCTTACCGCAGCCGGACGGCCCCAGAATGCTGACGAATTCATTCTTGCGGAAATTCAGCGACACGCCCTTGAGCGCGCGCACGAGCGAATCCGCGACTTTGTAGTCTTTGGTGATATTTTCCAGTTTAAGCATTGCCCGAGACATATCAAGCTCCTTAAAATTTATTTGCTCTCCTTTGCGGCGCAGAGAACGCCTTCGTGCAGGCGAAGCGACCCGTCCACAGACGGAACGGCGACGTTTCCGAAATGTTCGACCGCCTTTTCGAACACGTCCACGAATTCGGACGCGAATTCCAGAAACCCGCGCACCTTTTCTTCCCCCAGTTTTGCCAGGATCTCCGACATGACCGCGCTGATCCTGCCTTTGATGTCCTCATACACGACGTTCGCGTCGCTGCTCAACTCAATATACGCGATCTTTTTATCCCGCTCGTCGGGTACGCGCATGACGATGTTCTGTTTTTCAAGTTTGTTGACCATCTGCGAAACGGCGGAGCGCGTGATGCCCAGTTCCTTCGCAAGACGGCTGGAAATGATCCGCCCGCCCTCCTCTTTGACGCGGACGATCTCCTTCATCATTTGTATTTCGGTATTGTTGAACATAAACCCGTGATCGAAGATCTTTACCGAAGCCAACTTTTTGACCAACTTGTAAACTTCCTGCATCAGCCAATCCGAGCCCGTCGTTTTTGCGTCGCCGGCCGCATTCACATCCGTTTCCATAACAAAACCTCCGCTTTTGTGTTAAGACCTTAATTGTTAATAATTTTACCTCTTAGCTTAACAAAAGTCAAACGGATACCGAGCGAAAAATCAATTTTCACGGAGCTTTCATGTTTTTTCATAAAATCAAAAAAAAGCCCCCGCTTACGTCCGCGGGGGCAACTTCAAATGTTCCTTACCAGTCCTGTTTTTTCAGGGATTTCGATTTCACGTCGTCGTAATAGGAAAAATATTTCTCCTTTTCGCTCTCCGCTTTTTTGCCGCGGAGCATGGCTTCCAGTTCGTCGGGAGTAAAGTCGGAAAGGTCGGCTTCCCCGTCGTAATCCGAAAAAAATTTGTAAAGATCCGCTTCCGACACCTTTTTACCTCCTGCGGTTTTTCCCATCGCGCGGGGCCCGGGCGAGATACATGGTCGTACCGTCCGCCTCGGTGCATACGGCGTATTTGCTGAGCGCGGGCATGATCTTTTCCATGAGTTTTTTGAAAGAATTGCAGCCGAAGTTTTTGGGAATGAAATCGGCGTATTTCTGTTTCATTTCCATGGAGATCTGCGCGTAATACGCCTTGCCGTTGTTGTCGTCGATCAGGCGGTCGATGATGTCGGCGAGGTCTTTTTTCTGCGAAGGGTCGATGATCTCGTTCCTTTCCTCTTTGACGGCGGGCGCGGGCGCTTTCGCTTTGCCGCCCTTGTCCTTTTTCGGCTTCTCCTTCTCCCGTTCGTCCGAAAGGAGATAGATATATTCGTTGAACGCGTTGACAAAGCCGGGGTTCACGTTCCTGCCGCCCATGCCGATGACGACCTTATTGCGTTCGCGCAGTTCACGGACGAGGCGGGTATAGTCGCTGTCGCCCGCGGCGATGCAGAACACGTCCACGTCCTTTTCAAACAATACGATGAGCGCCTGAATGATGAGCGCGATGTCTATCGTGTTTTTGCGCGGCTGCACCTCGAACTGCTGTACCGCCGTCATCGAATAGCGGTTGACCTCTTCCTTCCAGCCCTTGACCGAAGCTTTCGACCAATCGGCGAAAATGCGCTTGACCATGACGTTGCCGTAGTTGGAAGCCTCGTCGAAGATCTGTCTCGCGCTGTGCGCGGGCACGTTTTCCGCATCGATGAGAACCGCGACGTTTTTGACCTTTTCCATGATTCCTCCCTTTTATACACATCCTGACCGCCGGTTGCGGCATACCTCCGACGCCGGCCGCGGCGGCATGAGCGCGGTTCAGCCCTGATCCCCGCCGTCGTTTTTTCCGTCGCCGTTTTGCTGCGTGCCGCTCCCCGCAAAGGGATCGCCGCCGCCGCGAGGGTCGGGGAAATCACCGAACGGGTCGTCGGGCGAACGCGGGGGCTGCGGCTGCGCACCGGGCGTGCCGCCCTGCATTCCGCCGTACGGCTGCCTGCGGCGCTGCATCTCTTCCATGCGGGCGCGCATGTACGCGTCGAAATCGATCGCCTCCCTGTTGCGGACGGCAAAAATCGCGATCTGCGGCACAAGCACGAGCGCGGGCAGCCAGACCATGAGCACATTGCAGAGCCCGAGCATGAAATACCCGCCGGGCACATACCTTTTGAAAAACGCGATATAAACGAACACCGCGACGATCACGTAAATCCATTGGAAAATATTTGCCAGCGTATAACCGATATTCGCGACGTCCGCCACCCAGGTGATCTCGTGCCCGACCGTATAGATGATGCCGCTTTCGGACGGAACAAGATAAATTTTATCCACGATGTAACCGTACAGCGTGGGAATATATTGCAACGCAAGCGAAACGGTCAGCAAAAATTCCGCCGCCGCAAGATAAATGCCGCACTTTTTGATAACGCTTTTCCCGAAGCGCATATCCCCCGCCAGTTCCCCGACGAGATAGGACGTCGCCACGGGCACGAACGCGCACCATGCGAGATTCGACTTCCCCGCGTTTTTCGCCATTTTCAGCAGCCCGATTGCGCGGAGCACGTACATGGCGATGTATACGCCCGCCGCAATGCCTATGGAAACGTATGCGGCCGTGGGCGCCTGCATGCGCCCCATATACGACATCGCACCCGGGTCGAGAAAGAAAAACACGGTACTGATGATCAGAAAAAATTCCATAAAAAACCTCTTTATGCGGACTTGCCTTGGCCGTCCGCCGGCCGTTACAGGCCGCATGACCGCCCTCCTCGAAGGGCATTCGTGAAAGAACCGCGCCCGCCTTATTCCCCGAACAGGGGGAACCCGTAATCGACGGAAAGAAGGGTCAGCCCCTTGGCGGGCATCGTTTTGCCCAAAACCTCCCTGTCTCCCGTCCGCAAAGCGGCGAGGATCTCTTTTTCGGAAAGCCTCCCCGCTCCGAACGCGAGAACCGCGCCCGCCATGATTCGTACCATATTGTAAAGAAAACCGTTTCCGCACACGTCGAAAGATACGCACGGCACGCCGAAGCGCATCTGCTCCCCGACCGCCGCCGAATAAACGGTGCGCACCGTCGTTTTGACCGAAGAACCCGACGCGGAAAACGCCGCGAAATCGTGCTCCCCTTCCAACAATGCCGCGCAAGCTTTCATGCGGGCGGGGTCGGGCCTCTCACCGGAACGCACCGCGTACCGTTCCATCAGCGGATGTTCCCGTCTCGAGAGGTACACGCAATAGCGGTAAGTTTTTTTCTTTGCCGAGCGGCAGGCGTCGAATCCTTCGGGCACGGCGGCGCTTTTGAGCACGCGCACGTCCTGCGGAAGGCATGCGTTGAGCGCGTCGGCGATCTTTTCGGGCGCGATCTTTATATTTTCGTCAAAGGGAAAATTACATACCTGCCCCGCCGCATGCACGCCCGCGTCCGTCCTTCCGCTGCCCGTAACGCGCACGGAGAGTGAAAAGGCCCGCGAGAGGGCGCTTTCCAGTTCGTACTGTACCGTCCTGCCGTTTTTTTGTATCTGCCAGCCGGAAAAATCCGTCCCGTCATAGCAGACGAGAAGCGCAACGTTCATAATTTTATACCGGAAATGCGCGCAACGTATGCCGCATTTTATGACTTAACCCAAAAAATATGCCAAAATTTCGAATTTGCCGCCCAGATAAATATTCAGGAATACGATGCCCGTGATGAGCGCCGCCACGACCAAAAGCCCCACGAGATCGCGCCATGTAAACCTGAGTTTTTTGTACTTCGTTCTGCCCTTCGCCCCGCTGTAACAGCGCGCGTCCATCGCGTCGCCGAGGTCTTCCGCCCTGCGGAAAGCGGATACGAGCAGAGGGATCAGGATGGGCACGACCGCTTTCGCGCGGGAGATCAGCCCGCCCGTTTCGAAGTTCGCGCCCCTCGCCTTCTGCGCCGCGACGATGCGGTTGGTCTCGTCCATCAGCGTGGGGATGAAGCGGAGCGCGATGCTCATGATGAGCGCGAGTTCGTGCACGGGGAATCTGATCCATTTAAGGGGGGTCAGAAGGCTTTCGATGCCGTCCGTCAGCGCGACGGGCGTCGTCGTGAGGGTCAGGATCGACGTGCCCATGACGAGCAGGAACAATCTGAACGCGAGGAAGATCATATTGACGATCGACTCGTACGTGATCGTGATGATCCACCAGTCGACGAGGGGTTCGTAAGAACTTTCCCCCGAGTAAAAGAACAAATTGAGTATCGCGGTGAAAACGATGAGGAAGAGGATCATCTTCACCGAGCGCAGCACCCTGCCGAAGGGCACGCGCGAAAAGACGATCGCCAAAACGAGGAACAGGATGACCGCCGCGAGCCCGAAAAAGTTTTTCGCTATAAAGATCGCGACGATAAAGGCGATCATCAGGACGATCTTCGCGCGGGCGTCCATGTTGTGCACGAAGGATTTTGCGGGATAGTACTGCCCGAAAGTGACGTCATTGAGCATCTTCCGCGCCTCCTTCTCCGTCCGATGCGGGATCATCCGCTTTTGCGGCGAACGTCTCCCCCGTTTTGGAAACGCCGCCGCCCGAACGGGCGTACAGTTCCAGCACTTTGGAGATAAAATCGTCGCAGGTGAAATCGGTGTCTATTTCGATGCCGCGCTCTTTGAGGATGCGCGCGCATTTCGCCGTGACGGGGATGTCCAGCCCCAGGCCGATGAGCTCGTCCGAACGGCGGAAAATTTCGGCGGGCGTGCCTTCCATGACCACCTTTCCGTCCGAAAAGACGGCGGCGCGGGTGCAGTTTTCGGCGATCTCGTCCATATCGTGCGAGACGACGACGATCGTCTTGCACCACCCGCCGTGGATGGCGTGCAGAAGTTCCATGATCTCCCGTTTGCCGAGGGGGTCGAGCCCCGCCGCGGGTTCGTCGAGGATGAGCACTTCGGGTTTGGTGACGATGACGCCCGCGATGGCGGCGCGCCTCTTCTGCCCCCCCGAAAGTTCGAAAGGAGACCTGTCCTTTACGTCCTCGTAATCGAGGCCGACCGTTTCGAGCGCCTCCCTGACCGCTTTGCGCTTATCCTCTTCGCTCATGTCCTTGCGGAAATTTTTCAGCCCGAACATGACGTCTTTTTCCACCGTTTCGGCAAAGAGCTGGTATTCGGGGTACTGAAAGACCATCCCCACCTTGCTGCGCAGTTCCAAAAAATTGCACTTTTTGTCGGAGAGGTCGTACTCGCCCACTTTAAGGAAGCCGCCCGTGAGTTTAATGAGGGCGTTGAGGTGCTGCACGAAAGTGGACTTGCCGCTGCCCGTGTGCCCGATGATCCCGAAAAACTCCCCTTCCTCGATGACGATGTCTACCCCTTTGAGCGCCTGCGAAGCGAACGGGGACTTCGGGTTGTACGTATAGGTCAGCCCTTTCGCAATGATCCGCATATTTCCTCCGCAAGTTCTTCCGCGTTGAACGCGCCCTTCACGGGCATGCCGCCCTCCGCAAGTTTTTTGGAAATGTAAGCCGCGCGCGGCAGGGTCAGGTTGTAAGATTCCAGTTCGTCCGCGCGGGAAAAAATTTCTTCGGGCGTGCCGTCCATGACGATCTCGCCGCGGTGCATGACGACCGCCCTGCCCGCTTCGAGCGCCTCGTCCATAAAATGGGTAATGAGGATGACCGTCATCCCGCGCTCTTTGTTGAGCCTTTTTACGACGTCCATGACCTCGCGCCGGCCCTTGGGGTCGAGCATGGCGGTGGATTCGTCGAGGATCATGATCTTCGGCATGACGGCGAGCACGCCCGCAATGGCGATGCGCTGTTTCTGCCCGCCCGAAAGGCGGGAAGGCGTTGCCTGGCGGAACGCCTGCATCCCCACCGCGTCCAGCGCGAAGTCGATGCGTTTGCCGATCTCCTCCCGCGGCACACGCCGATGTGTTTTCGGGCCGAAAGCCACGTCGTCCTCCACGATGGAGGCGACCGTCTGGTTGTCGGGGTTCTGAAAGACCATGCCCGCGCTCTTGCGGATCTCGAAGGTGTTTTTCTGCTCGGAAGTATCCAGTCCGAAAACGGTCACCGCCCCCTCTGTAGGCACGAGCAGGGCGTTGATCATTTTGGCGAGGGTGGATTTGCCGCTGCCGTTCCTTCCCAGCACGGCGACGAATTCGCCTTCTTCCACCGAGAGGGTGACCCCGTTGACGGCGAACTCCCCGTCCTCTTCCCTGTATGAAAATTTTACGTTTTCGAAACTGACCGCTTTCATGGTTCTATATTATAGCAAATGCGGAAAAATTTCACAACGATTTTGACCCCGCATTCCCGCGATTTCATCTTTCTATTATAAATATTTAACAAATTTGTCCTTTTTATATCGATGTTTCATTGACTATTTCCGAAAAAACAATTATAATAATCGTGAACGTGCCGAAAAACCGCGCGTTTTATCACAATCAGGAAAATTTATAGTATTCGGAGGTTATTTTTTCTATGAAGAAGATGACGATCGACGGCAATACAGCCGCCAGCCACGTCGCCTATGCCTTCTCGGAAGTCGCGGCGATCTACCCGATCACCCCTTCTTCGCCCATGGCGGAAGTTGCGGACGAATGGGCGACCGCAGGCAGAGTGAACATGTTCGGCCAGAAGCTGCGCCTTGCCGAAATGCAGTCGGAAGGCGGCGCCGCGGGCGCGGTGCACGGCTCTCTCTCCGCCGGCGCGCTGACCACCACTTACACCGCCAGCCAGGGGCTTCTGCTCATGATTACAAGGCGGGCGAACTGCTGCCCACGGTTTTCCACGTTTCGGCGCGCGCGATCGCCGCGCATTCGCTGAACATCTTCGGCGACCATCAGGACGTTATGGCCTGCCGCCAGACCGGCTTTGCGATGCTCGCTTCCGGCTCGGTGCAGGAGGTCATGGACCTCGCGCTCGTGGCGCACCTGTCCACCCTCAAAGCCAAAGTGCCTTTCCTGCACTTCTTCGACGGCTTCCGCACCTCTCACGAAGTTTCCAAGATCGACGTCATCGACTACGACGAGATGAAAGCGCTCGTCGACATGAAGGACATCGACGACTTCAAGAGCCGCGCGCTCAACCCCGAACATCCTATCCAGAAAGGTACGGCGCAGAACGGCGACACCTACTTCCAGAACCGCGAGACGGCGAACAAGTATTATAACGCCACTCCCGCCATCGTCGAAGAGATGATGGAAAAGGTGAACAAACTCACGGGCAGGAGCTATCACCTGTTCGACTACTGCGGCGCGCCCGACGCGGAAAACGTCGTCGTCATCATGGGCAGCGGCGCGGACGCGATGGAAGAGACCATCAACAAGATGAACAAAGAGGGCCATAAAGTCGGCCTCATCAAAGTCCGCCTGTACCGCCCGTTCGTCGCGGACAAGTTCGTCGCGGCGATCCCCAAGACCTGCAAAAAGATCGCGGTGCTCGACAGGACGAAAGAGCCCGGCTCCCTCGGCGAACCCCTCTACCTCGACGTTTGCTCCGCACTCTTCGAAAAGGGCGTTTCCAAGATTAAAGTGGTCGGCGGCAGGTACGGCCTCGGCTCGAAAGAGTTCAACCCGTCCATGTGCTACGCGGTTTATAAGAACCTCGAGCAGAAAGAGCCGAAGAACCACTTCACCGTGGGTATCTACGACGATCTGACCAATACTTCCCTCGACTTCTCCGAGAAGTACGACGCCGCTCCCGAAGGCGCGATCTCCTGCAAATTCTACGGGCTCGGCTCGGACGGCACGGTCGGCGCGAACAAGGATTCCATCAAGATCATCGGCGACCACACCGACATGTACGCGCAGGC
>JFBN01432753.1_pt1 | contig 10310 bp, 8 predicted proteins | sample 768741 | NCBI WGS metagenome assembly JFBN01 (sample SAMN01983846, study PRJNA193217) | chicken gut metagenome | biome: terrestrial biome; isolation source: ceca of Broiler chicken | host: Gallus gallus | place: United Kingdom: England | collected 2010-09-07
TATCTTATGCCGTAAGGTGAATTTTCGGCAACTTTTCTTTGTACCAGCAAAGAAAAATTGCCCGGCACAATATAAGAATAAATTAAGAAATATTTCTCTTTAACATATATTGTGCCGAACCAGCACTTTCTTTAAATTGTTTTTTCTAATATATTTTCAATATTCTCCTGCTGCTTTCTTGCTCCTGCATTGATAAATACAAAACTAAATGCTAAAAATATCATGCCGCCGAATACGACGCAGGCTATGCCCATGTTGTCGATAAAATAGCCGCAGAATGCCGCCGCGATGCACGTTCCGAGATTTGTCGCCACGAGAAACAGCGCATTGGCAAAATCGGGCACATGCGGCGCGGAAAGTGTTATCCAATACTGCGTGATATTGCCGTTAAGGCCGCCCAGTATTCCCCAAACGAACACGATTGCCGCCATAGAAAGCGGCATGTCGCCCAAAAAGAACATCAGGCAGTACACACCGATTAATGCCAGCGGAAATACGGTAACGACGGAAATTGCCCGGCTGGACAGCAGTTTGCCGGCGATTATATTGCCCGCGATATTGGCAAGGCCGTAAACGAGCAGAGCGATACTGATAAATTCCGCCGAATAATGCGTTACGCGCTCGAGATAATCAGCCAGATAGCTGTACACGCCGAAAACGCCGCCGTTTAAAAATATCACGGCGATAATTGCCAGCCAGACGTTTTTTTCTTTTAAAATACGAAGCTGTGTTCCGTAAGACAGACGCTCTTTCACCGGCATGGACGGTACAAGGAAAATCGTCGCTACGAGAACAACGCCATTGACGAAGGCAAAGAACAGCATGGCGATTTCCAATGAAGTGATGCTCGCAATATAGCTCACAACCGGCACGCCGAGCACCATACCGGCGGATACGCCGACCATGACTTTCGCCGCCGCTTTCGGCATATCGGCTTTCGGCACGGAAGAAGCCGCTACAGCAAAGGCAAGCGATACATACACCGGGTGCAGAAACGCCGGCAGTACGCGCGTAATGAGCACGACAGTGAAATCCGTGGCGAAGGCGGAAATCGTATTGCAGATGCAAAAAGCGGCCAGCACCACTATCATTATATATTTGCGGTTAAAACGGGATAATAAGAGCGGCAGTGTCGGTCCGGAAATCGCTACCGCCAGCGCAAACAGACTTACGAGCAGTCCCGCCGTGGAGATATTGACGCCGTAAGTGCCAGCAATCAGCGGCAGAATGCCGATAACGCCCATTTCCGTATTGATGATACTGAACACGCCCAAAGTCAGTATGAATATAAGCATAATTACAATTCCTTTCTATTATTTTGTTCACTGTACTAATAAAACATTGAGCCTGTAGCCAGCAGTATAATAGTTTATATTTGTTCGATGTTGTCACTTAACCTCACTAAATATAAACTATTATACTGCTTAGGAAAATCAACTAACTCAATTCGATTACTGCAAAGACAGACAGAAAGGCTCAAAGCATATTCTGTTTTGAGCCTTTTAATCTTATCATTTTATTTTAAACTTTTTTCAAAGAAAGCATCCAGTTTGTCAAACGGGATTACATCTGTTCTGTCGTATAAATCAACATGACCGGCATTCGGTACGATGTAGAGTTCCTTCGGTTCAGCCGCTAATTTATAAGCGTCTTCGCTGAATTCACGGGAATGTGCATGGTCGCCTGCGATGAAGAGCATCGGACGCGGCGAAATCGTTTCGATATCGTTGAACGGATAGAAGTTCATGAACTTAACGTTGCTCGTAAGCGTCGGCTGAGTTGTCGTATTCGGGCTGTAGCCTCTTTCCGTGCGGTAGTAATCGAAAAATTCCTTGGCGATTTCCGGCGAATTATCATCAATTACATATGCTGTGCCGCTCGTATATAAAGTCTTGCCGCCTTCAAATTCCACATAGCGCTGCTGCGCCGCCTGATTTAAAATTTCCTTGCGCTGTTCCAGTGTCTGGGAATGACCGAGCCCTGAGCGGTTTGCCGTACCCATGTCGTACATGCTTACCGTCGCCACGGCTTTAATGCGCGGGTCGATTTTGGCTGCGCTGATGGAGAAACTGCCGCTGCCGCAAATGCCGATTGCACCAATTCTTTCTCTGTCCACGAACGGACGTGTGCCGAGATAATCAACGCAGGCGCTGAATGCTTCCGCATAGACGTCCGTGTTTACCGCATTGCGCGGCGTGCCTTCACTTTCGCCCCAGAATGACTGGTCGAATGCCAATGTAACAAAGCCGTCTTCCGCCATCTTCGTAGCATAAAGCGTTGCGCTCTGTTCTTTCACGGCACCCATCGGCGCGCCGACAGCGATTGCCGGATATTTGACGCCTGCCTGCATATTTTTCGGCGTAATCAGGTTAGCGACGATTTTCATACCGTACTGATTGTTGAAAGTTACTTTCTGCACGTTTACTTTGTCGCTCGTATAAAAGTTGTCAGCACCGCGGCTCATGTCGGCATGGTAGCTCGGGTCAGGTCCGTTCGTCGCATCATATGTAGCCGCTATTGCATTACCACCCATACCTGCCACGCCAAGTGCCAGACACAGTGCCAAAACTCTTGCCAATTTCTTGCCGTTTTTGAATTTCATATTAATCACTCCTGTATTTTTATGGAAAAATTTGTATTTCTTATCTGTAACTTTATTATAAAAAAAGCCTGAAAATATATCAAATACTTATGTTTTATACGACTGAATGCTTTATAGGCATATGTGTTTGTGCTATCTATTGTGCTAGTTGATTTTCCAAAGCAATATAATAGTTTATATTCAGCGAGGTTAAGTGACAATATCGAGCGAATATAAATTATTATACTGCTGGCTTAAAGACTAGATATCTTACTAGCACAACGGATATTTATGCTATAATCATCTATCATATTAAAGAAAACGCCGGGAGCTAATTCAATATCGGCCGGTTTTGCGTTATAATATCTGTATACTATTTGCAAAGGAGGGCTCTTCATGTCGAAAAAATCACAGGCAACGTTCGTATTATGTCTGATGGCAATCGGTTTTGTCTGTACATATCCGCTCAATTCCTTTTGGGGAAATCTGTTAAATCACGGCTTTCTGGCTGCACTCATCGGCGGTCTTGCCGACTGGTTCGCCGTTACGGCTCTGTTTCGCAAACCGCTCGGCTTTATCTCATACCGCACGGAAATCCTGCCGCGCAACCGCGAGCGCATCATGGATGAAATCGTCAGTTTTATCGGCAGGGACCTTTTAAATCCGCAATACATCATCAGCAATCTCAAAAACTACGATATGGCTGTAATGGTCGTGGATTATGCCAATAATCTGGGCGGACGGGGCAAGCTGAAATTCGCCGTGCGCGAACTCGTCTTACAGGTAATCAGCACGCTCGATACGGAAAAAATCGGTAAATCACTTGCCGTTGCCCTGAAAAGCCGCCGCAAGAATTTCAACATAGCGCGTATTCTCATTCAGTTCATGCACACCTTTATCCAAACACCTGCCGGCGACAAATTTATCGACAATATGATAAAACTCGTGCGCAGTCTTGCTCCTGACCTGATAAAAACGGATTTTATCGCCAATCTCATTGACCATAATATCGAAATCATCCGCCGCGAATACACGAAAGATAAATCAATGCGCGAACTGATGTTCGATATGGTCGATTTGTCCGGCCGCAACCTGACGCATAAACTGCTCGACTTCATCGACGCCTACTGCGACAAACTGCTCGACTACGACAGTCCGGAGCGGCAGCGCCTGATGAATTTTCTCGCCGCAAAAATCGAACTTCTGGGACGACGCGACGGCTACAAGCAGAAAGTCGCCCAGCTTGAGCATTATTTCTTCGTGAAAAAATTCGACTTCACCGACAATCTGATTGTCTTAATTGATAATTTTTGCCAAAATGAGCAGAATAAAAATGAACTTCTCGCCATGGTGGATAAATTCATCGACAATCTGCTGGATGATTTGGCGCAGAGTAAAACGAAACAGCAGCAGCTCAATAACTGGTTTATGGAAAAACTCAGCCGCTTCATTCAGGACAATTCCCAATGGGTGCTCGATTATCTCAAAGGCGAACTTTTAAAATACTCCAAAGAGGATTTCGTCAAACTCGTGGAAAGCCGCGTCGGCGACGATTTGCAGATGATTAGGATAAACGGCTCTGTTGTCGGTGCTTTTGCCGGTATGGGCTTGTTTATACTGTCATTTATTGTGGAAAGGCTGTGTAATTTATGAACAAATTCAATACAGCGGACAGAGTTTTATGTATCGTCTTTCTTTTGTTTCTCATCATTTTGGGACTGCGCATTGTTTTCCCGCACAGTCTAATACTGGATTTTCTGCTGTTTGTCGCTGAAGCGGCGCTCGTCGGCGGGATTGCCGACTGGTTCGCCGTTACGGCGCTGTTTAAAAAACCGCTCGGCTTTCCGTTCCATACGGCAATACTGCCGCGGCGGCGCAAACAGTTTATCAATTCCTGCATCAAAATGCTGCAGACAGAATTTCTGTCCAAGAAAAAAATCTATAAGCGCATCTGCAACGCCGACCTGCTCTCCAAAGGTCTTGTCTGGCTACGCCAGCCCGCCAACAAAGCGTATCTCGTACACACGGTAATGCAGTTCATCATCGAGAAAATCAAAAAGCTCGATATCAAAGCCATCGCGCACGAACACTGTGATAAACTGGCCGCGCTCATCATGAACGAAGCCATGCAGGAGATTTCCGCCAAACTGATTAACGTCCTCACCAGCACGCAGAATAGTCAGGCGGCAGTCGACAAGGGAATTTTCTTTCTGCGCGGCTATTTTGCCGACGAACAGGGCGAACGACGCGTGCTGAATTTCATTGAAGCGTATCAGAAGCAGTACACGAAAAACGGACTCAGCGGTTTTATGCTGTCTCTCGCGCTTGCCACCAACACGCTCGACCCGGAGGAGCTGGCGCAGATAATTCACCGTCGCCTGCTCAAATTATTGGAGGAAGCATCGCATAAAGACGGCGAACTTTATACTGGACTTGTTGAATTGTACGATAATCTGCTGAATGATATTCACCGAAACGACGAGTGGATAGACAACCTGAACAATCTGCGCGATAACTTCATTATCAGCGGCGCATTGGAGAAAATTCTCTACAATACGCTGAAAAATTTCTGCGACTACCTGATAGCGGGCAGCGCTGAAGGCAACAAGCTTCATCTGGCTATTGAGGAAATATTCACGGCTGAAATAGACAGCTGCATTGATAAACTGAACACGAACAATGAGTTTAAAGCCAAAATCAACCGTTTCGTCATGGATGTGCTGCACCGCACCGCGCTGAAAGGCGAAGACGTGATTTTAGAGCTGGCGCGCAAATTCCTCGAAGGGCTGACCGACGAGCAGCTCAACGAACTCGTTTATGCCAAAGTCGAAACGGATATGATTTGGATACGGCTCAACGGTTCCATCGTCGGCGGCAGTATCGGCGCCGTTTCCTTCTGGATTTTGGAACTCGTCAAATAAATAGCAATATACAACCGAGGTTTTTCTATTATGAAACTGAATTTAAGTCCCTATCAAATTTTAACCATCAGCTTTTCCAGCCTGATTTTGTGCGGGGCTTTTCTGTTAATGCTCCCGGCCGCCTCTAAGGACGGCAGCTGTCTGTCTTTCATCGACGCACTGTTTACGGCTACTTCCGCCGTCTGCGTCACCGGCCTTATCGTCGTCGATACCGGTACGTATTTTTCCACTTTCGGTCAGATTGTCATAATCGTTTTAATTCAAATCGGCGGTTTCGGCATCATGACCATAACCACGATTTTAACGCTTCTAATCGGCCGGCGCATTCAGCTCAAAAGCCGTCTGCTCGCGCAGGAGTCGCTAAACCAGCTGACGCTCGGCGGCATTGTCCGTCTTATAAAAATGCTTGTAAAGACTACGTTCATCATCGAATTTATCGGGGCTGTAATTCTTTCATTCAGACTGTATCCCGATTACGGTCTTAGAGGAATTTACCTGGCCGTCTGGCATTCCGTATCCGCTTTTTGCAACGCCGGTTTCGATATTTTCGGCGGCACGAATATTTTCCGCTATAATACCGACCCGCTGTTCTGCCTTACCATCGCTTTTTTAATCATCATCGGCGGTATCGGCTACAATGTCACGGAGGAAATTCTCCTGAAGCGCAGCTGGAGTAAATTCTCTCTGCATACGAAAGTCGTATTAATCACTACAGCCGTTCTGCTTTTTGTCGGCACATTTGTTTTATTTCTGCTCGAATACGGCAATCCGCAAACCATCGGTAACTGGAGCTTTTTAGAAAAACTCAACGGTGCCTTCTTTCTGTCTGCAACGTCCCGCACAGCCGGTTATACGCTTATGAATACCGGCGCTCTATCGGAAGCCGCCCTGTTTTTCATCATCATTCTGATGTTCTGCGGCGCTTCACCCGGTTCGACCGGCGGCGGGGTAAAGACAACCACCATTGCTATCATCTTTGCCACAATCTACTCTATTATTCGCGGCAAGGATGAAGCAATTTTATTCAACAGACGCATTGAACACGACCTCATCATCAAGGCTCTGACTATTTTCTGCGTGGCCGCTCTGTTTGTTGTCGTTGCCACCATGATTTTATGCCTGACGGAAAACTTCTCTTTCATCAAAATTCTGTTTGAAGTGACATCCGCTCTTGCCACTGTCGGTCTGTCCACCGGAATTACGGCCGAACTGTCGTGTCAGGGCAAAGCCGTTATTATTTTAATGATGTTAATCGGCCGTGTCGGCGTCCTTACCTTTTTAATGGCCATTGCCATGCGCATGGGAAGAAAACCGCATATCGGCTATCCTTCCGAGCGCATCAGCGTAGGCTAAATATATTTTTACGGTTTGATTTACTATGATGAAATTTTTTCACAATCTAAATCCCTATCAGATAGTGCTGCTCAGCTACGGCGCTATCATCATGATAGGCACTTTTTTGTTAATGCTGCCCATCTCGGTAAAGGGCATACCGCCGCTTACTTTCATCGACGCGCTGTTCATGTCGGCATCGTCCGTCTGCGTATCGGGGCTGTCCATCTTCGACATGGGCGCCAATTTTTCCATATTCGGCCAGATAGTCATCATCATCCTCGTGCAAATCGGCGCACTGGGCATCATGACTATCACCACCATTTTGGCCGTAATCATGGGCAGGCGCATTCAGCTGCGCGACCGGCTTTTAATCCAGGAGTCGTTGCAGCGCTGGTCAGTTGCCGGAGTCGTCCGCCTCGTTATCGTCATCGTCAAAATGACGTTCATATTCGAATTTATCGGCGGCTTCATTCTTACGGTGATTTTTTGGCAGGACTACGGTTTTGCCGCCATCTACTACGGTTTTTGGCATGCGACCTCCGCTTTCTGCAACGCCGGTTTCGATATATTAGGCGGCAGCAATATATCCAATTACATCTTAAATCCGCTGTTCAACGCCGTGTTATTTATCGAAGTCGTCTGCGGCGGGCTTGGTTTTGCCGTACTGCTCGACATCTGGCAGAACCGCTACTGGAAGAAATTCGGTATCAATACGAAAATCGTGCTGGCGACGACGGCCATTTTAATCCTTATCGGTACCGTTTTCATCTTCATTCTGGAATACGGCAATGAAGGCACACTCGCACCGTACAATATTCTGGAAAAAATAATGGCGAGCCTGTTCATGGCTTCCATGTCGCGCACTTCCGGCTTTTCCATGCTGGACATGAACGCGCTGACCGAGCCGACGCTGCTTTTCATCATGTTTTTAATGTTTATCGGCGGCTCACCCGCTTCGACCGGCGGCGGCATCAAAACGACCACTATCGCCGTTATTTTCGCCGCTATCTGGTCCTTAATCCGCGGCCGCGAAGATGTCGTCATCTTTGAACGCACCGTTCCGCCGATTATCATCTTCCGCGCGCTCAGCATTTTTTTCGTCAGCGCCAGCGTCGTTTTCCTGACGACTATGTTTCTGTGCCTGACGGAGGATATCCCGCTCGGCAAAATATTCTTTGAAGCTGTGTCCATGTTCTCCACCGTCGGACTGCCGACCGGCACGGTCAGCGAAATGCAGCCGTTCAGCCGCGTCGTCATCATCTTCGTAATGCTGATGGGACGTATCGGCATCATCTCGTTCGGCATGGCGCTCGTCGTCCGCAGAAAGAAAACGAAAATCCGTTATCCGGAAGATAAATTTATTATAGGTTAATCGAGGAGAAAATATTTCATGAATTTTAACGTAAAAGTCCCCGGCTCCTGCGGCGAGCTGGTTCAAGGCATGATAGACGATATTCCATTTCTAGTCACCTGCCCTATCGACATGTACGCCAAAGCAGGCATGACCGGCTACTTTTCCTATCTGCCGTATAAAGCCAAGCTCGCCCGCCGCAAAACGCTGGATTATTTAAAAACAAAGTCGCTGCGGAAATTCTGTCTGATGACACAGCTGCTCACCGGCAAAGGCATGGCTTCAAGCAGCGCCGATATCGCCGCCGTCTGCCAGATAACGGCGCTGTCGGCGGGCAAACAGCTTACCGAATATGAAATCGCGCAAATTGCCGCTTCCATCGAGCCGACAGACGGCGTTTTCTGCAAAGGAATTGTCCGCCTCAACCATTTAAACGGCGACATACTGGAACATTTCGGTCTTGCACCGAAGCTCAAAATCCTCATGTTCGACTGCGGCGGCAAAGTGGATACACTATCGTTCAACCGGCGGCACGGACTGAAAAAACTGTATCAGCAGAACGAAAAATCAGTAAAGGAAGCACTCGACATGCTGCGTCTCGGCTTTAAAGAAAAAAACACCGCCTATATCGGCCGTGCCGCCGCTCTGAGTGCTTATGCCAACCAGAAAATTCTCTATAAAAAACAGCTTGAAGACGTCATGATAATCTCGGAAAATTTTCAGGCCGTCGGCGTGAACGTCGCTCACAGCGGCACGGTAATCGGCGTGCTGTTCAACCACGATACGCCGCTTGAATTAATCGAGGACTGCCGCCGCAAAATCCTGAGCGACTGCTTCAACCTGAATTACTTAAATCTCGTCAACATGATTTCCGGCGGAATTTTTATCGAAAAGGTGGATGATTAAATGCAAAAATTTGAACACGGCGGCGATATCAAAGCCGTACTGCAGGAAAAACAAGCGGATAAAGCCGCTACCATTATGGATTTTTCCGCCAATATCAATCCTTACGGTCTGCCCGCCAGCATAAAAAACGCCGTTTTAGCGGATTTGGACAATATTGTTCACTATCCGCAGCCGAACGCGCAGGATTTACGCGCCAAAATCGGCGAAGTCTACAATATCGACAGCGATAAAGTCATCGTCGGCAACGGCGCTGTCGAACTCATCTATACACTGTGCCATATTTTAAAGCCGCAAAACGCCCTGATTGTATCGCCGGGCTTCAGCGAATACGAACGCGCTGCCCGCGCCGCCGGTGCCAATATCCATTATGCCATGCTCGAAGAAAAACTCGATTTCAACTCGCCGATGCGCGACATAATCGTCAATATCAAAGGCAATGATTTATTATTTATCGGCAATCCGAACAACCCGACCGGCACGCTGTATCTCAAAGAGGACATGGAACTTCTGATTGACCATGCGGAAAACAACGGCTGTTACGTCGTCGTCGATGAATCGTTCATGGATTTCATCAAGACGAGCGAAGCCTTCTCCGTACTGCCGCTCGTGGAAAAATATCACAATCTTATGGTACTGCATTCACTGACGAAATTTTATGCCGTTCCGGGCCTCAGACTCGGCTTTGCCGCAACCGACCGCGAAGTGCTCGACCCGCTGTACGCCGCCAAAGACATCTGGAACGTAAATTCACTGGCGCAGGCAGCCGGCCTTGCCGCGCTCGACGACAAAATGTACCAAAGACGCAGTCGCACCTACACCCGTACGGAAATAAACTATCTCTTTGAGGAACTGTCGGAATTCAAGACGCTGAAAGTCTACGAACCGACCGTCAATTTCATTCTGGTCAACATTGCCAAAACGGGGCTCACAGCAACAGAGCTGCGCCAAAAACTATTGGATTACAATATAATCATCCGCAACTGTGCCAATTATCCTGGACTTGATGAAAACTTCGTCCGTTTTGCCGTGCGGACACGCCAGGAAAATGATACTTTAATTGACGCATTAACTGAAATTTTACAAGAAAAAGAGCACTATTAATAAATAGTGCTCTTTTTTTACCGATAGAAAGTGCCGGTTCGGCACAATATAAGATAAAGAGATTTATTTCTTAATTTATTCTTATATTGTGCCGGGCAATTTTTCTTTGCTGGCA
>JFBN01307164.1_pt1 | contig 10287 bp, 10 predicted proteins | sample 768741 | NCBI WGS metagenome assembly JFBN01 (sample SAMN01983846, study PRJNA193217) | chicken gut metagenome | biome: terrestrial biome; isolation source: ceca of Broiler chicken | host: Gallus gallus | place: United Kingdom: England | collected 2010-09-07
GCGGAGCCTCGGCAGCAGGCGCGCGAGGTCGCACGTGAGCTCCATGCCGTCGCCGGCGAGCGCCAGCCCCGCCGCGCCCTCGCGCAGCTCCAGACCGGCCTCCCGCGCGACCCTCTGCGCCTCTCCGGACATCCTGTTCCTCCGCTCGCCCCGGGACCTCGTTTGTTCTAGGATGGCACGCGGCCGGTGCGGAGTCGAGCGGGAGGGCAAGATGGAGCAGGCGTCGTCAGCGAGAAGGACCAAGGTACCCGTGAGGCTCGGCCTCACCGTCATCTGCGCGGGAGGCTTCATGGACGCGTACTCCTACCTCCTGCACGACCACGTCTTCGCGACCGGGCAGACCGGCAACGTCGCCCTCCTCGGAATCAACCTCGCCGCGGGCAACCTGCCCGGCGTGGGCCACTACCTCGTGCCCATCATCGCGTTCGTCGTTGGAATCGTGCTCTCCAAGCACATCCTCGCCAGCGTGCACGGCAACAACCGCTACCCCATGATGCGCTGGGTCGCGATCTTTGAGGCCGCGGCGTTCGCCGTCGTGGCGCTGCTGCCGCCCGCCGCGCCCGACCTCCTCGTGAACAGCTTCATATCGTTCTGCGCGGCGCTCTCCTACGAGAACTTCCGCCTCTTCGGAACGCGCTCGGCCTACTCGAGCGTGTTCTGCACCGGCAACCTGCGCTCGCTCGGGGAGACGCTCTACGAGGGCGTGTTCCGCGGCGACCGCCACGAGCTGCACCGCTCCGCCCGCTACGCCGCGCTTGTGACCTTCTTCTGCCTCGGCGCGGTGCTGTGCAAGGTCCTCATCGACCTCGTCGGCCAGCCCGCCTGCCTGGCGATAAGCGCACTTTTCTTGCTCTCGGTGCGCTTTGTCCCCGCCGAGGGCTAGCGGCGGCGCAGGCGCGTCCGCACTTCTCGCCCCGGCGCCCCGCGGGCCGTCCTGGAAGTCGTGGCCGAGCGCGGGAATGGCCTGCTCGGACGTCGCGGTGTACTTTGCACCGTCGAGCTCGACCGTAGCCGTGTAGACCCTGACGCCGGCCTCGGTGCAGGTGGGCTCCGCCCTGACGGAGGACGCGGGCTCCGCGATCAGCTCCCGGGTGTGCGCCGCGTCATGGGCGCAGGGACACGAGGTCCATGACGGCAACGAGGTGCAGGTAGATGGACGGGATGGGATAGACCGCATCCATGGCGAGAAGCGCGCTCGGCGATGCCGAGGCTGTGGGCGTAGTCCCCCGAGAGGTAGGCGGCATGCGCCCTCACGTAAAGCGCAAAGGCGCGCAGCCCCGGCGGCAGAAGCAGCATCACCTCGCCCGCGTCGGGCGCGTCGGCAGGTGCGGGCAGGTGCAGCAGGACGCTCGCCGTCTGGGCGACGAAGCCCTCCGCCGCGCGCAGGCGCGGGTCCGCGAGAGACGCCTGCGCAAGCGCTCCTCTCGCCATCTCGAGCACGCTGCGGGCACGCTCGATCCGACCGAGCGTCAGGTTGGCGTAGGCGCAGATGAGGCAGGCGGAAAGCCGGATGCCCAGCTCTTCGCTTGCAAGGTGCTGCCCCGCCAGCTCAACGGCCTCGCTCGCGCGACCGGTAAAGTAGGCGAGCTCGGAGCGCGCGATGTCCGCGCGCGGGCGAACAGTTCGCCGACCGGACGGGCGACGCCTGCGAGCGCCGCCCCTAGCGCACCGGCTCAAACCGACGCACCGAGAAGTGCTGCGGCCACTCGTAGACGGGAACGCAAACGCCCGGTGCGGGGCGAAAGTCCTGAAACGACCCCTCGCGCAGTACGCTCCAGCCGGCGCGACCGAGGTAGGAGTAGCTCTCCCCGTTGTCCGACATGTGCACGAGCGTCACCGGGCCGCACGCCTCCCGCTCCACCTTGGCGAGAAACGCCTCGAGCACCGGCGTGTCAAACGGGTTGAACAGGTAGAAGTGCGTGTAGGGCGCAAGCGACAGGTCAAGCACGCTCCCGCAGACCACCGAGACGCGCTCGTGGCGCGCAGTCCACGCCGACGCCACGGACGCGAGCTCAGGGTCGAGCTCCACGCCCGTGGCGCGACACGGCAGACACTGGGCGGCATACGCAAGCACACGGCCCTGACCGCAGCCGACGTCGAGCAGGTGATCGGACTCGGTGAGATCGAGCCCGCCGAGAAGCTCCTCGAGCACGAAGTACGGCGTCGGCGTGGTGTCGTGCGCCCGCTGCGCCGAGAAGCGCGTGGGCCGGTCGAGCGCGAGCGAGCGCCCGCAGATGGCCACGTCGCGCCTCTCGTCCGCGGCGAGCAGCTCCGCCTCGGTTGTAGGAACGAGGCCCGGCACTCCCCTACTTCCCCTCGACCATGGTGAGCGAGATCTTGCCGCGGTCGCGGTCGACCTTCTCAACCCAGACCTTAACCGTATCGCCCACTGCCACCACGTCGCTCGGGTGCTTGACGAAGCGCCGCGCCATCTTGGAGATGTGGACGAGCCCGTCCTGGTGGACGCCCACGTCCACGAAGGCGCCGAAGTCCACCACGTTGCGCACGGTGCCCGTGAGCTCCATGCCGGGCTGGAGGTCCTCGATCGAGAGCGCCGCGCGGCTGAAGACCACCTCGGGCGCGTCGTCACGCGGGTCGCGCCCGGGCTTCTCGAGCTCGTGGACGATGTCGAACAGCGTCAGGAATCCGCAGCCCAGCTCGTCGGCGAGCGTGGCGAGGTTACCCACGCGCTGCGCGATGTCGGGAACGCCGCCCTGCGCGAGGTCCTTCTCGCCCACCCCGGCGCGCTCAAGGACGGCGGTGGCGACCGCGTAGCTCTCCGGGTGGACGCTCGTGGCGTCGAGCGGGTTGTCCCCTCCCGTGATGCGCAGGAAGCCCGCGCACTGCTCGAAGGCCTTGGGGCCGAGCTTGGGCACCTTCTTGAGCTGGGCGCGATCGGTGAACGCGCCGTTCTCCTCGCGGTAGGCCACGATGTTGCGCGCCACGGCGGGCGTGATGCCGGAGACGTAGCCGAGCAGGCTCGCGCTCGCGGTGTTGGCGTCCACGCCCACGCGGTTGACCACGTCCTCGACCACGTTGCCGAGCGCGCGGGCGAGCTCGGTCTGGTCGAGGTCGTGCTGGTACTGCCCGACGCCGATGGACTGCGGCGGGATCTTGACGAGCTCCGCGAGCGGGTCCTGGAGGCGCCGACCCAGGCTCATGGCCCCGCGCGTGGTCACGTCGAGGTCGGGGTACTCCTGGCTCGCGAGCTCGGAGGCGGAGTAGACCGAGGCGCCCGCCTCGTTGACGATGGTGTAGCGAAGCTCGGGCGCCTGCTCGGCGATGAACTCGGAGACGACCTCCTCGGTCTCGCGGCTCGCCGTGCCGTTGCCGATGACGATGGTGTTGATGCCGTAGCGGCTCACGAGGCGCGCGAGCTCGCGTTTGGTGCCCGCGACGTCGTGGCGCGGCTTGGTGGGGTAGACCACCCCGTGGTCGAGGAGCTTGCCCGTCTCGTCGAGCACCGCGACCTTGCAGCCCGTGCGGTAGCCCGGGTCGAGCGAGATGATGCGCGCGCCGCGAACCGGGCGGGCGGAGAGCAGCCCCTCGAGGTTCTTGGCAAAGACCTTGATGGCGTCCATCTGCGCCCGCACGGTGAGACGGGCACGCAGCTCGCGCTCGAGCGAGGGTGCCATGAGGCGCTTGTAGCCGTCGGCGACGGCAGCGTCGAGGATCGGGGCGAAGGGTCCCTGGCGGCGCGGCCAGCGGCTCCCGAGGCGCGCCACGGCCGCCTCCACGTCCACCCGCACGCGCGCGCGGAGCTTCTCCTCCCGCTCGCCGCGGTCGATGGCCAGGACGCGGTGGTTGGGGATCTTGCGCGCCGGCTCGGCGAAGTCGTAGTAGGGCTCGTAGGGGGTCTTCTCGCCCGCGTCCACCGCAACGGAGACGATGTCGGCCGTGCCCTCGGTGAAGGCTCGCAGGTCGGCCACGTTCTCCGCGTCCTCCGCCACCGTCTCGGCCACGATGTCGGCCGCCCCGGCGAGCGCCTTCTCCGGCGTGTCGAACCCGGCCTCGGAGGCCTCGGGCGTCACAAAGGGCGCGGCCGCCTCGAGCGGGCCGCCTTTCTTGGGCGTGACCTGCATGATAATCATGTTGGCGAGCGGCTCCAGCCCCGCCTCGCGGGCCTTCTGGGCGCGGGTCATGCGCTTCTTGCGGTAGGGCTTGTAGAGGTCCTCGACGCGCTGGAGCTGGGTGGCCGCGTGAATCTCCGCCTCGAGCTCGGGGGTGAGCTTGCCCTGGGCGTTGATGAGAACGATGACGTCCTCCTTACGCTGCTCCAGGTTGCGCAGGTAGGCGAGGCGCTCGTCGAGCGCGCGCAGGGCGACGTCGTCCATGCCGCCCGTCGCCTCCTTGCGGTAGCGCGCGATGAAGGGGATGGTGTTCCCCTCGTCGATGAGGTCGACGGCGGCCTGGACCGCGGCGGGCTTGAGCCCAAGCTCCTCCGCGAGCGTGGCGATGATGTCCATGTAGGCTCCCTCGGTTGGGTGCATGAGTGGATAAGGATAGCCGTGCGCGCCCCGTAGGGCAAAGGGCGAGGTCTAGGGGACAAACCGGCGCACCGAGAAGTGCTGCGGGCAGTCGCCCTGCTCGCCGTGAAGGTCGAACGCCCCCCCGCGGCAGGGTCCGGGCAGGTCGCTATAATGGCTGCCGTACACGGAGGTGAGTGACCAGGATGTGGCTTGCGTTTGCGGCGGGGTCGGCGCTCTTCTCGGGGCTGACAGCCATCCTTGCCAAGTGCGGAATCCGCACCACCGACTCAAACGTCGCCACCGCGATCCGCACCATCGTGGTGCTCGCGTTCTCGTGGCTCATGGTGCTCGTGGTCGGCTCCGCCGGCACCGTCTCCGACATCGCGCCGCGCACCTGGGTCTTTCTCGTCCTCTCGGGCCTCTCGACCGGGGCCTCGTGGCTCTGCTACTTCCGTGCCCTGCAGCTCGGCGACGTCAACAAGATCACCCCCGTCGACAAGCTGAGCACCGTGCTCACCATGGTGTTCGGCGCCACGCTCCTGCACGAGCGCTTTGGCGTGGCAAGCGCCGCCGCGGTCGCGCTCATCGGTGTCGGAACGCTACTCATGGTGGTGCGAGGCGATGACGGCAAGTCCGCGCCCGACGGGGGCGCCTCGCGCTCGTGGCTCCCCTACGCCGTGGGCTCCGCGGTGTTTGCCGCCCTCACCGCGATTCTCGGCAAGGTGGGAATCGAAGGCGTCGAGTCGAACCTCGGCACGGCAATCCGAACCGTCGTGGTGCTCGTCATGGCGTGGCTCATGGTGGGAGTCACCGGCACGCTTCCGCAGGTCAAGCGGGTACCTCCGCGAGAGCTTGCCTTCATCTGCCTCTCCGGGGTGGCGACCGGGGCGGCATGGCTCTGCTACTACCGCGCGCTCCAGGAGGGGCCAGCGAGCGTCGTGGCGCCCGTCGACAAGCTGAGCATCGTGGTGACCGTCGTCTTCTCACGGGTCTTTCTCGCCGAGCGGCTTTCCCGCCGGGCCGCCGTGGGGCTTGCGCTCGTGGTCGTCGGGACGATAGTCGCCACCGTCGCCTAGAGGCGGGCGCGACCGGGCCCGGGTTGCCCTAGGCCCGGTCGGACGCGGGAGCTCCCGATGGAAGGTCGGCAAGCTGTCTCAAATCAGCCCCTACACGCTCAGGTCGCGTCGAGAAAAGGCGACGATCCCCAGAGAGGAGAGCACGACACCCAAGACGGCAAGAGCGGCCGTGCCCAAGACGGCGCCAGCCTCCCCCGAGGCGACCCCGAGGGGATCGAGGAGCGAGAGAGGCGTGACGTCGGCGAGCCAGGCAAGCTCGTCTCCCATCCCCGAGAGCATCTGGACAAGGACGAAGAGCGTGCACACGGCAACGCCCGCCCACCTCGCGGCAGAGACGTTCGGAAAGGCACAGGCCCCCGCCCAGCACATGCCGGAGAGGAACAGCCACAGACAGAACGTGGCCACGTTGACGGCGACGAGATCGGAGGCAACGAGCTCGCCGGGGAACATGACATGGGCCGTAGCCAGCTCGAACGCAGTGAGCGCCACCGCGAGAAGAACGAGGCAGAAAATGAGAACGCACGCTTGCGAGAGCATGAGACGCGTGCGCCCTACGGGCTGCGCGAGCAGGTAGGCGATGCTGCCGCGCTCGACGTGACGGACCACGAGCCGACTGGTGAGCACCGCCACGAGAACGAGGGGAAGCACCACGAGCAAAAAGCCGTGCAGGTAGTTGACGACGAACTCCAGAAGCGTCGTCCCCTGGTCGGCCATGCCGAAGGCGGCAAAGAGCTCAGGCATGGCATCGCGCATGAGGGTAAGCGACTCACCGAGCTCGGGATCGTACATGCCGATGATGACGCAGGCGTAGAGAATCACCACTGCGGCGATGATTGCGGTCGGAAGCAGGCAGGAGCGCAGCTCGTGCCTGAAAAGAGGAAGGATCATCGGAACCCCCTAGCTTTGCCGCGAGGGCTCGACGCCCTCGTACAGGTGCAGGAACAGCTCCTCGAGCGTCTGCTCGCGGGACGTAACCGAGGCCACGTCGTAGGAGGAGAGCTCGCGGATGAGGGCGTTCACGTCGCGCACGTCGCCAAGCTCGACCCCGCAGGCGTCCCCCTCCGCAGGCTCGGCACCGTGGGCAAGCTCCCAGCGCGAGCGCTCGGCCGCGCTCGAGAACTCGACCGAGTAGCCGCAGCCGCGCATCAAGCGCACCTCGTCCATGGTGCAGGTCATGGCCACCCGTCCCGCGCGGATGAACGCCACCCGGTCGCACGCACGCCCGACCTCCTCGAAGATGTGCGAGGAGAGCAGGACGGCGGCTCCCCGCGCTCGCTCCTCCGCCACGAGGTCGAGGAAGCGCTCCTGCATGAGCGGGTCAAGACCACTCGTCGGCTCGTCGAGCAGGAGCACGTCTGGGCGCGCCATGAACGCCGCTACGATCGCGACCTTCTGCCGGTTGCCCTTGGACATCCCGCCGATCCGCGCACCGAGGTCCAGCTCAAAGACATCGGCGAGCTCCAGCATCCGAGAGCGGTCACGCATGCCCCGCATCCCCGCCATGAGGTCGAGGAAGGACCGCGCCGTCATCTCCTGCATGCAGGCGCCCTCGCCGGGCAGGTAACCTAAGCTGGCCTGCACCTGCGGGCGCTCCCGAAAGCAGTCGTGCCCGAGAATCTGAACCATTCCTTTCTGCGGCTTGATAAATCCCATGAGGTGGCGCATCGTCACCGTTTTCCCGGCCCCGTTAGGGCCGAGAAACCCAAGCACTTCTCCCGCGGCCACCTCAAGGCTGACGTCGAAGACGCCGCGGCCTCGCCCGTAGTCCTTCGTGAGCCCGCGCACGCGAATCGCAGGCCTCGCCCCGTTCGCAGTCATAGGTACTCCCCCTTGTACGTAGCCCTCTTGAGCCAGTCGAGCCAGACGAGAAACTCAGAGAGCATCTCCCCCATATCGAACGTCCCTCCACCGCGCAGCCGTTCGTGGAGATAGCCGTCTCCGCACCATACGAGCATGCGCACCACCCGCATGGGATCGACGTCCTCCCGGAAGCGCTCCCAGCGCACATGGCCCAGGTACGTTCGCACCATGATTGGCACGGAATCTGTCATGAAGGCGTCGAGCACCCCGGAAACGTCTCTGTGACCGGGATAGAACGCCCGGACGAAGAAGTCCATGATGTGCGGGCTCAGTCTGACGAGGTCGGCCTTCCGAGTCGCGGCGTAGCGCATGATCTCGAAGAAGTCGTCAATCTGGTACCAGCGCTCGTCGACCACCGCGTCGGCCACGCGCCTGGTGACCGCTGTGAGGACGTAGAGGTAGAGGTCCCTTTTGTTCTTGAAGTAGAAGAAGAGCTGGCTCTTCGACACGCCCGCGCGCCTCGCTATGTCCGCCGTGGACGCGCAGGCGTAGTCATCGCCTCCGAACACCTCGACCGCCGCGTCAACGACGGCGCGCCTGCGGTCCTCGGAAAGACTCTCGAAGCGCTCGAACCTACCTGACATGGAACCTCGCTTTCCCTTGGCTTTCGAGAACAAGGCTACCCCGTTGACCCAGATATGGAAGGGTGCCTGAGCAGGTGAAAGCAAGTGCGGTCTCACGAACGACGGTGGCCACTCAATCGACACGATACGAAGCGCGATTAGGGACGACGCGCTGAGGGGTTAGCGGGAAGGCTTGCGGTTTGAGCGCCGCTTAATGGCGAGCAAGCGCATGAAATCGCCAAAGAGGGCATCGTCGATCGGCTCGAACATAATCCGCTTGCCATCGTGGTAGGTCCGTGCGCCGTTATGGACAGCCCCCGCGTGAGCTTGGGCCCCAAGATCCTCGTCACGGAGGGGGCGAAGCACGTCAGGGACGGCACGAAGAGCCCCGAACGCAAGCCCGAGCAGCAGGGGAACCGCAACAAACGGCATGAAGCTCACGAGCACCCCGTCCACCACGGCGTGGATCCCGAAGTCCCCATGCTGATCGTTGCAGGGCAGTTCGAGCGAGTCGAGTGCGGGGGCGGTCAGCACCCGCAGGGCCGCGGTGCGCGCCTGCGGGAAGGAGACGGGGCTTATCGATGGAAAGGTGTTGGCGTTCTCTGCCACGGCCGTCTCCCCTCTATCCGGTCGCGGGCTGCAGGGAACCGCCCCGGCGTCGCCGGGGTCGCAGCCCACGCTGCTGTCAGGCTCGTCGGCTAGAGGAAAGTCGTCATGCGCGCCTCCTCAGGAGAGGTTGTCTGACGCCATGGTACCCGGGGCGAACATCTCAAGGCGCGTGACGGGAGCGCTCTCCGCCGAAGCCCCCCACGGGGCGGCGGGCGGAGCGTCACTCCAGGTCGAGGACCAAAAGCGGGAACGTCGCCCGTTTGTCTCCCTTCACGCATTGCGGAACGATGAAGGTGAACTCAGGAAGGCAGAAGCGGCGCGCCGCCAGGTAACGGACAACTGGAGCCGACATGATAACACTCGACATGACCGAGAAAGAGGCTAACGCCGCGCGCCTGCGTGACTTCCTAGAGGGCATCGCCCGAAGGAGGGCGGCCCGATGAACGGAGCGTAGATGGCTGCCGCGGGGTCCCAACTGCCGATGCGCCCTCAGGGCTAGGCGCCTTGCCTACGCCGACAGAACCGTTTGACCGGATCGCCCATCCTGACGTGCGCGTTCTTGAGGTGACCTGCAACGAGCTGAACGACTGGGAGAGCAGCATCAGGTTCATGGATCGCGTGTGCGAGGCCCTGGGCCACCCAGCACCTCCCAAGACCCCCGAATGGCTGGCGGCAAACCGCGTCCTCCATGGCCGCTTAAGAATCTGGAGTTGTGGCAAACCGGATCGTACAGACGCTTAGGAATCCGGGGTTGTCCCGCTCTTCGTCAGACGAGAAGGGTCTCGGGCCGTGCTATTACCCCGGATTGTTAAGCCAACATGAGGGTTCTTCTCGCCACAACTCGGTTTTATCAAGCACTCCCCAAGTGCCGTCTGCCACAACCCCGGATTCTTAAGCGGCTCGTGAGCCGCGGCTGCCATAACCCGTTTTTCCTAAGCGGCCACAACCGAACTTTGCCCAGCGAGAAGGGCGGCAATCCCGTCGCCGTTCGCTTTGGCGGTCGTCGTGACGAAGAGGTTGGCGAGGAGCAGCATGCTCTGGACGTCCGGCAGGGTCTTCGACGTCTCCCAGTGGCTCACCGTGACGCGGCTCACGTAGAGCCTCCGCGCGGAATCTCCCGGCGAGATTGCGCCGCGAACGGGTCGCCGGGAGGGCGGAGCCCGTCGTTGACCCCGGAGTCGAAGTTACCCGCACATCCACCCGTCGTCCAAGGGTATACGAAGAGAAACGACCACCGGGAGGGCACATGTCAAGCAAGCTCACCAAGCGCGCGCTCGAGGAGTCGCTCAAGCGCCTCCTGCTCGTAAAGCCCCTGGGCAAGATCACCATCGCAGACATCACCGACGACTGCGGCATCAGCCGCATGACGTTCTACTATCACTTCCAGGACATCTACGACCTGGTCGAGTGGTCGTGCGCGGAGGACGCCGCACGGGCCATCGCCGGCAACAAGACCGCTGACACCTGGCAGACCGGCCTCCTCGACACGTTTCTCTCCCTGCGCGAGAACAAGCCCTTCATCACGAGCATCTACCACGACATGAGCCGCGAGCAGGTGGAGCGGTTTCTCGTCCCCGTGGTAAGCGACCTGGTGAAGGACGTGGTTGACGAGCACGCGGCGCGCAGGCACGTGCACGACCAGGACAGGGACTTCATCGCGCGCTTCTTCGCGCACGCGCTCATCGGAACGGTTCTGGACTGGATCGCCCG
>JFBN01305884.1_pt1 | contig 10286 bp, 6 predicted proteins | sample 768741 | NCBI WGS metagenome assembly JFBN01 (sample SAMN01983846, study PRJNA193217) | chicken gut metagenome | biome: terrestrial biome; isolation source: ceca of Broiler chicken | host: Gallus gallus | place: United Kingdom: England | collected 2010-09-07
ACGGGCGCATCCCGGATGGAAGGGATGCGCCCGCAGGGTAATGGTTTACTTGTCTGCCAGCGTCAGCGCAATGGACAGATCCTTGAGCTGCTGGGGATCGACCACATCGGGGGCGCCGGACATGGGCTCGCCGGCGTTCTGTACCTTGGGGAAGGCGATGACGTCACGGATGGAGTCCTTCTTGAGCATGAGCATGACCATGCGGTCCAGGCCGTAGGCCATACCGCCGTGCGGGGGTGCACCGTACTTGTAGGCGTCCATCAGGAAGCCGAAGCTCTGACGGGCCTTCTCCTCGGTGAAGCCCAGGGCATGGAACATGCGGTCCTGCAGGGCGGGGTCGTTGATACGCATGGAGCCGCCGCCCATCTCGACGCCGTTGAGGACGATGTCGTAGGCAACTGCACGGCAGGCGCCGGGGTCGCTCTCCACCTTGTCGATGTCCTCGGCACGGGGCAGAGTGAAGGGATGGTGCATGGCCATCCAGCGGCCTTCCTGCTCACTGTACTCAAACAGCGGGAAGTCCACCACCCACAGGAAGTTGAAGAGGTCGGGGTCAATCAGGTCATGCTTGCGGGCAATGTCCAGACGGACCTGGCCCAGAGCGGTGCAGGCCTTGACCCAGTCGGTGTCGCTGACGATGAGCAGCACGTCGCCGGTCTCCAGGTTCATGGCCTGGTAGAGGCGGGTCTTTTCCTCCTCGGTGAGGAACTTCTCAAAGCTGGAGGAGGTGCCGTCGGCGGTCAGGCGGCTGTATGCCAGGCCCTTGGCGCCGTAGGTCTTGGCCACGTCGCCCAGCTTGTCGATGTTCTTGCGGCTGAGCTTGTCGGCCATGCCCTTGGCATTGATGGCGCGGATGGAACCGCCCGCCTCCAGTACAGCGGCGAAGGGCTTGAACTCGGTGCCGCGGAACACCTCGGTGACATCCTGGATCTCCAGGCCGAAGCGGGTGTCGGGCTTGTCGGAGCCGAAGCGGGACATGGCTTCCGCCCAGGGCATGCGGACGAAGGGCGTGGCCACGTCGATGCCAAGCATTTCCTTCCACAGACGCTTGATCAGACCCTCGTTGATGGTCATGATATCGTCCTCGGTGACAAAGGACATTTCCTCGTCCACCTGGGTGAACTCGGGCTGACGGTCGGCGCGCAGGTCCTCGTCCCGGTAGCAGCGAGCGATCTGGAAGTAGCGGTCAAAGCCGGACAGCATGAGGATCTGCTTGTAGAGCTGGGGGCTCTGGGGCAAAGCGTAGAAGTGGCCCGGCTGCACGCGGCTGGGCACCAGATAGTCACGGGCGCCCTCCGGCGTGGACTTGATGAGGGTGGGCGTCTCGATCTCACAGAAGTGGTTGTCGCAGAAATAGTTGCGGATGATCTGGCAGATCTTGGAGCGCAGCACAATCGGCTCATGCATGGAGGGACGGCGCAGGTCCAGATAGCGGTAGCGCAGGCGCAGGTCATCGTTGACATTGATGCCGTCGCGGATCTCGAACGGCGTGGTCTGTGCCTCGCTGAGGATGCACAGCTCCGAGACGTAGAGCTCCACATCGCCGGTGGAGATCTTGTCGGTCTTGGAGGCACGCTCCCGCAGCTTGCCGCGGCAGATGACCACATATTCACTCTTCAGGCTTTCGGCCTTGGCAAAGACGTCCTTGGGGGTGTCCTCGTCGAACACCAGCTGCAGAATGCCGGTGGTATCCCGCAGGTCGGCGAAGATGATGCCGCCCTTGTCGCGGCTGCGGGCGATGGAGCCGCAGACTGTCATCTCCTGGCCCACATTCGCCATGCTGACCTCGCCGCAGTAGTTGGTGCGGCGCAGGTTGCCCATCGTTTCCATAGTAATATCCCCTTTTCGGTTCCCTGTTTTGTTGTTGACATATCATTATACCCCGCACGGCACTGTTTGGCAAGCCGGGCGGGGCTTTTTTGCCCTTACTGGCGGATAAAAATGTTGACGCTGACGGGGGCCAGCTCCACATGGCCGGACAGTTTTTCCCCGAACGGCACAGCGTCGGCGCGGGTGCCGTCGCACAGGCGACGCCACGGGCCGCCGGGCAGTTCCACCCACTGGGAGGTTGTCTCCGGGTTGTAGTAGACGGCCAGCTCCCCCTTGCCGTCCAGCTTTTCCAGCACGAAGCCGATGAGCCACCCCGGCAGCGCCAGCAGGATGGGGGCCGTCTCCCCCGCCGCCCCGGACAGTTCGGGATGGGCGCGGCGGATGGCCAGCAGTCCCCGGTAGTAGTCCACCAGAGGCTGCATCCCGGCGGCGCGGCGCCAGTCCAGCTGATTCACCGGCTGGGGGCCCAGGTAGGAATTGCCGTTGCCGCCCTTGGTGCGGGCGAACTCCTCCCCCGAAAGCATGAAAGGCAGTCCCCGGCAGGTGAGGTAGATCCCCGCCGCCATGCGGTTCTGGGCTAGCAGGTCGGCGTCGGGGGCGCTGAAATCGGTGCGGCCCGCCACCAGCTTGAGCTTGTCCCACAGGGTATAGTTGTCGTGGGCCGAGACGTACTGCACCACCTGGCCCGCTGCCCGGGGGCGGAAGCCCGCCTCGCCGTCCAGCCAGGCATCCACGGCATGGAGCAGATGCACCCCGTGGTAGGGGCCGCCGTTGACGTACCCGGGGGAGCGGGCGTCAAACACCCCGCCCTTGATGTCGTCCCGGGTGGCGTCGCAGAAAAAGCCGATGCGAGGGTCCAGCACATCCAGGGCTCCCTTGTCCGACGGCCGGGCGCCTGCATCCATACAGGTGCCGCCCCCCGTCCAGGGCTCGCCGTACATCAGGATGTCCCGCCCGCCGGGCAGGGCATCCAGGGCAGCGCGGATGGCGTTCATGGTCTCCACGTCTTCCAGTGCCATGAGGTCGAAGCGGAAGCCGTCCACATGGTATTCCTTCGCCCAGTACAGGCAGGAGTCCACGATATATTTGCGCATCATCCGGCGCTCGCTGGCCAGGTCGCAGCCGCAGCCCGAGCCGTTGGTCAGGTGGCCGTCCGGCGTGCGGCGGCAGTAGTAGCCGGGCACCGTGCGCTCCAGCCAGCCCCCCGGCTGATAGGTGTGATTATAGACCACGTCCATCACCACGCCCAGCCCCGCCCGGTGGATGGCGGCGATCATGGCGCGGCATTCCCGCACCCGGACCTCCCCGTGGTAGGGATCGGTGGCATAGCTGCCCTCCGGCACGTTGTAGTTGAGAGGATCATAGCCCCAGTTGTAGGCGTTGGGGTCGGCCTCGTCGGTGCGGTCAAAGTCAAAGATGGGCATGAGCTGCACGTGGCTCACCCCCAGCTTTTTCAAATAGGCCAGGCAGGTGGGCTTTTCCGGATCACCGTCCAGGCAGGTGCTGTCCGCCGTGAAGCCCAGATATTTGCCCCGCCACTCCTCCGGCACGCCGCCGGCCGGGTCCGCCGAAAAGTCCCCCACGTGGGTCTCCCAGATGCACCGGGCGTGGGCAGGGATCTCCGGGCGGCGGTCCCTGTCCCAGCCTTCCGGCGCGGCGGAGGCCAGGTCAATGACCATGCTGCGCCGCCCGTTGATGCCGCAGGCTCTGGCGTAGGGGTCGGCGGTGAGGACTTCCCCCTCCTGCCCCTCAAACTGCAGGGCATAGACATAGTAGACCCCGTTGAGGTCCTCCTCCACATGGACCTGCCAGACGCCCTGTCCGGCGGGTTCCATCAGGTGATAGCCCCGCAGCCCGGCATCGGGCTCATCGTCCGAGCCGGTGGCATACAGCAGCACCCGCACGGCCGATGCCGTGGGGGCCCACAGCTTGAATACGGTGCGGTCCTTCTGCCAGGTGGCACCCAGATCCTTGCCGGTGTAGGCGGGCAGCGCCGCCGCCTGCTGTTCTCTCATTGCCTGTCACTCCTCCTGATGCGGCGCCGCCTGCGCGATGCCAGAACATGCCTGCACACTCTGCAAAAATGCGCAGACACGAAAGGGACGGCTGCCAACCCGACAGCCGTCCCTGAATGTTTGTCTGTTCTGTTGTTGACACCTCTATTATACCCTGTGTTCGGGCCCCATTGCAAGGTCAGTGCTGGGCGGTCAGGTGCCAAATATCCCGGTTATATTCCGCGATGGTGCGGTCGGAGGAGAAATAGCCCGCCTTGGCAATGTTGATGAGGGCGCGGCGGGTCCAGCCCAGGGGATCAAAGGCGTAATCCGCCAGGGCCTGATCCTTGCGCACCACGTAGGCGTTGAAGTCGGGCAGCGTCTGGAACCAGTCCTTGTGGATGAGCTCGTTTTTCAGCCGTTCCAGATTTTCGCTGCGGCCGGCGGCCAGCATCTCAGGGCCGGTCAGGAAGTCGATGGCACGGCGCAGGTTGGGGTCGGCCTCGTACCATTCCCGGGCGCAGTAGTCCCCCGCCGCATAGCGGTGGATGACCTGATTGCTGCTGGCGCCGAAGATATAGATATTGTCGCTGCCCACCAGGTCGGCGATCTCCACGTTGGCGCCGTCCATGGTGCCCAGGGTCAGGGCGCCGTTGAGCATGAACTTCATGTTGCCGGTGCCGGAAGCCTCCTTGGAGGCCAGGCTGATCTGCTCGGACAGGTCGCAGGCGGGGATGAGCTTTTCCGCCGTGGTGACGTTATAGTTGGGCACAAACACCACCTGCAGCCAGCGGGAGACCTCGGGGTCGGCGGCAATGACCTTGCTCAGGGTCAGGATGGCATGGATGATGTCCTTGGCGATGGTGTAGGCGGGCGCCGCCTTGGCGCCGAAGATGCTCACCAGCGGCACCGCCGGGGTGTGCCCGGCCTTGATCTCGAAATACTGGTGGATCAGGTAGAGCAGGTTGAGCTGCTGGCGCTTGTACTCGTGCAGGCGCTTGATCTGGATGTCGAACATGGCCTCGGGGTCCACCCTGACGCCCTTCTCCCCCAGCCAGGCGGCCAGGGCCTTCTTGTTGTCGGCCTTGATCTGGGCAAACTGCTGGAGCACCACCACGTCGTTTTCCGCCGCGTTGGTATACTGCATCAGCTGTTCCAGCTGGGAGGCATCCTTCTTGAATTCGGGTCCGATGAGCTTTTCGATCTCGGCAGCCAGGGCCGGATTGCATTCCAGCAGCCAGCGGCGGAAGGTGATGCCGTTGGTCTTGTTGTTGAACTTTTCGGGGTAGAGGCGGTAGAACCCGTTGAGCTCGGTGTTTTTCAGGATCTCGGTGTGCAGCGCCGCCACGCCGTTGGTGGAGTGGGTGAAGTGGATGTCCATATGGGCCATGTGAACGTTGCCGTGTTCATCCACCACCGCCAGGCGGGTGTCGTCGGTGCGGGTGCGGGCCAGGTCGTCCAGCTTGCCGATGATGGGCATGAGCTGGGGCACCACCTTTTCCAGATAGCTCCAGGGCCAGGTTTCCAGCGCCTCGGCCAGAATGGTGTGGTTGGTGTAGGCGCAGGTGTCGGTGACGATCTGCACCGCCTCATCAAAGGCGATGCCCTTCTCCTCCAGCAGGCGGATGAGCTCGGGGATAACCATGCTGGGATGGGTGTCGTTGATCTGGATGGCCGCGTAGTCCGCCAGGTCATGCAGATTGCTGCCCCGAGCCTGGCACTCGGCCAGAATGAGCTGGGCCCCCGCCGACACCATGAGGTACTGCTGATAGATGCGCAGCAGGCGGCCCGCCTCGTCGGAGTCGTCGGGGTAGAGGAAGAGGGTCAGGCATTTTTCAATGTCGGTCTTGTCGAAGCGGATGCCCTCGGTGACGATGGACTCGTCGATGGTGTCCAGATCAAAGAGGTTCAGGGTGTTGGTGCGGCCCTCGTAGCCGGTCACGGCCAGGCGGTAGAGCCGGGCGTTGACGGTATGCCCGCCCAGGCTGACGGGGAACACCGTGTCGGTGGGCTCGGCCCAGCTGTGATCGGTCAGCCAGGGGTCGGGTTCTTCCCGCTGGACACCCTGGGACAGATCCTGCCGGAACAGGCCGAAGTGATAGCGCAGGCCGATGCCGTCCCCCGGCAGATCCATGGTGGCCAGCGAATCCAGGAAGCAGGAGGCCAGACGTCCCAGGCCGCCGTTGCCCAGACTGGGTTCCGGCTCCACCTCCTCGATGGCGGACAGGCTCTTGCCCGCCTCCTTGAGGCAGGCTTTCACTTCGTCGTAGAGGCCCAGGTTGATGAGGTTGTTGGAAAGCAGTTTGCCGATGAGAAATTCGGCGGAAATATAATACAGCTTCTTGCCCGTCACCGGGGTGCGGCGTGCTTCGCTTTCCCGGCGGACAAGGGTGAGAAGGGCGAGATACAGTTCCTGATCGGTGCAATCCGCAACAGGCTTGCCGGTCAGTTCAATCAGATTTTGCTGGATGGTCCCTTTCATGCAGATCAACTCCTTCGTTGCAGTGGACAGATCCTCTCTGTGGCCGTGCCCGGAACAGCGCAGGTTGTAATATGGATTTTTCGCTCACATCAGGCACCGGCAGGGATGCACCGTCCGGCGCATCCTTATCATGTAGTATTATCACACTTTCCCCCTGGTATCTTGCACTATCCTTGCATTTTATGGTATTATCCTATCATAATTACCCTTTGACCAGCCCCCTTACCGGGGAAGGAGGTACCAGGATGGCACAGGCAGTGACCCCCGCACAGACGCCCGCTTACCAGGACGAAAAGGAGCACGGCAGCGCATTGTTCCCCTTCAACATCTATCCATGCGCCATTCCGGACGATTTTGAGGGGGTTCCGCTGCACTGGCAGAACAGCATGGAGCTGATTTACGTCAAGCGCGGCGCCGGACTTGCCCAGGTTGCCCTCAATGTTCTGGAGGCCCGGGCGGGGGATATTTTTGTACTGCCTCCGGGGACACTGCACGGCTTGCGGCAGTCCCCCGGAAAGCGGATGGAATACGAGAATTTCATCTTTTCCCTCTCCCTTCTGGGCGGTGCGGACGACCTGTGCGCACAGCACTATTTGATGCCGTTGCAGGCGGGACGGCTGACGCTGCCGGCCCGGATCTCCCTGGAAGATGCGGGGTATCCGGCCCTGGCCGAATGCCTGGCAGAGGCGGAGGAATTCTCCCGCACCCGGCGCAGCGGGTTTGAGCTGGGGGTCAAGGGCGCCATGCTGCGTTTTGTGGCGCTGCTGCTGGCGGGGCAGAGCCTGCCCCCTGCCCCGCCCGACAGCGTGAGCGCCGCCCGGCTGAAAACCCTTCTGCAGCGGGTGGAGGACAACTGCGCCGCGCCGCTCTCGGTGGCGGATGCCGCCGCAGTGTGCGGATGCAGTGCCAGCCATTTTATGCGGTGGTTCAAAAAGATGACCGGCACCACCTTCGGCGCCTATCTCAACGAGCGGCGGCTGGCCGCGGCGGCGGAACTGCTGCGCACCACCGACGGCACCGTGCTGAGCATTGCCGAACAGGCCGGGTTTGAAAACCTCTCCAACTTCAACCGCCGGTTCAAGGCCCGCTACGGCATGACGCCCCGGCAGTACCGGGGAACGCCCTGACCGGCATACAGCAAAACAGCCCCGCGGGCAAAGCCGGATCTCCGGCCCACCCGCGGGGCTGCTTGATTTCCTATTTCTGCGTTTCATGCGTCGGGGCGCAGGGTACCCGCCATGCGCAGCAGGTCCTTGACCGCCTCGCCCCCCATGACCAGCCCGCAGGCGGCAGGGACAAAGGCGTTGGAGGCCGGCACGGTGCGGCGGCCGGGAGCGGCGGCTTCCCCGTCGTCCTGGGGCAGCGGAGCCAGGGGCTGCTCGGTGGAAAAGACCACCTTGAGCTTGCCCAGCCGGCGTTTGCGGCATTCCAGGCGGACGATCCGGGCCAGGGGGCAGACGCTGGTCTGGGAGATGTCCGCCACCCGGAAGGCGGTGGGGTCCATCTTGTTGGCCGCCCCCATGCTGGAAAGCACGGGCACTCCCGCCTGCTTGCACCGCTCAATGAGCATCAGCTTGGAGGAGACGGTGTCAATGCAGTCCAGCACATAATCAAACTGTGTCAGGTCGATATCCGCCGCCGTATCGGGGCCGTAGAACATCCGCAGGGCATGGACCCGGATGTCGGGGTCGATGTCCGCCGTGCGGGCCGCCATGACATCCACCTTGTACTGTCCCAGGGTGGAATGCAGCGCCACGATCTGGCGGTTGAGGTTGGAGGGGGCAACGGTATCGTTGTCCACGTAGGTCAGCTCCCCCACGCCGCTGCGGGCCAGTACCTCGGCCGCGTGGCCGCCCACTCCGCCGATGCCGAAAACCGCCACATGGGCTCCGCGCAGCGTGTCCAGGGCGGGCTGGCCCAGCAGCCGCCGGGTACGGTTGTATTGTTCCTGCATAGAAAAATCCTCTGTTCTCCGAAACTCCCTCATACCGCTTCCCGGCAAAGACGCACCACGCTCCCCTGCCGGACGGTAAACGGGGTATGTTCACCATACCGCACGCATCCGGTAAAGTCAACATCGTAGCCAAGATTTTCCGGGTAGGCACAGACACACAGCACCACCCTGTCCTCCCGGACAAAAATCAGCTGGGTAACCCCCTCCCCGATGGTCTCTGCGATTTCCGGGCTGTCAAAACCGATGGTCCGGGCAATCTCCTCCCGGCTGGTATAGGGCTCAAAACTGTATACCGCCTCCCAGTCAAAAGGCACTGCCTCCTCCAGGGTAGTGGTGCCCTGGGGCAGGGCGGTGAGGGATGCCTTCAGCCTCCGGGCATTGCGGAAGCTCTCCACCCGGGAGAACGCCAGCCACACCCCAGCCAGCGAGAGCGCCAGGAACAGTACGGCGGACACCATATTTTTCTTTGTCATTTCTTCATCCCTCCGGCAGGACTTCGGTCCCGGTGCAGACATTGCCGGAAAAATGCAGGGCCAGTTTGCCGTCGGGCAGCTCCAGATAGCAGGTGCCGGCGGCACAGCCGCTGACGTCGTAATACACCTCACCGATCTCGATGCTGCTGCGGCCGGTGAACCAGTCCGCCTCGTTGAGCGCAGCGGCGGCAAACCGGGAGAGCCGGTCCTCGTAGGGCACGCCGCAGGCATGGAACAGTTCCGCGTCCACCGTGGGGATAGCCCCCGCCCGATAGCGGTCGATGTTCTGACGGAGGCAGAAGCCCTCGATGTCCACACAGCACAGCATGGTAAAACTGCCCGCCAGCACCAGCACGGCAATGCGGGCGGCCGGGATCCGACGGAACAGCCACACCACCGCCAGCACGCACCAGACCAGCAGCACGGCCAGGAACCACCCGGACAGCATCCGCTGGGGCGTAGGCCCATACAGCACAATATAGGTGCCCAGCTTGGCCGCAGCCAGGGCGGCAAAGAGAAACCCGAACACGCCGAACACCGCCATGAGACGGCGCTGGCTGCCCGCCTGACGCAGCGGCCGGGCCCCGAACAGGCGCAGGGCGGCCACAATCACAAAATCCAGCAGCAGGATGCGGCAGAGTTCCCAGAATCCGGTGACGGCAAAGTCAGAGGCCGCCCGGGCGGTGAGCCCCTGCCCTGCTGCCGAGAGAAACTCAACGGCCTGCACCCCGAAGAAGAGAGCATAGACCCCGCACAGTGCCCCCGGCACCAGATAGCCGGTGGAGACGGGCAGCCGCGGCAGGGCGGCCAGGCCGGCTTCCAGCGCCCCTTCCGTCACAGGCGGGGTCTCGCGGCGGAGTCCGCCCCCGATGAGTCCGAACAGCCAGGCCCCCACCGGCAGGGAGAGGATCAGGACGACCACCGTGTCCAGGGAAAGCAGCGTGTGCAGCCACTGGAACACCCCTTCCCCCAGACGGGCGAAGGTGGCATCCACCCCTGCCAGCTGGCTCCAGGCAAAGAGGCAGACAGCCAGTGCCGCCGCCGCGCTGAACGCCCCGCCCAGGACCTTGCGGGAGCTGCCACCGGCCCGGTGCAGCAGATGCTTTGCCCCGTGGGCCAGGGTGCGCGCCCGCAGAAGGAAGTCCCGCCAGGGCAGGGCCGTCACGCCCAGCACAAGATCCACGGGCGTCCAGAGACCGCTCTGCCCGGCACAGAGCATGCCGGTGCGGCACATGGTCCAGTAGACGGCGGTGGCATGCCAGGCCAGCCATTGCAGCAACCAGGTCGTCCCGGTGTGGGCGTCAAACACCATGACGGCAAAACTCTGCACCAGCCAGCAGACCATCCAGAAGCGGCTCTCGGCGGTATCGGCGCGGCGCTGCAGGCGGCAGAGCAGCTCCACCCCCACAAGATACACCACCGCAAAAACCGGCATGGCCCAGCGGTAGTCCGGCCCGAACAGAATGCACCGGGTATACAGATAGGCGGGCAGGTAGCTGAACAGCGCCGCCGCGGCAAACCCTTTGGGCGGGGCCCACGGGGTGGCCGGCCTG
>JFBN01305976.1_pt1 | contig 10285 bp, 7 predicted proteins | sample 768741 | NCBI WGS metagenome assembly JFBN01 (sample SAMN01983846, study PRJNA193217) | chicken gut metagenome | biome: terrestrial biome; isolation source: ceca of Broiler chicken | host: Gallus gallus | place: United Kingdom: England | collected 2010-09-07
GTGCTGGAAATCTTTATGACCGCCGTGTCTCTGGCCGTGTCCGCCATCCCCGAGGGCCTGCCCGCCATCGTCACCATTGTGCTGGCTATTGGGGTGCAGCGCATGGCCAAGAAAAACGCCCTGATCCGCCGCCTGCCCGCGGTGGAGACCTTGGGCGGCGCCTCTGTCATCTGCTCGGATAAGACCGGCACCCTCACCCAGAACCGCATGACCTTGGTAAAGCTCTGGGTAGAGGGGGAAAACAGCCTGGAGACCGTCTCCACGGAGAACAGCCCGGCGGGCCGGGAGCTGCTGCGCTACGGCGCCCTGTGCTGCGATGGCTCTGTGCTCTACAAAGAGGACGGCACCGAGCAGCACATCGGCGACCCCACCGAGACTTCCATTTTGGTGGCGGCCCACAAAAACGGCATGGAGCAGGCGGACTTGAACGGCCAGTACCCCCGCTTGGCCGAGCTGCCCTTTGATTCCGATAGAAAGCTGATGACCTCTGTCAACCAGATGGACGGGAAAATCGTGGCCATTGTCAAAGGCGCCTTTGACATGATGGCCGCCCGGTGCATCGCCGGCGACTTGGAGGCCGCCAAGGAGAAAAACGAGGAAATGAGCCGGGACGCCCTGCGCGTGCTGGCTGTGGGGTATAAAATCCTGGACGAGGTGCCGGAGAACCCCACCAGCGAGGAGCTGGAAAGCGGCCTGACCCTGATGGGCCTGGTGGGCATGATTGACCCGCCCCGTCCCGAGGCCAAGGCCGCTGTGGCCACCTGCCGCCAGGCCGGCATTAAGCCTGTGATGATTACCGGCGACCACGTGGTGACGGCCTCTGCCATCGCCAAGGAGCTGGGCATCCTGGAGGAGGGCGACAAGGCCATCACCGGCGCCCAGCTGGACGCCATGAGCGAGGAGCAGCTGGACCAGGAGGTGGAGAACATCTCCGTGTACGCCCGGGTGTCCCCGGAGAATAAAATCCGCATTGTCAAGGCCTGGCAGCGCAAGGACCAGGTGGTCTCCATGACCGGCGACGGCGTCAACGACGCCCCCGCCCTCAAGGCCGCGGACATCGGTTGCGCCATGGGCATCACCGGCACCGACGTGGCCAAGGGCGCTGCGGACATGACCCTCACCGACGACAACTTCGCCACCATTGTGGACGCCGTCCGGGAGGGCCGGGGCATCTACGCCAACATCAAGAAGGTGGTGGGCTTCCTGCTGGGCACCAACATCGGCGAGGTCATCACCGTGTTCGCCGCCATGCTGCTGTGGCACAAGACGCCCCTGCTCTCCATGCAGCTGCTGTGGATCAATCTGGTGACGGACTCCCTGCCGGCCATCTCCCTGGGCATGGAGGCCGTGGAAAACGACGTGATGGAGCACAGCCCCAAGCCCAAGGACGAGGGTATCTTCGCCCACGGGCTGGGCATCCAGGTGGTGCTGCAGGGGTGCATGTTCGCCATTTTGACCCTCATCGGCTTTCTGCTGGGCGAGCGCTACGGCGGCAGCCTGGAGGCCGGCCAGACCATGGCCTTTATGGTGCTCTCCTTAACCCAGATTGTCCAGGCCTTCAACATGCGCAGCGAGCACTCCCTGTTTAAGATTGGCGTCTTCACCAACCACAAGCTGAACTGGGCCGCGCTGCTGTCTGTGGTGCTGGTGTGCCTGGTGCTGTTCACCCCGGTGGGCATCGCCTTTGGCATGGTGACCCTCCCCGCCTGGCTGTACCTCTGCGGCCTGGGGCTGATTCTGGTGCCCCTGGTGGTCATGGAGCTGGCCAAGGCCGTGGGCCTGGTGAAAAAGCGCCACGGGAAGAAGCAGTAAACAGGCGTGCGGAACCTGCCGCGCTGTGCTATACTATCGTTTTAGGAAGGGCAGCTGCGAACCGGGCTGCTTTAAGTAACATTTACTAGACAAGGTCCCCCCAATGTAGAAAAGCGAAACTACATTGGGGGGATTGTTATAGGGAGGGAACGATACATGCTGTCGTTACAAAAGAGGGCCCATGGCAGCGGAAAGGAAGCTCCGCGTGAGCGCGTTTTAGTTTAAGGAAACGCCCTGGTAAAGGGCGGCACGAGACGAAATGGATAGACTGCCCGCTATCTCTACTAAGCTGCGGTTTCCCATCAAGGGGAAAGACGGCGGCCGGGAAAAAAGCGGGGCTTTCTCTTTACAAAGGGATGGGTCTCATTATATAATGAAAGCGTAATTTTTATGGGTTTCCCAGCTGGGAAACCTTGTTTTTGCGGGCAGCTGGATTTAGCTTTTTCAGTTTGCGGGCAATCCTTACAAGCAAGAAGGTTTTTCTTATATGAGTGAGAAGTATGACAAGATTATCATTGGGGCCGGATTCTATGGCCTGTATTCCGCTCTGTTCTGTGGAGAGAAAGGCCAGCGCGTACTGGTGTTGGAATGCGACCCTGCGCCCTTTGGCCGTGCCACCTACATCAACCAGGCGCGCGTACACCAGGGATACCATTACCCCAGGTCCCTTTCCACAGCCATGAAATCCGCCGGCTACTTTGAACGGTTTCATAAAGATTTTTCCTTCTGCATCAACCGGGAGTTTCGCAAGGTGTACGCCACCTCCTCTGTGTACTCGTGGACCAACGGCGCGCAGTTTAAAAAGTTCTGCGAAGCGGCTCATATCCCCTGTGAAGAGCTTCACGCAGAGTTGTTTTTTAAAAAGGGAATGTGCGACAGGGCCTTTCTAACGCGGGAGTATACCTACGATGCCACTATCCTAAAAAATTATTATTTGGAACGCCTGCGAGAGTTCCCAAATGTCACCATTTTGTGTGGGGCCAAGCTTACGGGGATAGAGAAAACTACAGACAGCTTTGTCCTCCATGTGGAGGGGAAAGAGGATGTGAAAACAGGCTTCCTTTTAAACGCCACCTACGCTGCCACCAATCAAATTCTGGGGATGCTGGGATATGAGAAATTTGGCATTAAATATGAGCTTTGCGAGATTATCCTCTGCGAAGTCAACGATTCTTTGCGTCAATATGGCTTCACCGTGATGGACGGCCCCTTTTTCTCCATCATGCCCTTTGGGAAAACCGGACTGCATTCGTTGACGTCTGTCACCTTTACGCCCCACACCACGAGCTATGCCCCGCTTCCTACATTCCCTTGTCAGGAAAGAAGCGGTGGGACCTGCTCGCCGGAACACCTGGGCAACTGCAACACCTGCCCCGCGAAGCCGGCCACAGCCTTTCCCTATATGGCCAGCCTGGCGCGGAAATATCTCAAAGACGACTACGGTTTTTCCTATCACTCGTCTTTGTTTTCCATGAAGCCCATCCTTATGAGCTCGGAAATCGACGATTCCAGGCCCACGGTGATTCGAAAATATTCCAGCTACCCCACTTGTGTGGGTGTGCTTTCTGGGAAGATTAACACAGTTTACGATTTGGACGAGGCGCTTAGCGATGATGAATAAAGAGAAAAATTTTGTTTCCGCGGTGGTGTATGTTCACAATGCGGGAAAACGGATAGAGCGGTTTCTGGGAACTATTATCTCTGTGTTGGAAAAGAACTTTGAGCATTCCGAAGTCATCTGTGTCAACGACTGCTCCACAGATGACTCGGCCGATGTGATTAAGCGTGTCAGCCGGGGCGCTTCCACAGCCAGCATCTCCATTGTGAATTTAAGTTATTTCCACGGTGTCGAAGTGGCGATGAACGCGGGCATGGATTTGGCCATAGGCGATTTTGTCTTTGAATTTGATAAAACCATCCTGGATTTCGACAAGGACATCATCATGAAGATATATCGCAGAAGCTTGGAGGGGTACGATATTGTCAGCGCTTCTCCCGACAAGAAGCAGAAGCTTTCCTCGCGGATGTTCTACTATGTGTTTGATAAATTCGCGGACTTCAAATATAAAATGACCACGGAAAGTTTTCGCATTCTCAGCCGGCGTGTGATTAACCGAATTTCCAGCATGAACAAAACGGTGCCATACCGAAAAGTGGTGTACGCCAGCTGCGGGCTTCAGTCGGACAACATTCGTTATCCCGTGGTAAACACCGGCGAAGACACCACAGCAGACACCTTGGAAAAGCGGGAAAGGTCCTCTTTGGCAGTGGATTCTTTGGTGCTTTTTACGAACTTTGGATATAGCTTTGCCAAAACCATGACAGTGGTGATGATTCTGGCAGCGCTGTTTATGGCGGTGTACTCGCTGGTGGTTTACCTGATTGGCTCTCCCATTGAGGGTTGGACAACCACGGTAATGTTCTTGTCATTCAGCTTTTTTGGGTTGTTTGGGATACTGACCATTGTGATTAAATATTTGCAGATTATTGTGAATCTTGTGTTTCAAAGAAAGAGATACACCTTTAACAGCATTGAGAAATTGACGAAATAAGGTTTGATACAGAGACATGAAACAGGCTTTTAGAAAATTGGGAACGAAAAAAACACTGTTTTTGCTGCTGTCAGTTGTGATGGCCCTTGCCCTGGTGCTTTTAATCCCCCTGGATTTCTTTTACCATGGGTTCTATTGCGAGCCAATTGCCTATGGCAACATCAGTGAGGAGGACTTGCTGAGCACCGTGGACGTAAGCCAGGAGGCGTATACCACCACCTTTTCTCCTCAAGAAAAGCGCTTTGCAGGCTTTGAGGTCTTTATTGCTGATTTGCCCGAGGATACTGCGGGAGAGCTGGTGTTCACCACTTACAACCAAAAGGGGGAGATGCTGGAATCCCTGGAGGCGGAAATCAGCACCATGTACGAGAACACCTGGTATATCATCACCACAGGGGAGGAGTATCAGGTGGGGCAGGTGTACCAGCTGCAAATTTCGGCGCGCAACTGCACGGAGGCTCCCCGTTTACAACTGGTGGACAACGGGTACCTGCAGGAGGAAAGCCTAGACGGCCAGCTGTTGATTTGGTACGGCTACGCCCAGCCCACGTTTACCATAGCGGAGAAATGTATCCTGCTGGTGCTTTCCCTTGCGGTGTGGAGCATGTTGCTGGGGGAGCTGTGGTTTGGGGAGGCCTCGAAACAGAGAAAGGCCACCCGGGCGGTTGCCCTGGTGTTGAGTATTACCGCTGTGCTGAATTGGAACTATATGTTCAATTCGTTTGACGAGGAAAACAGCGGCCGCTTCCCGGAGTTTCAGGATGTTTCAGACACATTGGTCATGTCCATGATTCAAGCGGAGCGGTCTGGCGTGGAGCTTGGATACAGCTATGGCCTTGGCAACCTGTATACGCCGGAGGGAATGTACTATCTCACGTGGAATTTGGACTATCCCAATGACGATACCTGGACCTATGGCTACAGCAAAACAGAGCCCAAAATCACCATTGCCCACAACCAAGGGACGGAGATGGTGGCGAAAGTGGGCACCATTCTCCAGTTTGCAAACGGCGACCAGTATGAGATTCTCCAGGTGGAGGACACAGGGGAAACCTATATCTTCACATTGAACAGCGACACGCCTTTAAACTATTTTAAATATGGCAGCCTAAATGATGTCACCTATTATTCTGCGGAAGGGGAACCCTACACAGTGGGGAGCCTGTCGCCTTACATCTCCCAGTATGGCCTGCAAGGGAAGGTGTTCCGCCACATTGCCCGGTACATCGACGCGGAGGATGTAGAGGAGTGCCTGTGGCTGCTTTGCACCTTCTCCTTGGCCCTTGTCTTGGCTTTGATTACGGTGCTGGTGGGCCGCAAGTACAATGTGCTGCTGGGGCTTTGCTTTGGCTTTACCTTCTTGCTGTCCCCCTGGATTGTGAATTTCTCAAACAGCGTGTATTGGGTGGAGGTGACCTGGTTTCTGCCCATGCTGGTAGGGCTGCTTTGCGCCCTGTGGATTCACCGCAGAGCGGCGCGGATAGCGGCTTATGTGGCGGCGTTTGTCTGCATCTTGGGCAAATCCTTGTGCGGGTATGAGTACATCACCACCATTATGCTGGGGTTGATAGCCTTTCTGCTGGCCGATTGGATTCTTGCTTTGGTGCGGCGTGATAAACAGCAAAGCTGGCTGCTGTTCCGCACAATTTTCATGCTGGGCCTAGCCGCTTTAGCGGGATTCGCTGCCGCCATTTTTATCCACGCCACCTTGCGCGGCGATGGAAATATTCTGGCTGGCGTCAAGAGCATTATCGAGCGGGATGTGCTTCGCAGAGTGGGCGGCGGCAACTTGAATTATTTCGAGCCCAAAATTTGGCCTTCGCTGAACGCTTCTGTGTGGGAAACGCTCAAGATGTACTTCCACTTCTCCACCGATGTAATCGCCGGAGTAGATGGCAACGTGTTCCCGCTGCTGTGCTTCCTGCCTCTTGTCATCTTTCTCTATGACTATGTCAAAAAGCAGCTGGATGTGGAAACAGTTGTGTTGTATGTGGTGTTCTTCGTCACCAGCATCTCTTGGCTTGTTTTGGGGAAGAGCCACTCGTATATTCACACCCACATGAATTTTGTTCTGTGGTATTTTGGGTTCGTGCAGATTTGCTTTTACACCATCGCCCGTAAGATTCTTCAAGTGGCCAGAGGCAGAAAAGGAGAGCTATGATTGCGTTAGTAGGGTACACAGGGTTTGTGGGCAGCAATATCTACGCTGCCGGGAAAGACGCCATCGATTGTGTTTACAATTCCAAAAATGTACAAGAGGCCTATGGGACCGTGCCGGACCTGCTAATCTACGCTGGCATGCGGGCGGAGAAGTACCTGGCCAACACAGCGCCCCAGGCAGATATGGAGCTGGTTTTTCGGGCAGAGGAAAACATAGCCAAGATTGCCCCCAAGAAGCTGGTGCTCATCTCCACCATCGATGTTTTTCACAATCCCAATGGCAAGGACGAAGACGCGCCTGTCACTACCGAGGGGCTCCATGCCTATGGGTTCAACCGGTACCGGCTGGAGCAGTGGGTCCGGGAGAGGTACCCGGATGCCCTTATCGTGCGGCTGCCCGCGCTCTATGGTCTCCACATGAAAAAGAATTTTATCTACGATTTCCTCCATGTCATCCCCTCCATGCTGAAAGGGGATACATTCGAAGAGCTTGCGGCGCAGGCGGCCCTGCTGCGGGAGTATTACCAGCCCCAGGAGAACGGCTTTTATAAATGCCAAGCCTTGGCGCCCCAGGAAGAACAGCTGTTAAAAGAGACCTTCCAGGGCCTTGGGTTTACCGCGCTGAACTTTACAGATAGCCGGAACGCCTACCAGTTCTATCCCCTTTCCCGGCTGTGGGAGGACCTGCAAACCGCTCTGGAAGCTGCTATCCCCCTGTGGCACCCGGCCACAGAGCCGGTTTCCGCCGGCGAAGTGTACCGCTATCTCACCGGCGAGGAATTTGTCAATCATATAGCCCCGCAGCCGATTTACTACAATTACAAGACAAAATACGCGGATGTGTTTGGCGGCCGAGATGGGTATTTGATGGGGAAGGACGCAGTCTTGTCCGACATCAAAAAGTTTGTGGAAGGGGCCAGAGCATGAAACTGTCCATTTCAAATATTGGCTGGGATGCGGAACAGGACGAAGCCGTCTACCGGCTGATGGGTGCCTATGGGTTTTCCGGGCTGGAAATTGCCCCCACACGCATTTTTCCAGAGGCGCCGTACTCCCAACGGGAGGCGGCGAAACGCTGGAGCGAGAACTTGAAAGCCCAGTATGGATTTGGGGTGTCTTCGATGCAGTCTATTTGGTATGGGCGGCAGGAGAAGCTGTTTGGAAACGAGGAAGAGCGGCAGGTGCTTTTGGCCTACACCAAAGAAGCCATTGATTTTGCCGCGGCTGTGGGCTGTGGCAACCTGGTCTTTGGATGCCCACGTAACCGGAATGTGCCGGAGGGGATACGCCCAGAACAGGTGGAAGAAATTGCCTGTGGTTTTTTCCATGAGCTGGGGGAGTATGCTTATTCCAAAGGCACGGCGCTTTCCATAGAGGCGAACCCGCCTATTTACCACACCAATTACATCAACGATACCCGGGACGCTTTGGATTTGGTTGAAAAAGTGGGCTCCCGGGGATTTCTGCTCAATCTGGATGTGGGAACCATGGTGGCTTGCGGCGAAACGCCCGCTGTGTTGGAGGGAAGAGCGCATCTGGTCCGCCATGTGCATATCAGCGAGCCGGGATTGAGCCCTTTGCAAAAGCGGCCGCTGCACAGGCAGCTGCTGGCGTTCCTTGGGCAGCAGGGGTACAGCCGGTTTGTTTCCGTGGAGATGGGGAAACAAAGCCAGTTGGAAAAGATTGAGGACACTTTGCACTATGTATGGGGGTTGCTGGACCGATGACGTACGAAAAGCAGCCGGGGGTTCCCCGGTTTGAAGCGCAGGAATATGGCGCGAAATCCAAAGACTTTGTGCTGCTTATCCCCATTATCAACGAGGGGAACCGCATCCACCAGGAGCTGCGGCGGGCGCAGGAGCACCATGTGGCTGACCACGTGGATATTGTCATCTGCGACGGCGGCTCCCAAGATGGCTCTACCGCAGAAGAGGCACTGAAAGCGCTGAATGTCAACACCCTGCTGGTGAAACAGGATGAAGGAAAGCAAGGGGCGCAGCTGCGGATGGGCATTTGGTGGGCCATGCAAAGGGGCTATCAAGGGGTGATTACCATCGATGGCAACAACAAGGACAGCATAGAGGATGTGCCCCGGTTTATAGAGAAGCTTCGTGAGGGATACGATTTTGTCCAGGGCTCCCGGTTTGTGCCGGGAGGTGTGGCTATCAATACCCCGCTGTTGCGGACGATTTCTGTGAAACTGATTCATGCGCCCCTTATCTCCTTGGCGGCAGGTTTTCGGTTTACCGACACCACCAATGCCTATAGGGCCTATTCCATGGAGTATCTTACCGACGAAAGGGTGCAGCCTCTGCGGGACGTCTTTAGGACGTATGAGCTGTTGGCCTATCTCTCTGTGCGGGCCACGCAGTTGGGAATGCGCGCCTGTGAGATCCCCGTGACGCGAGCCTATCCCAAAACAGGGAAGACGCCTACGAAAATCAGTTTTTTCAAGGGCAACTGGAACCTTATGGAAATTTTGCTCAAGACTTTGTTTGGGGCCTACAATCCCAAGTAGGGGTTTCGTGCTGGTTGCGGTTCCCGAATCTTCCTTCTCAATCTTAAGCGCTGGCTATACATTTTTCCGGCGCTTATTTTTCTGCCCGCCCCGCCAAAAAACTCCCCCAGGACTGGCACCCTTTCGGCCTGTCCGCATATTCTGGCAATGGAGGGCAACGCCCTCCCAAATCTTTATGAGAGGATGCTTGCTTATGAATATCTACCGGCCGAACGACGGCTGCGGCGGCTGCGACCCTTGCGACCCCTGCGGGAAGTACCCCCCCTGCTGCCCGGTGCCCGGCCCGCAAGGTCCCCAAGGCCCCATGGGTCCCCAGGGCTGGCCTGGAAAAACCGGGGCTACCGGTCCCACGGGCCCCCAGGGCGTGCAGGGCGTCCAGGGTCCCCAAGGACCCCAAGGGCCCACTGGCGCCACCGGTCCTCAAGGTGTTCAGGGGATTCAAGGCGTCCCCGGTGTGACGGGTTTTACTGGCCCCACCGGCCCCCAAGGCCCTGCGGGAGCCACCGGTGCCACCGGCGCAACCGGGCCGCAAGGCCCCACCGGAGCGACTGGCGCCACCGGTCCCCAGGGCCCCACTGGTGCTACGGGAGCCACGGGCTCCACGGGGCCCCAGGGCGCCCAAGGTGCCCAAGGGCCCACCGGCGCCACAGGTCCCCAAGGCCCCACGGGAGCTACCGGTCCCACGGGCGCCACCGGCGCTACCGGCGCAACGGGTCCCACCGGCCCGGATTCCTCCGACGTACTGGCGGCCACGGACGACACCTCCCAGACCTCCACGGCGGGCACGCCCATCAACTTTGCCACCACCGCTTTGGCTGTGGGCGGCTCCATGTCCCACACCCCGGGCAGCCCGGACATTGTCATCACCCAGCCCGGCATCTACCAGGCTTCCTTCCACAGCACGGTTTCCACCCAGGCCGGGGAGTCCATCCCCGCCTCTTTGACGGTGAACCTGGCCCTCAACGGCGCCACGCTGCCGGGAGCCGCCGCCACCCACACCTTCACCACCTCGGCGGAGGCCTCCACCCTGTCCTTCACGGTGCCCTTCCAGGTGAGCACCACTCCCTCCACCTTGACGGCGGTGCCGGTGGACACGGGCTTCCCCTTTGACGAGTCCTCCTTGACGGTGGTGCGCCTGGGCGACGTCCCCACCGCCTAAAACCCATAGCGAACCCGCCGCAGCTGGCGGTTTTGGCAGCGCCCTTCTGTCAAAAGCGGGGTGCCATCCATCCCGCAGCCAAAC
>JFBN01029613.1_pt1 | contig 10282 bp, 3 predicted proteins | sample 768741 | NCBI WGS metagenome assembly JFBN01 (sample SAMN01983846, study PRJNA193217) | chicken gut metagenome | biome: terrestrial biome; isolation source: ceca of Broiler chicken | host: Gallus gallus | place: United Kingdom: England | collected 2010-09-07
GAAGGACAAAAACCGCCCGAAAAGCTCGAAATGAACCCCTCACTTGTGTTGGAGGGAAAGGATATCACGTTCAGCGAAGAGTTGAATGCTACACTGAACGACTTAAACGCTTCCCTCGAAATTACCGTGACGAAACCTGACGAAACGCAGACGAAGGTGAATGCGGGCGACTCGTTTGCGTTTGACTCGATCGGTTATTATACCGTAACTTTCGTTGCGACGCGCGGCGAGGGCGAAGCGCAGGAAAGGGTGGAAAAGAAGGTAACGGGTTACATAGGCGCCGAAGGTGAAAGGATTTCGTTTGAGAGTGTGACAAGCGGGGCAGCCTTTGCGGCGAACACAGATTATCATGCGAGCCACGAATTGAACGAAGAAGCGCAGTATATAAAATACGGCAAGTATTCGCTCAAAGGCGAGTTTACGGAGGAGGGTGTAAACGGCGACAACTATCTTGTTGTGGCGTTCGCCAATCCGATCTCTGTCGGAACGTTCAATCAAAGCAATCTTTTTATCCACGCTTCGGAGGCGTGTGAGGTGCAGCTCTCCGTGCAGGAGGGAGAGGGTTGGACGTGGATCGGCGATTCGAGAACGCAATTGAGCGAGGGCTGGAATAATGTTTCGATCGATTTCGACAAAGACGTTTCTTCCGCCGTTACCGCGTTCCGTTGCATCAATTACAGTGCGACGAATCCCACGCTCTATTTCGATGCAATCGGCTTTGCTTACGATTGGCAGATTCGTGCCGTTGCGGAAGCGGATTTCTCCGTAAACGTGGGCGGAACGGTTTCGCTTTCCGACTTTTACACTCTTGTCAAGGGTGAGGGTGTAGAGGTTACGGCGACCGCGCAAAAGGGCACGGTGAACGGGTTACAATATACGGCGCCGAACCAAGGCGGGCAAATCGACGAGGTAACGCTTACGGCGGAAAAGGACGGAGTGGAAAAAGAGCTGAAAATCACGCTTCAAACGAAGGGCGCGGCAAAGATCGCCGAATGGAACATGACCGATGCGGAAGGTTTTACGATCGATAAATATCCTACGACGGTCACGACGGGCTTCGTTGATTTTACGGGCGCGGCGGACGGCAAGGCGTACAAGGTTCATTTGACTGACGACGGTGCCGGCTGTTGGGGCGCGTTTAAAGGTTCCGCAAGCCATACCGCAGACGGCGCGACGAGCGTAACGCTTCGCATTTATGCGGAAAAGGCTTGTACGGTGATGGTGGATTTGCAGGAGTACGGCGGCGATCCGTGGAGTTTGCTTTCGGACGGAGAACACAATTACGCCACGCTTCAATTAAAGGAAGGTTGGCACCTTTACACGCTTTCGTTCAGGCGGGCAATGTCCTACTACCTCAACATATTGAACTTTAAGCAGGCGGAGAAGGCGGACACGGTATTCTATCTCGATACCATTACGTTCCTGCGGGGCGAGGCGCTGTTCACCGATGCGGACGCGGCTACCGAGGTAGAGGTAAACACGCTCTTTAAGCCCACCGTTACGATTCAGAGCGGCGCGGAGTATCAGCTTGAAGTGTTAACCGCGCCGAGCGGTGCGGAGTTACCCGCCGTGATTGAGAACGGCTTTGCGCCCAATGCGCTTGGGACATATACTTATAAGATTATCGTTTCAAAAATGGGATACGAATCGGAAGAATACACCTATTCCGTAACAGTAACCGATACGACGAAGCCCGTGATTGCAGGCACGCCCATGTCAGTTCCCACGAAATTCGTGGGCGAAAGCATTACATTTGCCGATTTGATTACAGGGTTGACGGTAACGGACAATTACGATACGGGACTTTCTCTTTCCTTTAAAGAATTAAAAAAAGGAAATCATACGGAGACTGTTGAAAGCGGTGCAACGGGGTTCACGTTTACGCAATCTGGAAATTATACCGCGGTATTTTCGGTAAAGGATGCGAGCAATAACGAAACGACGGTTGAGATTCCCGTGAAAGTCGAAGGCGGAATCGATTTCGGCGCCGTAGACACAGTGGAGATTTTCGTCGGAGATAACCTTGTCGTTCCTGAATATACCATTCCCGATACAGAAGGGCTTACCGTAACATTTTATTTAGATAATAGTGAAATCACGGTAGGATCAGACCGAAATGCGGGCGTGCAGAACACGGTGGGAAATTATACGCTGAAAGCGGAATTGAAAAAAGCGGACGGCACGAAAATTGCCGAACAGGCTTTAACTGTTAAGGTAAAAGATATTACGGTGACGCAAAACACGCAGTTTGTCGGGAAAGACGTTACTTACAGCGAAGTGTTGTCGGGGACGACGGACGATCCCAAGGCAACGGTAGAAATTAAAGTAACGAAGCCGAACGGCGAAACGGTAACGGCGGACGAAAGCGCGTTCGCGTTTGACGCGGCAGGTTGGTACACGGTAACGTTTACGGCGAAGAAGGGAGAATACGCCTCCGAGCCCGTGGTGGCAGAGGGCTACGTGCGCGACAAGGGCGAGGTACTCTCGTTCGAGAGCGCGGCGAGCGGCGCAGCCTTTGGGACGACAAGTAACTATCGTGCGAGCAATGAGCTGAACACCGATGTGAATTTCGTAAAATACGGCAAGCAATCACTGAAAGCTACGTATGCGGCGGACGGAATTAACGGCGACAACTACCTCGTCATCCCGTTTAGCGCTTCGATAAACGCAGGTAGGTTTAATCAAATCAGCCTTTGGATCCACGCTTCGGAAGCGTGCGAGGTAGCGCTTTCTATACAGAACGGCGATTGGGCTTGGGCTGTCGGTAGTAAAACGCAGTTACAGGCAGGCTGGAACCAGGTTTCGGTCGGTCTTGATAAAGAGGATTCCACTGTCATTAACGCGTTGCGCTGCGTCAATTACAGCATGATCGCGCCCACGCTCTATTTCGATGCGATCTGCTTTGCGTACGATTGGCATATCGTCAGCAATCTCAACGGCGCTACGCAGGTAGACGTAAACGCCACGCTCGATTTGACGACGCTCTATACCCTTATCGGCGGCGAGCTTGCCGAGGGCGTAACCGTGACGGCGTCGGCGGATAAGGGTGCCGTTTCGAGCATGACTTATACCGCACCCGCAACGGGCAACGAGGACGCGACGATTGCCTTTACGGCAACGAAGGGTGAGGCAACCAAGACGCTTACCGTAAAAATTTATGTGCGTGCAGGCGAAGTGGAGGTTGCAAAGTGGAATATGGACGGAGCGGAAAACATGACGGTTGGAGCCGGTTGGCCTACGGAGGATGCGCTGGTATTTGAGGATTACGCGGAGGCAACCGACGGGAAAGCGTTGCACGTCACGTTAAAGAACAGCAACGGCCAGGGCGGATATATTCCGTTGGTTATTTCGGACGCACCTGCTCCGACGGGCGCAACGCAAATGAAATTGCGTATTTATGCCACAAATGCTTGTTCAATGAAATTTAAACTTCAGTGCGACTCTGATCCTTATGTTTATACCGAAGGCGGACAAGACGGTTTGCTTATGAATTTGCAAGAAGGGTGGAACGAGTATACGGTTACGTTAGTAGAAGCAATTTCGGCTGGATTGACGCAATTAGTATTTTGCGATACGGGCGCGGATGCGTCGTTCTATCTCGACACCGTAACGTTTATCAAATAATAAACCGAAATGCAGGTTAAAAATAAAGAATTATAAGGAGAAAAATCATGAAAAAGCTTTTTGGTATTTTAGGTAGCGTGGTTCTTTGTGCGGTAATGGCGTGCGTTGCGCTCACGGGTTGTGGCGATAAGACGCCGAAGATGGAGGTGGTTTGCGAATGGAATATGGGCGTGGACGAGGGAACTACATTTTTGGATCTTGTTCCCGGATGCAACCTTGATAAAATAGACAACGCGGAAGCCAAGGACGGCAAGGCAATCGAAGTGACCGTGACCTCTGCAGGTTATGCGAGTATTCTTGTTACCGACATGAAGACGCCGATGAAGGCGACCGAGATGACGATGAAAGTCTATGCGTCGGGCGAGGCTACCGTCTGGTTGGAACTGACAGAGTATGATCCTTGGGAGCAGCTCTTTGCAGAGGACGAATCGGGTATGCCGAGACAGGGTTCCGTGATGGAGTTGAAATCAGGCTGGAACGAGTATAAGCTCACCTTAAAGAGGGCTGTCGCGGGCAAACTGAATACTTTCTGTTTTAAAACCACGTCGAGCGAAGCGGTAACGTTCTTAATCGATACGGTTGTTTGGGAGAAACCCGCCGAATAAGCGGATAAAAGAAGCATTGAACGGAGTTTACAGCCGTTCACCCTTCAAACCCTGCATTTCTTAGCGATAGGTGCGGACGGCTGTAAACAAATTTTTAATTCAACGGAGGATCGAACGTGAAAAGATTGATTGCTATTTTATCTTGTGTTGCGCTTTGCTGCGGTCTCCTCGGCGGTTGCGCAGGCACCCCGACGGAGGAACCGCCCAAGCAGTATACGCCTACCGGGAACGGAACGGGGCTTTTAACAAGCGTGAAGGTTGTTCCTGCTACTGAAAAAATCAAGCGGGAGGACGATCCGCAAATCTATTCGGAAAGTGTTGAAATTTCCTGCGCGCAAAACGAGTACGAGTCCGCGCAGATCATTGTAAACGCAAAAGAGAAAATAGATGATTTATATGTAACGGTAAGCGATTTGAAGTCGGGATCGAATACCGTATCTTCTCAAAATATTTCCGTCTATTGGGAACACTATATTTTTTTCAAACAAAGAGATATTCAGAATCCGAATGTGACGGGGCTGACAGAGGGGTATTATCCCGACGCGCTTGTGCCCTTGAATCTGCGCAGAGAAAAGAAGGAATCGCAGGTGGAAAAGGGGCAGAATCAGGGAATCTGGATTACCGTTAAAACTGAAGAAAACACGCCCGCGGGCAACTATGCGGGGAAGATCACGCTTTTTGCCGACGGCAAAGAGGAAAAGACGCAGATTGATTTCAATTTAGAGGTGTACGACTTCGCGCTTCCTAAGGCAAACCACGGACAGACGGCGTTTGCCATTTGGGATTTGGGCGCGCCTACCACGAATATGTTGCATCTTGGCTACGGAGACGACGCCGATTTCGAGACCATTTCGGAGAACTATTATGAATTCTTGCTTGATTATCGTATCAGTCCGACTTGGATCCCCAATCAGAGTATGCTTTCTTTCGAGGAGCGGATGCAAAGTTATCTTACCAATCTTGAACGGGAAGATGTGGCGTCGCTTGCGTTGCCTTATACTCTTACTGCGGCGGACGTCAATTTCGAGAACTTTGAAAAGGTCCTTACAAGGCTTGCGGACTATGTGCTTGCAAAGCAGAAGCCCGAACTCATTGACAAGACTTACGCCTACTTTACCGTGATCGACGAGCCTGCCTCGGCGGATAGCTACGCCAAGGTGAAAAAGCATTGCAAGAGCTTTCAAGATATTGTGAAAAAGGTTGCGGCGGAGAAGTTTTCCGCGAACGATCAAAGCGTTTACCGAGAAAAGTTTGAGGATTTGAGACTTCTCGTCACAACGCATTACGCCGAGGATAAAGTGAAAGCGGGGATCGTGAACGGAGAGGGGACGAACGAAAACGACGGAAGCGGGATCGACACTTGGTGCCCCACCTTCGATTGGTTTGACAGCGAGGAATATCGCGGATTTATGGAAGCGCGCAAGGAAGCGGGCGATCACGTGTGGTTTTACGGTTGTGTTTTGCCGCGCGCGCCCTATCCTAACTTGCACATTCCGGATCTGCTACTTCCGCAGAGGGTGCTCCCCTGGATGCAATTCGAGTACGGGGTCGAGGGACAGCTCTATTGGTGCGTCAACAATTACGGAATATACAGCGATGAGGAACAGAAATATGTTGGACGCGACGTCTGGACGGACGGCATGAGTTGGAAGGACGCGGGCGGAGACGGCATGATCGTATATCCCGGCGCGAAATACGGCTTAAAGTCGCCCATTCCCACCATTCGTCTCGATAATCTCCGCGCAGGACAGGAGGACTACGAATGGCTGTACCTGTTGAGGACGCTCTACGAAGAAGCGGGCGAGCCCTGTGGCGTCGATTTTAACGGGTACGTCTCCAATCTGTACAAGCAACTCTATCAGGGCACGCAGTCGCGCAACGACTCCGCCGTGTATGCGGCGGTCAAAAAGGAGCTTGCCGATTTAATCGTGTTAGCAAAGAAGGGCGTGTTCGTCTATGCGTCCACCGATCAGAACAATGCATGCAAGGTGCAGGTCGCCTCGCAAACCGCACCTTCGTCCGTTACGTTGAACGGCAAGGCTATGACGCAGAGCGGAGGTAAATACGAGGGGACGTTCTCCGTTTCGGGCAGTGCGCTCGCTGCGGATGTGGAAATTACGCTCGACGGCAAGGTTTACCGCGTTTCCCGCTTCACGGGCGGAAGATACGAGCAAATCGAGGGCTTTGAAAACGAAAACGTATTGCCGCGCGTGAGCGTTACGGAGGGAAATTATACCGTAAGCAAATCGCTCGCCCAGGGGAAGAACGGTACCGCGCTTAAAATCAGTTGTGGCGCGGCGGCAAGGACGGGCACGTTCCGCGTGACGCTGAACGGTTCTTACGATTTTACCCGTTCTGAAAAGTTAATTGCCGATTTGTACAACGATTCAGATGCGGCGCATACGGTAAAAATCGTGTTCCGTGATTCCAACCGCAAAACGGCTGTTGCTTACGAGGCGTACCTTCTTCCCAAGCAGTGGAATCACGTCGATACGCTGCTCCGTAATGCGGATTTAAGGAATATCGACCTTGCAAACGTGCAGGATATCTATTTTACGATTTCCGTGAAGGAGGGCGAAAAGGCGTTCTCGCTCCTGTTTGATAATCTTGCCTTTACCGAGCGCGGAGGAGCTTCGGAAGAGGAACCGACCGAACCGAACGCCGTTGCGAAGTGGTCGTTCGGGACGACGCAGGGCTTTACCTTTGCACAGTACAAAGGCGATGCCGACGTCGATGGAATGAAAGTTGTAAGCAGCACCGACTGCGCAAACGGAAAGGCGTTAAAGGTTACCGTGGGCGCAAACAGTATGGTTAGTTTTCTTGCCGGCGATAACCGTGCAGACGGCGCGAAATTTTTAAAGATGCGTGTCTATTCCGAACGCGGCGGCAATTATGCGCTAAAAGTACAAGAAATGAACGGAAATTGGGAGCAGCTTTTGGGCAACGACGGCGCGATGTTTACGCTCAAACGCGGTTGGAACGAATATCGTCTTGAATTTACGAGAACACTCGATTGCGCATTGAATAACTTCGTATTTATTTCAAAGGACAACGTCGCTTCGGAATTTTTAGTCGATTCCTTTATCTTCACCGAAACGGCGGAGGGAACACTCGAATCGTCCGAACTTGCAAACATGCCTGCGGGCAATACGGTTGCGGTATGGAATATGGGAACGACGGAAGGTTTTACGTTTGAAGGGCGTTCGTATCCCACCGACATTGCGGTTGCGGATATGCAGGGGGCAACGGGCGGCAAAGCTGCAAAGGTCGTGATCGGAGCTGAAACGGATTCGTATGCGGGATTTTTGTGTAACGACAACGTTGCGTTCGGTGCAACCAAAATGAAATTACGCATTTATGCCGAGCAGGCGGCGACAGTCATGTTAAAGGTCGATTATTACGGTGGGGGCTGGACGCAGCTGTTGGGCGACGACGGAAAAGAAATCGCCTTGCAGGCGGGCTGGAACGAATACGAATTGACGCTTTCGGAGAAGGTAAACTACAAGTTCAACCAATTCGTGTTCCGTGCAAAGGATCAAACACAAAGCGTGGAATTCTATCTCGACACGGTAACGTTCGAGCTGTAAAGGAGCGATTATGACGGACGTATTTTCGTTAAGGGATTTTACTTTCCCCGAGGGATTTTTGTGGGGAAGCTCGACGGCGGCGCACCAGATCGAGGGGAACAATATCCATTCGAGCAATTGGTATGCCGAGCAGCAATGGCTGAAAGACGACCCGAACGCGGAGACGTCGGGCTTGGCGTGCAATTCCTATAACATGGTGGAGGAGGACGTCGCTCTGTTAAAGCAGTTGGGGCATCAAGCGTTTCGGTTCGGCGTGGAGTGGGCGCGCATTCAGCCGCAGGAAGATGTGTTCGACAAGGAGGCGACCGATCACTATATTCGCGAGCTTACGCTCTTAAAGGAGAACGGAATCAAGACCTTCGTCACGCTCGTACACAATTCCGTGCCTCGTTGGTTTGAGGAGAAGGGCGATTGGCAAAAACAGGAGAACTACCATTATTTTGAAGCGTATTTAAAATATGTTTTGCCGAAAATCGCGCCCTACGTGGACTTTTGGAATATTTTCAACGAGTTCAATCTCGGCGTGTACGAATCCGCGCTCGTGCGTAAGTTCAACTGTACGATCTTTCACGGTAGGGCGTATCATCTGATTCGCCAATATTCCAAAGCCCCGATCGGCACGGCGCACGCGTTCGTACAGCAATTCGGCAAACGGCAGGGCGACAAGTTCGATATGGCGGCGCAGGAGTGGTACGACGTTTTAAATCACGAGTTTTTCTTCCATGCCATGCGGACGGGAGAATTGGTGGTGCCTGGTATAGGCGGGATTTATGACAGGGACATCAAGGACACGAGCGATTTTTGGTCGGTGAATCTGTACACGCGCGATATTCTCGATACGAGAGTGAAAGGTATATTGGGCGAGAGGTATCCGTTTAAGGAAACGCGCATGATCCCCATGAAGTTTTATCTCGAAGAATTCTTTCCCGAAGCGATGTATCATTGCCTGAATCGCTTGAAGGATAAGCCCGTGTATATCACCGAAAACGGCGTCTGCGCCGATAACGACGATTTCCGCCTCGTTTGGCTTGCGGAATATCTTTCGGCAATCAACGAGTCGATTAAGGCGGGCGTGGACGTCAGGGGTTATCTGTATTGGTCGCTGATGGACAATTGGGAATGGACGTCGTGGAAGCCGAAATTCGGGTTGGTATCCGTCGACAGGGAGCATGGGTTCAAGCGCATTCCCAAGCCGAGTGCATACTTCTATCGGGAGATTATCGAACAAAACGGGTTCAAGGCGGATATCTTGAAGAAATATCTGAAAGAGATGCCGAGAGTGCAGGATTATCATTTATAAAATAAAAATTTGGAGGAAAAGGATGAAAAAGAAGTTTTTGGCGATCGCTTGTACTGTTACGGCGGCATGTATGGCAGGGGCTACGCTCGCCGGCTGCGGCTTAAAGTCGGAAAAGGTGCAAAATGAACCGGGCGTTGTAAACATTCTTCTGATGGAAGCGGGATACGGCGTGGAATTTATGGATAAATGGATCGAGGATTTCAAAAAAATCCCCGGTAACGAAACCATTGAGTTCTATGTAAAAAAAGACGTCCATTCTACCGAAACGGCAACCAACGCATTTCTGGACGGCGATAAAAATCCTTGGGATTTGTGCTTTACGGGTGACATTACGTATAAGAAGTACGTCAATCAGGGAGAATTGGAAGATATTTCGGATGTGGTTACGGACTTCGACAATCCGTTGCGTTCGGAGTTGAATGATATCATCACCTATCAGAATAAACAGTGGATTGTTCCTTGGGCGTACGATCCTTGCGGCTTAATTTATAACACTACGCTGCTTCCGCAGGAGAAGGTGCCCGTTACGACGAACGAGTTAATCGCGCTTGCAAAGGATATCAATGCGGGAAAAATCGAGAGTGCAAAGAACGCTAAACCTTTCGTGTGGGCGGGGCTCAATGCCGCCGACTATTGGCAATACGTGACCGATGTGTGGTGGGCGCAATATGAATTCCTCGATTCAGAATACGAGTCGGGCATCGACGCCTATAACAAATTCTGGTCGCTTAACGACACCGATCCTGACGGTTACACCGTCTATCAGCAGCCCGGATTGGAAAAGGCGTTCGAGGTATTGCAATCGCTCTTTTCGGAAAAGGTGTCCTTTATCAACGGTTCCGAGACGAAGTCGCATACAGATTCGCAGGTGGATTTCGTGTTGGAACGTGCAGCGATGCTTCCTGGCGGCGGTTGGTTGCAAAACGAAATGAAGGAGCACTATTCGGATAAGAAGAATTACAGAATGATGAAGACGCCCGTGATTTCCGCGCTCGGGAAGGAGTTGAAACTTGCGGGCGACAATGCGACGGACGCGCTGCACGAGGAAAAGCTCGTTGCAGTCGTAAAGGCAGTCGACGCGGGCAAGGATGCAGCGACGATCGCGACCGAGCTCGGCGTAGATGTTTCCAAAGCGCAAACGGTATTAGCGGCGCGCAATCTTTCCG
>JFBN01302012.1_pt1 | contig 10282 bp, 9 predicted proteins | sample 768741 | NCBI WGS metagenome assembly JFBN01 (sample SAMN01983846, study PRJNA193217) | chicken gut metagenome | biome: terrestrial biome; isolation source: ceca of Broiler chicken | host: Gallus gallus | place: United Kingdom: England | collected 2010-09-07
TGCCCTCAAACCGGCACACAGGGTGCACACGGTCGCGACAGCGGTTTCCTCCTGCCTGTCCGCCTCGTGCTTGAGTACGCCGGATGCTCACGGTGCAAAGTGGGTGCGGGCCACGCCTGCAAATGCGCCGGGCAGTCGCTTGCGGCAAGCCAGGTGCTCTGCTTGCCCCCACCCAAGGGCGGGTAAACCGCTTCCCCGTATGTGCCTGCCAGCCGGGAAACTCCAGTGTGGTTATGGGAGCTGTATTACTCAATTACAGCAGTATCTCATTGTGGCAATCCGAGATAGTTTGACTGCGATGCTACCAAACTATGCCATTTCAAACACTCCAGCGGCTCCCATACCACCGCCGATGCACATTGTAACCAGGCCGAACTTCCCGCTATTTTCAGAGAGATAATCCAGCAGTTTACAGGTCAAAACTGCACCTGTGGCCCCCATTGGGTGGCCCAATGCAATAGCTCCGCCGTAGGGGTTGACCTTGTCCGGATTGAGCCTTAACTCGCGAATACACGGAATCGCCTGCGCAGCAAATGCCTCATTCAGCTCTACATCATCCATGTCCTCTATCGTCAACGATGCGCGCTTCATTGCTTTAGGGACTGCGTAGATGGGGCCTAACCCCATGAGAGTTGCATCGCATCCGGCGACGGCGAAGCCACGCAGGCAAGCGATCGGCTGTATTCCCAAAGCCTCCGCCTTAGACCGCTCCATGAGCACAACAAATGCAGCTCCATCAGAGGTCTGAGAGGAGGTTGCAGCAGTCACCGTGCCGCCCTCCGGCAGGAAACAGGGCTTCAATTTGGAGAGCACTTCCATGGTCGAATCTGGACGGATTCCCTCATCCTGATATACAACGTGTTCCTGACCAGATGGATCCTTCACAGTAACAGGTATGATAGACTTTGCCAATTTCCCTTCCTTTTGCGCCTTTGCCGCTTTTGCGTGGGACGTAAGGGCGAAAGAGTCCATTTCTTCCCGCGTAATGCCGAACTTTGCCGCCACATTTTCTGCCGTAATACCCATTGGCATATAGGATCCCGGGCGATTTTTTACCAGCCATGGTTCCATCAGTTCCTGAGCATATGGCTCATAGGTTCCCGTCATATCCTCCACGCCGCCGGCGATGATTATATCCCCCTGACCAGCCATAATGGCGTTTGCCGCCGTAGCAATCGCCTGGAGAGAAGATGAGCAGAAGCGGTTGATGGTCTGGCCGCAGACCTCTTGCGGAAGCTCTGCACGATCGGCGATCAGCTTAGCCATATTCATGCTGGCACGGTAAGTATGCGCCGCGCACCCCACAATGAGATCCTCAATTTCTTCCAGAGGGAGCTGAGGAATTTTTCTCAGCACACCCTTAACCACCTGTGCCGCATAATCTACGGGATGAGTACCTGCCAAAGCGCCTTTTCTCGCTTTGCATACTGCAGATCTTCCATATGCTACAATCACAGCTTTCCGATCCATATAACTCCACCTCTTTATTGCCTATTTTTGAGATGGATTTCATTATATCAATCCATTTATATCTTGAAAAATACTCATTTAGAGATCAGGCACATTTCAAAATTTGTATGATTAAAATTACGCTATTATGTTGAATTTAGGTTTCGCATAACCTATAATATCATTATCGAGCGGGAAACGAGGCGATTTTGCATGAATTCCCGGCAAATTCAATACTTTCTTGAAATTGTTCGCCAGAGCAATTTTACAAAAGCAGCCCAGTTACTGTATACATCTCAACCTTCATTGAGCCGTCAGATTGCTAATTTGGAGGAAGAATTGGGCGTATCCCTGTTCGACCGGAGCAAAACGGGGGTTCAGCTGACGCCTACGGGGCGAAAATACTATGAACTTTTCCGGAAGACAAGGCAGGCTATGGATGAATTGGCACTTGAAGCCAAAAGCTCAAATAAGCCGACCGTAACGCGGCTAAAAGTCGGAATTCCGGAGGGTTGGGATCTGCGGAAGGCTGTGGAGCGGCTCAACCAGCATCTAGGCCAAAATGGAGTTTTGGTAGAGCCGGAATTCCGCTCGTTTAATTATCGCGGGATGATGGCGCAGATACAGTCGAATGGGCTGGACGCTCTGATCGGCCCGACCCGCATGGTTTTGTCCATGCCCAATCTCTCTTATGCAGAACTGCCGGCCATTCAAAATGTTTTAATTTACGCAAAAAAGCACGCACCACCAGAAAATGGTCGATATTACACGATCCATGATTTCCGAACGGAAAAGCTCCTGCTGCTCGGGCAGGAGGAGAGCACACTGATTCGGGAATTCCAGCTGGGCTATCTACATGCGAAAGGGCTGGCCCCGGCATGTGCCGAGTACCACAATATTGATTCCATTCTCCTTGCCGTTGGCTTAGATCACGGATTTGCAATTCTCGACACCTTTTCCCGGGGGATTCAGGACGCAAACATAAGCTATTTCCCGCTAGATCTTGAGATGCCGATTTGTTTTGCATGGAAAAAGAGCCGGGATACTGAAGCGATGCACATCTTTGCGGAATGCCTGTACCTTGTGCTGTCTGAAAGCACAGTTTAATACCGGGGCTGAAAATTCCCTGTCCATATATAGGATTTTCTATATGTGGGCAGGGAATTTTTTGCAGTTTTTCAGAATAATTGATATATTTTTTGCTATGTTTTTCATGGCATCCTGGATATTTTACACGAAGACATCTCGATGTTAGGATTTGGACAAGCCGAATTCTAAATTGGGCGCAGGCAAATTTCTGTTCCACAAGGGGGTGGGGAAACGAATATAGATGGTACAAACGCCCACCGTCCGAGTTGCTTTGGCTTTCTACTTTCACAAACACAGGAGATCTCAGCCACGAAGAGAGGGGATGTTTTTTCTTGGAAAATGTAGTCATTTCCTTGACTGTAATTGTGATTGCATTTGCACTCTTTTTTGTCCTGAGCTTTAAGGGAATCAATCTGTTTGCCACGATCCTACTGTGCACCGGGCTGGTCTCACTTGTAACTGTGGAGGGCCTGTCCTCGGTATTCACAGCCTTCATGCCGTCGGCTGCAAACATTTTCTCTACCTATTTTCTGATGTACACACTGGGTGGCTCCTTTGGGTATTGCCTAATGGAGAGTGGACTGGGCACGGCGATTGCGCGGCACCTCATTCGAGTATTCGGTGAAAAGTGGATTGCTGTCGTACTATTTTTCATCACCTGCCTGCTGGTGGCCGGAGGTGTCTCGTCCTATCAGTTTGCCATTCTGGCTATCGCTCTGCCAGTGCTGAAACGGGCAAACCTTCCGAAAAAGGTGGCCCTGGCGGCTATGTCGGCTGGCGGCGGTTCTGTGGTCTATGGAATCCTGATCGGGATGCCAACCGCACTGAATCTTGCACCCACCACTTATTTGGGGACTACAACCACAGCGGGGGCGGGCATGAGCCTGATCTGCTCTGCCTTTTCAGTAGCATTTGTGGTTTGGTATCTGCTCCATCTGTTCAAGAGATGCAGAGTGCGCGGGGAAGGTTTTGTGGCACATCCGGATGATACCTTCGCCGCAGAGGATGATGAACACCTGCCGCCCGCATGGAAGGGGTATGCCTGTATCCTCTGCATTATCGCATTGAGCCTGGTCTTCCAGTACGTCCTGCATCTCTCTGCCCTGCAGGCGGTGGTCTATGCCCAGATTTTAAGTATTGCATTCTGCTTCCTGCTGGTTGGCAAGCGGTTCCTGCCTCACCTGCTGACTACCTGTGCAAAGGGCCTCCAAAGCTCTGTGATTCCGATTATTCTGATCGCCTTCGTCTGCGGCTATGGTACGGTGGTGCAGAATACTTCCGCTTTTCAGTGGCTGGTGGACACCGTTATGTCGTTGAATATGCACCCCTATCTGCTCACCTTCGTTGTGGTCAACCTGCTGTCCGGCATGACAGCCAACGGGGTAGCTGGCGTCAATCTTTACTTACAGACCTTTGGTTCCAGCTTGATTGGCAACCCGGCGGTTAATCTGGGGGCGATCCATCGAATTGCTTCCATTTCCGGAAGCGGATTTGACTCTCTGCCGCACAACGGGGCAATTTCCTTCCAGCTCTCTGTCTTCCACCTGAGCTATCGAGAGGGTTATTTTCAGCAGTTCATCTGCTCTGTCTTGGTTAATCTCCTGGCTGGACTGCTGGCCGTCATTATGGCTATGCTTCTTTACTAAATTATTTCCCCAATCATCAAATATAGGAGGTTATTATTATGGGAAAGCCTATGGCTGATTATGTCAAACTGCCTGAGCTGGAGGAGTACAAGGAGTGGTTCAAAGCATTTGCCGATCTGAAGCGGGAAGATGGCATTCTTCAGGTCACCTGGAAGACGAACGAGGGCCCCATGCACCACAGCGGCATGTCCCACCGGGCCATCAGCCAGCTGGTGCGCATCTTGTCATTGGATTACAAGAATGAAATCATCATCTTCACCCACATCGGCGACAACTGGATGATCGAGTCCGACACCAATGGCTGGGAAACCTATGGAAAGCTGCCCACTGAGCGGTTCCAGCACCAGTACTTTGACGACACCAACCTGATCAAGAACATGGTGTTCGATCTGGATGTGCCTACCATTGGTGCCATCCCCGGCCCCGGCTTTCACTGGGACTGCCCCATGCTCTGCGACATTACTATCTGCACCGACGATACCAAGGTGGAAGTACCCCATGCCCAGGGCGGGATGGTACCCGGCGACGGAATGGGCCTGCTGTGCCAGCACTTCTTCGGCACCAAGCGCGGCAACTACTATATGATGACCACCCGCCAGTTCACCGCCCATCAGATGCTGGACTGGGGCATGGTCAGCGAAGTGGTTGCCAAGGGCAAGGCTTTGGAGCGGGCCTGGGAAATCGCCCGGATGCTCAAGACCATGCCCTATGAAAACCGCACCATTATGTCCAACCTGGCCAAGCGGCCCCTGAAGAAGCTGCTGGTGGAGGATCTGAAGCTGCACACCGTGTCTGAGCAGTATGGCTCTCTGCTGAGCATTGCCGCCGGGCGGATGGGCTACGATGCCGGACAGCATGATGAGAAATACATCAGCAGAACCAGTGATTGGCGCTACGCCACCCACGATATGGAGCAGCCCCAGACCGCGGAATCCTGGCGCAGCTTTTTCCGGAAGGCTGCCGAGTGGAATGAGAAAGTGCGCTCCGGCGAGATTGAAAATCCCTATGTCTTTGAGCACAGCAATGAGCCGGATGACTACGAAATCTGAAAAAGCGCGCAAATCGGTTTTGACAAGGGGCCTGGCACCAGGCCCCTTGTCCCCTATGGAGAAATTGAAAGGAGATTGACAAGTATGGCAGACCTAAAGGACAGAGTGATCATTACCGCGGCGCTGACAGGAGCCATGACGCCAGCGGGCTACCAAATTCCGGAAACGCCAGAGCAGATTGCCGAGGAAGCCTATGCCTGCTGGAAAGCGGGGGCAGCCGTGGTACACCTCCACATGAGAGATGAGCAGGGGCTCGGCACCATGGATGCCGAACGATTCCATAAAACGATCCAACTCATCCGCGCCCACGAGGACTGCGACGTGGTTATTAACTGCACCTCCTCCGGCGACAGCCGTGTTTCCGGCGGTGATCCAGATGGCAATGCCATTCGGATGCGCCACATGAGAACTGTGGCGGGAATTGAGATGGGCTCCTACGACGCTGGCTCCTTTAACTGGATGCCCGGCGGCGTGTTCATGAATACGCCGCAGTTCCTGCAAGAACTGGGTGACGTGTATATGGAACGCGGCATTAAGCCGGAAATTGAGATTTTTGACGCCGGTATGCTGGGTATCGCCAACTATTTTGTAAAAAAGGGCCACCTGCCCACCCCGTGCCACTTCCAATTCTGCCTGGGCGTGCTGGGCGGTATGCCCGCTACCGTAGAAAATCTCCTTTACCTAAAAAACCATATCCCGGAGGGCTCCACCTGGTCAGCGTTCGGCGTGGGGGCCGGCCACCTTCCCGTTATGTACGCCGCGCTGGCACTGGGCGGGAACATCCGCGTCGGCCTGGAGGATAATGTGGTCTACGGCTTTGACGCTGAAGGCAAAAAAATTATGGCCACCAATCTGATGCTGGTTCAGCGGGCAGCGGAGGCCGTAAAGGTGTTCGGCAAGCAGCCCGCCACCCCCACCGAGGCCCGTGAAATCCTTGGAATAAAGCCTCTGTCCCGGTGAGGTGGTTGTGATGAAAGAAAAACTACACTTAATCAAGCGGGTCGCCTGCGTGGGCGGCGGCGTCATCGGTTCCAGCTGGGCCATCCAGTTCGCCATGCGCGGCCTGGACGTGACCCTGTACGACATCAACGACGAGCAGCTGAAAAAGAGCGAGGGCCAGATGCACAAGAGCCTGGACGCTCTGGAGAACTTCAACGCCATCACCCCGGAGCGCCGGGCGGAGATCGTGGCCCGCATCCGCCTGACCACCTCCATGGAGGAGGCGGTGAAGGACGCCCAGTTCATCCAGGAGAGCGGCCCCGAGCGCCTGGAGATCAAGCAGTCCATCCTGGCCCAGGCCGAGCAGTCTGCCTCCCCCGAGGCTGTTTACGCCTCCAGCACCTCCGGCCTGCTCATCTCCGACATCGCCGCCAAGGCCGCCCATCCCGAGCGCTGCGTGGGCGCCCACCCCTACAATCCCCCCCACCTCATCCCCCTGGTGGAGCTGACCTCCGGCGACAAGACCGACCCTGAGCTGCTCCAGCTGGCCTACGACTTCTACCAGTCCATCGGCAAGGAGGCCGTCCTCCTGCGCCGCGAGTGCCCCGGCTTCATCGCCAACCGCCTCCAGCTGGCCCTCTACCGGGAGGTGCAGGACCTGGTCATGCGGGGCGTGTGCTCCGTGGAGGACGCGGACAAGGCCCTGGTGTACGGCCCCGGCCTGCGCTGGGCCATCTTCGGCCACAACATGATCATGCAGCTGGGCAACCCCGGCGGCCTCACCGGCATGGTGAACATGCTGGGCAACTCCGGCGACCGCTGGCTGGCCGACATGGCCTCCTGGACCCACCAGCCCGACAACTGGGCCGAGGTGGCCCAGCCCGGCGTGGATCAGGAGATGAAGAACTTCCCCGATTACATCGGCCACACCAACGAGGCGTGCGCCGCCTACCGGGATCAGATGCTCATTGAGCTGCTCAAGCTCCACCGCAAGCTGTGAGCCCCTGCCCGCCCGAAGAAAATCTGAGCGAAGGAGAACGATATGGAACTGAGTAAGGTACGCAGCAGAGAAGAGATTATCGCCCAGTTTAAGGACGGGCAGACCATTGCCATCGGCGGACAGACCAACCAGTACATGCCCGACCGGCTCATCGACTGCCTGCTGGAGAGCGGCGCCAAGCACCTGACCGTCTACTCCATCGACTCCAGCGATCCCGGCCACGGGGTGAGCCTGCTGCTCGAAAACGGCCGGGTGGACGCGATGATCACCACCCACGTGGGCACCAACCCCCTGACCAACCAGCGCATCCAGTCCGGCCTGCTGAAGGCCGAGTTCAACCCCATGGGCACCTTTATCGAGCGCATCCGCTGCGGCGGCGCCGGCCTGGGCGGCGTACTCACCAAGACCGGCCTGGGCACCGTGGTGGAGGAGGGCAAGCAGGTGATCACCGTCAACGGTGAGCGCTACCTGCTGGAGACCGCCCTCCACGCCGACGTGGCCCTCACCCGCTGCCGCCGGGCCGATCCCATCGGCAACCTGACCTATTCCGGCAGCAGCGGACACGCCTCCCATCCGGTGGTCGCCACCTGCGGCACCCTGTCCATCGTGGAGTGCGACCACTTCTGCGACCTGGGCGAGATCGGCCCGGACGAGGTCAAGGTGCCCGGCATGTTCGTGGACATGATTCTGGCGTAAGGAGGGGAGAGCCATGATGAACAACAGAGATTTTATCGCAAAGCGGGCCGCCGCCTACTTCAAGCCCGGCGACGTGGTCAATCTGGGCATCGGCATCCCCAGCCTGTGCGGCAGCTACGCCGTGTCCGGAGTCCTGTTCCAGAGCGAGAACGGCTTCATCGGCATCGGCCCCAAGGCCGAGGGCCTGATGGTGAACGAGCGGTACGCCAACGCCGGCGGGGTCAACTTCGTCCCCGTGCCGGGCAGCAGCGCCTTTGACGTGGCCGCCTCCTTCTGCGTGATCCGCTCCGGCCGCCTGGCGGCCACCGTGCTGGGCGGCCTGCAGGTGTCCGCCGACGGCGATCTGGCCAACTGGGCCACCCCCGGCCGGGCCTTCGGCATGGGGGGCGCCATGGATCTGTGCAACGGGGCCAAGAACGTGATTGTGGCCATGGAGCTGGTGGCCAAGGACGGCTCTCCCAAGATCGTCAAAGAGTGCACCCTGCCCCTCACCGCCGTGCGGTGCGTCAACCACATTGTCACCGACCGCTGCGTCATCGACGTCACCGGCGAGGGCCTGGTGCTCTCCGAGATCCGGAAGGGGCATACCGTGGAGGAGATCCAGGCCGCTGTGGAGCCCCAACTGATCATCTCACCCGAGCTGAAGGAAATGGAGGAAGATTGATATGGCAAAACCGTTGAGCAAGACGGTGGTGGTGGCCTACGGCCGCTCCGCCGTGGCCAAGTCCGGCAAAAAGGGCGCCCTGCGCAACATGCACCCCATCGACATGGGCGGCTTGGTTCTGAAGGGCGTGATGGAGAAGATCCCCCAGCTGGACCCCGCCCTGGTGGAGGACGTGATCCTGGGCTGCGCCATCCCCGAGGCCAAGCAGGGCCTCAACCCCGCCCGGCTGGTGGCCGCCCGGGCCGGCCTGCCCTACACCGCCTGCGGCCTCACCGTAGACCGCTTCTGCTCCTCCTCCCTCCAGGCCGTGGCCCTGGCCGCCTGGCAGATCGAGGCGGGCCAGGCCGACTGCATCGTGGCCGGCGGCATCGAGTCCATGACCGCCCTGCCCATGACCCTGGATCGCAGCGGCGACCGGGATCCCTGGCTGGTGGAGCACGACCCCGCCCAGTACATCTCCAACGGTGAGACCGCCGAGAACGTGGCGGAGAAGTACAACGTCACCCGGGAGGAGATGGATCGCCTGGCCCTGGAGAGCCACCAGAAGGCGGCCCGTGCCCAGGACGCCGGCTGGTTCGACGAGCAGATCATCCCCCTGCCCGGCGTGGACGTGGACGGCAATGAGATCGTCTTTGACAAGGATCAGGGCATCCGCCGGGACACCACTCTGGAGAAGATGGCGTCCATGAAGCCCTGCTTCAAGGAGAACGGCCGGGTCACCGCCGCCACCTCCTCCCAGACCAGCGACGGCGCCGCCTTCCTGGTGCTGATGAGCCGGGACAAGGCCAACGAGCTGGGTATCAAGCCTCTGGCCTCCTTCCTGGGCTTCTGCGTGGGCGGCCTGGATCCCGCCTACATGGGCCTGGGCCCCATCTACGCCGTGCCCAAGGTGATGGCGTACACCGGCCTCACCGTGGACGACATGGATGTCATTGAGCTCAACGAGGCCTTTGCCGCCCAGGTCAGCCCCTGCATCAAGGAGCTGGGCCTCAACCCCGCCAAGGTCAACCCCAACGGCGGCGCCATGGCCCTGGGCCACCCCCTGGGCGCCACCGGCGCGGTGCTGTCCTGCAAGGCCATCTCCGAGCTGCGCCGCACCGGCGGCAAGTACGCCCTGGTGACCATGTGCATCGCCGGCGGCATGGGCGCGGCCGGCATCTTCAAGGCCGAGTAATTTCAAAAACATCCCAGGCCGCCTGGGACGGATATACAACACAATCAAAACAAAACATTGGAGGAGATCAACATGGGTAAGCCCTTAGCCGATTACGTCAAACTGCCCCAGCTGGACGAGTACAAGGAGTGGTTCAAGGATTTCGCCGATCTGTACCGTGAGGACGGCATCCTGCAGGTGACCTGGAAGACTCTGGACGGCCCCATGCACCACAGCGGCATGTCCCACCGGGCCATCAGCCAGCTGGTGCGCATCCTGTCCATGGACTGGAAGAACGAGATCATCATCTTCACCCACATCGGCGACAGCTGGATGACCGAGTCCGACCCCAACGGCTGGGAGACCTACTCCGAGCTGCCCACCCAGCGGTTCCAGCACCAGTATTTCGACGACACCAACCTGATCAAGAACATGATCTTTGATCTGGACGTGCCCACCATCGGCGTGCTCCCCGGCCCCGGCTTCCACTGGGATTCCGCCATGCTCAGCGACATCACCATCTGCTCCGACGACACCTGGATCGAGGTGCCCCACGCCCACGGCGGCCTGGTGCCCGGCGACGGCATGGGCCTGATG
>JFBN01307786.1_pt1 | contig 10279 bp, 15 predicted proteins | sample 768741 | NCBI WGS metagenome assembly JFBN01 (sample SAMN01983846, study PRJNA193217) | chicken gut metagenome | biome: terrestrial biome; isolation source: ceca of Broiler chicken | host: Gallus gallus | place: United Kingdom: England | collected 2010-09-07
AGAGATCGGGATTTTTGAGCCGGTTCTGACCATGATAAACGAATTTAATGAGGCGATCAGTGAAAAGGCAAACGATGTGGCGTATTTTTCTGATGCCTATTTGAAGATTTTAGGAGCAAAGGTCGAGAGTAATGATCTTGATCAGATTCGGCAAAACAGAATCATCAATTTTTCAGGGATGTACGATCAGAATCTGGATGTTGACTTTTTGCAAAAACCAGACGGGGATGCTTCCCAGGAACACCTGCTTGACCGTCTTCAGACACTCATCTTCCAGATCAGCATGGTGGCCAATATCTCCGACGAGAATTTTGGATCATCTTCCGGGATTGCGCTGAAATATAAGCTTCAAGCAATGAGCAACCTTGCGCTGACCAAGCAGCGGAAATTTACGTCTGGAATGAATAGGCGGTATAAGCTGATATTCAGCAACCCGGTATCAGGTATGAAGGCGGATGACTGGGTGAAGCTGAATTATACGTTCACGCAGAATATGCCGGCGAACCTTCTTGAAGAGTCCCAGATCGCCGGAAATCTCGCCGGGATCGTCAGCAAACAGACGCAGCTTTCCGTTCTGTCCTGCGTGGATAATGTACAGCAGGAGATGGATCAGATCAAGCAGGATGAAGAAGACAGCATCTATGACGGATTCCCGACGGCGCGGACAGTGGAGGTAGAAGATGTCGTACTGGGCGAAGAGGCAGAAGCAGCTGAAGGAATCAGCTGAGAAAGAAGAGGCCAGGATCAAAAAAAGGCTTTCTTCTTTTTACGATGAAGAGTTGAAGCGCCTGGAAAAAGAGATTGCGGCATATTATCAGGACTATGGCGAGGATAATGTGATCGCTTACCGGAATCTGCTTCAAAGCCTCTCAAATGAGGATCGGGCGCTTTTGATGAAGCAAATGGACGAGTTTGCAGAAAAGTATCCCCAATATGCTGACCTTATGCCGATAAGGGAATCAGTCTACAAGCTGGATCGGCTCCAAGGCCTTCAATATTCCGTATCTATGTCTGAAGCCAATATTGCCGGGTATACGGCAGAACAAATCCAGGTTTACGAAACGAGCCTCGCTCATAAAGGCCTGAATTACGCAATGGAGACGCTGGGTTTTGGGAAGAATTTTTATGCGATTAATTCCGATATTGTAAAAGCCTTTGTGAATGTACCCTGGTGCAACGGTGAAAATTTTTCTACCCGGATTTGGAACGACACTCAGAAGCTGGCACAGTATCTCAATCAGGATCTGGCTCAGGGATTTGCCCGAGGCGACAGCTATGACAGGCTGGTCAGGCAGATCCGTCAACGCTTCAGCCGGGTAAACCGGCGGGACGCGTATCGGCTGGTTTACACAGAAGGCACTTATGTAATGGCGGAAAGCTCCATGCAGCCGTTTACGGAGGATTTCTCCCAATACCGGATATCCACCGTGGAGGACGGCCGTGTCTGCCAGATATGCCGGGCGATGTCGGAAAAGGTTTTTGAAATTCCTGAGCGGCAGCCTGGCACCAATTTCCCGCCGTTTCATCCCTGGTGCGTAATACCAGATACAAAAATTATCGCCCCAGATATAGAGGCGATAACGAAGAGTTGGTATTCAGGTGATGTAATTAAGATTACTACTGCCAATGGCGGACGGCTTACCGTCAGCCCCAATCATATAGTGCTTACATCGCGCGGATGGGTCAGAGCGAAGCATCTTATCAAGGGAGATAAGGTAGTCCACTATTGCGGATGGAGAAAATCTTTGTCCGAATCCGATCCAGCACATGACAATAGTGTACCCACGGTTGAAGAGCTCTTTGCTTCTTTCGTTGAATCTGGAACGGTGTCTCCCGTGAGCGTGCCAGCCACCTCCGAAGACTTCAAAGGCGATGTTGTCGTAAATAGCAAAATCGATATTATAAATATCGACAGCGAGTTGAGGAATAAACTTAATGCCTCTTTTGACAAGTTCATCGGAGATATCCCTTTCGTAGGGGCTTCCATATCCAGTAAAGTTAAGTTGTCTGCTCATAGCTGTCTTGAGCTTTTGCTTGCGGGGGCGGGGCTTGCCGCGGACGGCATTATGAGCGGCCTGAACGTTTCGAAGGTTCTCCTCAGTGGTTCTTTTACTCATCATGAGTTGATTGGCTTCCGTAATCCCTCGGATTACGATGCCAGAATTTTTAAGTCTACGCGTGATAGTGGGACGGGAAACGCTAAAGATATTGGCGAGTTCATTGACGCTTTTCCCGGCATTGTAGAGTTCGATGATCTCATCAATGTCGAGCGTGATTCTTTCATTGGACATGTGTATGATGCCTCCTCTCTATCTACATTATACATTGCCAATGGAATTATCACAAGTAACTGCCGCTGCACTTTTGATATCGTGGTGGACGATTGGGATCAATGGATGGATGACTATGTGGAAAGGCATTCCGGTGGACAAGGTCAGGCGAAAAAGATTGCAGATCGATTGAATAAAAAAGACAATAGTGTTATAATGAAATTGCCGAGATATCCAGAGGCAGTTATTCCAATAGAGAAATTGACGCAATATGCTTTAAATCCAGAAAAGGACCCTAATAAGGCTGAAGCGTTTCAACTGGCATTAGGATATACAAAGGAAAATGTAAATGAGCTGATTCAGCAAATATATGATAGATTGCCAGATTATCCGGCAAAAGAAAAGCCAGATAATGGATGGGGTAAGCGTTATGAGGTAAAAATGGATCTGGCTGGGCCCAATGGAAAGACTGCAAAGGTAATCACTGCCTGGATTGACGATAAGAATACAGGTGAGATGAGATTGACGTCTGTTTATGTAGACAAGGGGTGATGCTGTGAAATTAGATATGTTTGATAAAGTCCTTCTGAAAACCGGAGAGACAGCATTTATTGTTGAGATTTTCGATGATGGAGCAGCTTATGAGATGGACATTAACAAAAAGGATGGGAAGATTGTAACGGATACAGTTTGGGCGGATCAAATTGAAAAGAAATTGTAAGAACCACCAGTCAGAAATGGCCGGTGGTTTTCTTATGCTCATTTTTAGGAGGAAATATGATGAATATTCCAAAGGCTGTTAAAATTCTATACAAAACATATGAAGTGGAACAGAAGGAGAACCTACATGATGGACAGGATGATCTCTATGGCCAGATTCATTACTTGCCGGAGAAGATAATCCTGAACTCAGAAAGTTCCGAGAATCAAAAAAGAGCAACGCTGATCCATGAGTGCATTCATGGTATGGATGACATGTTTCGGATAGAACTGAAGGAAGAACAGGTCGAGAAGCTTGGAAATGCGCTGTATATGCTGATAACTGACAACCCACAGATGTTTGGTGGTGTGGAATCATGAGAAAGCTGTTATTTTTCTACGCCTCATGGTGTGGCCCGTGCAAGGTCTATGACCGGGAGATCATAACTTCGATGGAGGATCTGATCAGTGCTGATAGGATCGAGCGCATAGACGCATGGAAAGAGCCGCACAGGGCAGAGAAGTATCATGTGAAAAGGCTACCTACAATCGTTCTTCTGGACGGCGACACTATTTGTATGAATCGAACAGGAGCGATCGATATAAAAAAAGTGGCGGAATGGCTGAAGGGAGGGAGTATTGATGGCAACGTCATCAATTAACACACTGATTATTTGTCTCACAGTAATCGTTTTGGTGGTGATCTTGAAGAGGAAAAGTGAGAGGAGGTGATCCTGATGTCTCCCACGGCAGGGAAAGCCGAACTATAAAGGGGTGATGCTATTTGATTGTAGTAGACGTCCGGAAGGACGGGATTACGGTTTCCGGCCATGCAGGATATGCAGAGGCCGGGAAAGATATTGTCTGTGCCGGCGTGACAGCGCTGGTGCAGGGGCTGGTCAGATCCGTGGAGAGTCTGACCAGTGATCAAATTCAATACGATATCACGCCCGGGAGGGCTGATATATATTTTAAGGATCTGTCAGAGGCAGGAAAGCTTTTGGTGGATTCTTTTTTCTTGGGAATCTGTTTGATTGCAGATGAATTCCCAGAGCATATCAATCTTATATAGCAACGGCACGGGCGCACGGGCAGCGAACGTGACGGGGCGGAAAGGATAGAAGATGAAAAAGAAGTATTTTTTGCAGATGTTCGCAGATGGAGAAGGGTCTGGAACCGCCGGAGAGCCGGTAGGAGATGGAGCCGGAGCCGCCGCGACCGGAGAAGGAACAAAGAACAATGAACCGATGTCTTTTGACGATTTCTTGGCGAATGGCGGGCAGGCGGAATTTGACCGCCGCATGCAGAAGGCAATCCAGACAGCTGTTTCTAACGCCCAGAAGAAGTGGCAGACATTGACTGATGATAAGGTCAGCGAGGCGGAAAAGCTGTCTCAGATGACTGCCGAGCAGAAAGAAAAATATCGCGCTGACAAGGCAGAGAAAGAACTTGCTGATCTCAGGCGCCAGATCGCCTTGGACGATATGGCCAAGACGGCCCGGAAGATGTTGTCTGATGAGCAGATCAGACTCCCGGATGAGATTATCATGAATCTGGTCTCTGACGGTGCGGGAAAGACCAAAGAGGCTGTTGAAGGTTTTGCAAAGGCATTCAAGGAAGCTGTGAATGCAGCTGTGAAGGATGCTCTTCGTGGTGAGCCGCCGAAAGCCGGTACAGGCGCAAAATCTATCACAAGGGCTGATATCATGAACGTCAAAAACCGAGCCGAAAGACAACGGCTTATCAATGAGAACATGGATTTATTTCAAAAATGAATGGAGGAAATGAACATGAAAAATCTTAAATTGCAGCTGTTCGCTGCACCTACCAACACCACAGTTGCGGCAGACCTTGAGCCTGCAATTTCTGTGGATTTCGTATCCAGAATCACTCAGAACATTGCAGAGCTTCAGGAAGTGATCGGCGTGTCTGAGCTGATTCCAATGGCGGCAGGCACCGATATCAAGATCTATAAGATGTCCAAGAAGAACACGCCCTCTCAGGTCGGTGAGGGGGAGACTATTCCTCTGACAGAGATCGAACGGAAGCTTGTGAAGACGATCCCCCTTGATCTCAATAAATACCGGAAAAACACTACGGCTGAGGCGATCCAGAAGGTGGGCCGCAATCTGGCTGTAAACCAGACTGATGAAAAGATGATCTCGGAGATCCAGAAAGACATTAAGAAGGCTTTCTATACTGCATTGGCTACAGGAACCGGCACGGCCACCGGCACTACGCTTCAGGTGACGCTTGCAAATCTCTGGGCCAAGCTTCAGGGGTACTATGAAGATATGGATGTGACGCCTATTTATTTCCTGAACCCTCAGGATGTGGCGGATTACCTGGGCACTGCTCAGATCACCATGCAGACAGCTTTCGGATTTACTTACATTGAAAATTTCCTCGGACTGGGAACTGCGATCATCACGCCGCAGGTGACTGCAAAAACGGTCTATGCTACTGCGAAAGAAAACCTTAACGGTGCCTATGCGCCTGTATCCGGAGACGTAGGCCAGACATTCGGTCTTACTTCCGATGCAACCGGCCTCATTGGCATGACCCATCAGATGAAATCTGACAATGCCACCATTGACACTCTTATCATGTCCAACGTGGTGTTTTACCCCGAATTCGCTGATGGAGTTTTTAAAGGTACGATCCAGGGGGAATCCTGACCCCACTTGAGAGCGTGACAATAAGCGGCACAGCTCAGGTGGGGCAGTCTCTTAGTGCCATTCTTGCGCCGTCCGGCGCTGAGGCATCCTATAAGTGGCAGCGAGCGGATGAGGCCGACGGAAGCTACAGCGATATTTCAGATGCAGTTGCAGCGACGTATCAGCTTGCAGCGGAAGATCAGGGGAAATTTATCAAGGTGGAAGCAACCGGTACCGGAAAATACAGCGGCACAGTGACTTCTCAGGCTACGGCGGCCGTTACGGCGGCTGAATAAGGGGGTGGAGCTCTTGGATGAATTCTTGTCGCGGATGAAGATCAGGCTTCCGGACACGAAGCTTTCAGATGATCAGCTGACGGAGCTCCTTCAGACTGTCAATGATCGGCTTTGTTTGAGGCTGGGAGTGGAGACGCTCCCGGCCCTTTTCGGGTCGATATGCGTTGATGCCACCGTGAAAATGGTCCGCAGAATCTACTATGAGGGGATTTCCTCGGAAGGAACTGCGAACATCACGACTTCTTTTGTGGATGATGTCCTGGCTGAATATGCGGGAGAGATCAGCGACTGGAAGGACGCTCAGGCTGCTGATGGAAACAACAAAAAGGTGGTGCGGTTCTTATGATCTGGAAGCCTTGTCAGCTGCAGGCTCAAACGGGGAAAACGGAGGATGAGCTTGGAAATCTGGTAGGTGGCTCCTGGGAGACGGTTCTGGAAACTTTTTGCCGCGCAACGCCGTGGGCCGCAGAAGATGTCTCTTTGGAAGGCCGCGATGTTACTAGGAATGAACAGCGTTTTATTATCCCGGTCCGCCGGGAGGATTTTCCAGACTGTACCCATGCCGTAATTGATGGAATACGGCAGGAGATCACCCAGAAGATCGATCTGGGACCGCGGTGGACAGTGATTCAGGTGAAGGTTTTTAAGGAGCCGTATTATGGCCGCATTTAAGATCAATTTGGCAGGAATAGATGAGCTGGAAGCAGAATTGCAGCGATTATCGGATGTAAGCCTCGAAGCAGTGCAGGCTAAGCAGGTGACACAGATGCTTAATCGTGCAAGGAACAGAGGTGGAGCTCATGGAACTCCCGTAGATACTGGAGAGCTTAGGGCTTCATCGGAAGCAGATCCGGCAGAAAAAGAGATGGGATATACGGCGGAATATGCACCCCACGTAGAATATGGGCATCGAACAGTAAATGGCGGCTATGTAGAAGGACAGAGATTTTTACAAGCGAATGTGGATCGTCAAAGGGAGATCTACAAAACAGATCTTCGCCGTGCAATCCGGGGAAGAAGAAATGGAGGAGATTGATCGTGGCTTATCAAAAATTATCACCAATTACGCTGATTAAGGCCATTCAGAAGCAGGTAGAGGCTGAAACGGGGCTTCGCTGTTACGATCACGTGCCATTCAATGAAAAAAGCCCGTTTTATTATGCTGAGCTTACCAGAACCCTCCCGGCGAACACTAAAACAATGTACCGCGACAATTACACTGTGACAATCCATTGCATTGCTGAGAAAAGTCCGTCTTCTGTGGGAGTGTATGATCTGATTGAAAAGCTGGAATCGGCTCTCAGTGAGGATATTGTCTTGCCAGACCCATTTGAGATGGTGCTGCAGACAGACAATGGTGTATCCACAATAAAAGAGGATGAGAGCGGAGAAAAGCACGCTGTGGCAAGCTTCAGCTTTATGGTCTGCTATGGGTTTATCTGCAAAATCTGAAAGGAGAAGAAATGAAACAGAAAAATTTTAAGGCATTACAACTTTTTGCCTTTGATGGCAACAACTACTGCGATTTTACAAGCAGCGTGGCAAAGGCAATCGCAGGGAAGGATATCCTGCTTTGCCTGTGGAGCCTGGACGGATCGGAGCTTTTGGCGATCAGCGGCCAGCAGGGGTTAACGATCAACCGGTCCGCGGATCAGATCGAGATTACCAGTAAGGACACCGCTGGCGGATATAAGGCATATCTGGCTGGAATGAAGGAGTGGTCTATCGATAATAACGGCCTATTTGTCCCCACAGATGAAAGCCATAGAATCCTGTCTCAGGCTTTTGAGAACGGCGATCCTGTCTGCGTCAAAGTGGTGGATGGGAAGCGTAAAGTTGGGATGTTCGGTGGCCTTGCCGTTGTGACAGATTATCCGATCGAAGCGCCGCATGATGATGCTGTAACCTATTCCTTGACGCTTTCTGGGATGGGGCGGCTGGTTGATCTTCAGGTTGATCCGGTCAGTCCGGACACAATGCCGGAAGGATCTGCGGCGCTGGAAGGACTGACTGTAGTATCTGTGGCAGGTGCAGCTTCCGGGGAATCTGATATTTATGTAAATCCCACTTTGGCCGCCGGGAACAAGTATTTTTACAAAACTGGTGCGGCGCCGCTGGCTTATCCCGGCTACGGAGAAGTCATTTCACAGACTGCATGGGATGGATCATCCGCTATCAGCGGTTTAACAGCAGGGAATGAGATCATGATCATCGAAACCGATTCGGCCGGAAAAGCGCTGAAGGCGGGAGTTGCTATGGTCACGGTCAATGCAGAGTAGGAGGTAAAAATGTTTGTTATTGATAAAAAGAATTATGAGTTGAAGTACAACATGAAAAGGGTAGAGCTGATCGAGAATGCCGTAGGAATGCCTACTATGGCTGATATTGCGGCGCATAGGGGTATGCTTAGCCTTTCTACTCTTAAAGCCTACATTGCTTATGGCCTTAAGGAAGAGGGAAGCGATGTATTCGTGAAGCCCAAAGAAGGACTTGAAATGGCAGAAAAATTGATTGAATCGATGGGATATCAGCCAGTGGACGCAGAGGTCATTGAAGCCCTTCAGAGGGATTGTCCTTTTTTCTTCCAGGGCGCCTAGTTGATTTCCAGTATCATTCATCAGGCGATCAGGATTCAGATTATGACCGATTGGCGGAGCCGTATCGAAAAGATATCGACTTTGCCTTTTTTGCGGTCTATTTTGGCTATAGCAAAAGCGACTATGAAGAACTGACGCCCAGGGAAGCAGCTTTTATCCGCAAGGCCTGGGAAGATAAGCGCGTGTCAGAGTCGACACTGATCCGAAACGCGGTTCTCAATGCTGTTTCTAACGCTTTGAGGAAAAAGAACGCCCGATTCCGCGAATTATGGAAAAAGGCGGGAATCCCAGTTGATAAAGAGAAGGCTCAGGATAATTTGAAAACAGTGTATGAGATTGAGGAAAAAGAAGGAAAAGGCTGGATTGAGAAGATCTATGCGGCAAATGGCCTAAAACTGCGAAAGGAGGGGGCAGGATATGCCTGATTATACTTTATCGGCAAAAATAACCGGAGATTCATCAGGCTATAAAAAGGCCATTGACGATGCTGAAAAGTCTACCAAAAGTTTCGAGAAACGGTTAGAGGACATCGCAAACAAAGCGAAAAGCATTGGAGATAAAATCAGCGGGATCGGCACAAAGCTGACAGTAGGAGTGACGACGCCGATCACGCTGGCTGGAAAAAGCATGGTGACGGCCGCTTCAGATTTCAATGAGAATCTGAATAAAATTGGCGTCGCGTTTGGTAATAGTGCGGAGGTTGTAAAGGAATGGGCTGACACGGCAACGGAATCTTTCGGCCTATCAAAAAACCAGGCGCTTGAAGCAACGGCGCTTTTTGGGGATATGGCGACCTCTATGGGTCTGTCTCAGGGCGAGGCCGCATCGATGTCAACATCGCTGACGGGTCTTGCCGGAGATCTTGCATCATTTAAAAATATCGGAATTGATCAAGCCATGACCGCTCTGAACGGTGTATTTACCGGTGAGACGGAATCTCTTAAGCAGCTTGGTATCGTGATGACGGAAACCAACCTGCAAGAATTTGCGAATGGCTTGGGTCTGGCTTACGATGAAATGTCCCAGGCGGAAAAAGTACAGCTTCGTTACAATTATGTGATGGAAATGTCAAAAAACGCTATCGGTGACTATGCCAGGACTTCAGATGGTACGGCAAACAGCATGAGAACCTTTCAGGCCTCTGTGGATAATTTGTCTGCGTCCGTTGGGCAGAATCTTCTTCCCGTTATAACTCCTGCAATTCAAAAGGCCACAGATCTGGTCAATGAATTTTCCGCCATGGATCCTCAGATGCAAAAAACTGCCCTCAAGATCGCTGGCATCGCGGCGGCTGCAGGGCCAGCGCTGATTGTGTTGGGGAAATTGACAAGTGGAATAGGTTCTATAACAACAGGCTTTAAGATGTTCCTATCACCAAGCAATAAAATCATAGCGATTCTAGCGGCACTCGCCGCAGGGTTTGCGTTTCTTATGACTACGAATGATGATTTTCGTTCCAGTATATCGGAGAGCTTAGCTATAATTGGCGATGCTGCAGCAACTATTTTACCTCAACTATTAGATCTATTAGAAAGTATAGGCGGCTTTTTAGCAGATACAATCGCAGGAGTTTTAGAAGGCGCTGCTCCATTTATAGCAGGGATATTTAACACTGTGGCCCAATTTGTCGAGTTTGTAGCTAATAATTTTGACGTAATTGGTCCGCTTATTGCAGGAATCGGGGCGGCTTTTCTAACCTGGAATGTAATCAGTATGGTTACATCATTGATTCAGACTCTTTCTCAATTACCAACTTTATT
>JFBN01307346.1_pt1 | contig 10241 bp, 7 predicted proteins | sample 768741 | NCBI WGS metagenome assembly JFBN01 (sample SAMN01983846, study PRJNA193217) | chicken gut metagenome | biome: terrestrial biome; isolation source: ceca of Broiler chicken | host: Gallus gallus | place: United Kingdom: England | collected 2010-09-07
ACCTCCACCAGCTTCATGACGGTGGCGGGGTTGAAGAAGTGCATGCCGATGAACTTGTCGGGGCGCTGGGTGGCCGCGGCAATGGCGGTGATGGAGATGGAGGAAGTATTAGTGGCCAGAATTGTCTCTGGTTTGCAAATCTTGTCTAGCTCGTTGAAAATAATTCGCTTGATATCCAGACTCTCCACAGCTGCCTCCACTACCAGATCCGCATCTCCTGCCATAATGAGATCGGTGGTGAAGGTCATATGAGCCAAGATATCAACCTGCTCTGCTCTATCCATCTTACCCTTGGAAACCAGCCTGTCCAGTTCCTTAACAAGGCGTTTCTCAGAGGCCTGAATCGTTGCATCATCCACGTCCCGGATCAGCACATCGTAATTTTTTTTTGCAAATGCCTGGCCAATTCCAAGTCCCATTGTGCCACCGCCGATGACAGCAATCTTTCCCATAATACCATCGCTCCTTTCAGTTTGTTTTTAGAATGGCTCAGCGGCTTGGCTGGCCACGAAGTCCAACCGATGCCTCCGCCGACCCCATTTTAATAAGAAGAAAGATTTAATTGCACAATTGCGCTAGATCATGTGGTCGTCAGCCAGGGCTTTTACCACAGATTCCACGTCCTCCCACACCGCCCCATAGGAGATCCGTTTCTCCCTGGGGCGGGGCCGGAAGGCCAGGGACTGCCGGAGGTCGGAGGCAGTCTGTATCTTCCGACTGGGGAGTTCCGCCTGGTTAGCTGCCATCAGACGGGAGAGTTGCGGATAGCTGGCCGGATCTTCTGATGGGAGAAAGGAGAGTACGCAGGGCGTCTCAACCTGAAGCAGGGCACATTCACCCTCCCAGTTTCTCCAGACCTTGAGTCCTGCTCCGTCTGCTTCAACCTTACTGACGCCGGTCACCTGAGGCCAGCCCAGGTAGCCGGCCAGCGCCGGGCCCAGGCCATCCTGGCCCAGATCGCTGTCACCGCAGAACACAGCGTCTACCGGATCAGGCTCCCCTTCCGCCGTCCGCACTGCCTCTGCCAGCATGGCCCCCAGCCCCACGCAGTCGTAGGGGCTGGGGCCATGACCCTGGAGCAAAAGGGCCTTGTCCGCCGCCAGGGCCATGCTGGATCGGAGCAGTTCCGCTCCGTCAAAGTCCTCCATAGCCACAGCGGTAATCCGCAGGTCAGGTATCCGCTCTGCCGTCTGTATCGCACCGTCCAACGCACTGGAACGAAAGGGGACATTGCCGCTCTCGCCCTTCAGGGCGTGGACGCAAACCAAGATATTCATCTGTCAGGCTGTCTCCGTCAGCAGACCTCGAAGACTGTGGCAACCCCCATGCCGCCGCCGATGCACAGGGTGGCCATACCCCGCTTGGCCTCGGGCCGCTTGAGCATCTCGTGGAGCAGAGTGACAATAATGCGGGCACCGGAGCAGCCGATGGGGTGGCCGATGGCGATGGCGCCGCCGTTGACGTTGACCTTGCTCATGTCGAAGCCCAGTTCACGGGCCACGGCCACGGACTGGGCCGCAAAGGCCTCGTTGGCCTCGATGAGATCGATGTCGTCGATGGTCACGCCGGCCTTGGCCATGGCGTTGCGGCAGGCGGGCACTGGGCCCACACCCATAATCTTGGGATCCACACCGCCCTGGCCCCAGCCGGTCAGCTTGGCCATAGGCTTCAAGCCGTACTTCTGCACTGCCTCTCCGGAGGCCACAATGATGGCGGCGGCTCCGTCGTTCAGGCCGGAGGCGTTGGCGGCGGTGACCCGCTGGACGTGCTTTTTGGTTTCGGCCTCATGGATCTGGGTCGGCTGGAAGGTATGGATCACCTCGTCCTCCACTCCCTCTGGCCCCACGGGGAAGGCCCCTCTCAGCTTGGCGATGCTGTCGGCGGTGGTACCAGCCTTGGGGTACTCGTCCTCCTTGAACTCCACCATTTCCTTCTTCTTTTTCACCATCACTGGCACGATCTCGTCGTTGAAGCGGCCGGACTCAATGGCGGCGCAGGCCTTCTGCTGGGAGGAGGCGGCGAACTCGTCCAGTTCCCGGCGGGTGATCCCCCACACGTCGCAGATGTTTTCAGCAGTGGTGCCCATGTGGTAGTTGTTGTAAGCGTCCCACAGGCCGTCCTTGATCATAGTATCCACCACCTTCTTGTCCCCCATCCGGGCGCCCCAGCGCTCGTCGGGCAGGGTGAAGGGGGCACGGGACATACTCTCGGTGCCACCGGCTACGATTACGTCAGCGTCGCCACAAAGAATGGCCCGGGCGGCTTCCATCACCGCCTTCATGCCGGAGCCACACACCATGTTCACAGTGTAGGCGGGCACGCTGCAGGGGATGCCCGACTTGATGGTCACCTGGCGGGCCACATTCTGGCCCAGGCCGGCGGTAAGGACACCACCGAAGATGACCTCGTCCACCTGTTCGGGCTTCACCCCAGCGCGGTTGAGCGCTTCCTTTACCACCACCGCGCCCATGTCCACGGCGGGTACGTCCTTCAAGCTGCCACCGAAGGAGCCGACCGCAGTGCGGCAGCAGTTGACAATATAGACTTCTTTCATAACAAATCGCTCCTACACAATTACTTTTGAAAAGGGCCGGCAGAGAAAAGGGGGCCGGCACCACAGAGATGCCGGGCCCCCTGCTACCTTTATGTGGCCGCTTGTATGTTTAGAGTTTCCGCTCAGCGGAACAGGCCCCCAGAAATGACCAGCTTCTGGATCTCATTGGTACCCTCGTAGATCTGGGTAATCTTGGCGTCCCGCATCATGCGCTCCACATGATAGTCCTTCATGTAGCCGTTGCCGCCCAGCATCTGGACGCACTCGGTGGTGACCTCCATGGCCACGTTGGTGCAGGTCATCTTTGCCATGGCGGCGGGGGCGGTGTAGGGCTTGCCCTCCTCCTTGTAGATGGCGGCCCTGTAGAGCAGGAGCTCGGCGGCATCGATCTTGGTTTTAAGCTCGGCCATCTTGAAGGCCAGATACTGCTGCTTGCTGAGGGGTTTGCCGAACTGCTCGCGCTGCATAATATACTTCCGGGCGATCTCAAAAGCGCCCTTGGCGATGCCCAGGCCCTGAGCTGCCACGCCGATACGTCCGCCGTCCAGGGTCTTCATGGCCAGCTTAAAGCCTTCGCCAGGCTGCGCGATCATATTCTCAGCGGGAACCCGGACGTTCTCCAGGATCATATCGGAAACCTGGGCGCTGCGGATGCCCATCTTATTCTCCACCTTGCCCACTGTAAAGCCCGGGGTGCCCTTCTCCACCACAAAGGCCGCCATTCCCTTGGTACCCAGAGCAGGATCAGTCAGGCAGTAGATGATGGTGTAATCCGCCAGGGGGCCATTGGTGTTGAAGCACTTGGAGCCGTTGATGATGTAGCTGTCCCCGTCCTTGGTGGCCACGGTCTGCTGGCCGGCGGCATCGGAGCCGGCGGAGTGCTCGGTGAGACCGAAGGAGCCGATTTTCTCACCATAAGTGATGGGGGCGAGGTACTTCTTCTTGATCTCGGTGGGAGCGGAGGAGTTCATAATGCTGCCGCCGTACAGGGAGGTATCCACGGAGAAGGCGATGCCAAAAGAAGCATCCACTTTGGAGATTTCCTCCACAGCCAGGATGTAGCTTAGATAGCTGCCGCCCAGGCCGCCCACCTCAGTGCCGTAAGGCAGGCCGTAGATGCCGGTCTTACCCAGCTTGCGGAAAGCGTCCAGGGGAAACTGGGACGCCTCATCCCGCTCAATTACGCCGGGAAGCAACTCGTTTTCTGCAAACTCCTTCGCGATCTGCTGGATCTGCTGCTGGTCCTGAGTCAGTTCAAAGTTCATAGTGCGTCATCCTTTCTTTGAATTGTTTTTGATCTAAAATATTTTTGTAACAAAACTATTTTATGAAGAAAATATACCATAGAGTTCCCAGCTTGTCAAGGGATATTTTTCAATTTATAAAAAATCTCATCAGCACAGTAAAAAGGGAAATGTTTCCGGCAGAAACCATTCGGCGATCGGGCGGTCAAAGGCCCATGGAAGCAAGCGCAATGAAAATAAAGCAGGTGATAAAGGGAATCGCAATCTGCGTGATGGCGATGTCGAAATATGCCTCCTTATGGGTGCACTTGCAGATGCCGAGGAGGGTGATCTGAGCGCCCTGGTGGGGCAGGGTGTCCAGCGTGCCAGCAGCGATGGCGCCGATTCGATGAACGTACTGGAAATTGGCGCCCAGAGATGCGTAGACGTCCTTCAGTGCGTTAAAGGCTACACCCATGCCGCCGGAAGCAGAGCCGCAAGCGCCGGCGCATACGGCAACGGTGATCATAACAAAGATCAGAGGGTTCATGTTCAGGGTCTGAAGGCCGTTCACCAGATCGGAAAAGCCCTTGGTATTCTGAACCACGCCGCCAAAGCCGACAACGATAGCGGTATTCAGGATGGACACACCGGAGTCGGCCGCGCCCTTGTTAAAGACCTTAATCCAGCCATTGACGCCGCCTTCGATCCGGATAAAGAACAGGACGGTGGCCAGAACTACGCCGACAAATACGGCCGCTTCCACCGGCAGACCGCCGTACGTGCCGTCATCCTTGGGAAAGAGAGGCGCGTTGAACAGCACCAGGATAGCGATAATCGGGATCAACGCCACATAGGGATTGGGCAGGGACTCGTTGGGGTCATCCTCTTGGAGTTCCTCCGGCGAGAGCTGCATCTTCATACGGGGATCATGGAAAAAGAAGCCGTGCTTAGTGAAAGAACGGGACCGGTACTCGAGCCAAATGAAAATCATCAGGAAGGACGCCACGGTAGCGATAACGGACGGAAGCAGAGCCGCAGTAGCGGTGGTTCCCAGGATTTCAGTGGGGATGACATTCTGAATGGAGGGTGAACCAGGGCCATACATGGACCAGGTCCAGCAGCCGGCAGAGATGGCGGCAGGGATGAGCCTTCGGGTCAAATTGGCAGTGCGGAACATCTGCAGAGCAATAGGGTAGACTACGAAGAACACCACAAAACCAGAGATTCCACCGTAGGTAAGCAGGCCGGTGATACACATGATGATCGGGGCCACAAACTTGCCGTGGCACATTCCGGCCAGCCACTTGGCGATGGACTTTGCGGCGCCGGTAAACTGGTACACCGCACCAAACAGGGCACCCATGAAAAATACCAGGAAGTAATCGGAGACATAGCCCGCCGCTGCAGGCATAAACTGATCTTTCAAGCCGGCCAAAACCGCAACGTCGGTGCCCGCCAGCAGGGGCGAACAGATCAAGACAAAGCAGGTGACCAGCGGAGCCAGAACCAGTGCGGAGATACCTTTGAATGCCAGCACGCCGAACAGGACGATGGCAATGAAAAGTATAAGAATCCCAAGATTCATTCAGACCTCGCCTTTCTATTTCTAACTTGATATGAAAAATGCGGGGGAAAGCGGGAACTGCGCTGTCCGGAAGGAATTTACTTCAGCCCCATAAGGCCGTCAGAAAAAATACGTGCGTCCATCAGCTTGGGACCGCCAGCCTCCATTTTAGGTGTGAACCCCATCTGGTCCAGCACCTGAGTCTGGATGTCGATGCCGGGGGCAATTTCGGTGAGGTAGACCCCATCGTGCCGCAGTTCAAAAACCGCGCGTTCGGTGATGTACATGACAGGCTGGCCGGTTTTGTTGGCGTAGGCGCCGGAGAAAGTAATCTGTTCCACGGTGTCGAGCATCTTCTGCTCCCGGCCCTCGTTGTCGATGACCAGCTTGCCGTCCGCCACATGAACCTTGATCCCACCGGCGGTAAAGGTGCCGCAGAAGAAGACCCTTTTGGCATTCTGCGTGATGTTTACAAAGCCGCCGCAGCCGGCAATTCTCGGCCCAAATTTGGAGACATTGATGTTGCCCTCCTTATCCGCCTGCGCCAGACCGAGAAAGGCCAAGTCTACTCCTCCGCCGTCGTAGAAGTCAAATTGATAGGGCTGATCCAAAATGGCTTCCACATTAACGGAACCGCCGAATTTGGGCCCGCCCTGCGGTACACCGCCTACGGGGCCAGCTTCCACAGTGAGCGTCATGTAGTCCCCAATGCCCTCCTCATTGGCCACCATGGAGATGTACTCGGGAATGCCGATACCCAAATTGACTACCTTATTGGGCTCCAGCTCCAAAGCGGCACGGCGGCCAATGATCTTTTTAGCGCTCATGGACGGATATTCCAGGCTGCCCAGAGGCACCCGGAAGTCGCCTGTCATGGAGCCGTCATATTCACAGCCCTGGCACTGAGCATGATCCTGCTTGTCCTCACATACCACGACCGCATCCACATAGATGCCGGGGATCTTCACAAGCTTGGGATCCAAGCAACCCTCCTGAACCACTTTTTCCACCTGAACCACAACTTTTCCGCCGCAGTTCTTCACGGCCTGGGCAATAGAAGTGGCCTCTGTGGTGGTGCACTCATGCTCAAGGGTCACATTGCCGTTCTCGTCGGCATAGGTACCGCGGATAAAGCCAATATTAAATTTTTGCGCCTTATAAAGAAGCCGTTCCTCACCAAGAATTTCCACCACCTCCACGATGTCCTCAGTGGTAGCTTCGTTGAGCTTTCCGCCTTCAATACGGGGATCAGCAAAGGTGTTCATACCAACATGGGTAATGGTGCCAAGCTTATGGCCGGCAATATCCCGGTAGAGCTGAGACAGTGTGCCCTGAGGCAGGTTGTATGCCTCCAGCTTGTTGGTGGTGATTAGTTTTCCCAGCTCGGGAACCATATTATAGTGGCCCCCAATGACCCGCTTGAGCATCCCTTCGTGCGCAAAATGGTCTGCGCCGCTTCCGTCCCGGTTTCCCTGTGCAGCAGCGTAGAAAAGAGTCAGGTTTCGGGGAGAACCGGTCTCCAGGAAACGCTGCTCCAACGCCTTGGTCAGCGCCTCTGGCATCCCGCTGGCAACAAAACCGCTGGTGGTGATGCAGTCGCCGTCTTTGACCCAGGAAGCGGCTTCTGCCGCAGTGATAATGGGTTTCTTAGACATAGGATCATCTTTCCTTTCCATGTGGATGTAACCGCCAAGCTGAGACGGTTCTGGGAATAGATGGGGCGGCCTCCGGCAGACTGGCCGGACAGTCACTCCGGGAGAAGCGAAGTGCTGCAGCTCTGGGAATGCCTCTGTCTGGAGGCCCGCCCTCGCCGGGTACAGTGTGGACAGAGTGGGCTTATCTGCCGACGAAGTGCTTCTCCTTGCGCTTCTCCAGGAAGGCGGTCATGCCTTCCTTTTTGTCTTCCGTGGAGAAGGACAGTCCAAAGAGGTTGGCCTCCAGTTTCAAGCCGCTGTCCAGATCGGTATCCATACCGGTGTTGATCGCCTGCTTGGCCAGCGCCACGGCAAAAGGACCGTTCTTCATGATCCGGCCGGCCATGGCCTTGCAATAGTCAATGAGCTCGGCCTGCGGCACCACGTGGTTGGCCAGGCCCATGCGGTAGGCATCCTCCGCGCTGATCTGATCGCAGGTGAAGATGAGCTCCTTGGCACGGCCCTTGCCCACCAGGCGGGCCAGACGCTGTGTTCCGCCAAAGCCGGGGAGAATGCCCAGCCCGCACTCGGGCTGGCCGAACTTGGCGTTTTCGGAAGCCACGCGTATGTCACAGGCCATAGAGATCTCACAGCCGCCGCCCAGCGCATAGCCGTTGACTGCGGCGATGGTGACCTGAGGCATATTTTCCAGGCGGCCGAAAGCCTCCTTGGCCAGCAGGCCCATGGTGCGGCCCTCAGCCGGGGTGGCGTTGACCATCTCGGAGATGTCCGCGCCAGCCACAAAAGCCTTTTCGCCGGATCCGGTCAGAATGACGACCTTTACATCCGCGTTGGCCTCCAGTTCGGAGAGGCAGGTATTCAGTTCGGATAGAGTTTCGCTGTTGAGGGCATTGAGGGATTTGGGACGGTTGATTGTCAGCAAGGCAACGCCGTTCTCGATTTCCAGAAGCAGATTGTTCATGATAAGTACCTCCTGTTTTCCTGACTGTGTCCTCTTCTAAAATTTTGCGGCAAAAATATTCTGCGTCCTTACCGCTTGAGCAGATTATATGCTTGCTTTCTCATAAGGTCAAGAAAATTCGAGCTATTTAACCATAGAAATTTTATATTTCGCTTTTCTATTTAGTTATATTTTCTTTTTCAATGCGTTAATTTTGCGGCAAAGAATTAAAATAATAAAATCAAAATTTGTAAAATCGCCGAAGCAAAAATATATATATACAAAAATAATCGCAAGCCGAACAGTTCGTAATGGAACTGCCAGCCTGCGATTTTATCGCAAGATTCTTTTGTCACGTTGCCTTGCAGCGGGTCTGCTAGGCCTCCTCTTCTGATGTACCACACAAGCGGCGCAGCAATTCCAGCAGTTGCTGCCGTTGCTGGGCTGTAAATGGTGCCAGCACCGCTTGATTAAGCTCATCCACGGTACGCAGTACATCTTCCCGTATAGCTTTGCCCGCCTCAGAGGCCTCTACACGTATGCTTCTTCGGTCATTGGGATCCAACACACGGGTTACCAGCCCCCGCTTCTGAAGCTTATCCAGCATGCCGGAGACAGTAGAGTTCTCCAAGCGAAGGGTTTGAGCGATTTCCTTGGGGGTTGCGGAGCCTTGACTCCACAGACAATTCAAGATGCCATATTGGCCAGGTGTAACACCGAATTCCGCCAGACGCTCAGAGAACACAACAAACACCTCGTGCTGAGCCACGGTAAGCAGATAGTTGATACAATTGCGTAACTCCATGAAAATCTGTCAGCCCTTTCTTCACGCAACTTCTTTGCCTGAGTATAACACATTCCCCCTCAGATTTCCAGTACTTTTGTGGCAAAACTTTTCTAAGAAAATAATTTGTCAAATTTAATCCGAGATCGATGGAACTGGTGAGGCGTAAATTTCCCTGCCGCGTTTGCCTTATACCAGTTCCAGATTGCAGACCACCGTCAAGCTCTGGAAGAGCTACGTGAAACGTTCCATTATAAGGCACCCCATGTCCGGGATGAGTTTCTCCGTCGCGGGCTGGAGATTTAATATCTTCTGCGGTGGTACTCAGCAAGAATTCACTTCTATTTTGTCACTTCCATACTTGACAACATGGCATGGCCGTAGTACTATATCGTCGCAACAAAACTCTTTGACAAAATATTTCTGTAAAAGTAATATCTCGAGTGAACAACGATATAACATGAGTAATAAGCTGTTATTACATAGCTGTGAGTGCCTTTGAATGGATGATGAAGGACACACTGACGGCAGAATAGGTGCACTGTCATCTTTTAACTGCGCTAAGTGCGTTTTCATAAAATTTGAGATAGGGAGGAATTCAAACACATGGTAGCATTCAAATTGAACCAAGAGCAAGAACTGGCCCGCAAGATGTTCCGTGACTTCGCACAAAATGAAGTCAAACCTCTGGTGCGTGAGATGGATGAGGCGGAAGCCTTTGACATGGAGCTGCTGGGGAAGATGAAGCGATACGGACTGCTGGGTATTCCCTATGGCAAGGAATACGGCGGCGGCGGTGCCGACGTGCTGACCTATGCCCTGTGTATGGAGGAGATGTCCAAGGTGGATGCCAGCGTGGGCATCACGATCTCCGTGCATACCTCCCTGTGCTGCTCCTGCATCTCAGAGTATGCCAGTGAGGAGCAGAAACAGACTTTTCTGCGGCCTTTGGTGGACGGGACGAAGGTAGGATGCTTTGGCCTGACGGAGCCGGGGGCTGGAACTGATGCCGGCGGCGTTCTGACAACGGCCGACCGTGATGGTGATGATTACGTGCTCAACGGCCAAAAGGTGTTCACCACAAACTCCGGTTTCGCGGATACCTTTATCATTTTTGCCTTGACCAACAAAGCGCTGGGCGGGGTGAAGGGCATGTCCGCCTTCATTGTGGATCGGGATATGCCCGGCTTGGAAGTCAGCAAGGACATCCCCCGCATGGGCATCCGGGCCGCTTCCAACTGCGAGGTGGCGCTGACCGATGTTCGGGTACCCGCTGATCGGCTCATCGGCAAGGAGGGTATGGGCTATAAGATTGCCATGGGAGCCCTGGCCGGAGGCCGTATCGGCATCGGCGCCCAGGCCGTTGGTATTGCTCAGGGCGCCATTGATGAGGCGATAACCTATGTCAAGGAGCGTAAACAGTTTGGCAAGGCAATTTCCAAGTTCCAAAACACTCAGTTCCAGTTGGCGGACATGCAAACCAAGGTGGACGCCGCCCGGCTGATGGTGTGGCGGGCC
>JFBN01306888.1_pt1 | contig 10234 bp, 9 predicted proteins | sample 768741 | NCBI WGS metagenome assembly JFBN01 (sample SAMN01983846, study PRJNA193217) | chicken gut metagenome | biome: terrestrial biome; isolation source: ceca of Broiler chicken | host: Gallus gallus | place: United Kingdom: England | collected 2010-09-07
TGTTCCTGCATCACGTATTGCATTGATTTACGTATATTTACGTAAGAAGATTATAACACACGGTCAGGCAAAAGTGAATAATTATTTACAGTTTCTTTCTGTAAAAAGGCCACAAATTTAGTAGATATTTTACATATTTCTTTTCCTTCAGCAATGGCAGTTGTGTGTTTTTAATAGTTTCTTTTCCTCTTTTCCTCCCGATTTTTCTCATATTTTCAACAAAAGCGCTCGATCTATGCACGAATTTGCGTTTTCTGTTCCTCATTTTCCATTTCCCTATTGGTTTTTTTCTCTGCAATGCGTATAATACATATCAGAATCAGAAAGGAAGGTCACTCCTATGTCTCATATACAGGATATCTATCAGGTAGATTTTAATCATCCGGTCCATGTCTATTTTATCGGCATCGGCGGAATCAGCATGAGCGGACTCGCGGAAATCCTTCTTTCCGAAGGCTTTTCGGTCTCCGGCTCGGACTGGAACCGTTCCCCTCTGACGGAACGTCTGGAACAGCAGGGGGCCGTTATCCACTACGGCAGGCCGCAGAAAGCGGAGAACATTGAAAGCGATGTGGAGCTGGTCGTCTACACCGCTGCGGTTCATGCGGATAATCCGGAATTTCAGGAAACTCTGCGCCGGAAACTTCCCAGCCTCACCCGGGCACAGCTTCTCGGACAGATGATGAAAAATTACCGGATGCCCGTCGCCGTCAGCGGAACACACGGGAAAACAACCACAACCTCCATGATCGCGGAGATTCTGCTGAAAGCGGATACGGATCCCACCATCTCGGTGGGCGGCATCCTGAAGGACATCGGAGGCAATATCCGTGTAGGCGGATCGGAGCTTTTCGTGACGGAAGCCTGTGAATATACCAACAGCTTCTTAAGCTTCTTTCCGAAGGTCGGCATCATTCTTAATATAGAAGAAGATCACATGGACTTTTTTAAGGATCTTGCCGACATCCGTTCTTCCTTCCGCCGCTTTGCGGAACTGATTCCAGAGGACGGCCTTCTTATTATAAATGGCTCCATTCCGCAGCTTTCTGAAATCACGGACCGGCTGGCCTGTCGTGTTGTTACCTTCGGTGCTTCGCCGGAAAACGATTATTACTTCACGGATACGTCCCATGATGAAAAAGCACACGCTTCCTTCCATCTGCACTTTCATGGCCGGACGCTTCCCGTCCGTCTCGGCGTTCCCGGCGATCACAACATCGCGAACGCAGCGGCCGCTCTGGCTCTGGCCGATTATCTGAATCTTGACATGGCGCAGGCGGCGGAAAGCCTGCATGGCTTCTCCGGAACCGACCGGCGTTTTGAATACAAGGGAAGCTTAAGCGGCGTCACCATTATCGATGATTATGCCCATCATCCCACAGAGATCGAGGCAACTCTGAAAGCCGCCGCCAACTATCCGCACAAAACGCTCTGGTGCGTTTTTCAGCCTCATACCTATACCCGCACGAAAGCTTTTTTCCACGAATTCGCCCATGCCCTTTCCCATGCGGACCGGGTGATTCTGGCGGACATCTATGCGGCAAGGGAAACCGACACGCTGGGAATCAGCTCCGCGCTCCTCTGTCAGGAAATCGCGAAACTGGGTACGGACTGCCATTATTTTTCCTCCTTTGAGGAAATCGAAAAATTTATTCTGGAAAATTGCATCCCCGGTGACCTGTTGATAACTATGGGTGCCGGAAACGTTGTAAACATTGGAGAAGACCTTCTCGGACAATAGTTATCCACAATATCCACATTTTTCATGTGTATGAATGATGTGGATATTTTTTTATCCACAATCCCGTTTTACCGAAATTTTGCAAATATATCCACATTTTCCACATGATCCACATTTTTCCGGATGGCCCGAAGCTGCGGGCTTTTTCAGCAAAATGACGGTTTCTTTTTCCGAAGGCGTATGATATAATGCACTTGCTTAAAATATGAGATAACAATTCAGAGCGGCGTGAAAACAGGAGCAAAAGCAGGCGTTAAGCCCGGCTTAAAAGCATGTTTTTGCTCCTGTTTTCACATCGGATGAACGTCCGCAGCTTCTTGTCCGGCTTTTAGCCGAACAAGAAGGTGCGCCGCTCTGAACGAAAAAAACGTACATACCGGAAAACAGGTGAGATTATGAGCTGTCTGAAAATCTATCAGGACAGCTGCGCCGACGTTACCATCGTATCCAATCGTTTTATCGATGAGTTCATGCCGCAGGCCAACGACGCGCAGCTGAAAATATATCTGTTCCTTCTGCGCATGCTGAGCGCAGGGCGTTCTCTGGATATACCGGAAATCGCCGATGTGTTCAACCATACGGAAAAGGATGTGATGCGCGCGTTAAAGTACTGGGAAAAGTGCGGCGTGCTCCTGCTGGAATATGACGCAGCCAAAAATCTGACCGGAATCCGGCTTCTTGATCTGACCGGCAGCCGTCCCGTTTCGGAAAACGCTTCTGAAAAGGCTGTACCCCAAAAGACGGTATCCGAAAGCAGAACGGCAGAAAAGTCCCCGTCGGAATCCCGCAGGTCTTCCGACCAGGAGGCGTATGCCCGGCCGTCTTATTCACTGGACGATCTGAAGGCATTCCAGGAAAAGGATTCCACCGCTCAGCTTCTTTTCATCGCGGAGCAGTATCTGGGAAGGACGCTCAGTCCTTCCGATATTAAATCGATCCTTTTCTTCTCGGACAGGCTTCATTTTTCCGACGATCTGATCGATTATCTCCTTCAGTACTGCGTGGAACGCGGAAAGAAGGATTTCCGCTACATGGAGAAGGTGGCAATCAGCTGGGCAGAGGCCGGCGTTACCACGCCCGCTGAAGCGGAAAGGCAGGCAGGCAGATACGACAGAACCGTTTATACCATCATGAATTCCCTCGGCAAGACGAACGCTCCCACCAGACGGGAAGCGGAATTCATCCGCCGCTGGAGGGAGGAATACGGCTTTGAACCTTCCATCATCATGGAAGCATGCGAGCGGACCGTTCTCGCCACAGACCGGCACCGTTTTGAATATGCGGACAAGATTCTTTCCTCCTGGAAGGAATCCGGCGTACACCATCTGTCCGATATTGCACGGCTGGACGCGGGCTTCCAGAAGGAAAAGCCCGCGAGGCAGACAAGAGAGCGCTCTGCCGACCGGTACAACCGCTTCATGCAGAACAGCTACGATTACGATGCCCTGGAAAAGGAGCTGCTGCACAGCTGAATGCTCCCTGCGGGCGGCCGGACTGAGCGCGAGTCTTATTTGAAGGAGAACAGCCGTGGCTTTAACGAATACGCAATATAATACGATCATGAGGGTATATGAGCAGAAGCAGACGAAGAACCGCCACCTGAGAGAGGACAGGCTCAACTTTGTCTATGCCAATGTGAAGGGCTACCGCCATCTGGACGAATCCGTGGCCACGCTCTCCGTCTCCCAGGGCAAGAAAATGCTGAACGGAGATCCCAATGCCCTTGCCGTCTTAAAGGAACAGCTTCACCAGCTGAGCCGGGATAAAAAGGAGCTTCTGCGCAGGGCAGGACTGCCGGACGATTATCTGGAGCCGGTATACGACTGCCCGGACTGCCATGATACCGGATATGTTGACGGCCGGAAGTGTCACTGCTTCCGTCAGGCGGAAATCGCTCTGCTCTATCAGCAGTCGAATCTGAAGGAAGTCCTTCAGAAGGAAAATTTCGATACCCTCTCCTATGAATATTTTGACGAGGACAGCCTCCCCGATTTCCGTGCGGCAGTACAGAAATGTCAGAATTTTGCCGCCTCCTTTGATTCATCGGGCCGGAATCTGTTTTTTTACGGAACAGTGGGAACCGGCAAGACCTTCCTGAGCAACTGTATCGCACGGGAGGTAATCGAGAGCGGACATTCCGTGATTTACTTCAGCGCTTCCATGCTGTTTGACACGCTCTCACGCAATGCATTTGATATAAAGAGACAGGATACCCTGGACTATTTATATAATGATCTCTACAACTGTGACCTGCTGGTCATCGATGATCTCGGAACGGAGCAGAGCACGCCCTTTACGCTCTCCCATCTCTTCACCGTGCTGAACGAACGTATCATCCGGAAGAAGAGCATGATCATCTCCACCAATCTTTCGCTCCCTGAGCTGAAGGAACGGTATCAGGACAGGATCTTCTCCAGGATCACCAGCAGTTTTGACTTCTGCAAGCTCACAGGCCCGGACATCCGGATGTACAGAAAAAGATTAGCAAACAGAAAGTGAGGACTCCCATGGCGGAAGAAAAAAGAAACTTGGAAACAATTCCCGCAGGCTCTCTCGGCATCATTCCCCTGGCGGGCTGCCAGTCACTTGGCGAGCAGGTGGATCACTATCTCGTTAAATGGCGCAGGGAACGGGAAAGCGAGCATAAAAACAGCCTTGCCTTCTCCGGTTATCAGCGAGATTCCTATCTGCTGAAAACCAAAGTTCCCCGTTTCGGAACCGGCGAAGGAAAGGGCGTTATTCAGGAGTCCGTCCGCGGAATGGATCTTTACCTTCTCGTTGATGTAGTAAACCACAGCCTGACCTATTCCCTTTTCGGCAAAGAGAATCACATGTCGCCGGACGATCATTATCAGGATCTGAAGCGCATCATCTCCGCTGTCGGCGGAAAGGCCCGCAGGATCAACGTGATCATGCCCTATCTCTATGAGGGCAGACAGCATAAGCGCTCCAGCAGAGAATCCCTTGACTGCGCCATCGCGCTGCAGGAGCTGGTGCACATGGGCGTGGAAAACATCATCACCTTCGACGCCCATGATCCCAGAGTTCAGAACGCGATTCCGCTGCACGGCTTTGAAACCGTACAGCCCGCCTATCAGTTCATCAAAAACCTGCTGCGCAACCAGAGCGACCTCATCATCGATGCCGACCACATGATGGTCATCAGCCCCGATGAGGGCGGCATGAGCCGTGCCATCTACATCGCCAACGTGCTCGGGCTGGACATGGGCATGTTCTATAAGAGACGCGATTATACCCGCATCGTCAACGGACGCAACCCCATCGTCGCCCATGAGTTCCTCGGCTCTGACGTGGAGGGCAAGGACATGCTCATTATCGACGACATGATTTCCTCCGGTGAAAGCGTGCGTGAGGTTGCCGCTGCCCTGAAAAAGAGAAAGGCCCGCAAGATCTTTGTCTGCGCCACCTTCGGTCTGTTCACCAACGGACTGGACAGCTTTGACCAGGCCTACAAGGAAGGCATCATCGACCGCGTGCTGACCACCAATCTGATCTATCAGCCGGCGGAACTGCTGGAACGTGAATGGTATGTCAACTGCAGCATGAGCAAATATGTGGCGTACCTGATCGATACGCTGAACCATGATACCTCCATCAGCGACCTTTTGAACCCCAATGAAAAGATTCAGAAGCTTCTCATGAAATATCGGAGCGGAAAGCTCTAAGCCTCTTCATAACAAAGCCTGCCAGAGCGGGCGGCGGAGGTTCGGATACCCCTTTGTTCCTCAGACAATACGGCTGACAGACAGTGCGCGCGTACACTGCCTGTCAGCCTTTTTCAAACGGCAGCCGCCATCCGTCTGCCGGGGGATACGCAGAAAGAAGCCGACGGCTGCCCATAAGCGAAGGAATAAAACATGCCTATATTACTTGATCATCAACTGCGGGAGCAGATCCCTCTTGATATCCAGGCCTTCCCCATTGCTTTTTATTGCGATGAACTCGCCGCTTTGCCAAACCGCGCGGGACCTGTACACTGGCATCCCTACTTTGAGATTGCCACAGCGCAGAGCGGTGTCCTGGACTATCAGGTGGGACAGGCTCATACGATTCTGGAGCCAGGAGACAGCATCTTCGTCAACCAAAATATGCTCCATGGAATCCGGCAGTTGTCCGGCGCGGCGCCGGACCACTTGCCGGTCATCCTTTTTTCCGGCACGATAGTCGCCCCGGAGAGCAGCGTTATTTATCAGAAATATATCCTGCCGGTTCTTATGTGTAACTCTCTGCCCTTTATTGTATTCCGGCACGGCGACGGCCTGTGGAAAGGGCTCCATCAACCTATCCGGGCTGCATATTACGCCATGCAGAAACAGCCGGATTGCTATGAATTATCCGTGCAGCGCAATATCTGCCGTATATTTGAGGAAATCTACCGCAATCTTGATTTCCTTCCAAAAACAGAAGCGTCGCGCGTACAGCTGAACACCCAAATACGCCTTCAGAAAATGCTGTCATATATTTACGAGAATTACGCTCGGACAGTCACTCTGGCGGATATCGCAGGCGCCGCCAATATCAGCCGAAGCGAGGCGGGGCGGTGCTTCCAATCTTATATGGGATGTTCACCGGTGGAGGCGCTCATTCAGTACCGCCTTCAAACGGCGCAGCGTTTACTGCGGGAAACCACACTGACTCTGCAGGAGATCAGTTTTGCCTGCGGGTTTCATTCTGTCAATTACTTCAGCCGCCAATTTCGCGGAAGGTACGGATATTCACCCGGAGGGAAACGCGAGTTGGGTAAATAATGCTTTTGTTTGACGCTATAATGCCTTTATCTTTGAAGATTCTGATTATATAATACGCTAAAATAGGAATGTGGAAGGAGATCCATCATGGAATTTAAGTGGTTAAACGAAAGTATGATCCGGCAGACTGAGGACAGAATTGAGATTATGGCACCGGCCCGGACCGATTTCTTCTGCGGCAGCATCGACGAGTGTGAGGAGGGAATTCTTCCAGAGTCCCTCTGCAATGCCCCTTTTTATTATACGGAAGTGGAAGGAGACTTTGTACTCAGGGTAAAGGTTTCCCATGACTTTAAGGATACCTACGATTCCGCCTCCGTTATGGTCATGAAGGATCTGAGCTGCTGGGCGAAATGCTGTTTTGAGCTTACCGACTTTGGCACGCACGCCGCGGTCAGCGTGGTAACCAGAGGAGATTCCGATGATGCCAATGGATGCAATCTGGAGGGCAGCAGCGCCTGGCTGCAGGTTTGCCGGGTCGGAAACAACTTCGGGTTCCACTACTCTGTGGATGGGGTCAATTATTACATGATGCGTTATTTTCATCTTCCCGCGGACCCTGTCATCATGGTGGGGCTTCTGGCACAGGCACCGACAGGTGACGGCGGCATCCGCGTATACGAAAATCTCAGCATCGAGAAAAAAACGGTAAAGAACATCCGGGCGGGTAAGTAACATGGCTGAGAACCGAAAATATCAAAGAACTCTGACAGCCTGCTATCTGGGATTTGTCACCCAGTCAATCTCTGCCAACTTTGCTCCCCTTCTGTTTCTGACTTTTCAGAGCACCTACGGAATCTCGTTGGACAGGATCGCCCTGATCCCCGTTGTGTTTTATCTGACCCAGCTGCTGGTTGACCTTGGGGCAAGCAGGTTCGCGGACAAAATTGGTTACCGAATCTGCGTAGTAGCCTCCCAGGTGGTTTCGGCTGCGGGGCTTGTGCTGCTGGCGGTTCTTCCGGAAATTCTTCCTGCGCCCTTTCCGGGAATTCTCATCGCGGTGGTATTTTACGCCATCGGCAGCGGCCTTGTGGAAGTGCTGGTGAGCCCCATTGTGGAAGCCTGCCCCTTTGAAAACAAAGACGGCATGATGAGTTTACTGCACTCTTTCTACTGTTGGGGCGCGGTGGGCGTGATCTTAGGTTCCACGCTCTTTTTTGCCGTATTTGGGACTGAAAATTGGAGGATACTCACGCTGATCTGGGCGCTGGTGCCTTTGGTAAATATTTTTCAGTTTCTCACCTGTCCCATCGAGCGCCTGGTAGAAGAAGGCGGGAATCTCCCCCTTCGGAGGCTGCTCCGGCTGCCGCTCCTGTGGCTCATGATTTTGCTGATGATCTGCTCCGGCGCATCCGAGGCGACCATGGCGCAGTGGGCGTCTGCTTTTACAGAATCAGCGCTCGGCGTGTCCAAAACCATCGGGGATTTGGCAGGCCCCTGTCTGTTTGCCGTTTTCATGGGGATCGCCCGTATGCTGTACGGAAAAATGAGCGGAAAACTGAATCTGGTCAGGACCATGCTCTTCAGCGGCATACTGTGCGTGGCATGCTATTTGCTGGCTTCCCTTTCCCCCCTGCCGCTTCTCGGCCTGACCGGCTGTGCCCTCTGCGGTTTCAGCGTGGGTATTATGTGGCCCGGTACGATCAGCCTCTCTTCCCAAAAATGTCCGCAGGGCGGTACCGCCATGTTCGCCTTTCTGGCGTTAGCAGGGGATTTCGGCGGTACGGTAAGTCCGGCGATAGTAGGCGGTTTCTCTGAGCTGGCCGGCGGCAACCTGAAAATCGGACTGCTTACCGCCACTGTTTTCCCGCTCCTTCTGGTCGCCGGCATACTTATTTTAATCCGGATTATGAAATTTTCCGGCAGGAATTGACCCAACGGCCAAATTTCCGGAGCATACCCGCCTGATACGCGCAGTATCTCATACACCAGAAGGGCGTCCGCAGGGATCGTCCTTGGCAGGGCGTCCGCAGGAATCGTCTTTTTTCTTGCTTTTTCTCCTGTTCCATGCTATACTGCTTCCTGTTGCAGCTCCCGCAAAACCAGGGTCCACAGGATCTGCCGCCGATTCTCGGCGTAAAATGAATCGAGTGTTCGAGACCTTCCACTCGTAAAACAAAACTTTGAATCCTTACCGTTTATCGCGGTTCGTCTACTGCTTAAAAAGCCCGGAAATATGGCATTTCTGGACTTTTTCTTTTTGTCCTGACTTATCGCTATTTATGCAGAATTGGACTAAAGTTAGACTGTTTTATCTACGTCGGGTCTGTTATGTCTGCCCGCTCCCCGTTGCCTTTAACTCCGTTATCATTGGCCTTGCCAACTTCATTCTTCAGAGTAATAAAATTATGTTGTATACTTATAAGGCGTTCCACATAGTCAGCAGGATCATCCCTGCCAATCTCTGAATATAAGCCGTATACTTTCCAAAAATCCCTTAAAGAATCAACAGAGGTAAACGCATCCGCATATTGGACAGGCACATATCCTCCTTCTTGCACTCCGTCTCTCTTGACTGCAAGACCATCAAGCGAAATAATTTCCTCTTTCGTTCGATATTTTAACCACTGCGCCTGGATCCCTCGCACGCTCTTTTCGGTAAGCTCCGTTTCATGTGAAATAAAATGGATATCGTGAGTTGTTTCATCTATATTCCCCAGCAGGTAATCTATACTGCATTGTAGCATGTGACAGATTTTGACAAGCGTGGATAATTCTGGCATATTCTGTCCTTGCTCCCAATTTTTTACAGTTTTTGCATGGCAGCCAAGCCGTTCCGCAAACTTTTCTTGCGTACTAATGCCAACTTGTTTTCTGCGTTCTTTAAGCCTCTTCCCCAAACTCTTTATTTCTTCGGCCGAAAGTCCCTCAAAAATACCCATTAAATTTCCTCTTTTTAGTACAAATCTGATTTTTTGGATTTTACTATACACTTAAATCATATTATTTTATGAATTATCATGCAACCAGATAAGACAAAAAGGAGAAGAGCAATAAAATGCGTAACAGAAAACTTTTCACACCGGGTGCACCGCAGCGCCTGGCAGGAATCAACGACTTTGCAGCATATACAGGTCTTGGCCGAGCTTCAGCCGCCAAATTCGGGCGGGAAGCCGGATGCCGGATTGAGGTTAGCGGCCGCGTTCTTTATGATTTGCACACCGCTGACCGGTATCTCGATTCACTAACCAGAGACACAGGAGAAAAAACATATGGCAGACCGACAAGAGCTGATACAGCTCCTTTGGCTCGGAAAAAAGATGAACTGTGATATAGCCTATAAGATATACAGCTATACGGTAACGCGGCCGGAGTTTGAGGAAGAAGCGCTTTCCCTGATGGAACGGCTGTATATTCTATATGCGGCCCCGGAGGACAGGCACCCGCGGTAACTGTACAGGGAAATCATGGATAACTACCGCCGGGAGCGGGACACGGAGCTGAATCCGGTCGCGCGCTGGTTCACAGGAGAATGCGAAAAACAATGGGAGAAACGGCAGGAAGAAGGTGAGAAAAAACGGAGAATAGAATTGATGAATCGGCATAAGGCAGTCCCGGACAAGGGCGGATTCCGACCAATGAAAAATTATAAGCTGGACGTGGATCATCTGAACGCGATTGAGGAGCAGACGCCGGACTGGCTGATACTGGACTATGTGCCGATGTACCGTACCAGATCACAACCCTTGCAGGTGATGGCGGATCAGGAAAAACAACTGTCTGG
>JFBN01305860.1_pt1 | contig 10211 bp, 8 predicted proteins | sample 768741 | NCBI WGS metagenome assembly JFBN01 (sample SAMN01983846, study PRJNA193217) | chicken gut metagenome | biome: terrestrial biome; isolation source: ceca of Broiler chicken | host: Gallus gallus | place: United Kingdom: England | collected 2010-09-07
AACGTTGCCATACTTAAAAAGCCTCAGCCAGACGGCGTAATGTTATTAAAACAATTACGCCTGTAGTGGAATAGTGGTTACGCTTTCACACACATTACATGGTAAATACCATCAATAATTTCGGTACCTTCTGTTTCGTGTTCAAAACTAGGGAAATGGTGATCCCAGGATTGTAATGAGCGTAAATAACTTACCTGTGGACTGTTTTTATCGCCGAAATTTTCGCCAGAGAGCAGCATTGGAATTCCCGGTGGGTACGGAATAACCGAGTTTGCAGCAATGCGTCCAGGCAGGTTTTCAATAGATACCAGTTCAACGTTGTTATCGACGATCGCGTTGTAGGCTTCGCGCGGAGTGATTTCCGCCACCGGCAGGCCGGAATAGGCTTCGTTCAATCGTGCGCCAGGGTTATTTTCTTTCAGCCAGGCAAACATTTGGTCGCCCAGATCGTGAATCCCCATGTTTGCGTAAGTGTCAGGGTATTGATCTGCAAGTTCCGGCATCACCTGCGCCAGCGGTGTGTTCGCGTCATAGTGGCGTTTGAAGGAGCAGAGGGTGTTAACCAGTGTTCCCCATTTCCCACGGGTTACACCCATCGAGAACAAGAACATGATCTGGAAGTCGGTGGTGCGTGTGGGCACAATACCGTGGCGACCAAGCCAGGCGGTGACCAGCGCTGCCGGGACTCCGGTTTCTTCCAGTTCACCGTCTTCCCCCATCCCCGGAGCGAGGATGCTGACTTTTATCGGGTCGAGCATGCTCCAGTTATCCGGGATATCTTTAAAGCCGTGCCAGCTTTCGCCCGGATGCATCACCCAGCACTCCTGAACGGTGGTCAGCAGTGTAGTCGGTGCGTCGGCAAAGTCATAGGTTTTGCCGGTTTGTGGGTCGGTGACCACTTCTTTGTTCCACGGTTTAAAGAACCAGCTGCCTTCGGCGGTAAACTCTTTATACAACCGCGCCATTGCCTGACGAAAATCAACCGCTTCATCGATCACTTCCTGAGTCAGTGACAGGCCGCTGTTACCGTCCATCATTGATACAGCCACATCGTTTGATGCGCAGATGGCATACAGCGGGGAAGTGGTGGCGTGCATCATATATGCCTGATTAAAGCGGGAGAAGTTAATCGCACCGCGGCCTTCACGCACATGAATGTAAGAGGCCTGCGACAATGCATTCAGCAATTTGTGGGTGGAATGAGTGGCGAAAACGGTCGGGCCGCTGTGATCGCCCGGTTCGCCGCGCATGGCATAGTGATCGGCATAGATCGGGTTAAAACGCGCATAACCGTACCAGGCCTCGTCAAAGTGCAGACGATCGGCGGTTTTTTCCAGCAGGTCCTGCGCTTTTTTGGCGTTATAACACACACCGTCATAGGTACAGTTGGTCACCACGCAGTAAGAGGGTTTTTGCCCAATGTTATCTTTGGCCAGTGGGCTTTCACTGATTTTCTTCTGCAAGGTTTCAGGTTGCATTTCTTGCGGATAGATTGGTCCGATAATGCCGTAGCGGTTGCGGCTTGGCAGCATGTAGACCGGTTTCGCGCCAGTTAACATTAAGCCTTGCTCAATAGATTTGTGACAGTTACGGTCGACGACGACGACATCGTTATCGGTCATACAGGCTTGCATGATGGTGCGGTTAGAGCCGGAAGTACCGACGACTACCGACCAGGAGCGATCGGCGCCAAATACGCGCGCGGCATATTTTTCGCTTTCGCCGAATGCGCCAGTATGGTCAAGCAAAGAACCGAGGGATGTTCTTTCGATCCCCATGTCGGTGCGGAACAGATTTTCACCATAGTAGTCATGGTAGAAACGTCCGGCAGGCGTTTTGGTGAAACCGACGCCGCCCTGGTGACCCGGTGCGGCCCAGGAATATTCATGGATGTCGCTGTATTTCATGAGCGCGCTGAACAGTGGCGGCAATAGTTGCTGACGGTAGCGACGGATTGCGGCAACGGCGCGTCCGGCAATAAAGTCAGCGGTATCTTCCAGAATCCAGGCGAATTCATCGACAAGCTCCAGCAGAGAGCGATCCATGACGGCGAGGGCTTTTTCCCGGTCGCCTAACAGGAAGACGGGCACGTTTTGTTGGCGCTCATGAAGCTTACCGATCAATTGTCTGACGTTTTTATGTTCGTCTGGATGTTCCATTTGATAGCTGAACATCAGGCAGTCAATGGCTTCGTTCGAAGAGAGAATGGCAAAACCATCATCAAAGGCGGTTGATTTAATTACGGTAACATTTTGCTGTCTTAAGGCATCCGCCAGACGCTCTACGGCGCTACCGACCCAGGTGTCCTGATGCAGAAACTCGCTTTCAACAATTAATACTTTCATCATTGCTTACCCGGTTATGAAGGAATCTTCGTTGCGGGCAAGTATCTTCCGGCCATTTCAGGCTGTAAAGCGCATGAAAAATGGACGATATTGTATTTTTGTTTTTAAAAACAAAATGTTATGTTCGTTTTTGAATTAAATTTCATTGCTTATTATCGACAGCGAAACTATTTTTTTGGCTGATACTGATATCGTCTGTAGCCGGGAAGCCCGGCGACTGGCTGCCGGGCGGGTTGCGCCGCTAAAGATTGAGCGCTTCTGGCGCTCTGGTGATTAAGCCATAGCGCCGTAACTGGCGGCAGTGAAGACGAGTGAGGAATATCACCGTGGTTAATGCGCCCAGCAGCGCGCAGAACATATCGGATTGCGTATCCCACGGATCGCCCTGAGTACCGAGAAAATCATCCGCTCCCTGGCCCATCGCCAGTGCCGCCCACCACTCGATCAACTCATACATCGCGCTTATCGCCAGTGCTACACAGCAAACCAGAAATGCCGTCATTTTGCGTCCGCGAACGTATACCCCGCGCACAAGTATTTCTCGTGCCGCCAGTGCAGGCACCAGCCCCTGGAAAAAATGCCCCAGCTTGTCATACGGATTACGGCTCAGCCCCAGCCATTCCTGAACTTCAAAACCGATGGGGACTTTTGCGTAGGTGTGCTGACCTCCGACCATCAGGATGATGGCGTGAAAGAAAATCAGCGTATAGAGCAGTGGGGTTAACGGGTAATGTCTGGCAGTAGCAAGCAGTAGCGGAACCACGATAATTACCGGCGTTACTTCCATCAACCAGGTGAGTTTGTCATGGGCCGATATACCCGTATAAAGCAGAATTAACGTTAGCGCCAGCGCGCCAGTATTGAGGGTTAACGGCTTGAGTGTGCAGGTCATGATGAGTTCACAAGTCAGGAAAAGTACTGACTATTCACCAGTAAGCATGAAATTACAATTGCAGAAGAGGTGGCCCGGGGGGATCACCTGGCAGCACGCCGCCAGGCGCCGGGCCGAAGAGGTTATTTAGTGCAGTTTGCGCACTGTTTGTTGACGATTTGCTGGAAGAAGTCGTTGCCTTTGTCATCGACCAGGATAAACGCCGGGAAATCTTCCACTTCGATTTTCCAGATAGCTTCCATTCCCAGTTCTGGATAAGCAACGCATTCCAGATGCTTAATGCTCTGCTGCGCCAGTACTGCTGCCGGGCCGCCGATGCTGCCGAGGTAGAAGCCGCCGTGTTTATGGCACGCGTCGGTAACCTGCTGACTGCGGTTGCCTTTCGCCAGCATGATCATGCTACCGCCGTGGGATTGCAGTAGATCCACGTAAGAGTCCATACGGCCTGCCGTGGTTGGACCGAGTGAACCGGAAGGATAACCGGCTGGTGTTTTTGCCGGGCCTGCGTAGTAGATCGGATGATCTTTAATGTACTGCGGTAGCTCTTTACCTTCGTCAATCAGTTCTTTCAGTTTGGCATGTGCAATATCACGACCCACGATAATTGTGCCGGTGAGTGACAGACGAGTAGAAACCGGATATTGCGAAAGTTGGGCGAGGATCTCTTTCATTGGGCGGTTGAGATCGACTTTTACCGCTTCGCCTTCGCCCGCCTGACGTAGCTCTTCAGGAATATACTGGCCTGGATTGTGTTCCAGTTTTTCGATCCAGATCCCTTCACGGTTAATTTTCGCTTTGATGTTACGGTCTGCGGAGCAGGAGACGCCCATACCAACCGGACAGGATGCGCCATGACGCGGCAGACGAATCACGCGAATATCGTGAGCAAAGTATTTACCACCAAACTGCGCGCCGAGGCCGAGTTTCTGAGCCTCTTTCAGCAGTTCCTGTTCCAGTTGTACATCGCGGAAGGCCTGACCGTGTTCATTACCTTCAGTCGGTAAATTGTCGTAATAGTGAGCGCTTGCTAACTTGACGGTTTTCAGGTTGGTTTCTGCAGACGTACCGCCAATCACAAACGCGATATGGTACGGCGGGCAGGCTGCGGTGCCGAGAGTCCGCATTTTCTCAACAAGGAAATTCTTCAGCTTGCCGGGAGTCAGCAGGGCTTTGGTTTCCTGATAGAGATACGTTTTGTTAGCAGAGCCGCCGCCTTTAGCGACGCAGAGGAATTTGTACTCGTCACCATCTACCGCATACAGATCGATTTGCGCAGGCAGGTTAGTGCCGGTGTTAACCTCTTTGTACATATCCAGTGGCGCGTTTTGTGAATAGCGCAGGTTATCTTCGATATAAGTGTTATAAACGCCTTTCGACAGCGCTTCTTCATCACCGCCGCCGGTCCACACGCGCTGGCCTTTTTTGCCGACGATGATGGCGGTACCGGTATCCTGGCAGGTTGGCAGCACGCCTTTGGCGGCGATTTCTGAGTTTCTTAAAAATTGCAGCGCCACATACTTATCGTTTTCACTGGCTTCTGGGTCATGAAGAATAGAAGCAACCTGTTTCTGGTGTACCGGGCGAAGCATGAAAGAAGCGTCGTGGAAGGCTTGCTGCGCCAGCAAAGTCAGCGCTTCAGGCTCTACTTTCAGGATAGTTTCGCCGTCGAATTCGGCAACGCTGACGTAATCGGATGTGAGCAGATAGTATTCGGTATTGTCTTTCCCCATCGGGAAAGGCGCCTGGTAGATAAACGGTTTGTTTGACATAGCTCCAGCCTGTAACTCTGTATTTGTTATACGAAAATGGCGTGCCGCACAACGACGGGCGGCACGCAGAGTGCAATTACAAGAACCCGTACATTGCGGCGAAGATCCAGCCAAAGACGCAGGATACGCTTACGCCAATCAACCCTGGCAGAATGAAGCTATGGTTGATCACGAAGCGACCGATGTGGGTGGTGCCGGAACGGTCAAACTGAATTGCCGCCAGGTCGCTCGGATAGGTCGGCAGGATGTAATAACCGTAGCAAGCCGGTGCTGAAGCCACGATGTACGCAGGGTCAACGCCAATCGCCAGCGCGACAGGAACAATCGCCGCCAGCGCTGCGGCCTGGGAGTTTACAAACTTGGAGACCAGCAGCAGAACAATGGCATAAGCCCACGGATACTCTTTCACCATTTCACCCAGTACGCTCTGGATTTCAGACATATGCGCACCGAACATGGTTTCCGCCATCCACGCAATACCGTACACCGCCACAATGGCGATCATACCGGAACGGAAGACTTCGTTTTTTGAGATAGACGCGGGATTGGTTTTCGTCAGGATAATGATCAGCGCCCCGGTTAGCAGCATAAACATCTGAATGACCAGTACCATCGACAGCGGTTTGCCGCCGAAAGATGGACGCAGGTCAGAATCCGCACCGAGCAGAGCGACCACGGCGATTGCCGCGAGGAAGATCCACATTGCCAGCCAGTTACTCTTTGGCAGTTTTTTATCCAGCAGCGTGGCGGTATCACCGTAAACATATTCGCGGTTTTCTGGAACGGAGATGAATTTCTGGAACTCTTCATCTTTATCCAGATCTTTACCGCGGAACCAGCTAAAGATACCGATCGCCAGGATACCGATCAGGGTTGATGGAATGGTGATGGCAAGCAGGTCGAGGAATTCAAGATGACGCCCATCAAAGGTGACGTTACCCAGCATCGCGACCAGCGATACCACGGCAACGGATACCGGGCTGGCGATAATCCCCATTTGCGCGCCGATAGAACTCGCCGCCATCGGACGCTCCGGGCGAATGTTGTTCTTAATAGCAACGTCGTAAATGATAGGCAGAATGGTGTAGACCACGTGACCCGTACCACAAAGAATGGTCAGCGTACAGGTTACAAAAGGCGCGACGATAGAGACATATTTCGGGTTGCGGCGCAGCAGTTTCTCAGCGATTTGCAGCATCACATCAAGGCCGCCCGAGGCTTGCAAGGTTGCCGATGCCGCCACCACCGCAATGATAACCAGCATAACATCAACCGGTGGTTTACCCGGCTGAAGGTGGAAGACGAATACCAGAATGACCAGGCCGATACCGCCTAATAAACCCAGCGCGATACCGCCCTTTCTGGCACCATAAAACAGACATACCAGTATTATGATGAGCTGAATAGTAAATAACATGTGTGAACCCTCGCGATAATCCCATTTAAATTTTTGCTGAATAGATCACAGTCACGTTCTGGTTTGTATGAACTGTTTTCAGAGCCTGACTAAATATCCGTTTGGTCGTTACTGGCTTAAGCAAACACCTCACAGTGAATATTGACCGATTTACGCAATGGTAAATTTATGCACTGCGATAAGTGATTTTTTCAGAGATAAATACTCTCCGGCGATGGGTTTGTTGTTTGCACTTCGCAGATGTTAATGGTTTGTTTGCTTGATATCTTATTGATATTTATTGGTCTGGTTTTGTTCTACAGGCAGAAATCGCTAAGTTTATAGATTATTCTGATCTACCTATTTGTGGGTAAAAATACACATATTGCGGGTGACATAATAGTTAATTAACTTTTGTTAGCGTTTTGAAATTAAAAACACTATTCATCCGAAGGGATATTAATTTCAGGAACAGACAGGGGGATAATTATATTTGATCTGGCACAAATTTTATCGATGAACAATGTAACTTGTGCCAGTGCTATTTTGCATTACTGTAATAATTGTTACTTACAGATAACCAATAATAGTTTATTGGCAATATTGTTTTAGTAGTGAGTAATGCTCTGCCTGAATACGGTAACGGTAAACCGGGCGGCCTGTGACGCCATAATGAATGCTGGTAAATAAAATGTGACAGTTAACCAGCCAGATCAGATACTTGCGACAAGAAACGCGTGAGATGTTAACTTCGTTGGCCAGTTCATCAGTTGAGAACTCGTAGTCCTGATGGGCGTCGATCCACTGGCACAACGTACGTAGAGTCTGCGGCGTTAATCCTTTAGGCAGGCGGCGGGTATCCTGCTCGTTGGCGCTGCTGCCGTGGATCAACTGATCCAACTCGGCCTGGTCGTAATATTGATGTTTCTCCAGCGCCATTTTCTTTTGTCGCCAACCGGTTAGTGCCTCTTCAAAGCGAGAGGCCTGGAACGGTTTGATCAGGTAATCCACAACGCCGTAGTGCAGCGAATCTTTTATGGTTGCGGCATCAGCAGCGGAAGAGATGACAATCACATCGCTTTTACAACGGGCGTTGTGCAGGGCTGGCAGTAAATCGAGCCCGTTCTCTTTTTGCATATAGATATCGAGCAATATCAGGTCGACAGGCGTGCCGCTGTTAAAGATAATCTCTTTTGCTTTTTCCAGCGTTGAGGCGGTGCCGCAGCACTGAAAGCCTGGAATCTGTGCGACATAGCGTCGGTTCAACTCCGCCACCATTGCGTCGTCATCGATAATTAATACATTGATCATCTGTTCGACCTCTCCCCATCCCAGGGTAACTGGACAAAAAATTGTGTGAAAATCCCGGGTTCCGATTCTACGGCAATGCTGCCGCCAAGACTTTCAACCTGTTGTTTGACAAGAGCTAAACCGACGCCTCGCTCGCTTCCTTTTGTCGAGATGCCTTTGTCAAAAATGCGATCGATTTTTTCAGGCGCGATCCCTGGACCGTCATCGTTAACTTCACAATGCAGCCAGCCGTGACGGTAGTGCAATGTTACGCTGATTTCGCCCCCCGGTTGTGACCCTAACGCTTCCAGGGCGTTTTCTATCAGATTGCCCAACACGGTGATTAATGCTGTAACCTGATCCTCGCTGCCGCTGTCTGGTAACTGGCTTTCGCTGTTTAACAAAAGCGTATGACCCAAATCCGTTGCTCGGTTAATTTTACTGATTAAGAAACCGGCGATGACTGGCGATTTGATTTTACCCAGCAGAGAGCCAATCTCCTCCTGATAGTTGTTGGCCGTTTTGAGGATGTAATCTTCCAACTGCTTATAACTCTTCAGATGCAATAATCCGAGAATCACGTGCAATTTATTCATAAATTCGTGGGAGCGTTCACGAAGTGCGTCAGCGTAGTTGACCAGACCATCCAGGCGTTGCATCAGCTTACGAACTTCCGTTTTATCCCGGAAGGAAGAGATGGCCCCGATGATGACGCCATTACTGCGTACTGGGACGGTGTTGATCAGCAATAGTCGATCTTTAACGGTAATCTCTTCGTCACGGCGCGGCGTGCCGTCGCGTAATACTTCGGAGACATCCACTACCTGCGACCATGCCTGGCTTAGTGTCGACAGCTTTTCGTCATCCTGCGATTTGTGGTAGTTAAGCAGTTCCTGTGCGGCATCATTGATGAGTGTGACTTCACCGCGATCGTCCACGGCAACGACGCCTTCTTTGATCGATTGCAACATTGCCTGGCGTTGCTCAAACAGGGTAGAGATTTCATAGGGTTCCAGGCCGAACAGGATGCGCTTAAGCACTTTGACCAGGATCCATGTTCCCAGCCCGCCGACCAGTGCGCCAAATAAAATTGACCAGATAATGCTCCAGCGGCTGTCGTTGATCTGCTGGGTCACGCGGCTTAACTCCAGACCAATCGCCACTACGCCAATTTGCTTATTATTTTCATCGTAGACGGGGGTAAATACACGTAGGGCCTGCGCCAAAAAACCGCGATTAATGGCGACATTTTCCTCACCATTGAGCGCCTTGAGGATATCGTCCCCTTTAAAAGGCTGACCAATGCGTTGCGCTTCGGGGTGCGAGTAGCGAAGGCTTTGCATATTGGTAACGACGATAAACAACAGATCATTACGCTTGCGTACGGCTTCAGCGATGGCCTGGATACCGCTCTCCTGCGGTTTTTTTTGCAAGCCCTGACGAATTTCTGGCGAGTCGGCAAGGGTTCGCGCCACCGCCAGCGCTTTGTTGGCCAGCCCGTCACGCGTCATATCACTGATTTGTGAGAAATAAATCAGATGGACCACTAGCAGCACCGAGAACAAAACAGCGCTGACCATTAAGATAGCCGTGGTGCTGAGTTTCATCGGGCGTTTGCGTAACATGCGGTAGGGCAGTGAATGTCTCATCAGCTTCCTTGTATGACAAATTTCCTAAGCATTATCCCTGATGAAGTAGGTAATTCAAAGGGAGTAAGAGGGTTGGCTTTTGTCTGGAAACTGAAACAAGACGTGTTGTCTGACGATTACGGGGCTATGCTTATAGCGAAAATCACACCCATGTGGGAGGCCAGTTTATGGATCAAGAATTGTTGGACGCCGGTTATCGCGTGTATACCGGCGAAAAAATTGATGTCTACTTTAACACTACGATGTGTCAGCATTCAGGCAATTGTGTACGTGGTAATAGCAAGCTATTTAATTTAAAACGTAAGCCGTGGATTATGCCTGATACAGTCGATGTCGATATTGTGGTAAAGGTTATTGATACCTGTCCAAGTGGCGCACTGAAATATCGCCATAAATAAGTGAGGGAATGATGGAAATACATGAAGGGCATAATAAATTTTATATTAATGATGCACAGGGAAAACAAATTGCTGAAATTGTTTTTGTGCCGACAGGAGAACATTTAGCCATTATCGAACATACCGATGTTGATGAAAGTCTGAAAGGGCAGGGGATTGGTAAACGGCTGGTGGCGAAGGTGGTGGAAAAAATGCGTCGGGAGAAGCGGAAGATTATCCCGCTATGTCCGTTTGCGAAACACGAGTTCGATAAAACGCGCGAGTATGATGATATTCGTAGTTGAGCAGAGAAATTGTATCCGTCGTAAGCAATACAAATCAGAAATGATGTTATGGGCATATTTAAGCGGAATAACCCCGTAAATTCGGGGTTATTCAGGTTTTTGGCAAGCCGTACTTTGTTTATACCCGATGTGGTGTGAACGCTCTATTTTGCCTATAAATTAAACATATTGCAGGATCTAATATAGGT
>JFBN01306896.1_pt1 | contig 10199 bp, 10 predicted proteins | sample 768741 | NCBI WGS metagenome assembly JFBN01 (sample SAMN01983846, study PRJNA193217) | chicken gut metagenome | biome: terrestrial biome; isolation source: ceca of Broiler chicken | host: Gallus gallus | place: United Kingdom: England | collected 2010-09-07
GTGAACTGGCTCACCACGAGCACGTCGCCGCCGGTGTCCACGAGCGAGCGGTTGGTCTTGCCGGCGTCGTCCGCGCAGATGCGAAGTGCCGCCACCTTGCGCCAGAGCCGCTCGGCAAGAGCCTCGTCGTCTGTCGGCGCCACGCCGAGAAGCACGAGGTAGCCGGCACCGCAGCTGCCCACCACGGTGCCGCCGACCTCAACTTGTGCGCTCTCGACGCGCTGGATGAGCGCGCGCACCTAGGCCCCCAGCCGGTAGAGGGCGGAGAACTTCTCGGTGAGATAGTCCGTGAAGTAGCGTGCCGAGAAGCCCTCGCCGCACGCCGCCTCGATGAGCTCTCCGGAGTCCTTGGCGCGTCCCCAGCGCCAGATCTTCTCGCCGAGCCACGCGCGCACGGGGGCGAGGTCGCCGCTCGCGCAGGCGCCCTCGAAGTCCACGCCCTGGGCCACCATCGCGGCCTTGAGCTGCGCGCCAAAGGCGGAGCCGAGCGCGTAGGTGGGGAAGTAGCCGAACGACCCGTCGGACCAGTGGGTGTCCTGGAGCGCGCCGCGGGCGTCGTCGGGGACCGTGACGCCCAGGTAGCTCCCGTACTTCTCGGCCCAGAGGGCGGGGACGTCGGCCGCGGTGGCCTCGCCCGAGAAGAGCAGCTGCTCGATCTCGTAGCGCACCATGATGTGCAGCGGGTAGGTGAGCTCGTCGGCCTCGGTGCGCACGAGCCCGGGCTCGGCGCAGTTCTCGGCGAGGTAGAGCTGGTGGGCCGTCACGCGCCCGAACTGCCCGGGGAAGTGGCGGCGCAGCACGGCGAGCAGCGGCTCGGCAAAGGCCTCGGAGCGGCCCACGAGGTTCTCGAAGAAGCGGCTCTGCGCCTCGTGCATGCCCATCGAGGTGCCGCCCACGAGCGAGGTTCCCGCGTAGTCAGCCGAGACGCCCTGCTCGTAGAGGGCGTGGCCACCCTCGTGCAGGACGGAGAACACGTTGGAGAGCACGTTGTCGGGGTAGGCGTGCCCGGTCACGATCACGAAGTCGCGGGAGAGGCCGCTCGTGAAGGGGTGCTCGGTGCGCCCGATCCAGAGCGCGTCCATGTCGAGGCCCTCGAGGCGCGCGAGGTCCTCTGCCAGGCGCCACTGGCGCTCCTCGTCAAAGACCCCGTCCACGCAGGCGTGGCTCGGCTTGTGGCGGCTCGCCATGCAGTCGGCCAGAAGCGGCACCACCGTGTCCTTGACCTCCGAGAAGAACGCGTCGTAGAAGGCGCGGTCGCAGCCGCGCTCGTACTCGTCGAGCCAGACGTCGTATGGGTCGCGCGCGGGGTCCTTGAAGGCGGCCATGCGGCGCAGGGAGTCGACGATGCGGTCCAGGTAGGGCTCGAAGGAGGCCCAGTCGTTCGCCGCCTTGGCGCGGCGCCAGACGTCGTTGGCCTCCACCGTGAGGCGGCTGAAGGCGGCCTGCTCCTCGGCCGGCACGTCGACGAGCGAGGCGCGGTCGCGCTTGAGCACGCGCACCTGCGCCATGCGGCGCTCCCCCAGCAGCTCGGGCTGCTCCTCGAGGCGGTCGAGCAGCGGGCCCACCGAGGGGTCGCACAGGGCGCGCACGGCCATCTCCTGGAGGCTCGCCATCGCCTCGCCGCGCTGCGCGGTGGCTTTGGGCGGGTCGATCACGGGGCCAAGCGAGCCGATCTCGCCGAGCGCGTAGCCCAGCGAGAAGAGCGTGCGCTCGAGCTCGTCGAGCGCCTCCATGTCCGCGCGAGGGTTGGGGAGGGCGGCGTTGATCTGGGTGGGGTGCGTTTCTGCCATGGGTTCTCCTCTGTTGCGACGGAAGGGGCCGTTCCCTGCCCCTCAGTGTACCCGTCCGACCGCCTGCGACGCGGATGGGGCGTTCCGTGCAAAGGACGTTCACGTGCCGCGCGCGGCAACGTATCATTCATACGTGCAGACGACTGTGCGCCGGCGCCCGGGGCGCGGGCGAGAAGCGAGGGAGGCACCCCATGGACATGGTTCTTGGCATCGACGTCGGCGGGACGAGCATCAAGGTCGGCCTCTTCACCCCGGCCGGCGAGCTACTCGAGGAGCGCAAGATCCCCACGCCGGCGCTCGTTGACGACGAGGCGTACGCCGTGGTCACGGACGGCATCGGCAAGATCCTCGCCGCCCACGACGCCGGGGCGGACGACGTCATCGCCTGCGGCCTGGACATCCCCGGGCCGGTGGCCGACGACGGCACGGTGGGGCTTCTCCCCAACATCGAGCTTGACCCGGACGGCCTGGTGGGCGCGCTCACGGCCGCCTACCCCAACGCCACCACGGCCTTCGTCAACGACGCCAACGCCGCGGCCCTGGGCGAGATGTGGGCCGGCGTGGCGCAGGGCGTCTCGAGCTACGTGCTCATCGCGCTCGGCACCGGCGTGGGCGCGGGCGTGGTGGCCAACGGCCGGCTCGTGGCGGGCGCCTTCGGCTCCGGCGGGGAGATCGGCCACGTGACCGTCAACTACGACGAGACGCTCGTGTGCGGCTGCGGCCGGCGCGGCTGCCTCGAGCAGTACGCCTCCGCCAAGGGAATCGTGCGCCTCTACCTGGAGGCCTGCGAGAAGCGCGGCGTCAAGCCGGTGGAGATCGAGCACGCCACCGACACCCTCTCGGTCTTCCGGGCGCTGGCGTCGGGCGACGAGTGCGCCAAGATCGCCATCGACCAGATGTGCGAGTACCTCGCCCGCGTGATGGCGCAGGTCTCCTGCATCGTGGACCCGGCGATGTACCTCATCGGCGGAGGCGTCGCGGGCGCCTTCGCGACCTTTGCCCCCGAGCTGCGCGAGCGCTTCCAGGCCCACGCGCTCAAGACCTGCCGCGACACGCGCATCGAGGCGGCCGGCCTCGGGAACCAGGCCGCCATGTACGGCTGCGCCTACGAGGCGCTGCGCCTGCGCCGGGAGGGAGCCGGGAAGTAGCGCCGAGGCCCGCTCTTGTCCACCACGGGCGGGCCAAGCGGTGGTACTATCTCCATTGTTGTGCATTCGCGAGGTACGGCGCCGGGCCGCCGGGTCGCCGGGTTAGGAGTCACGATGAGCGAATTTGTCCCCGCCAACCACGTTCTTCTCGACCAGTCTGCCTCCTCGGTCGACGACGTCCTGCGCCTTCTTGCCGACAAGTCCGTCGAGCTGGGCCTCGCGAACGACGCCGACGCCGTCTACGAGGCCTTCAAGGCACGTGAGGCCGAGGGCACCACGGGCATGACGGGCGGCTTCGCGATTCCGCACGCCAAGAGCGACGCCATCACCAAGGCCGGCATGATCGTCGTCAAGTTCACCGAGGGCGTCGAGTGGGCCTCGATGGACGACGCCCCGATCACCTGCGCCATCTCCATCCTGACGCCGGCCGCCGAGGCGGGCACCACGCACCTGCAGCTGCTCTCCAAGACCGCCGTGCTGCTCATGAACGAGGGCTTCCGCTCGAGCGTCCAGGACGCCGCGGACGCCGAGAAGATCGCCACCCTCATCAACGAGGGCCTCGACGAGGAGTAGGCGACCCGAAGAGGGATCTGTGGTGGGGCCCGGCGCCGTGCGCGTCGGGCCCCGTTTGCGTTTGTGGGTAAGAAAGGCGCCGCCGCACCCTCCTCCTTGGGTGCGGCGGCGCCGCCGCGTGCCGCGCGATCCTCTCGCCGGGGGCTACGCCTTGTTGACGGAGCCGAGGTTGGTCATGCGGACCTTGACGAGGTTGGTGATCTCCTCCATGCCGGGCTTGTTGGCCTTCTTGGGGTCAAAGGTGCCCGGGTTCTCGCCCATGAAGCCCATGAAGCCGCGCATGAAGGCCTGGCGGAGCTCCGTGGCGTAGTTCACCTTGCAGATGCCGTTCTTGACGGCCTCGGCGACCTGGTCGTCGGGCACACCGGAGGTGCCGTGGAGCACGAGCGGCACGTCCACGACGGAGCGGATGGCCTTGACCACGTCCTGCTCGATGTGCGGGGTCTCGGTGTAGACGCCGTGCGCGGTGCCCACGCCGATGGCGAGCGACGTGCAGCCGGTGCGCTCGACGAACTCGCGCGCCTCGTCCGGGTCGGTGTAGGGGTTCTCGCCCTCCACGGCCGGGCCGTCGTCCTCCTTGCCGCCGACCTTGCCGAGCTCGGCCTCGACGGGGATGCCGAGCGGCGCGGCGACCTTGGTCACGGAGGCGGTCAGCGCGATGTTGTCCTCGAAGGTGTCGTGGCTGCCGTCGATCATGACGGAGGTGTAGCCGGCCTTCATGGCCTGGACGCAGCGGTCGAAGCCGTCGCCGTGGTCGAGGTGGATGGCCACCGGCACGCTGGCCTGCTCGGCGGCGACCTTGCACATGGCGGCGAAGTAGTCGAGGTTGGCGTACTTCACGGTGCCCGGCGTGGTCTGCATGATGACGGGGGAGCGCAGCTCCTCGGCGGCCTTCACGACGGCCATGACGAACTCGAGGCTCTCGACGTTGAACGCGCCGACGGCGTAGTGGCCGGCCTGTGCGTCGAGCAGCATCTCCTTGGTGGTGACGAGCATCTTGTCTCCCTTCGCTGGGCTTATCGACACCGTCATTGTACGAGGTGGGAGGGGCGGTGCGGGGCGTGCAAGCGGCGAGCGGCGCGCGGAAGCGAAAGCAAGGGCAGGAGTGCGGGCCCGGGGCGCCGCGGGCTGGGCGGCGCTTAGGAATCGGGGGTTGTGGCAGAGAGGCGCGGGGGCGCGGCGGGAGGTTCTTCTCGCCAACTGGGCTTTTGTCGAGAAGTGCGGGCCGGTGAGAGGGTTTTGTGCGGCCGGCCCTGCCACAACCCCGGATTCCTAAGCACGTTTGGGGTCCGGCGTGCCATAACCCCGGATTGTTAAGCGCGGCCGCAGAGCGGGCGTCCTTCTCGCCGAATTTGCCAAAAGGAAAGAAAAAAACATGTGATATTTTGCTTTAAAGGAAAGGAAAGGAAACACAATTCCACCACATCTCGCCGGCGAGAAGAACCTCGCGCCGCGTCGCCGCCGGCGAGGGAACGGAGCGCCCGACATGCCAACGTCTCCCGAGGAGCGCCGCGCCGCGATCCTCTCCATGCTCGACCGCGCGACGTCCGTGCAGGTCACGCAGATCGCCGAGGCGTTCGGCGTCAGCCGCGTGACGGTGCGCGCGGACCTTGACGCCCTGGCGCGTGACGGCAAGCTGCGGCGCACGCACGGCGGCGCGGTCTCGCTCTCCAAGACGCTCACCGTCTCCGTGCAGGAGCGGCGCATCAACGTGAACGCGGAGGCAAAGCGCTCGATCGCGCGGCTCGCGGCGCCCTTCGTGGAGGACGGGGACTCGGTGCTCGTGGACTCCGGAACCACGGCGCTCGAGCTCGTGCGGGCCATCTCCGGTCGCACGGGCGTCACGGTGGTCACGGACGACTTCACGATCGCGGACTACGTGGACCGCTCCGCCCCGTCGCTCGACGTCATCACGCTCGGCGGCAGCCTGCGCAAGGGCCACCGCTACACGGCGGGTCCGCTCGCGCTGCGCACGCTCGAGATGCTCCACCCCGACAAGGCCTTCGTGACGCCGACCTCCTACGTCCCCGGACGCGGCCTCATGACCAACAACCAGGACATGGCCGAGCTCAAGCGCGCGTTTCTCGCCTGCGCCGAGCGCACCTTCGTGCTCATGGACGCCAGCAAGGTGAGCGCGCCGGGGCTCCTGTGGTTTGGCACGCTGGCCAGCGCCGAGGCGGTGATCATGGACGCGGACCCCGGGGACCTCGTGGCCGCCGACGCCGCGGAGCTGGGCTGTCGCGTCATATACTGATGCGGACGCTCGCGCGGACGTGGCAACGGACGGGGGAGAAGAACATGGCGGTCAGGCTCATTCTCACGGACATCGACGGAACCATCCTGCCCTGGGGGCGCCACGAGGTCTCCGCCCGGACGCGCTCGGCCTTCCACGCGGCGCTTGACGCCGGGATCGTGGTGGGTCCGGCGTCGGGGCGCTTCTACTCGTGGGTTCCCGCCTTCTTCGGCGGTGACGAGGCGTGCTGCGCCACGGCGATCGCCGCCAACGGCCTGCAGGTCTACCACGGCGGCAGGCAGGTGATGGCGCGCTCCATCGAGCCGGGGCCGCTGCGCCGCGCGGCCGAGGTGCTGCGCGACGAGCCCCGCGCGGGCCTGCTCTACTTCGAGGGCGACGCGCCCCTGCTGGCCCTGGGCTCGCGCGACGATCTGGCCGAGGCCTTCCCCCGCTACGCGCGCGAGTGCCTCGACGCGCCGGGGCTGCCCGACGCCCCCGTGCCCAAGGCCAACGTCTTTGTCAACGGCACGCTCGAGGAGACCCGCGAGCTCGTCGCGCGCCTCAACGCCGAGGTGGACGGCCTCGACTTCGACGTGCCGCAGGCGGGCTTCTCCAACGTGATGCCCGCTGGCTGGAACAAGGGCGCCGCGCTCGCGTGGCTGCAGGACCACCTCGGCGTCACGCGGGAGGAGACGGTCGTCTTTGGCGACGCGGGCAACGACCTGGCGCTCTTCGCGCAGGCGGGGCACCCCGTCGCCGTTGCGGGGGCGCTTCCCGAGGCGGCTGCCGCGGCGCGCTGGCACATCGGCGCCTGCGAGGACGACGCGGTCGCGGCCGCGATCGAGGCGCTCGCCGCGGGCGACTGGCCGTTCGAGCGCTAAGGCGCGCGCCGGGCCCCGTGGGCTACACTGTCTGCATGGAACCTCACGCCCACAGCATCGCCCCGCGCGTCCTCGTGGTCGAGGACGACGCCGCGCTCTCCGAGGTGGTCCGCACCTTCCTCGGGGACGAGGGCTACGCGTGCGCGCCGGCCTTCTCCGGCACGGAGGCGCTACTGCTCTCGGAGCGCGCGGCCGAGAAGGGCCAGCCGTTCGACCTCGTGATCCTCGACCTCATGCTGCCGGGCGTCCCGGGCGAGGAGCTCATCGGGCGCCTGCGCGCGGCGGGCGTTGACGCGCCGGTGATCGTGACCTCGGCGAAGGGGGCGCTTGCCGACCGCGTGGGCGTGCTCCGCCTGGGGGCGAGCGACTACCTGGTCAAGCCCTTCGACCTCGAGGAGCTTCTCGCCCGCGTGGAGGTCCAGCTGCGCGGCCGCGAGACGCCCGCAGCCCCGGCCGCCCTGCGCTTTGGCCGCTGGGAGCTCGACCCTGCGGCGCGCACCTTTACCGTGGACGGCGCGCCCGTGCGCCTCACGCGCACCGAGTTCGACATCCTCGCCGCGCTGATGCGCGAGCCGAGCCGCGTCTTCACCAAGCAGGCCCTCTTCGAGCTCGTGCGCCACGAGGAGGCGCTCGCCGACGAGCGGACCATCTCCACGCACGTGAGCAACCTGCGTGCCAAGCTGCGTGAGTCCGGCACGGACGACTACGTCCAGACCGTCTGGGGCATCGGCTTCAAGCTCCGCGCGCAGGCGTAGGGGCGGGCACGGGCGAGAAGGACCCAGGCGCGGACCCGCTCTTGTCAAAGTCTTGTAGCTTTCTGAAGCCTTTCTCGAAACTCCCCGCGTACGCTTGAGACAAAGACGGCGAGGGGAGGTCCCATGAGCAGCAACGCCATAGAGACGAGTGGTCTTTCCAAGTCGTTCCGCGGCGTGCGGGCCGTGCTGGACGCGGACATGCACGTGCCCGTCGGCTCCGTCTACGGCCTCGTGGGCAAGAACGGCGCGGGCAAGTCCACCCTGCTCAAGCTCGTGTCCGGGCTCACGCCGCAGGACCGCGGGACCGTCTGCGTGGGCGGGCGCCAGCTGCGCCCCGGCGAGTCCGACCCGCGCCTCGGCGTGCTCGTGGAGGCCCCGGCCGTCTACGGGCGCCTCGACGCCTTCGAGAACCTCATGAACCGTGCGCTTATCCTTGGCCTGCCCGACCCCAAGGCGGCGTGCCGAGAGGTGCTCGAGCTCGTGGGGCTCGGTACCCGTGACGCCGGCGACGGCCGCCGGCGCGTCCTCTGGCCGCGCGGCACCTACGTCGACGACCTCTCCACCGGCCAGCGCCAGCGACTCGGCGTGGCCCTCGCCCTTCTTGGCGACCCGGAGATCCTGCTGCTCGACGAGCCGCTGAACGGCATCGACCCCACGGGCGCGGCGGCCCTGCGCGACCTTCTTGCCCGGCTCAACCGCGAGCGCGGCGTCACCGTGGTCATAAGCTCGCACGTGCTCTCGCACCTGGAGCGCGTCTGCACGCACTACGGCATCATGCGCGGAGGCTTCCTCGTGCGCGAGCTCACGGAGGGCGAGCTCGCCGACGCCTGCGCCACCTACCTCACGCTGCGGGTGGACGCGCCGGAGCGCGCGGTGGCGGCGCTCGCCGAGGAGCTTCCCGGTCTCACGGTGCGGGTGCTTCCCGACGGCGCGCTGCGCGTGACGGCGCCGGGCGGCGGCGAGCCGGACCGCCGCGTGCTGTCCCAGGCGCTCCTGTCCGCGGGAGTTGCCGTGAGCGAGCTCTCGGTGAGCGCCCCCGATCTCGAGGCCGAGCTCGTGCGCATCATCGACGGGCGCGAGCCCTCACGCGCGGCCGGCGGCGCAGGCGGCTCCGGAAGGGGGCGGTCCGCATGAGAAACCAGCTTCGCGCAGCGCTCTACCTGCTGCTTCATGACGCGTACCCCAAGGGTGCGGTGGTCATTACGGTGCTGCTGCCGCTTGCAATCGCGCTTGTGACCCTCATCCCGGGGGTCGACCCCGTCACCTTCGAGTACGTGCTTTCGGGTGCCGTGGGCGCCGCCAACTTCGGGGCGAGCTTCGCGATGGTGGGGCTCGTCGCGCACGCACTGGCGTCCGGGGGCCTGCGCGCGGCCTGCCTCGCCCCGCGCGGCCGGCAGCGCTACGTCGTCTCGCGCGCGGTCCTGGCGGGCGTGGTCTCGGTCGCGCTCATGCTCTGGGCGGTGGTCTTTTCTGCCATGCTGCTCGTCTTTCCCGGCGTGTACGTGGCATATCCGGACGCGCTCGGCGAGCTCGTGGGCATCGTTGGCGCGCGCGTGCTCGTCGCCTGGGCGTATGCGACGATCGCCACGCTGCTCACTTGGGTCTCAAGGCGCGAGCGGGGCATGGGCGGGGTCTTTCTCATCTCGCTTGCGGTCTCCGCGGGCATCCTGGGGCTTCTCGTCCAGACGCTTCCCGTCATGGTCGCCCAGCTCTTCTCGCAGGAGCTGGGAAGTGCGCTGCTCGACGGCCTGCGCTTCGTGCTGCTCTACCCGCTCGTGGAGAGCTTTGCCGTGGTGGACCCGCTGCGCTCCGTCGCCCTGCCGCTCGTCTATCTCGTTGCCGCTTCCGCGCTCTCCTGTCGCCTCTGGGCGAGAAGGGCCGTCTGAGAGGGGTGTCATCATGAAGAACCAGCTTCGCTCCGGGTTCTACCTGCTCGTCCGTAACCCCTACGTCTGGGTGGCGCTCGCGCTCGTGGTGGCGCGCTGGGCGTGGACCCTGGCGGGAGTTGCGCAGGGCAGCGTGAGCTTTGGCCTGCAGGACTCCATCCTGCGCGACAAGGTCACGCTCGCCGTCTACGTGTTCTCCGCCGCCGGCATCGCCGCCTTCGACCAACGCGGTCGCGCCCTGCGGAGCTCCTGTGAGGCCGAGGGTGGACGCGCCCGCTACGCCACCTCGCGCTTCGTGATGGTCGCCGTGGGCGCGCTCGCGCTCGTGGCTGCCACGGCGGCGCTCGACCTGCTCGGAGGGGCGCTCGTGCCGGGGGCGTCGCGCATCCTGGCGTCGCCGCAGATGCACGAGCCGCTGCGCCTGGCGGCCGGCATCCTCACGGTGCTCGTTGCCTGCGAGCTCGCGTTCTTCGTGGGCGCGCTCGTGAGGAGCCCGAGCGCGCTCGCCACGGTCGCCCTGCTCGCGGTGCTCTACGTGCTCTTCCACATGGCGATCGTCGTCCTGGTCCCCGACGGCGAAATCACGCTCCAGCAGGCCCGGCTCCTCGACGCCGTGGGCGCGCTCGTGCCCACCGAGGGCCTCACGACGGGCGTCTCCTTTGCGCCGGAGGCCCGCCTCATGCCGCTCGACCTGGTGCCGGCCTTTGTGACCCCGCTCGCGTGGCTCGCGGCCCTCTTCGGCCTGACGCGCCTTCTGCTGGCGAGAAGGACGGTGTGACGTGACGGCGCTGCTCGCCATAGCGCTTCTCGCCTCCCTGGGCGCGCTCGCGTGGCTCGTTGCCCGCGGGCGCGCCCGCACGCGCGACCTCGCCCGGCTCACCGCGATGCTCGAGGACCACGAGGCCGCCCCGATCGCCCGTGCGCGCTTGGAGT
>JFBN01305242.1_pt1 | contig 10197 bp, 9 predicted proteins | sample 768741 | NCBI WGS metagenome assembly JFBN01 (sample SAMN01983846, study PRJNA193217) | chicken gut metagenome | biome: terrestrial biome; isolation source: ceca of Broiler chicken | host: Gallus gallus | place: United Kingdom: England | collected 2010-09-07
CGACCTTCCCTTCTTCTCTGCATCATTCATTCTCCGGCTCCCTTCTTCTGTTGAGTTTCTTTCCTTTCATTATACCATGCAAAGTCCGGTTTGACAATGCAGAAAAACGCTGTATATTTATATTATTATGGAAAGAATAGAATATTTCGATAAATATATCGCTCCCGATCTGCCGGATTTTGTAAAACAGGGTCTCGAACTGTTCCGCAGCCGTCACGGACTTTTTCTGACCATTCATGCAATGAGCAGCCGCTGGTACATGCCGGATGGATCGTTTCTCTTTTCCAAGTGCATGGCCCATCACGCGGAGTACTGCGTGCGGAAGCGGTATTCAAACCGGAAATACAACAAACTGTGTCTGCAGGACTGCGCGGCAAGGGTGGAACAGGTGTGCCTCCGGAGCGGAGAACCGTTCCTGCATCACTGCTGGAAAGGTGTGACGGAGCTGATTGTCCCGTTTGTATGGGACGGTGTGCTGGAACTGATCTTCTATGTCGGCCCCTTCCGCGGACCCGAGGTTCCGGCGAAGGAGGAGTTCCGAACCGGGTGGAGCGCTCTTCCGGAGTTTCCCGCGGAAAAACGCGATCCGCTCATCCAGGAGTGCCTCCTGCTCGGAACGGCGTTCTATGCCCGCCTGATGCAGGAAAACCGGAAGGAGAGTCACGCCTCCGGACGCAAGGAGATGATCCGGGAATATATTCTCCGGTACGGCTGCGGCGGAATCACGCTGCCGGATCTGGCGGCGCATCTGGGGGTTTCCGTTTCCCGGGCGAGCCATCTGTGCGTGGAACTGCTCGGAGTCCCGTTTCAGGATCTCGTGCTGAACGTCCGGATGAAAAAGGCGCAGTTCCTGCTTCAGGAGACCGAGGAACCCATGAAGGAGATCGCCGTCAAAGCCGGTTTTTCGAATGTCTACTATTTCAGCCGGATGTTCCGGCGCTTTTTCGGCGAAACGCCCGGCCGTTTCCGCTCCGCCGGCCGGACCGGATAGATCCCGTCTATTTCAGCAGCCCGGCAACTCCGGGGAGCCAGAGCGACAGCGAGGGAAAAGCGGCCGTCAGCGCCAGCGCCGCCAGAATCGCCGCAAAGAACATCAGCATCGGCCGCGTGACCGCCGCAATCGTGGTCTTTCCGATTCCGCAGCCGAGAAACAGACACGACCCCACCGGCGGCGTGCACAGCCCGATGCACAGATTCACGATCATCATGATGCCGAACTGAAGATCGCTCATTCCGACTGTCCGCGCAATCGGCAGGAAAATCGGCGTGAAGATCAGCACCGCCGGCGTCATGTCCATAAACGTCCCGACGAGCAGCAGAATCACATTGATAATCAGAATCAGAACAAACGGATTCTGCGAGATCGACACAAGTCCGGCGCTGATCGCCTGCGGAATATTGGCAATGGTCATGATCCAGCTCATGGCCGAACTGACGGCGATCAGAAACATCACCACGGCGGTCGTCACGCCGGTCTGGCGCAGGATTTCCGGAAGATCCCGCAGACGCACCTCCCGGTAGACCAGCATGGAGAGAATCAGAGAATAGGCGACGGCCACCGCCGCCGCTTCCGTCGCCGTGAACACTCCCCCGAGAATCCCCCCGATGATGACCACCATCAGAAACAGACTCAGAAACGCCCGTTTGAACGTCAGCAGAATCGTTTTCAAACTCGCCCCTTTTCCCCCCCTGTCCCCTTTGATCCACGCATGGAGCACGCAGACCGCCATGATGCACACTCCCATCACGATCCCCGGAACGACCCCCGCAAGAAACATGGCCGCAATCGACACCGATCCACAGGCCACCGCATATACAATCATGATATTCGAAGGCGGAATCACCAGTCCCGTCGTTGCGGAAACCGTGGTCAGCGCCACACTGAACTCCTTCTGGTATCCGTTCCGCTCCATCTCCGGGAGCATGAACCCTCCGACGCTCGAGACCGCCGCTGCCGCCGATCCGGAAATCGAACCGAACAGCATGCACGTCAGCGTGTTGACATAGGAAAGTCCTCCCGGAAAACGGCCGACAAGCGCATTGGCGAAATCAATCAGCCTCCGCGCCATTCCTCCGCGTCCCATCAGAATTCCCGAAAGGACGAAAAACGGAATCGCCAGCAGCGAAAAGGAACTCACCCCGCTGACCATCCGATCCGCAACAATCCTCTCCGGCGCCCCCATCCCCCCGTTTGCATAGACCGCCGCCAGCGACGCCGTCCCGATCGCCACCGCCACCGGAACATTGCAGAGCAGAAGAACAAAAAAAATCAAAACCAGCACCACCGCCACTTCCGTCATTCTCTCTCCTCCTTTCTCCGCACTTCCCGTCCCAGCGCTCGGAGTTCAAACACCAGAATAAACACTCCGCTCACCGGAAGCGGAAGAAACTCTATCACATCGGAAACCTGCAGCGCCGGAAGCACATTCCTGTGCCGGACCGCCTGCAGAACCAGTCCGATCCCTCCGATTTCAAACACCAGAATCACAAAAATCAACGTGAGAACATGCACTCCCAGCGCACTTTTCCTGCGGATCCCCGGATCGAACTTCTCCACAAGAAGATCAATTCCCAGATGCGCTTTTGCCTCAAACGCGGCGGCGGTTCCGAGAAAACTCACCCAGATCAGCAGCACGGTCGCCAGCTCCTCGGTCCACTTGATCTGTGCTCCCCACAGGTAGCGCGATCCGACTCCCAGGAGAACATCCAGCGTGAGAAGCGCCACCGCCGATGCCAGACAGATATTCAGAATTTTCAAAAGAATCGCCGCCGTTCGTTCCAGCATTATTTCACCTCGCGGATTTTGCGGATGAGTTCCGCCGTCTTTGCCGGCATGGAATCATACATGGGTTTCATCCGGTCGGCGAATTCCGCCGTGTCAACGTTCAGGAAGCGGACCCCCTGTTTTTCGGCCCGTTCGCGCGCCAGTTTTTCCGCCTCCTTCCAGAGTTCCCGCTGATACAGACTGGATTCCCGGGCGGCTTCCGTGATCCATTTGCGCTCCTGCGGCGTCAGGCTCTCCCAGGTCGCCCGGCTGATGACCAGAACATCCGGAACGCGGGAGTGGCGGCTGAACGTGAAATATTTACAGACCTCCATGTGGCGTCCCGTATCAAAGCTGGGAAGATTATTTTCCGCTCCGTCCACCGTCCCCTGGGAAAGCGCGGTGTAAAGTTCGCCCCACGGAATCGGGGTGGGCGCTCCTCCCAGCAGTGTGACCATGTCCATCGCGGAGCGGCTCTGCTGCGTGCGGATTTTGAGTCCCTTGAGATCGCTGACCTGGCGGATCGGTTTCCGGGTCGTGTAAAAACTGCGTTCTCCGGCGTCGTAATAGGTGAGGGCGCGCATGCCCGGGAGCGAATCGCCGATCTGTTCCCCGAGAGGTCCGTCCAGAACTTTCCAGAAATGATCCGAATCCCGGAACACGTATGGAATGGAGAGCGCAATCAGTTCCGGAACCGAGGATTCCAGCACCGCCGTGGAGGTCTTGGATATATCAATCTGATTGTTCTGCACCTGTTTCAGACATTCCGCTTCCGAACCGATCATCCCGGATGGATAAATTCGAATCTGCAACTTCCCTCCGGAACGCTCTTTGAGCCGTTCCGCGAATTTTGTCATCGCCTGATGGACCGGATGATCGGTGGGAAGTCCGTGCCCGAGCTTCAGATAGCGGGTTTGACCGGTCTCCCGGCCGGTCTGTGCGGACCGTGCATGAATCGCCAGGCCGATTCCGAGTGCCAGAAGAAGCAAAAGCACAATCGCCGTGATCGCGGAAGCCTGCGGAGAAAACGTTTTTTTCATAACAGAACTCCTTTCTGAATCCGGGGGACAGGAGGAGTATAGCCCCTGTTTCCGGTGCTGTCAAGATTGCAATCGAAAAAAAGCGGACTTAAGATCTTTTATTTCCTCCTTTTCCGGATCAGGATTTCGATGCCCGGAGAGAGACACTCGGCGGAAGTCGCAGACGGCGTTCGTCAGAATTTCCAATAATTTTAGCGGGATTCCGGATATTTTTCCTCTCTTTTCCTGTTGCCGGAAAAGACGGAATCTGCTCTCATTCTTCTCCGGGATCCCCGGTGCCCGGTCTGGAACGCAATGGGATCCCTTCACGAAACGAACTCTGAAATCAGACATTCCGGAAGGTCGATTGAAAGACTTGAAACACAAAAGGTTTGAAAGAAGGAGGCAATATGAAAGGAACTCTTGTTCTGCTGCTTGGAATGATCGGTTCTCTGGTGGCTGCATCGGATCTCCCGCGGCTTCGCGTGGAGGGCGATCCGATTCTGGCGGGGGAAAAGAAGATCCGTCTGCGCGGAATCAACCGGGGGTGGTGGAACAGCAGGGGAACCCGTTACACGGAAGAGAATATGAAGCAGCTCTCCGAGCGGGACGCCAATGTCCTGCGTCTGAGAGACAACCCATCCGGGGACAATGGCTCTTCAGGCTCAGAAAAAAGACGGCAGCTGTTATCCGGTCAATCAGCCTCTGCTGAACGTCCTGAAAAAAGCCTGGGAAAAGAATCGCGAATGACCGTTCTCCCCGCCATCGGAAGCGACATGCTCCTCTTTCCGCCGGGGCGCCGTTCAGCGGTCCTCCCTCTGGCAGGCGCTCCGGTACGCAAGAGGAGTCAGACCGGTCTGCTTCTTGAAATCCCGGGAGAAATAGTGCGCATCCGAATACCCGCACTCATAGGCGACCATTTTGATTTGCGTGTCGTAATTCCGCAGCAGCAGTTTGGCATATTCGATCCGCCGCTCCGCAATATACTGAAGAGGCGTGGTGTTCAAATACCGGGCAAACAGGTGGAACAGGGATCGCTCGCTGATCCCCGCCACCTTTGCCAGATCCCGCATGCGGAACGGATGGAGAAGATGTTTTTCCACGCGGTCCAGAAGATCGGAGAGCTTCTGCGGCATCTGCCGGCGGAGACAGGTCTGCTGAAGTTCCAGAAGAATCTCATAGACCGTGGCAAAGATGCGGTTGTTGAGAGCTGCATCCTGTTTCGCGCAGAGTTTGCCGGTCTTCCGGAAGAGGGAATCGATGCGGTCGGGCCGGTTCAGATGAATCACGCTGGTCCGCTGATCGAGTCCGAGTCCGGCTAAGATGAAATAGAGGAGGGAGCCGTCCAGAATGATGGTTCGCTTGAACGCATAGTCGCTGACGCATTCGAAGCGGACGTCCCGGTCCTTGTGGACAAGAAAGACGTCGCCGGGATGACAGAAAAAGGTTTTGTCGTCCTGCGTCAGGATGAACTCGCCGCTGACGAGCAGTTCCAGGGAGAAGGTCCGAGAATTCGGACGGTGGCGCCAGAAGCCGCGGTTGGTCTCGTCATCTCCGGCGAAGGTCACATAGAAGGGGCGTTTCAGGTCGATGTCCCGCAGCAGCACGCGCGAAAAGTGGTGGCGCGGATAGCTGCCGATGTTGCAGCCGTTCAGAACTTCCCCGTCAACAATGCGTGAAATCATTCGAATGCTTCTTTCGGATGGTGTGTTCTTTTTGCAGGATTTTCCCATATCCCGTGTCGGTCGGTTTCTCTTCCGGATCGGATTGTTTCGGGAATACTATAGCATCGGAGGGAGGTTTTTAAAGTTTTTTTCTGCGGTTTTTTCATTCTTTTTTTGGGAGTCCGGACCGTTCCGGAGGGATTGGAAAATGGTCCGGACTTTCGCAAGATCGGATTCAGATCTCCTGCGAAGTCGTCCGGAAGTATCCCGGACGGAGAGAGAACGCCGGGCATGGAAAAGTGGAAAAGAGCATGATAAAAATTTGTCGTATGCCGGGATTGGAACGACTTTGCATGAAAAATCCTCTGTTTTGCAGGATTGTCCTGGTGAAAGAGTGCGGACCCCTATTGACAGATTCCCGGTTTTAGAGCATAATATATCTGAAAAGATTCCCGGTTTTGTCTCTCGGAGGAAGATCTGTTGATTCGTTTCCCGGGAACACAGAAAAATAAAAACGGAACCTTATGAAAGGAAGGAACGGCCATGAAAGATTCTCCGATGCCGGAAGCGGCGCAGATCGGCAGACGCCTGCACGGATTCACTCTGATAGAGCTCCTGATCGTAATTGCGATCCTCGCGGTCCTTGCGGCTCTGCTTCTTCCCGCTCTGAACCGGGCCAGACTGGCCGCATCCAGAACGCAGTGCCTGAGCAATCTGAAACAGCTGGGAATGCTCGGAACACAGTATCAGCACGATTTCAACGAGTACACCATGCCGCCGGTCACCAATCATCTGGGGGGAGATATTGAACTGTACAAGGACAGTTATCACTGGGATTTCTATTTCCAGACATTTTATTTGAAGGACCGCTCGGGAAAACAGATCTTCCGGTGTCCGGCGGACGACCGCCCGGTAAACAACATCTATTCGGTTCTCCGCAGCTACGCCGCCCCGCGCGGATGGATCTTCTGCAACGATTCCCTGATCCGCGCCAACGAGGTGAAAAGCTCGTCCAGAGCCCTCTATCTGGGCGAGACCGATAAAAGCAGAGCCAACTTCCGCAACGCGATTGTCGGCCACTCCGGAAGCGATGCGGAACTCTGTTTGAACAACATCTCCTGGCTCGGAAACAACCATGCGGATCCGAAGCGCGGCATCGCGGTGGCGCTCGACGGACATGCGACCGTTTCCACAATCAATCTGCTCTGCGGCGGATTCAACACCTCCAGGGAAAATTTCAAAAAACGTGTCATCGACTGGGGATTCTGACCGGTCGAATACAAAGAGAATCAAACAACAAGGAGAAGTATGAATCGAAACACATTGGCTCTTGCACTGTTTGCATCGCTTGTCACGCTCTGCGGGACGGAGGTGAAACTGGAATCCTTCGGTGTGCCGCGCGTCGAAAAAAGAAGGATCGTTTCGGAACGCAGCGGCATTGCGGTCCAGGTCCGCGCACCGACGGAGGAGGACGTTTCCAGAATCACTGTCGTCCCGGAAAAGGAGGGTCTTGTGGTGGATGCGTCGAAACTGGATCGCGGAAAGAAGGTCATGGTCCTTTTCGGCGTCGTCACTCCCGGGGAGACCGTCAAAAACCAATCGGGAAAACGCACGCTCGGAGAACCCTTCACTCGTCTTGAAGTGGAATTTACGGCAACAGCCAATGTCAAGAGCGCTCTCCTCTTTGAAGGTCAGAACACGGATTCGGCCGGAAAACGAAAACACTTCTGGGGCCAGCGTCCCTTCCTCACCGACGGAAAAAGACAGATCGTTCAATTCGACAAAGTCTTTCCGGAGACCTCTTCCATCACCCGTCACCGGGTCGACGTCCCCGGCGGAAGCCGCTTCCAATTCCATCGCGCCGCGTTCCTGCGGATGGAGCAGTAACGGGAGATGTGCCAGATGAAAATTCGACTGTTTCTGATCGTATTCTGCTCCCTGTTTGTTCTGTTTCCGCTCTCCGGAGCCTATAAACAGGGAAAGATCCTTCTGGACTGCCGGTTCACTCCGAAGGAGGTCTCGGCGGATGATCTGCGTCCCGGTTCCGTCATGTGGGAGAAGGACAGCGGGAAGGAGGGCGGTCCCGCTCTTCATCTCAAGTCGACGACTCCGGCAGGCACCCGGAATTATCCCATTCTGCTGGATCCGGAGCTCTGCAGGGGAAAGCGTCTGATGCTGGAGGTCCGGGTGAAGGGCCTTAATCTGGAGCGCGGGGAAAAACAGCATTTCGCCCCGAACTTCATGTTCCGCATTCAGAGGAGAAATGTTCGGAAAGTTCGCTGGGCAAAGGTCGCCTCCGAGCTCGGAAGCTATGACTGGAAGTCGTTTTACTGCGTGGAAGAGATCCCGAAGGATCTCGAATCCATCTGCATTGTGCTCGTGCTCCAGGAGTGCACCGGGGAGGCGTGGATCGACCGCGTCGTCGTCAGTGAGGCGCTGGACGCTCCCGACAACGGCGAGAAACCGTTCAACGCCGAGGCCGCAAAAATCCGCCGCGGTCCCTACGCCGATCCCGCCAAAGACAACCGGAACGGAAAACGCGGCTTCATGAGCGGACGCGACATGAGCGAAAGCGCCGTCCGGACTCTGAAACTCTGGGGTGCCAACCTGGTCCGCTATCAGATGAGTCCCGGTAAGAAAATTGATGTCTCCACTCCGGAGAAATACCTCTCCTGGCTCGAAAGTAAAATGCGGGAGGCGGAAACGGTCCGCGAACGCTGTTTCCGGAACGGCATCTCCATTGTGCTGGATCTTCACCGCGCGCCCGGCGGAACCCGGAGCAAACACGCATCCAACATGCTTTCGGAAAACACACGGTTCGATGTGCTGGAGGAGGCCTGGAACCGTCTTTCCCGTTTTTTCCGCGGGAAACCGGGCATCTACGCCTACGATCTGCTGAACGAACCCTCCATCCGGAACAGCGTCTGGCAGGAGGAGGTGAAACGGCTGATCGCTGTGATTCGGAAAAACGATCCCGACACTCCGATCGTCGTGCAGTCCGTCGACCATTTCTATACAGAGGATGACAAGATCATCTATGGTCCGCACTTCTACTCTCCTCATGATCTCACTCATGAAGGGGTCGGCCGCTTCACGCGCTGGAAGTATCCCGGATACATCAACGGCGTCTACTGGGACAAGGAGCAGATCCGTCTGGCCCTGAAGCCGATCCTTGATTTCCAGCAGAAGTACAATGCGAAAATTTTCATCGGCGAATTCAGCTGCATCTCCTGGGCCCGGGGCGCGGATCAGTGGGTCCGGGACACCGTTGAGCTGTTCGACGAGTACGGATTCGATTACACCTATCACGCATTCCGGGAGTGGCCCCCCTGGAGTCTGGAGCACGAGGCCGTCTCGGTCGGGAAGGTGAAACCCTCCGCCGACAACGGACGCAAGCGTGCCATTCTGAACTCCCTGAAACGCAATCGAAAAGCATCGCAATAACCTCTTCTTTTCGGACGGGAACCATGGATCGGCGGATTCATCGGTTCCCGTCGTTCCCCTCTTCTGATTTCCGTTCCTTCCTTGTCTTCCTCCCCGTTTCCGGATTTTTCTCCGGATGACCGGCGCTCTCCTGCTTTTATTTCGGATACGGGGGATTCTTTTCTGTAAAAAAAAATCATGGAAGGACTCCGTCTGCCCTTGCATTTTGAAAAAGACGACTTATTTTAAACCTTGAAAATAAAAAATAGAAGGATTGCAACTATGAGGAAGTCGGTCTTTTACGCTTTGCTGGGAGATCTGGAACGGCAGATCGGATCGCTTTCTCCCGGGACGGTTCTTCCGGCGGAGCAGCTGCTTGCCGAACAGTATGCAATCAGCAAGCCGACTCTTCGAAGGGCTCTGGCGGTTCTGGCTGAAAACGGGCTGATTGAGAAGAAGAACGGCGTTGGCAATATCGTGCTGAGCTCCAGAAGTGTGATGCGGCGGGAAATTATTTTTCTCTGTCATAACATCCGGTTTCATTCGGCGATGCTCTCCGCGTTCGGATCGGAGGTGCAGAAGGAGAATTACTTTTTTTCGATTGTGCCGCTGGAGGGGGATGCGTTTGCGCAGACTCAGATTATTGAGACTGCGATGGAGCGGTCGCCGGCCGGACTGGCATGTTCTCCGGATCAGGAGTATAAGGAGCTGCCGATTTATGCGGAGCTGGGGAGGGGAGGGACGCCTCTGATTTTTCTGAACTATTCGCCGGAGCTTTGCAGCAATGCGTCCCGGATTGCGTTTGACAATAAAAAGGCGTAAGCCGGGATTGTCCGGCGTCTTTATCAGGAGGGGTGCCGGAAATTTGCGCTTTATGGAAACGGAGCGGGGTTCGTGCTCGCGGCCGCGGAACGTGTGGCGGGGTTTTATGAAGGGATGCGCGCGTGTCGGCTTCGTCCGCGGCGGTCTCTTCAATGCCTTGATCTGGAAGAGGTGGAGGTGTTTCTGGATCAGTTTCGTTCGCCGGGGAGTGCGCCGGATGCGGTCTGCTGTCTGAATGACTGCTGCGCCATGGAGCTGATCCGGCGTCTGGATCAGGAGGGGATTGATTTTAAAAAGATCCGGTTTTCCGGATTCGACAATCTGGAGATGGCAAAATATTTTCCGTATCGGATTCTGACGGCCAGGCTGCCTTTGCGGGAGCTGGGGGCTTCCGCGGCGGATTTGTTGATGCGGCAGATTGAGAACCGGAATTTCAAGCCGGTCAGCCGGATGCTTCCGGTGGAAATTCTGGAAGAGTAGGCGGGAATTCGGCTACCTTTAAAAA
>JFBN01306655.1_pt1 | contig 10187 bp, 8 predicted proteins | sample 768741 | NCBI WGS metagenome assembly JFBN01 (sample SAMN01983846, study PRJNA193217) | chicken gut metagenome | biome: terrestrial biome; isolation source: ceca of Broiler chicken | host: Gallus gallus | place: United Kingdom: England | collected 2010-09-07
GCCGGAACAACAAGAAAAGATACAACCGTGCAGGTTACGGGATACATGCTGCCGCTCACCGTTAGAGAGGCAATGGACGCCCTGCAGATGCACTACGGCAGTGCGTATGAGATCAACAGCACCGTTGAGGAAAACGGCCTGAATTATTTTTCCGTAAACCTGAACGGCGAAAGATTTGCGTCCGTAGCGGTAGATCTTGTAACCGGGCGCGCAGAGGAGACCATAAGAGAAACCGGCGAGAAAACGGATTTTTCGCTTGTTTAAGCGTGTTAAGGAGATAAGAAAATGGCTGAACAAAAGGAAAAATTTTATATTACCACACCGATCTACTATCCCTCCGGCAACCCGCATATCGGGCACTGCTACACAACGGTTGCCTGTGATTCCATTGCCAGATATAAAAGGCTGCAGGGCAAAGACGTAATGTTTCTGACCGGAACGGATGAGCACGGCCTGAAAATAGAACAGAAAGCAGCGGAAAAAGGCATTACTCCAAAAGAATATGTGGATGAAAAGGTTGCCAAATTCAAAGAGCTTTGGAACTATATGAACATCAGTTATGACCGATATATCCGCACAACTGACGATTACCACATTAAAACGGTGCAGAAGATCTTTAAGGAGCTGTATGACAGGGGCTATATCTACAAGGGCAAATATACCGGCAAATACTGCACGCCGTGTGAGAGCTTCTGGACGGAGAGCCAGCTTGTAGACGGCAAATGCCCCGAATGCGGAAGAGATGTGGTTGACGCATCCGAAGAGGCGTATTTCTTTAAAATGGCGCCGTTTGCGGACAGAATTGAAAAATTGCTGACCGAAACCGATTATTTGCAGCCGAAAACCAGAGCGGTGGAACTGGTAAACAATTTCATCAAACCGGGTCTGGAGGATCTTTGCGTTTCCAGAACGTCTTTTACATGGGGAATACCCGTTACGTTTGATGAAAAACACGTGGTTTACGTTTGGATAGACGCACTTTCCAACTATATCAGCGCGCCGGCTACGAAAATGAAAAATACAACGATTTCAGCAAATACTGGCCTGCCGATGTGCACATGGTTGCAAAAGACATTATGCGCTTTCACGCAATCATCTGGCCGGCTATGCTGATGGCGCTGGATCTGCCCCTGCCGAAGCACCTTGCCGTGCACGGCTGGATCACATTCAACGGGCAGAAAATGAGCAAATCGCTTGGCAATGTGGTTGATCCGTTCGTGCTTGGCGAGCGATACGGCTGCGACGCCATAAGATACCATATTCTGCGTGAAATGGCGCTTGGGGCTGACAGTTCCTTCTCCAACGAGATCATGATAAACAGAATCAATTCAGACCTTGCGAACGACCTTGGAAACCTCGTTTCCAGAACCGTGGCAATGGTTGAAAAATACTTTGGCGGCACGCTGCCCTTAGACAGAGAGGCACAGCCCATTGATAACGAACTGCTTGGCATGGCAACCGCGCTGCGGGATAAAACCGATAAATATATTGATGAAACGCAGCTGAACAACGCCCTTGCCGAGATCTTCAAAGTGATTTCAAGGGCCAACAAATATATTGATGAAACAACGCCGTGGGTATTGGGCAAGGACGAAAGCAAAAAAGCGCGCCTTGCCAGCGTGCTTTACAATCTGCTGGAAACGATTCGTATATGCACTACCCTGCTTTCCTGCTTTATGCCCTCCACCATGCCGAAAGTTTGGGAGCAGATCGGCGCGGATGAATCCCTGATCACATATGAAAACGCAGGAAAAACCGGCGTGCTGCCGCTTGACGTAACCGTTAAGAAAGGTGCGCCGCTCTTCCCCAGAATCGATGTGAACAAAGAGATAGACGAATTAAACGCCCTGATTGAAAAGCAGATGAAAGCGGCGGAGAAAGAGGCGCAGAACAGTGCCGAAAACGCAAAACAGAAAGAGGATAAAGCACCTCAGATCACGTTTGATGATTTTTCAAAGGTTGAACTCCGGGCTGCAAAAGTGCTTGCGTGCGAGCCGATAAAAAGAGCAAAAAAACTGCTTAAACTGATTGTTGACGACGGCAGCGCGGAAAATAGACAGATCGTTTCCGGCATCTCGCAGTGGTATAAGCCGGAGGATCTGATCGGCAAGACCGTTGTTATCGTTGCCAACCTGAAACCCGCCAAACTCTGCGGCGAGATGAGCAACGGTATGCTGCTTGCGGCAGACACGGCTGACGGCGGCGTTCAAGTTCTGTTTGCTGATGACCTTGAGCCGGGTATGCGCCTTAGATAAGAGCATATATAATATGTATAGTAATATATTTGACACACACAGTCATTATGATGACGCGCAGTTTGATGCGGACAGAAATGATCTTCTGAAAAGCCTGCCGCAAAAAGGAGTCATAGGCGTTGTAAGCTGCGGCTGCGACCCGGAGTCCACTCGTTTTAACGCCGGGCTTGCCGAACAATATGATTACATCTATTTCGCGGCGGGACTGCACCCCGAAAATCTTGAAGGGCTGAAGATGGACGATCTTGATGAAATTGAGCGTTACGCAAAAGAGGAAAAATGCGTTGCCATAGGCGAGATCGGACTTGACTATCACTGGATGGCGTCATCAAAAGAAGTGCAGAAAGAATTTTTTGCCGCGCAGTGCGAACTTGCAAACAAACTTGATATGCCTGTTATCGTGCACGACAGAGAGGCGCATGCGGACACGCTTGCTATTCTTAAGCAGTATAGACCAAAAGGCGTTTTGCACTGTTTTTCCGGCTCTGCCGAAACGGCAAAAGAGATCGTAAAAATGGGCATGTATATAGGGCTGAACGGCGTTGCAACTTTTAAAAATGCGCGCAAGAGCATAGAGGCGGCAAAAGCCATACCGATAGAACGGCTGGTGCTTGAAACGGACTGCCCCTATCTTGCGCCCGTGCCGCACCGCGGAAAAAGAAACGACAGCAGTTTTATCCCTTTTATTGCCGAACGGCTCGGCGAAGAGCTTGGCATTCCCGCGCAGGAACTGCTGAATATAACCGCCCAAAACGCAAAACGATTATACGAACTTTAAAGGCATAAGTAACGCCGCCGTATCCTGCGATACGGCGGCGCTTTTCTGATTTATACGAAACTTTATTACCAATATAAAACTGTATTCATCCAATCATTTTTTAGATACATGATCGTCACTGCTTATTTCTTTAAGGATCTCCACGACCTCAATATCGCCGTCCACAAGCACTTCTGAAATTAAATTCTCATTAAGATCTTTATTTTCCCAATATTTTCGAGCAAGTATAAGGTTTTCCTTTTCGCTTGATTTCCCGCCAAAACATTTTGCTGCATCGCCATAAAACACATTTCCGTTAACCTTTAGTTTTACGATTTGAAATGTCGGTCTGCCTAAACTGAGAAAATAATCGAACCACTTTTTGCTTCATCCAATGTTTTTGAAACATACAGGCAAGCCATTCTTGACGGATAATTCGGGTAGTAATCAATTCGTACTTTTTCCAAGGCAAGTTCTCTTAAAGCCACAGAAGTATGGTGTTCAAACTTAACGTCTTTGTATTTTTCAGGATTGTTATAAATATCGCTGACAATATCCTGTTTGCAGTTCACCCTTTGCCAAACACCGTTATGATGATTTTTATCAAAAACAATGTGTTGACCTATATATATCGGCTTTTCAGTAACAGCATGGTAGGCAAATAATTCTTCCATTTTTTATAATTCCTTATATAATAGAACCACAAAAGCAATTCGTCTACAACCTGATTTCCTCGGCTTTTTGCTTCCAATAGTTTTTCAGCATATTTACTATTTCTTTCGCGTCCGCAATCTCCGTGCTTTTGTGATATTCCTGCATTTCGCTGAATGTGCCTGAATCACTGACAATGCCCAGCAGCCACTTACCGGATTGCGTTGCTTTATATTTAAACACCATACAATCTATACCATCTTCATCCTGAAAGGCGTTGACATATTTGATCTCTGCCGGTTTTGCACCGAGTTCCTGCGGGTGAGCCAGCCAGTTTTCAAGTTCCGCCGTAGCGGCGGCAATAATATACTGATCCATACTATTTTCGCTCCAAAAAATTCTGCATTTGAAAAGCTCCTCCGAATGGGGAGGAGCTTTCAGTGTATTTTTATTATTCTGCTGCGGCCTCGGCTGCGGCTTCAGCGGATTTATCCTCTTTCTTCTCTTTCAGAAGAACAAATTTTTCCATTGGGAACAGAACAAGCATCTGCACCAGACCCGCCGCAAGGCTTGCGATTGTTCTGGCAAGGGACTGCATCCATGCCCAGTCTACCTTAGCGATAATGCCAACAATCCATCCCTGAAGCCAGGTGGAGAACAGGATCAGCGCGATCATAAGTACGATATAGATTGCAAAATTATACCACGGCGCATCTGACTTAAATGTGGTTTTCTTATTCTGCCAAAAGCCGTAAATATTGGCGATAAGATTGGAGAGGAAGAACGGGAGAAGATAGCCCCATGTAACAACGCCGCCAACTACAACACCGTTTTCAATTGTGCCGCCAACAACGTATTTGCCTATCTGCTCTATACCTTCAGCGGTAGTTGCGTCAAAAATCGTGTTCGGCGCAAAGATTCCCTGAAGGAAAGCCGGCAAAGTTGCGGTTACGCTGTCAAAAACAAGCGGAAGCACATTTGCCAAAACAAGCTGAATGATCGTTACCAGGCCCGAAACAACCAAAAACTTTAAGATCTGCCAAAGCGTTTTGATGAATGAGCCTTTTTCCTCTGCCGCATTATCAATGCCGCCGAGACTGAATTTCTTTTTGTCTGCCATAAATTTTACTCCTTAAATTAAACAAAATTGCGATTGCGTAAAAACGCAGGCGCCTGTATATATCTATTTAAGTATACCAAATTGGCAACGCCTATGCAAGAAAAAATTTATAATTTATTAATAATTAGAGCAAAAGCGGCAGAGATGCGGTGACCGCACCCACAATTGCAACAATTGCCCAAACAACCAGCGCAAGGATTCCAACAACAACTGCCAAAAGCAGAATCACGGCAAGGATAAGGATCAGCAGGATCAGCGGCCCTTTTTTGCTCTTTTTCACCGGATCATTAAATTCTTTTTCTTCCCGCTTAGGCGCCTCCTGTGCGCTTTCATAGGTAGGATAAAGCGGCAGGGTGTCTTTTGCATCACAGAATCCGGGATTCCACAGCAGCGGCTCTACCAGAGAGCGGACGCTTGCGGCGCCCTTTAAGATCTTGCCTATGCTGAAATGGATCGTATTCAGGAAGGAATCGATCACATTCAGGCACGCGCAGGTGAGCTTATATTCGCGCGTTTCCGGGCCGTAAGGCGAATCGCCGCAGTACAGATTCTGAACCAGTTCCAAAATGAAATCCACCACTTTATGATCCGCGATATCTGCAATATCCGCTTTGGTAAGGCCGGATTCCTTTTTGCAGATCTTCCAAATCTTTTTAAACGTTAATTTATTCAGAAATTTTCCGATAGGTTTGATGATCCAGGCAAGTTTTTTCACTTTCTCGCCCGGAATGGAGAACGCCGGGGTCATCTCCGCCAGGCGGTCTATATCATTGCCCATTGCCCAGATGACTTCTGATATCATGCCGAAGAAAAAGCCCTTCATGTACTCATCAAACGGCTTGCCGCCCGTATCCAGGCCGGGCACTTCCTTAATGACCGTAGTATCCACATCAATTTTGGCATGGGCAGGATCAAACGTGATCGTTCTCATGACCGGCGGGCAGCCGATCATGGCGCCGCAGGCGATATCATAAAAAACATTGCCTTTTTTCGTTACAATACTGCTTATATTGTGCACATGCGTATGCCCCGTGAGCATACAGTGCAGGCCGGCATCCGCAAAGGTCTCTCTTGTGGTTTCATGATTGCGCTGCATATCCCCTTTGCCGATAATGGCATAAAACGGAGACGGCGCGATCATCGGGTGATGCGTCATGGCGATCACATACTGATCCTGTTCCTGCGCGTCTTTCAGCTGCTCCAGGATCCACTGCATACAATCATCCGAAAAACCGGAGCCGCGCTCGCCCTCCGGTTTATAGTTTGTATCGTCGTTCAGCGCAAACAGGCGGTAGCCGGGCGCAAGCTGCACAACATAACTCATGGACTCTTTATGCGTTGAGATCGCCTCGCTGGGACCAAATTCATAATACATATCCCAGAGGTCATGCCGGTCCTCAACAGCGGGAACTTTCACCGCCTCATCGCCAACATAGCCGTCTGTTACGCCGCCGTCCCTGAAATCATGGGTGGCGGTGATCACATAGACCCGCTTGCCGCGCTTTTTCAGATCGCGCAGCATCTCTATAAATTCCGCGTGGGAATCCAGTTCGCCGTTATGCGTTGTATCACCGGAAAGCAAAACGATATCCGTGGAATCGTCCTGACACAAAAGATCAAATCCGGCTTTGATTACAAGATCGCTGTCTTTAATGACCATCTGGGATTTGGATTCCGCCTTTTCATACGCCTTGCCGGAGGTGCCCACCTTTCTGGAATAATAGTGGGTATCCGTTATAACCTGAATTTTCAGCGGCTGATTCTGACTGCCGCTAAGTTTTTTCGCCATAATTTTTACCTCCCGTTTATTCCTCGCATCAGGCACGCGGGGAAATCAATATTTCTCCCTCTTTTACGCTTGAGCTAAGCGTGATCTCAATCATACCCGGTTCCCTTTCGTTATAATCTGCTGCTTTTCCGTTGAGCGTTACACTGTAGGAATACTGATCCGAAAGGCAAACGAGAATCGTATACGCCGTTGCGGAACCGTAATATTGAAATGCAATATCCGCGGTGTTTTCCGTTGTTTCCTGCTTATCGGTCCAAACATCAAAACCGCTTGTTACCGTGCCGGGTTTGTAATAGGCGTTTGCCCAAACGCATATGGGCGCCGAAAGCCCGCCGAAATTATGGAACCAGCCGCCGCGCTGGGTCTTGATGCCGAAACATTCATAGGTGTTGTAGGAAAAATCCGTTTCCGCTTTCCACATATCCAGCGCGCGTTTGGCGATCTCAAACGCAAAATCCGCCTCGCCGAGATCGAACATCGTTTTCCATAAAAACCACTGATGGCTCATCCAGACATTGCCGTTCCAATAGCCATCGTCAAAATAATAGGACGCACTCATATCCACGGCGGAAATACCGCTCTTGCTCCACATTTCGTTTGGATTTTTAATATGGGAAAGCACCCTTGCCGCGCGCTGCGGCGTTGCCGCGCCGGCAACCAGCGGATAAACACCGTCCATGCCCTTATTCATATTTTCACCCTGCTCGTTTCTTAAATAACCGCAGAGTTTGTTTTCCTCATCATAAACCGTGTAGGAATAGTAGCCGCATTTTTCATCCCACGCAAGGGCATTGAGCGCGGCGGTGGAATGATCAATATCGCGCTGGAGCCTTTCAGCGTCCTCTTCTTTGCCGAGGGCAAGCGCAGCCATCTTCATGATCTTGGCGGCGCGGATGATCTGCGAAGTGGAGATACAGGGGCAAATCTTATCCATCATCTGCCTGTCTATCATATAGACCTGCGCAGGGTAATCATCCATGCCGGAGCAGGAATACCAGTAATCATATGTAGTAAGAAGTCCGTTTTTGAACTTGGCTGTGGTGGAGCCGTCCTCCCCCGCAAGAAAACGGTAATAGCGCATCATTTTATCATACAGCGCAAAGAGCGGCTTTTTATCCTGCGCGCGTTTGAGCATTTCCAGATACTGCGCAAACTGGGTGGGCACAAGACTGCCGTGCAGCAAAAACGCGAAATCCTTGTTATCATCCTCCGAAAGATAGGTTTCAAGTATGTATTTCGCTTTTTCGGGGCTGAATTCCAAAACGCCGACACCAATAATACCGCTGTCCCAAGTATAAAAACTATCCCACCGTTTGCCGGGGGTAAAATGGATCACGTTTTGGCCGTGTTTGTATACGGGGTAAACCACGTTCGTTAACAGCGTGGATCTGAGAATATCGGTGGAAAGGGTATACTTTCTGCCCTGCGCATTCAGCCCGTTATCCTCCGGCACGTTTGCCGCCTGATAGATTGCCTCATATTCCGCATCCGAAAGCGGGTCAAAAGGCCGTTCGGAAATCACCATATATTCCGTGTGCGTTGCATTCGGATCAATAAAAATAGATTTTACCAGCACATTGTGGAAAAAGCCCTCATCGCTCTTCTTTTCAGAAAAACTTTCTGAAAATGTGCGCCTTAATTCATCATAGGTAGGATCGCCGTTTGAAAGCCGGTTTGGCAAAGCATCCTCAAGGCACCCGGAATCCAATGTTCTCTCTCTGGTTTTTTCGCTGTTTGTAAGTATGTAATAGGTCTGGTCCTCCTCCGGATAATAAAGGGAAACCCGTACGCCTTTTCCGCATTTTTCCGAGCGGATCTGCGGCACAAAGCCGTGTTTTTCAAGGGAGACGGAAATGCCGTTTTCTTCCCCTTTTTCCGTTACAACAAGCACGTCCAGCTCTATGCCGGCGGTGCCGAGGCTGCCCAGCGCGATCTGATTGCAGGCATCCAGATCAAAAGAGGCAAGGGCAAGTTCCTCACTGTGCGGAAAAACGATTTTTTTGCCGTTTAGCGTAAACGCCGCGTCGCCCGGTGTGGCAGATCTGTATCTGACGGTAAGCACCGGATTCCGGAAACCGCCGGTTTCGGCAGCGTAAGCAACGCAGTCCCCAGCCTCACAGCCGAACGGCTTTAAGCCAAGCGCAGGCACGTGGTAATTTTCACATCTGTCGCCCAGACCGAAACCGCCTGTAAAATGATAATCCGCGAACTGGCCTTTTGCCATACCGTCCGGATTTTCCGTATCCCACGGGCGCGGATTCGCGTATTCATATTCTTTATAATCGTTTGCGCTGATCACAAGTGCATTCTGCGGCGTTTTGAGTTTTGCAAAAAACGGCTTGGGGTATTCCATTGCCGAATAGCCGTTTAAGATACAGTTTTGCTTTAAAGGTGTATGATTAACAAAAGCGCAGCGCATGAGATACGCACCGGCATCTATACGTGAAAAGGAAACGTCACAATAGAGCATATCTTTCCACATCAGTTCATAGCGGTAAGAATAAAAAGAGTAATCCCCTTTGCAGTTCCACAAATGATAATTGCTTGGGAACGTAACGTTTGGAACCGGAACGGATGAGTTCCACACGGTTGGATGCACTGAAAAATCGAACCGCGCGCCGGACGGCATATCCGTATCCACCACTCTGGAAATACCCATATACTTTTTGGAGTATGGACCCCAAAGGGGCATTGTTTTATTCATTTCGCTCATAAGGACACCTCTGCACTTTAACTTTTATGCAGTATATTATAGTTTATTTCTTTCTTATATGCAATAGATTATTATTGACAAACTTTTTAATTTAAAGTAAAATTTAAAATGGTATTATGTATAAAGATAAGATCCCTAAAGGAAAGGATTGATTTTGTTGAACATAGACGCAAATGTGCAGAAAGTGCTGAGCGCATTGCTGAAAAGGTGGAAACTGCTTTTGATTTTTGCCGTGATCGGCGCGATTCTGGCGGCTATTTTCACCTCCCGTTTTACAACGCTGACTTATACATCCTCCATTGAATTTCTGGCATATTCCATTGATTCCAAACAGGAACTGCAGGATTCCACAGCCGCGGCGCAGCAGGCAAGCGAAACGAGCAAGATGAACTACGCCATGAAGATGCTGGATACCTATATTGAAATATTCCAGACCAATCAGTTCAACCAGTCTGTGGCGGATGAGCTGAACAGAGTGTACAACACCGATTATTCCGCTGCAACCGTAAAAAACTCCATAACCATTGAAAAAGTGGAAAACACTGCCATGTTTTTGTTTACGATCACAACGAGTGATGCGGATTTGAGTTATCATATTGCGCAGAGCCTTGAAGTCTGCGTTCCGCAGACGATGGAAAACACAAACGCCGGGCTTGTGAACGCCTCCGTAGAAGACCCGCCTATAAGGGCAAGCGCCGCGGAAAGCATGAATTACCCGCAAAAATGCCTGATCGGCGCGGTTGCCGGCATGTTCGTTGCGGGGCTGTATGCCGTGCTTCGTGATTTTCTGGATGTGCGCATCCGCGGCAGAGACGATCTTGCGGAAAGATACAATATTCCCGTGCTTGGCGCCGTGCCGGAATTTGAACTGACGAACGCCAAGCAGAAAAAGGGGGCGAAAA
>JFBN01305146.1_pt1 | contig 10176 bp, 6 predicted proteins | sample 768741 | NCBI WGS metagenome assembly JFBN01 (sample SAMN01983846, study PRJNA193217) | chicken gut metagenome | biome: terrestrial biome; isolation source: ceca of Broiler chicken | host: Gallus gallus | place: United Kingdom: England | collected 2010-09-07
GGCCCCCCATCCAGCCGCTGCCAGAATTCCGCCAGGTCGGTCACCGCAAAGCGGCTGTCCCGCAGGGCTTTTTCAAAATCCGACACTTTGTAGCGCAACTGCGGCGGCACAAAATGGCGGCCCAGAAGCCCCTCGGCGGCACGGCATTCCTCCGGGGTGGCATCCTGCAGCCGGATCACACCGTCGGCATAGCCGGCCAGGCATTTTTTGCGCAGCTGGGCCAGCTGCCGCTGCCAGTCGGGCGCGGAGGCAAAATAGTCCCGCAGGGATGATCCTTTCATGATTCCTCCAGTCTTCGGACATGGCCGTCCCAATGATAGCGCAGCACCGTGACGATCCGGGCATTCTGGGGGCGCCACAGTTCTGCAATGTTCAGCGAGGATACCGTGGGGTAGCATCCCCACAGCGCCTGGGAGTTCATGATATAGTCGAACCCAAGCTCATGTACCAGCGCAAACATACTCTCGATGTTGGTTTCGTCCACACCGGCAAAAGCCTCATCCAGCGCCATAAGCCGCGGGGCCTCTGCATGGTTGGCCGCCGCATACTGGGCCGCCAGCGCCGCAAACAGCGGCACATACATGGCCATCGCCTTCTCGCCGCCGCTGAAGCTGTTGAAGGCGGAATCGGTCAGTTCCTTTTTGGTCTGCTTTTCCGCACCGCCCTTCTGGTAGAAAAGGCGGAAGGTGAACCAGTTCCGGAAATCCAGCGCCTCCCGCATCAGCTCCGAGTAGGTGGCGGGTGTAGCCTCCATCTGGGAGCGTTCCCGCGCCCGGTTGATTTTGGCGCGGAAATGATCGGTGATTTTCTGCCGGTCCGCATCTCCCATCACCATGGGATTCTTACGCAGCAAGGTAAGCAGTTCTCCCGTATCCAGCTCCTTCTGCTGGTCGGCGGGCTTTCCCTTCCACACAAGGCTGAACCGCAATCCCATGGAGGTATTCAGCTGCTCCATAATGCCGCTCATCCGCCGGGTCCATTCCTGGCTGTTGTTGATGCGGTGGCTCAGCTTGGTGATGACCGTCTGGTTGAGAATCGTTTCGAACAGACGCCGGTCTTCCTGGGAGAGGAGCTGTTCTTCCACATCCCGCTGACTTTCCAGCCGCCGAATAAAATCCAGCAGATCCAATCGCTGGCCGTCCAGGTAGAGTTCGATACAGACGCGGCTGCGCAGCCGCACTTCCTCACTGGCAAACAGCGGCTGGGTCCCCACACGGTAGGGATTCAGCGTACTGGCCATGTGCATATTTTTTTCTAAGGATGTACGCAGGTCGTCCGGCCCCAGATTGCGGTCCTTCTGGCGGATGTGGTCCCGGGCGGCTTCCGCCTGCCGCCACAGAGGCTCCTCCCCCCGCCCCGGCTGACCGGGGCCGCGGCAAAGTTCTTCTTCAAAGATCTGACAAAGCGCTTCCTCCTCCCCGATGGCCTTTTGCAGGTCCTGCTTTTTCCGGGTCAGCTCGGGTCCCTGGTGGTCCAGATCGTTCTGCCGCAGTTGAATTTGTGTATCGGTTTCATGGTATTGTTTCTGTGCCCGGTCCAGGGCGGCGTTGAGCTCTTCCAGCTTCCGGGCCAGGGCCTGGATTTCCGGCCGGGCCAGATAGCACTCCAGCTCCTCCAGAGCGGCCTTTGTCTTGCGCTGTTCGGCCTGCTGGCGGCGGACCCGGTCGGTGCAGGCCAGCATGTCCTCGTTCAGAGCATCCAACTGCTGTTCCAGATCCAGCACCTGACTCTGCCACAGTTCCAGCTTTTCCTTGCCCTCGGAAATGGTCCGGTACTGTTCCCGGTATTCCTCGCACAGATCCTCCATCTGCTCATAAGTTTGGGCGTCCTGCTCATAGGGAAGCCCCTGGGTCAGCGGCAGGGTCTCGGCGCGCAGATCGGCAAGCTGTTTCTGCTGCCGCTGAACCCGCTGCGCACAGTCGTCCAGGGTACGCTCCCGGCGTTCCACCTCCCCCCGCTGTTTGGCGGCCAGATCCAGTGCCACCGCCAGATCGGCGGTGGTGGGGCGGGCTTCATAGGCCTGCTGAAGTTGCTGCTGTGCCGTTTTGATCTGCTGCAGACGAGCTTGGATTTCTTTCAGTTCCTGTTGCTTTTCTTCGATTTGCCGGGCAAGGGCCGCCAGCTGCCTTTCCCGGTTGGCCCGCCGGGCGGAGGCACCGATATATCCGGCCGGTTGCTGGGCCACGCTCTGCCCCTGCAGTACTCCCTGACGATACCTGCCGTCAGTGGCAAACCAGGCGTTGCCCTCCGGCTCTTCCGAAAGACAGGACAGCAGCCCAGCCATATCCGCCCATGCCGGCAGTTCCTGTTCCGGCCGCAGGGGCAGCGGCGCTGCCGCCGGGGACAAGTCCTCCGGACAAAGAAAATGATCGGGATGCTCAGCCAGCAGTTCCGGCATCTCTTTCCGTGTTTCCGGCGGCACCACCAGAGCGTCGAGAATCCCTGCATCCGCCAGCTGTGCCTCCAGTAGGGCACGGCGTTCGGGCGGCAGGTCTGGCGCAAAATCCACCAATTCATAAAAGGAGGCATGGGGTACGCCGCGCTCTTGCAGGTAGGCGCGGGTGGCCTGCACCGCTTCGCTGCGCTCGGGCGGCAGATCTTTTTGGTTTTCCAGTTCCCTGCGGCGGGCGGCCAGCTCGTTGAGCTGCTGCTGACTGTCCTTTTGTTGCTGCTCGCAGAGGGTATGTTCCTGCACCAACGGCATCGAAAGCCGCTGCAGCGCCCCGTTCAGAATCTTCTGCATTTCCTGTTCCTGGGCCAGTCCTTCGTAGGCGGTGACCTGGGCAAAAAGCGCCGTCACTTCCTCATGCCGCAGGCGAAAGGCTTGCGTCGGTTCTTCCAGCACTGCAAAGGCTTCGCTCAGTTCATCCCGCATGGCGCCCACCGTCCGTCGGGCCTCTTCCCACTCGGTTTGCGCATGGCGCAGGGCTTGGGCGGCATTATCCTGATCCTGCTGGTACCGGTCCAGCTGCTGCAAGGCTTCCTCCTTGCGGCGCAACAGTTCCGCCGCTTTGCGCAGCCGGATGGCGAAGCTGGCGATCTCCGGCTGTTCCTGCCGGAAATCCACCGCCTGCAGGTCGGCCGGGTGCCCGGGGTAACGCAGCTCCTCATTCTGCTCAGCAAGCTCCCGAAAGTTCCGCTCCAGCAATTCCTGCTGGTCGGCACAGCAACGCTCCGCCTGAAGGCGCTCTCGTTCTTTCGCGTCCAGCGCATTCTGTTTTCTTTGTTCTTCCCTCTGTTCCCGCTCAACCGCTTCCTGCTGCTGCGCCGCCTGGCGGCGGCATTCTTCCTTGCGGCGCACCGCGTTGTCCAGGTCGCTGCCTTCCCGCAGCACCTCCAGCTGACGGGAAAGCTCCCCCACCTGCTGTTCCGCCTCCTGGTGGCCTGCCCGAGCCTCCTCCAGCGCCTGTTGCGTCAGGGTGACTTTGTCTTCCAGGCTTTGCACTTCGGCCTGCCGCTGCTGGGTAAACTGACGGGCCGCCAGATAATAGTGGGCCTTTTTACCCAGCATATACTGGTTGTAGCGGATATACTCGTTGCGCAGCTGGCGGGCCTCCTGCAAGCTCTGCCCCAGCGCTTCCAGCCGATGCTGGATGGTATCCATCTTTTCCATGGAGTTGACCATGGGGGCAATGTCCTCTTCACTCAACGGCTGCAGCGAGGCGTTCAGAATTTCCTGCACTAGACGAGGGGAAAAGTCCTTGCTCAGCTTGGGTTTGCGCAGCTGGATCAAAAGGCGGAGCAGCCGGTCATACTGTTCCATCTCGGCACAGCCGAAAAGCATCCGGTTGACCATCTGTTTGTAGTCACTGCCCCGTTCCACCCAGTTTTCCCCATCGCCGAACCGGTTGTGGACCTCCTGCCGGGTGAGGGAAATATGCTGGGAGCCTTTGGTTTCAAACAGTGCGAAATCCTCCGGCCCGGCGCCGATGCGGCGTCCGTCACTCAGACAGAATCCCCAGAATTCCACCGAACTGCTGCTGCGCCGGGCCCGCAGCCCCACCACCAGCGTGCGGTAGAGCCTTGTTTCCGGCTTGATGAATTCCAGATAGAGATAGCCGGTACTTTCCTCCTTATCCTCCCCCAACAGGTAATAGGACATTTTGCGGTCCTTACTGCCGAAGGAATCCAGCCGGTAGGGACGCAGATCGCCGTCCAGCATGAAGGGGATGAAGCTCTGGGTGGTGACGGATTTGCCCGCGCCGTTCTCACCCCGCAGCAAAAGGCGCCCCTCGATGAAGGGGAACTCCTCCCAGTCATAGAGCCAGAAGTTTACAAATCCCAGTTTGTTCATCCGCCAGCGTTCCTGCATCGTTGTCCCTCCTTATCGTTTTTGGGGATAGATTCCCTGCCACAGGGCAAAACCCGGCTGCAGGGTCACCACTTCTCCCTGCACGGCCGCAAAATCCCAGTAGCACAGTTCTTCCAGAATCTCCTGGGTAAGCGCCGCAAGGTCCTTTTCGGCCACCGTTTTGCCCCACTGGTTCTTGTATTCCTGCCGCAGTGCTTCCAATTCCCGGGAAAAGGCCTCCCGCGTCAGATGCACCCTGTCATCCGGGTCCCGGGGGAAAGCCCCACAGTTGATTTTTTCGCTGAGCCTCTCGGAGAGCAGCAACAGGATATCGCTGCGCATCTGGTCCCGGGGAAAGCCGTTGCCGCAGGGCTCTCCTTCCTCCGGCAGGAAAAAAGCACCGTTATGATAGATCTGCAATTTGCCGCCGATGGTTTCGTCCAGATTCCGCTGCAGGATGCCCCGCTGATTCTTGATATAGGCATAGATCGAATCGGCGGGGTCTTCCCAGTAAACCGCCGGGGCCAGCGCCAGCTGCCGGTAGACACGCCAGGTGCGGAAGGTGCCCCGCTCCTGATCGGGGCCGTCCTCGGGCGGATTTTCAAAATCCCGCACCGAGGTATACCCGGTGATATCCCGATGAAAATGCACACTGAAATACCGGCACAGCCCGGTATTTTCATAGAGCACTTCCTGGTCCTGGTGAGCGGCGAAGCCGTCGCTCTCCCCCTCGAAACTGCGCAACAGCCCCAGACCCTCGGCATACTGCAGCACCCGCACCAGGGAGGTACGGCAGGAATACCGCTCCCAGGACAGGTCCGGTAGATAGGCTTTTGTGTAGGCCAGCACGGCCTGGGTCAGTTCCGAGAGCAGAAAGCGCTGGCCGTCGTCCTTGTCCTCCAGCAAAAGCAGGACCCCGCACAAAAGACAGTAGTCCTGCACCTCGGTGAATTCCGGGATTCCGAAAGCTTCCTGCGCCCGGGCCGGTTCCTTCACCAGGCGGATCACCTGCTCGGTGCAGATTACTTCCCAGCCGAATTGCTCCCGCAACGCCCGGCGCAGGGCAGGCAGCTTGCGGCGCACCTGATAAAAGAGTTCCCGGTCCTCCTCTCGACGGATCCAGAACCGGTCCAGCAGTGCGCGAAATTCATCCATGGGCGGGCACCTCTTCAAATTCCAGACAGTAGGCGGGCATGGTCAGGTCCCCGTCGGTACAGTGCAGCACACAGGTCTGCCCCGGCAAGCAGGTCAGACGATAGGCCTGGCCAAATTCGGTGCGGGCAGATTTGCTGACGTTGGCGTTGGCTTTCACCACCCAATTCAAAAGGCTCATCCGGATTTCCGGCGTGACCACTTCCTCCAGCGCCGAAAAATCCAGCCGCCCTTTTCGGATCAGCCGCTCCAGCCGGGCCTGCAGGACCGCCTTCTGTTGCATGTAAGCCTGCTTCTGGGCAGCCTTCTCCAGGCTTTTGTCCTCAAAGAAACTTTTCTCCCGCGGGGGACGGCCGGGCCGCCGGCGGTTGCGCAGCTGGTAGAGAAAGGGTTGTCCGTCATAGCAGCTGCCCGTCTCGTAGAGATCTTCCGGCTCGATGCCGGTGAGATGCACCGCCCGCTGGGCGCCGAACACCATGCCGGAAAGCCGCCGGGCATCGGCCAGGGTGGGACAGGCGGCAAACAGCTCCAGGAATTTTTTGTATTCCACCTTCCGGTTGGCACCGCCGCTGTGCGCCTGCAGAATAAGCTCGGCGTTCATCAGTATCCGCTGGATGATGTCGTTGGCCAGTTCCAGCACATGCTCACTGTCGCTCTGTCCACTCTCGCCAGGCACAAACCAGCGGTAAAATCCCTGCCAGAAACCGTAAATTTCCTCCCGCAGCTGCCGGGGATAGTCCTCGGACCGCTGGATCAGCCGCCCCTCCCCTTCCTGCAGCTGCGTCGCATATACCTGCTGCAGCATCGTCTCCACCTGCTCCGGCGGCAAGCCCAGCAGCATCCGGCGGATTTTTTCGGCATAGCGCTGCAGTTCCAGCACAAATTCCTGCAGATACCGCACCACCTTGTCCTTATAGGGCAAAAACTCGGTGGTCTGCAAAATGTGCCTGGCATGGGAGGAGTAGAAATCCCGCAGATAGTCCTGATACCGGTTGGTCAGCTGGCGGAAGTCCCTTTGCAGCTGATCCCACAGCTGGTTCAGCGTGCGGGCATCCGCCCCGGTCCGCTCCGTCATCCGTTCCAGCGTGTCCAGAATCCGCTCGAACAGCTGGGAGGAGAGGATCGCCGTGCGCAGATCAAGATTTTCCAGGGAAATGGTCATCCGCTCGATCTCGGTGGCCGTCTGGGACATGGAATAGCTGAACTGCTTGTTTTTGTATTCGGCAATGCTGGTGGGACGGTGGGGGTCCTGGATGGGCACCAGATTCCGCCAACTGCACAGCGCGTTCAGGTCCTGTTCCAGTTGTTCCGCCGTATATTCCGCAAAATGACCGTCCGCCCGCAGCAGCGCCAGCAGTTCCGTCTTGTTCAGCCGGATATGGGCCTTTTGGGATTCCAGATAGAAGGTCCGCATGATGGCCCGGTAGCGCCAGGCGTTCTCCGCCGTGAGATAGCTGGCTTCGGGCACACTGTTCAAGGTTATGGCGTGAAATTGCATCGGCTCCCTCCCCTTCCATGGCAGCAAGGACTGCTTTTTAGTAATTATAACCAGTGTACCAGATGCCCCATCCAATAAAAAGGATTTCGACAAAATCCCCCATAAATTTTAGCGATACTTCTAAAACAATCTCGGGCGATTTGTGCAACATGGGAGGTTCCTCCCTTCAGCAAAGGAAGGAAAGCATCGACATCCTTCTCCATAGAATTATCCTGTTTCAGTAACGAATACTTTAAAGGCTCCTGTGTCCTATATTCATATTGGTAATCGTCTATTTCGTCCCATATACTTCTTTACACTTTGTGGAATCTGAAGCTTTCCGTTTTCACGTCACAAAACTCCGCAAAAGAACTAGAAAGCACAAAAGCCTCTTATCGAAAAGATTGTATAAGCATTCGCAATTATTGCAAAAAGCCGCGTTAAAACGCTTACTTTTGATTCTGGCAGAGCTTGGCTATCTTAGAATCAGCTGTCTATAGTCCAGTTGAACGTAGTAGTCAGGTCGGAGAACTGTGACATCTGGCAAATAGCAATGAACCATCGCAGAGATTTGTGCAGTGTACACAAATTCCTGCACTGGTTGTTGCGCAAAGAAAAGGATGTTGGAACGTGAAAATTGCCGCAAGGAGACGATCCCAAAGGAAGAGTGGTCAAATGGTGGTCAACGGCCCTCCCTGTGCGGGCCACAACACAGCGCCCATCGGTCAGCAACCGCTATTTTCTTTTTCAACCAAAATCACGTGTATTGATACCGGGTATTTTTTCCATTCCAGATCTTTTGCACCTTGCCAATATGGGGGCAGCGTGTATGTTCGGCAGAACGACATGGGAGGTGCCCTCTACGCTTTCAAGGCTCGGCTGAACAGGGAGACCCGCATAACAGTTCCTTAAACAGCAGTTTGTCGGTTCCCTGAAAAACGGCCAGCTTGCTAGAATGCTGACACTGGTCCGAAACCAGAAGCCCCAGGTTGGTGTACAGGCCGTCAGCGGCCGGGATGCCAAGGCCTGATACTGCGGCCACAGGCAAGGTGCCGCTGCCGCCACCTCCATCGGCCGTGTTGGCAAAGGTAACAACTTCTTTTTGGATGCCGGGGATGTACTGGCCTTACCCCGGCAAAATAAGCCGGATTTCGGACGAGATAGACAATCCCCCTTGAGCGGCGGCGGTGGGCCCTGTATACTGCGTAATAAAAGATGGACAGGAGGCGCCGTTCATGTGGGATTTGCTGATCGTGGGCACCGGCCCGGCCGGGGTATCTGCCGCGTTGACCGCCAGGGCCAGGGGGCTTTCGTTCCTCTGGTTTGGCAGCCGGCGGCTCAGTGACAAGGTCGAAAAGGCAGAGCGTATCCTGAATTACCCCGGCCTGCCCCGGGTGACCGGCCGGGAGCTGCGGGACGCTTTTCTGCGGCAGGTGGATGATCTTGGCATCCCAATCCAGCAAGCACGGGTGGCGGCGGTCTACGAGATGGGCGGGCACTATGCTGTCTGCGCCGGGCCGGATTTCTATGAAGGGCGCTGCCTGATCCTGGCCACCGGCGTGGCGGCACGCGGGCAGATCCCCGGCGAAAACCGGCTGCTGGGCAAGGGGGTCAGCTGCTGCGCCACCTGCGACGGCGAGCTGTACCGCGGGCGGAACATCGCGGTGGTGTGCGAAAGCCAGAGCCTGGAGGAGGACGTCCGCTTTTTGCAAAGCGTGGCGGGCCATGTGGAACTGTTCTGCACCTACGCGGGCGGCCTGGCCGATACACCGGGCTGCCACAAAGGCCGGCCCCAGACCATCGAGGGGGACGACCGGGTGACCGGGGTGCGCTGGGCGGATGCGACCCTCCCGGTGGAGGGTGTGTTCTGCCTGCGGGAAACGGTGGCCCCGCAGGCGCTCCTATCCGGCCTTGCCATGGAAAACGGCCATATCCAGGTGGACCGGGCCCAGCGCACCAACCTGCCCGGCTGCTTTGCCGCCGGGGACTGCACCGGCCGCCCCTACCAGTACGCCAAGGCGGCGGGCGAGGGCAATGTGGCGGTGCACAGCGCGCTGGCTTTCCTGGCACAACCGCAGGAGGAACCGCGATGAAACCCGGCTGGCTGGGCTACCTGGGGCGGCTGGCGGGCGTGCTGGCCGGCAATGCGCTGCTGGCCTACGGGGTAGCGGCGGTCTACCTGCCTGCCGGGCTGGCAGTGGGCGGCGCCACTGGCGCAGGGCTGATCCTCCACACGTTGTTTGGGCTGGACACTGCTGTGTCCGTCTTTGTGCTGAACCTGGGCCTGCTGGTGGCCGGATGGGCCTGCATCGGGCGGGAGTTTGCCATCAACACAGCGGCCGGGTCGCTGGCCTATCCAGTGTTTCTGGGGCTGTGCCAGCGTTTGCCCGCCTTTTCACTGCTCGAAACCGACCGCTTCGCGGCCCTTGTGTGCGGGGCCTGCTTTGTGGGGGCCGGCGTGGGGGTTACACTTCGGGCCGGCGCTTCCACCGGCGGCAGCGACTCGCTGGCCATGATCCTGCACCGGACAATCCGGCTGCCGGTAGCGGGGGTCAAAATGGCCGCCGACTACGGCGTGATGGCCATGGCGTTCTGGATGGCTGGCGGGCGCAACCTCTGGTTCAGCGTGATGGCCCTGGCCATCGAAACTTTTGTGATGAACCGGACCATGCTGGCAGGCGCCGCCCAGCTGCAGCTGCTGGTGATCTCCGACCACTACGAGGAGATCCGGCAGGCCCTGCTTTGCGAGGCACAGGCCGGCGTGACGATGCTCCACGCAGACACCGGCCTGCGGCGGACGGCGGGCAGCGTGGTGTTCTGCGTCATCCCTAACAAGAAACTTTACGGCGTTAAAGCAGCTATCCACCGCATCGACCCCGGCGCATTTTTGACCATCGCCACCGTCCGGGAAGTGCAGGGTCAGGGGTTCACCGCCGCGCGCATCCCATTGCCGGTGGGAAAATAGGAGGAACATATGCAATCCAAACTTGTTGCCGCCAAGGACTACCATGAGGTGGCTTTGGACATCCCGGCGTTTGTGCCCGACCAGGCCGCTTTGCAAAAAGAACTGGACCGGCTCCGCAACCCGTATGTGACCTGGAAACCGGGCGGCGCGGTGGCTGCCGGCGATATGGTCCGCTGTTCGCTGCACTCTGCGCTGCCGCGCTTTCAAAAAGACAGCATCCGCTTTGTGGCGGGCAGCGGGATGTACAATCCAACGCTGGAAGCCCTGGCCATCGGCATGCAGGCCGGCGAG
>JFBN01305396.1_pt1 | contig 10157 bp, 5 predicted proteins | sample 768741 | NCBI WGS metagenome assembly JFBN01 (sample SAMN01983846, study PRJNA193217) | chicken gut metagenome | biome: terrestrial biome; isolation source: ceca of Broiler chicken | host: Gallus gallus | place: United Kingdom: England | collected 2010-09-07
GGATCGGCCACGGCGGCCCTTGCAATGGAAAGAAGCTGCCTCTGGCCCTGGCTTAAGTTCGCCCCGTCCCCGGTGAGCATTGTGTCATAACCGTCCGGGAGACGCCGGATAAATCCGTCCGCATTGGCGAGCTTTGCCGCCCTGATACATTCCTCATCCGTGGCGTCCAGTTTCCCGTACCGGATATTCTCCATGACCGTCCCGGTGAACAGGTGGGTATCCTGGAGCACCATGCCCAGGGACCTTCTCAGATCCGGCTTTTTGATCTTGTTGATGTTGATCCCGTCGTATCGGATCTTGCCGTCCGCAATGTCATAGAAACGGTTGATCAGGTTGGTGATCGTCGTCTTGCCCGCTCCGGTAGCCCCGACAAAGGCAATCTTCTGCCCCGGCTTTGCATAGAGGCTGATATTGTGCAGGACGATCTTGTCTTCATTGTATCCGAAATCCACATCATCCAGCACGACCGCGCCTTCCTGTTTTGTATAAGTGATGGTGCCCTCCGCCTTGTGGGGATGTTTCCATGCCCACAGATTGGTCCTTACCGGCGACTCTGTCAGATTGCCGTTCTCATCCTCTTTCGCATTGACCAGCTCCACATAGCCATTATCGGCCTCAGGTTCCTGATCCATCAGGTCAAAGACTCTCTGCGCGCCTGCCGCCGCGTTCACTACGAAGTTGATCTGCTGGCTGACCTGCGTGATCGGGTTGGTAAAGCTCTTGTTCAGTCCCACAAAGGTCACGACCGTACCAATGGTCACACCCGCCAGGCCGTTGATCCCGAGGATTGCTCCCAGGATTGCCACCAGCGCGTAGCTGATCCAACCGATATTGGCATTGATGGGCATCAGAAGGTTGGCATAACGGTTCGCCTTGTCCGTACTGTTCCTCAGCCGCTCATTGACCTCATGGAAATCCCGCATCGCCGCTTCCTCATGGCAGAAGACTTTGACGACTTTCTGCCCGTCCAGCATTTCCTCGATAAATCCGTCCACAGTACCAAGGTCGATCTGCTGGCGGATATAGTATTTCCCCGACAGCTTCGAGAAATTGGATGTGACAAGGAGCATGACAGCCGCGGTCAGAAGCGAGATGATGGTCAGCACAGGGTTCAGAACGATCATGGTGACCAGCGTGGCCGCCATAGTGATGACCGAGTTGATGATCTGCGGGATGCTCTGGCTTAAAAGCTGCCTCAATGTATCTACATCGTTTGTGTAGACAGACATGATGTCGCCGTGGGCATGGGTGTCAAAATATTTGATCGGCAGCGCCTCCATCCTGCGGAACAGATCGTCCCTCAGGCGCCGCATCGTGCCCTGGCTTACATTGACCATGATCCGGTTGTAGGTAAACGCTGTGATCACGCCCACGCCCATGATGCATGCAAGTCGGATCAGGTCAGATGCAAGTCCGCTGAAATCACTGGAACCGCTGGAGAGCATCGGCGTGATATAGTCATCTACCAGAGTCTGCGGGAACGTTGCGCCCACTACTGTTGCGACCGCTGTGATCAGGATGCAGACGATCACAAGCAGAAACGGAAATTTATAATAATGAAGCATATATCGGATCACCCGGTTGATCAGCTTTGAAGCTGTGTTTACCCGGGAGCCTGATTTCTTTTCATTTCGATTCTCATTCATAGATCAGTTCTCCTCCTTCCCGCCTTATGCCGGCTGATCGAAATCACCGCTGCCTTCGAGCTGCGAATTGTAGATTTCCTGATAAATCGCATTGTCCTTGAGCAGATTTTCATGAGTGTCAAAGGCGTCGATCCTTCCGTCGTCCAGCACGAGGATCCGGTCAGCGGATTCCACACTGGAGACACGCTGGGCGATGATGATCTTCGTCGTGCCCGGGATCTTCTCCGCAAACGCAGCGCGGATGCTGGCGTCTGTCGCGGTATCCACCGCGCTGGTGGAATCGTCGAGGATCAGCACTTTCGGTTTCTTTAAGCGCGCGCGGGCAATGCACAGACGCTGCTTCTGTCCGCCGGAGACATTGGCTCCGCCCCGCTCGATCCTCGTCTCATATCCCGCAGGCATCCGGTCGATAAATTCATCGGCGCAGGCTGCCCGGCACGCCTCGATGCATTCCTCTTCCGTGGCGTCCGGATTGCCCCAGCGCAGGTTGTCAAGGATCGTCCCCGAGAACAGCGTATTCTTCTGGAGCACAACAGACACCTGGTTCCTCAGCACTTCCGTATCATACTTCCGGACGTCCACACCGCCGACGCAGACCGAACCTTCGCCCACGTCATACAGGCGGCAGATCAGGTTGACCAGGCTGCTCTTTCCGGAGCCTGTGCCTCCGATCACGCCGATGGTCTCGCCGCTCTTGATGTGAAGGTCAATGTCAGACAGCGCATTCTTCCCGCTGCCGTGTTTGTATGAGAAATTCACATGATTGAAATCAATGCTTCCGTCAGCTACTTCTGTCACCGGGTCCGCCGGATCGGTCAGGTCTGCCTTCTCATTCAGCACTTCGCTGATACGGCGGATGCTCGCCATGGACATACTGATCATGACGACCACCATGGAGAGCATCATCAGGCTCATCAGGAGAGCCATGATATAGCTGAACAGGCTGGTCAGGTCGCCTGTGGTCATGGAGCCGCCTACGATAAACTGCGCACCGAACCAGGATACCGAGATGATGCAGAAATAAACCGCCACCATCATCGCCGGGTTGTTGAACGCCAGCAGGCCTTCCGCCTTTACGGAAAGGTCATAGAGCATTTTGGAAGCCTTTGAGAATTTCACATTTTCATAGTCCTCACGCACAAATGCCTTCACCACGCGGATCGCGGTCACGTTTTCCTGCACGCTGGCATTCAGGTCGTCATAACGGCGGAACACCTGTCTGAAGATCTTCAGCGTGACCGCCATGATCGCCCCGATCACGATCAGAAGGAAGACCACAGCGATCAGGAACATGGAACTCAGTCTCGGGCTGATGATCAGGCACATCGCGAAACTGAATACCAGGTTCAGCGGCGCGCGAACTGCCACGCGGATGATCATCATGAATGCATTCTGCACGTTCGTAATATCTGTCGTCATACGCGTGACCAGACCGGACACGCTGAATTTATCGATATTTGAGAAAGAAAATGTCTGGATGTTGGCATAGATCGCCTCACGCAGGTTCGCCGAAAGCCCGGACGCCGCGCCGGCCGCATTCTTCCCGGCGAACGCGCCGAATGCCAGGCTTAAGAAAGCCATCAAGACCATGAGCGCTCCGTAGCGGTAGACGACCGGGAGATTGCCCGCCTCAAGTCCCCGGTCGATGATGATCGCCGTGACAAAGGGCATCAGGATTTCCATGATCACTTCAAGGGCGGTCAGACCGATACAGAGAAAGGTGTCCCGCCTGTACTGTTTAAGCTGCTGTAAAACTTTTCTCACGGTAGATATACCTCCTGTCTGTTATTTTCACTGTTTTCATCACATTCCCCGCCGGACAGCTGATTTAAGAGCTTGCGCTCCAGATTCCAGAGCTGGGCCTGCTCTTTCGGGTCCAGCACGCCGCAGATGCCGGCTTCCATCTGTCCTGCCTTTTCCAGCAGCTCTTCCCTCTCTGCCGCCAGCTTTTCCGTGGGGATCACTTTCTTTTTCCGGATATCATCCGGCTCAGGCAGAAAATAAAGATATCCTTTTTCCCTCAGTTTTTTGATCAGTGCGGAAAGAGTTGCTTTTGAAACTCCAATCTCCCGGCACAGTTCCGTAAGGTACGTGCCGTCGGGATGATGCCGCAGGATATAGACCAGGAAGTACACCTGTACGCCTGTGATGTCTTTCTGCTTTAAGTACATCTCCAGCTGCGCTGTCAGGTTCAGGCCTATCTTTTTCATCATAAAGATCATTTCTTCCGTCCTGGAGATCTGATCCATTTTTGAACACCTCCTGTTTGTTTCGGATTGTTTTTATCGGAACAGTTCGCTCCCTTATTTTCTGTCCATATGAGATTCTACCGCGGAATTCCTTGAATGTGAAATTCAAAGATGTTATAATCTATAAACATCTTTTATAGATTATGAGCTTATTTCTTTATCGCTGACCTGGCTGCATGTCACTGGCCTGACATCGCGTCGCTTGCACGGCATTATGTCACTGGCCTGACATCGCGTCCCCGGCATGGCATTATGTTTGCGGCACAGCATTATGTCACTGGCATGGCATCGCGGCGTCCCGGTGCGGCATTATAAGACAGGAGGGATTTTATGAATACGACTCAGCTGGAATGTTTTCTCGCTGTCGCGGAACACCTGAATTTTTCGAAAGCTTCGGAAGAACTGAAAATGACCCAGCCCGCGGTCAGCCATCAGATCCGCACACTGGAGGAAGAACTGGGCGTGAAACTGTTCATGCGCACGAGCAAGAATGTCTCGCTCACATTGGAAGGGATCCGCTTCCTTCCGGATGCTGACCTGATCCTGAAAACCGCGCTCTCCGCAAAGGAGCGGATCGGGCGGCACGAAAATTTTATTCCTTTTGAGGTCGGCTGCCACAACCACATGGAACTGAACCTGCTGCCCTGGCTCTTCGGCAGACTGGCGGAGGAGTTCCCCAATCTGCGTCCCGCCGCGCGCATCGTCCCCTTCCCGTCTCTCCTGGGCCTGGTGGAGAACCAGAAGCTGTACGCTGCCTTTGGCATAAAAGAAGAGCGGAAACCTCCCGCCCTGTCTTTTAAAAAACTATGCGATGCCCCGATGGCCTGCATCTGCCGTCCCGGCCATCCCCTGGCGCAGTACGGTTCACTTACAGCAGGACAGCTCTCCGGCAGTTTCGCAGCCTGCTCGCCCCGGCAGATCTCTGCTGCGCTCTTCGCGGTCCAGGGCAGGATCCTCACCCGCACCAGCCCGGACCAGCAGTATTTCTCCGAGAGCATTGAAAGCGCGTTTACCCTCGTCAAAGCCGGGCTCGGGTATACCCTGTACCCGGACATCCCCCAGGTCCGCGAGCCCAGGCTGTGTTATATCCCGGTCACCGACCTGCCCGCTCTCCCTTTCGGAGTATATTACCGGTACGACAATGACCATCCCGTACTGAAAAAATTCCTGGGGCTCTGCGCGGCGGCTCCGATCGGATAAAAAAAGCCGCTCTGCCAAAGGCGTATTCAGCGCGGGGAATAGCTGGATCCGGCTCCCACATAGATCCTGATCTACACCCGCACCACAAACACCGGCAGCGGCGGATCATTCTTCCGATTATAATAGCTGCACGCGATCACGAGCCACTGCCTCGGATCCAGTTCCCGCAGATAAGCCAGAAGGGCATCCCTCTCCTCATATCCGGTATCCCCTCCGCTGTAGATGCACAGGCTGATCACACCGCCTTCTTTCAGGAGCCCCATTGCCTCGCGGAGCGCCCGGAGGCTGGTCTCTGCCCTCGTCGCCACTTTGTGGTCTCCGCCCGGGAGATAGCCGAAATTAAACATCACTGCATCCGCCTTTTCCTTCACGTATTCCGACATCTGTTCATGCCCCGCGCAGTACAGGACAGCCCGCTCCCTGTATCCGGCATTTTCCAGCCGCTCTGCCGTCCGTTCCACTGCCTGCGCCTGTATGTCAAATGCATACACCTTCCCTGTCTCTCCTGCCATACGGCAGAGGAACTCCGTATCGTTCCCGTTGCCGCAGGTAGCGTCAATACAGCAGCTTCCCTCTTCGATATGCTCCTCCAGGAAACGATGGCAGAACTGTGTGATCTGATAATCTTTTTTCCCTTTCATGTTCCCTCTCCCTTTCCGTCTCGGGTATTTATACACCTCTATATATTAATGGATGGCTTACGGAAACGCAATGTACGGATGGCAGCGGTCCTATGATACTATATCAGTTCAGCCGCGCCATTCGGAAAACCGCACTGACAGCTGAACTGATACGATAAAATCCCCGTAAATTTTATGTAAATCCGCCGGAATCTTTAACAAAATCCAAACCTGTTTTTGAAGATCCTGTGATTTTCATCCACTATAATCTTTCTGCCAAATCGCAGGGGAGCCTTCTTCCCTGCCGACAGACAAATCTAAGAAACAGGAGTGAATACCAGCTATGAAAAAAGTATGGAAGCAAATGCTGGGCGGCACGCTCGCAGCGGTTCTGGGTATCGGAATGCTGCCTGCGGATGTCCATGCAGAGGGAGCTGACGGGCAGACAGGACTTCCTGCACCGGTACTGTACGCATCCTTTGATAATGCAAATGCAGAAGACAGTTCCGGGAACGGAAATAACGGGACAGTGATCGGGACACCGGAATTTGTCGACGGGGTATCCGGCAAGGCAGTGCATATCGTCAACTCCGGGGATATCGCCGGAAGCGGCGCGGACGCAGAGCAATATATATCCTTCGGGACACCGGAGGACCTGCAGTTCGGCACGGATGACTTTTCAATCGCCTTCTGGTACAGATCAGACCGATCTTCCGACGATCACAAGGAAGGCTCTATCGTGAGCAACAAGGACTGGGCCAGCGGAAATAACCAGGGACTTAATTTCGGCGATATGCGCCAGGGGATCAACATGAACTACCGCGCCGGCGGGAACGGCCGGAAGGAGACGGATCGTTACAGCGAGATCACGGACGGTGAGTGGCATTTTATCACAGGTACATTTGACCGCGACGGACAGATGACCCTCTACATTGACGGAGAACTTCCCACCGAGGGGAACGGTTACCAGGCAGGGGCGCCCCAGGTCAGCATCGCTGACCAGAACAGCAGCATCGATGCATTTAACTTCACTGTCGGCGCGGACGGAAAAGGGAAATACGGACTGCTCAACGGCTATATTGACGAACTGTCCGTATACAGAGAAGTCCTGACTCAGGAGCAGGTAAAGGAACTGGGGAAAACGGACAGCACCGGCGACACCGGGAGCGATGCCCCTGTCCTTGATGTGACTTTCGACGACTCAGCCGCCACAGACAGCGTAGCCGGAAATAACGGAACGATCACAGGAGATGTGGAGTTCGTGGACGGTGTGTCCGGCAAAGCCGTGCGCATCAGCAACCCGGAGGATATCGCGGGGAAAAACACCACTGCTGAGCAGTATATCGACTTCGGCGCTCCGAATGAGCTCCAGTTCGGCACAGGTGATTTCACGGTCATGTTCTGGTACCAGTCTGACGGCACACTGCCGGGCGAAGGCGCGGTCGTCAGCAACAAAGACTGGTCCACAGGCAGCAATCCGGGATTTGCCATCGGCGACATGAAACAGGGCATGACACTGAACTTCCGCGCACAGGACAGTTCAGGAAGGCTTGACACCTCCCGGTACGGCGGCGCTACCGAGGCAGGCGTGTGGCACCACATCGCGGCAGTATTCAACCGCACCGGGAATATGACCCTCTATGTAGACGGCTCCGCCGCTGCAAGCCAGTCCATCAGCGCACAGGCAGGGAAGTCCATCGATGTGACAAACTTTGTAGTCGGAGCGGACGGGAAACACCAGTGCGGAGTCCAGGATTCCTATATTGATGAATTGAAAGTCTATAAGAAAGCGCTCACAGCGGATGAGATCGCAGACTATACCGCTCCGTTCGTCCTTCAGAATAAGCTGGACGAGTATGAGGCGCTGATCGAGTCTTCCTCCGCGTCGGATGAAAAGAAGACTGCATTCCAGTCAGGCATTGACGACATCCGCGCAAGAGCAGAAGGTGTGACAGACATCAGTGCCATCCGCGCGCTGGAGGATGAGCTGAAAGCCGCGTACAACGAATTCACCGGGCCGGAAGACGGGATCATGAGCTTCGAGGTCATCAGCGACGCACACATCAGCGGTACGAATAACAGCGCGTCCCCGAATCAGAAACTGATCGACGCCATGGACGACATCGCGAATGATTATGCTTCCGGCGTATCGGCAGTGCTCAACTGCGGAGATTACAGCAATTATGCATCCGTGAGCGAGACCCAGGGATATTTCAACATCATCGCACCTTATAAAGACCAGTTCGAGATCCTCACCGCCATGGGCAACCATGATGTGCGCTGGCTCTCCGGCGGCTGGGAAGAGGCAGAAGGCCGGTATCTCGGATATAACCAGGATTACATGGGAGACACGCCGGACGGCCAGTCCTACTTTGACAAATGGATTGGCGGATATCACTTTATCGTCCTGAACACCCAGTGGGATACCAAAGACCGCGCTTATCTGTCCCCGGAAGAACTCGACTGGTTCGAGGAGACTCTGGCTGAGGATGCGTCGCCGGACAAGCCGATCTTTGTCGTGCTGCACCAGCCGCTCTATGACACTTACACAAACAGCAACGCATGGCCCGCCGGCGCGCAGGACCACCAGATCAAAGAAATCTTAAGGGACTATCCGCAGACAGTCATGTTTAACGGCCACATCCATGACGGGCTGGGAGCGATCGAGGTAAAGCAGACAGATTACGGCGTCATGGTGGACGTACCGGGCATGAACAGCAATGACTACGGCGACGGAAGAGGCCAGCTCGGCTTCCATGTGACCGTGTATGACGGGAAAGTCCGCCTCGACTTAAGAGACTACGCAAACGATGAGTGGGTCAGCGAATATACTTACGAATTCGCGATCAGCGAAGGCGCTTATCCGGAAGGAAAGACAGCGGACATCTCCTTTGACGATGAGACTGCTTCTGACAGCACAGGGAACGGAAATGACGCTGTGATCCATGGGGACGCTGATTTTGCAGAAGGCGTGGACGGTGGGAAGGCGGTCCATATCTCAGACCAGGATCCCGCCAGCGCTGACCAGTATGTTGAGCTCAGCAGCGGCCTCATTTTCGGCAGAGACGCCTCTACCCTCATGTTCTGGTATAAGGCCGGACAGGATGCCGAAGGCACGGATCTCGCCGACGGAAAATGGCACGCTGTATCAGCAGTATTCCAAAACAGCGAAATGACCCTGTATATCGACGGAGCAAAGGCGGATGAAAAAGAGAGCAGCGCATGGGACGGAGAAATCCTGGACAGCAGCGCCCTGCAGTGGCTCCTGGGCGAAGAGGTTCCCTCGGATTATTATCTGGATAACATAAAGATCTATGGAAATGCCGTAAGCGCGAACGAGATCAGCACAACATGGACGCCGTATGAGCTGACGGCAGATCAGGATTCCATCACCGTATCCTGGCCTCTGCCGACGGATTCCGTGGAGCCTGCATATCTCCTCCTGAACGGAGAAAAAGTAACCGATATCGCTTCCGGCGCCACACAGGCTGAGATCACCGGTCTCGAGCCGGGTACGACCTACACGGTCGCGCTTGTGAACCATGAAAAGAGCAACGCGCGCAATCTCAGGGATGTATTTGGATTCCGCGTGACCACAAAGGCAGACAAATCCGCCTTGGAAGAACTGTATAACGCAAATAAAGACAAAGATGTCAGCGGATATACAGACAGCAGTGTCCAGGCATGGAAAGACGCGCTGGCCGCAGCAGAGGAAGTGCTGAACGATCCTTCCGCTTCCACGGATGAAGTACAGAACGCTTACGATCAGCTCAGCACAGCCCTGGACGGGTTGAAAGTAAAAGACGAGGGAACTACAAATCCTTCTGATCCGGATACCGGAAAAGATCCGGAAAAGCCCGGTCAGGACCAGCCTGACGGCAGCGGAGACAAACCGGACAGTCAGCCCGGCAGCGGAAACGCCCCTTCATCCCAGAAACCTGATGCTAACGGCAGCGTACCCCAGACCGGAGACAGCAGTGCGTTCGGACTGTGGCTCGCACTTGCCGCGGCAGCGGCGTCTGCGCTCCTGCTCTCAGGAAGGAACAGAAAAAGAACAAAATAGAACAAATTAAAACAAAACTGTCAGACCACATGAAGGAGGCTGCGCACCGGCTGAAATCTCAGCACGGGCGCAGCCTCTTTTCTTATGGCTGAACTGATACCATTATTTCCTTGAAAACCTGTATTTCCCTTTGCCGCAGCCGGGTATCGGTTCTATAATATCCGCCTTTGACAATTTTGAAAGAAGTTTTGAGACGCTGGAATTCTGTAGTCCAAGGAGTTTTACAACCGCACTTCTTCCAAAGATCATATCACAGCCAAACTCATCATACATTTTACGGACATGTGCGATCGTCTTTTCCGAAAAACTCCTCATCCTTTCTGTATATATACTCTCAATGTCTGCTTTTCTTCCCTCAATATCTACTTCCCCCCCCCCC
>JFBN01305506.1_pt1 | contig 10154 bp, 8 predicted proteins | sample 768741 | NCBI WGS metagenome assembly JFBN01 (sample SAMN01983846, study PRJNA193217) | chicken gut metagenome | biome: terrestrial biome; isolation source: ceca of Broiler chicken | host: Gallus gallus | place: United Kingdom: England | collected 2010-09-07
GAAAAAATGATTCATTATCTGACCGGAGAAGCCGGCAGCAGGGCGGTAGCGTTTATCGGAATTCTGCTGGCATTTGCAGCAACCTGTCTGACAATGTATAAATGCATGGATCTTCTCCCGAAGGACCATGGAAGAGATTTTGCGGTAGAAGGGAAGAAATCGGCAGGAAAGCCGCGGGGAGCGGGCTTCCTTTTTGTTCTCGTCTTCATTGCGGCGGCGCTTCTGTTCGCAAAGCCCGGAAGGGAAACGTTCATTTATCTGATCCTTGTGGGAGCGGCCATGATGACAGGATTCCTGGATGACTGCGCGAAAACGCCCTGGGGAGAATATAAAAAGGGAATTCTGGATCTGGTTATCGCGGTGATGACGGCGGTCACCTTTCTGAATTTTAATTCCAGCGATGTTACCCTTCTTCTTGCAGGCAGGACAATCACCCTCCCGCCCCTTCTGTTTGGGCTGCTGGCAGTGGTTCTTGTATGGGTCTCCATTAATGTGACCAACTGTTCGGACGGCGTGGACGGATTGTCCGGAACGCTTACAATCATCACGCTTGCGACGATTTACCTGGTGGACATGCTTCTTTCTGCGGAAGGACGGCAGGATAATTTTCCCTATCTGATTCTTCTGTTCTGTGTCTGCATCCTGGGTTATCTATGGTATAATGCTACTCCGAGCAGGCTGCTGATGGGAGATGCCGGATCCCGGGCCATGGGCCTGTTCATCAGCATCGCGGTTTTGAAGACGGGAAGTCCTTTCCTTTATATTCCGGTGGCGCTGGTGCTGATTCTGGATGGAGGCCTCGGTCTGGTTAAGGTCTCCCTTCTGCGTTTCCTGAAGATCCGGATTCTGACGAAGGTCCGGACTCCGCTGCACGATCAGGCAAGGAAGGTGTGGGAGTGGTCCAATACGCAGACCGTTTTCCGTTTTGCCATCATTCAGATCATGTTATGCGCGGCGGTGATTTATATTGCGTTGCCCTGAGGCGGCATGTTATAATGGCGGAATTAGGAGTGAAGATATTATGAAAAATGAACTGCTTACCATAGGCCCTTTCACCATACACGGATATGGGCTGATGATTGGAATTGGCGTAATCGCCGCCTATCTGACCGCAGAATATCGGGCGAGAAAGCTTAAGCTGGATGCGGATCAGATTTTTTCACTGGTAATCTGGTGCCTTGTTTTCGGTGGACTTGGTTCCAAGCTTCTGTACTGTCTGACCATGCTGGATGTGATACTGGCAGATCCTTCTTATCTGCTGCATTCTTTGGCAAATGGCTGGGTTGTGTACGGCGGACTGATCGGAGGTGTACTGGGAGGTTTCCTGTTCTGCTGTTATAAGAAAATCAATTTTCTTTCCTATTTTGACCTGGCGCTTCCTTCTGTCGCACTGGCCCAGGGCTTCGGACGCATCGGCTGTTTCCTTGCAGGATGCTGCTATGGACGCCCGACGGACAGTACGATCGGGATAACATTTACCAATTCCGCGTACGCGCCGAACGGGATTTCCCTGATTCCGACGCAGCTGATCTCAAGCGGCCTGGATTTCCTTCATTTCTTTGTTCTTCTGTATATTGCGAGGCATAAGAAGGCTGAAGGACAGGTTGGGGGTTTTTATCTGATTTTTTACAGCATCGGCAGATTTATTCTGGAATATTTCCGTGGAGACATGGAGCGCGGAAGTGTGGGAGAGTTATCCACCTCACAGTTCATCGCGATTTTTACGCTGATTGCAGGTATCGTAATCGTAGTCGGCTCTCAGATCATGGCCTCCCGGAATGTGCATGCTTTTCTGGTTGGACCGAACGGAACCGCGCTTGTTCCGGAAGAAAAGAAAGATGAGGTTCATTCAGAACCGGCTGCGGCAGCTGAACCGTCTGCCAATGAGGAGCCGGGAACTGTAACAGGGCAGACTGAGACTGACGCGGCAGAACATCCGGGAGGAGAATCCTTATGAAGATACCTGCGGTTGATATGCACTGTGATACGATTTCTGCGCTGCTTGCGATGAAGCGCAGGGGAACATATTCGGAAAATAACTGTCTTTTGAAGAACGGCCTGCATGTGGATCTGGAAAAACTGGAAAGGGGCGGCTGTTTTCTCCAGAATTTTGCCCTGTTCGTCGCACTTTCTGAATGCAGCGATCCCTTTCGGGAATGTACCGCGCTCGCAGACCTGTATTATGAAGAACTGGAAAAAAATAAGGACCGGATCCGGCCTGTATATCGTTATGAAGACATCGAGAAAAACCGGGCGGAGGGAAAGCTTTCCGCTCTGCTGACGGTGGAGGAAGGCGCTGTATGCAAGGGACGTTTGGGGAATCTCCGGCTGCTGTACCGGCTGGGCGTCCGGATGCTGACGCTCACCTGGAATTTTCCCAATGAGCTTGGGTGGCCGAATGTACGAATACCGGAGAAGGCCTCCGGAAGCATCCCGGATTTTACCACACCGGATCGGGAGCATGGCCTGACGGAAACAGGCTTTGATTTCCTTGAGGAAATGGAACGGCTGGGGATGATCGTGGATGTTTCCCATCTTTCTGATGCAGGCTTCTGGGATGTGGCGCGCACGGCAAAAAAGCCCTTTGTGGCAAGCCATTCCAATGCCAGAGCAGTCTGTGGGAATGTCCGGAATCTGGATGACGACATGATACGGGCACTGGCTGAAAAGGGCGGCGTTACCGGATTAAATTTCTGCACTTCTTTTCTGGAAGAGGAAAAGGAAACGGAAAAGGTTCATGGAAATCTTGAGGTTATCGCAGCACATGCAAGGCATATCGTGAACATCGGCGGCGAGGACTGTCTGGGGCTCGGCAGTGATTTTGACGGAATTCAGACAAACGATGCGATCCCGGACACCTCATGTCTGCCGTCCCTGGCGGACGCTCTGGAAAAAGCAGGATTTTCCGGGCGCCAGATTGACAAGATATTCTGCGAAAACGTGCTTCGTGTCTATCGGGAGATTCTGAAATAGATGTAAAATAAGGGAACGCGTTTCTGCGCCTGATGGGTGGATAAGTGGAGATAGAAAAATGTTAACCACACGGAAAAATCAGGAGGACAGATGGAAAAAGGAAGAAAAAACAGGCCGGCTGGTCAGAAAAAGAACAGAAGAAGAAAAAAGGGAGGTACCTTTTCCTATTATTATACACATGCGCTGCGTGCGTTGAAGAGACGAAAAAAGAAGGTAATGGCAGCAGCAGTCTGTGTGCTTGCTGCATGCTGTATGCTGCTTGCGGTCTGGGCCCTTGTGCGCGGACTTTCCGGAAGAAATATGGAAGCGGAGATCGAAACGGTTGAAGATGTTGCGGGAGAGCCCATCGATACCACGGAGCCGCTGGAGGAAAATGCCCATCCGGAAGTGAACGATTTAGTCGGCAGGTATTTTACCGCACTGCAGGAGGGCGATGAGGAGACGCTCACCAGTCTGCGTGACAATACCGGAACGGCGGATCTTCTACGAATGCAGGAGAACAGTTCGCATATCGAAGCATATACTGATATTTCCTGCTATACCAAGTCAGGTCTTGAAGCGGATTCTTATGTGGTTTTCGCCTGTTATGAGGTGAAATTCCAGGGAATCGATACCACACTTCCCGGTATTGCTCCGCTTTATGTGCGCAGAAATGCAGAGGGAACCTATTACCTGCATGATCTGACGCAGGACGAGGAAGCGGCCGCTTATGTGAATGAGATTGCGGCTCAGGAGGATGTGGCCGCACTGTATGATAAAGTGAATTCGGAATATGCCGCTCGTCTGGAAGCGGATGAGACCCTGTCCGCATATGTGGAAAGCTATATGAACGATATGATGGTCGCAGTGGGAGAGGCTCTGGAGGAGCAGACTGCCGAAGCGGAAAGCACACAGGGAACAGAGAGTGGAACAGACGATGCTTCAGAAGCGGATTCCGGAGAAGATGCGGGAGGCACTGGTGGAGAAAACTCTTCCTCCCAGGAGAATACAGGCGCTTCATCCATTTCTGCCGGCACTTCCTCTGCTGTTCCGGACAGCGGAGAATTCACCGTGAGCGAAACGGTCAACATCCGTAAGGGGGTCAGCGAAACCTCGGAGAAAATCGCGGTCTGCTATCCCGGAGAGACGCTCGAAATTCTCATGAAGCAGGCGGATGGCTGGACCAGAGTCCGGTATCAGGGGCAGACCGGCTATGTGAGATCCGATGTGCTGAAATAGAAAAATGACAGAAATGAAAGAAGGAAAGTCTGGAGAGAATCCGGAGTACACCGGGCGCATCCTGGCCGTAGGCATTGCTTATCATAAAGACGATGCGAATAAGCGGCATGAATGCAGGGTAGAGGTGCTGCGTGAAAGGCTGAAATAAAGAAACAGGATAAAGAAATTGGATAGAAACAGGAGGGATTTGCTTATGAAACTGGTCATTACCATGAGCCGGAAGTATGGAACGGGAGCGAGCATCATTGCGAAGGAGCTGTCCGAAAGGCTGGGCATTCCCCTCTATGATAAGGCTTACATCGAGGAACAGCTCAGCGGACATAAATATGAAAGTGAGGCAGAGGCAATCCGAAAGCTCGCGGAACAGCCCTGCATCATTCTGGGCCGATGTGCGTCGGATATTCTGAAAGGAAGGCCGGATGTCTTCAACATTTTTATCCGGGCCGACAAAGAGGACCGGATTCACCGGATAATGGGAAGAGACAGCCTGAATTATGAGCAGGCCAAAGAAAAGGTGGAGCGCACGGATGAGAAGCGTGCGGCTTATTACCATGATCATACGGGAAAAACCTGGGGTGATGTGAATGATTATCACATGATCCTGGATACTTCTGAGCTTGGTGTGGAAAACTGCGCCGACATTTTAATGCGTTATTTCAGAAAGCTGGAATATATTTAAAAACACAGAATCGGGAGGAAATCTTAAATGAGCTACACAGCAGATGCAAAACGTTACGAAACCATGGCCTATCATCGCTGCGGAAACAGCGGTCTGAAACTTCCGGAACTTTCCCTTGGCCTCTGGCACAATTTTGGCGACACTGCAGTTTACGAAAACATGAAGCAGCTTGTTTTTACCGCATTCGACAACGGAATCACACATTTTGACCTTGCCAACAACTATGGACCGGCATATGGAAGCGCGGAAAAAAACTTCGGAAAGATTCTGAAGGAGGAGCTTGGAAGCTACCGGGATGAACTTCTTATCAGCACAAAGGCGGGCTACGATATGTGGGAGGGCCCTTACGGAAACTGGGGCAGCAGAAAATATCTGATCGCCAGCCTGGATCAGAGTCTGAAGCGGATGGGGCTGGACTATGTGGATATCTATTATCATCATAGAATGGATCCGGAGACCCCGCTGGAGGAAACCATGGGTGCGCTGGATCAGGCGGTGAAAAGCGGAAAGGCGCTTTATGTGGGCCTTTCCAATTACGACGGTCCCACGATGGAAAGGGCCTGCCATATTCTGGACGAGCTGAAGTGCCCCTTCGTAATCAATCAGAATTCCTATAACATTTTTAACCGCACCATAGAAAACAACGGTCTGAAGGACACGGCGGCGAGAGAGAAGAAGGGTATCATATCCTTCAGCCCCCTGGCGCAGGGAATGCTGACCGACCGTTATCTGAACGGCATTCCGGAAGACAGCCGGATCCGGACGGATGGACGTTTTCTGAAAGAAGGAAGCCTTACAGAAGAAAAGCTGTCCCAGATCCGCGCTCTGAACGACATCGCCGCCCAGCGCGGAGAAAAGCTGTCCCAGATGGCCCTGAAATGGATTCTGCGCGACGGCGTGGTGACCAGCGTGCTGATCGGCGCATCAAAGCCTCAGCAGATTCTGGACAACCTGAAGGTGCTTGAAAGCGCTCCGTTTACAGAGGAAGAGCTGAAACGGATTGATGAAATTTCTCTGGCAGAATAAAAAATGTGATGGGGGACATACCGTTGAATTACAAGAAAATGAAAAATCTTTTCCTCCGGCAGTCTTATCTGGATTCCTGGACGGATTATGAGAGCAGTCTTACCAAGCCAAGTTTCATCAAATGGGATTATCTGGTGCTGACCGCCTCCAACGAGGAGCAGGCGCGCACTTACAGGGAACAGATTGATTACCGGCTGAAACAGGGACGGCTTCCGGCAGGGACCCATTATGCGGTGCTTCCGGACCCGGACGGAAAGCGGGTTGGTTCTGGCGGAGCCACGCTGCATGTGCTGAACTATATCGCTGACAGGGAACGGGAAAAGGGAAGAAGAGGGAACTTTTTTCAGGGACTGCGCATCCTGGTCATTCATTCCGGCGGCGACAGCAAACGGGTTCCCCAGTATTCCGCCTGCGGCAAGTTGTTTTCTCCGGTCCCCAGAGAACTTCCCAATGGATTTGGTTCTACTCTGTTTGATGAATTTGTGATCGGAATGTCAGGAGTACCATCCCGGATTCCGGAAGGAATGCTGGTGCTTTCCGGGGATGTGCTTCTTCTGTTCAACCCCCTGCAGATCGATTTCAATGCGAAGGGAGCGGCGGCCATTTCCATGAAGGAAAATGTGGAGACAGGAAAGGAGCACGGCGTATTCCTGAATGACGGGCACGATTATGTGGGGCAGTTTCTGCACAAGCAGAGCGAAGAACGGCTGCGTGCGCTGGGCGCGGTAAATGCTCATGGGAACGTGGATCTGGATACAGGGGCAGTAGTTCTTGATGCCAGGCTTCTGGAGGCTCTGTATGGACTGATCAGCACGAACGGAGAGCCGGATGAAGATAAATTTCGAGAATTCGTCAACGAAAAAGCGCGGATCAGCTTTTACGGAGATTTTCTCTACCCGCTTGCCGGCCAGTCCACGCTGGAGCAGTACTATAAAGAAGCGGCAGAAGGAGAAATTAACGAAGAACTGCTTTGCTGCCGGAAAAAAATCTGGGATGCACTCCACAGCTTTTCCATGAAGCTGATCTGCCTGTCCCCTGCGGAATTCATCCATTTTGGCACAACATCAGAGCTGATGCGGCTGGGGACGCATGATGTGGAGGATTATGAGTTTCTGGACTGGAAGAAGCAGGTGGTTACCACAGCTCCCGCCGGGGCGGATTATGCCGCTCATAACAGCTACGTTGGAAGGCGGGCGAAGATCGGAAAGGGCGCCTATCTGGAAAATAGCTTTATTCTGGATGAATCCCGCGTGGGAAGCGGAAGTGTTATCTCATGTGTAAAGCTGAAAAATATCACTGTTCCGGAAGGAGTGGTACTGCATGGGCTGAAGCTTCTGGATGGAAGCTATGTGACCCGGATTTATGGTGTGGAGGACAATCCAAAAGGAAGGCTGGAAAGTGCCGGAAGCGCGTATTTTCTGGGAAGCACGCTGAAGGATTTTCTTGCATCAAACGGAATCAGCGCTTCAGAGCTATGGGCGGAAGGGCAGGAGCATTCTCTCTGGTGTGCCCGGCTGTATCCGGCTGCTGCCAGCATGGAAGAATCGGTTCATTTTGCTCTGATTATCGAAAAAATGGCGCGGAAAGAAGCGTCACTGGAGGAACAGTCTGCCTGGCGTCAGGCGGAAAGGCTGAGCCTGCAGTCCAGCTTCAACCGCGCGGATGTTCTGGCGGCAGGCGCCTGGCAGCGGGAGCTGGAAAACCGGATTCTGGCAAGCCGTTTTTTATGGCAGCTGGAAGCCGGAGTCTACTATAAGGATGCACTGAAAACCTTCGGAACCCATGGCATTGATGAGGAGATTTTTTCTCTGCTTATGGAGGATGCGAAGCATTCGGACTTCTCTCTGAAAATCCGTGTCTACTACGCTGTAGCTCAGTATATGAAAGAGCGTCGCCTCACCTTCGGGCAGACCGGGTATGACCTTGTGGAAGCGCTTTGCTTTAATACCATTCAAAAGACGATTTTTGACGATGCGGCTTCCCGACTGACCGCAATAAAAGATTACAGGATTGCACAGGACAGAGTGGACGTGGAGCTTCCTGTGCGCGTGAACTGGGGAGGCGGCTGGACGGATACTCCTCCTCACTGCAACGAGCAGGGAGGTACGGTATTGAATGCGGCTCTGAAGCTGAACGGAATCTATCCGATTCAGATCAGCGTGGAAAAGCTTTCCGAACTGCATGTGGAATTTGCCAGTACGGATATCGGCGCTTCCGGACATGCAGACACGGTGGAAGAGATTCAGGACTGCCACAACCCTTATGATCCGTTTGCGCTGCATAAGGCCGCTCTGATCGCCTGCGGTATCATACCATTAAACGGAGATTGTGTACAGCCTGGCAGTGGGGAAGCGGACAACGCGCGGAAGATGCATGGCGGAACGTCAGAAATTCATGAAGGAGCGCAGGAAAGCCTTCAGGAGATCTGTTCCCGCCTTGGCGGCGGAATCCGGCTTTCCACAAAGGTGGTGGGAATCCCACAGGGTTCCGGGCTCGGTACCAGCAGCATCCTTTCCGGGGCATGTGTCAAGTGCCTGTTCCGCTTCCTGGGAAGAGAGACCACCGACGATGAAATCTATGCCATCGTCCTTGCCATGGAACAGATCATGAGCACGGGCGGCGGCTGGCAGGATCAGGTGGGCGGTCTGACGCCGGGCATCAAATTCATTACCACCAGGCCCGGCATCCACCAGCTGATCCACGTGGAGCAGGTAAAAATCCCTGTGGAGACAGCAAAGGAGCTGCAGGAGCGTTTTGCCCTGATCTATACCGGTCAGAGAAGGCTCGCAAGAAATCTGCTCCGCGATGTGGTGGGCGGCTATCTGGGCGGACGGCCGGAATCCATCGATGCGCTGGAAAAGATGCAGTCAGTCGCTGTACTGATGCGCTTTGAACTGGAAAGGGGCAATCTGGATGCCTTCGCCGATCTTCTGAACCGCCACTGGGAGCTCTCCAGGCAGCTGGATTCCGGCTCCACAAATACCTGTATTGAGCAGATATTCCTGTCCTGCGAGGATCTGATCGACGCCAGATTCATCGCCGGCGCGGGAGGCGGCGGATTCCTTCAGGTACTTCTGAAGCGGGGCTGCACGAAGGAAATGCTCCGGGAACGCCTGCATGAGATCTTCCAGGAAAGCGGCGTGGATGTGTGGGATACGGAGTTTGTCTGAAAAGAGGAGGAATCGCAAGTGCGCTCTGAGAAGGAAATGCTGGAGCTGATCCGAAATACGGCTCTTGAAGATGACCGCATCCGCGCAGCCTGGCTGGAAGGTTCCCGTGCCAATCCAAATGTACCGCGGGATATCTTCCAGGACTATGATGTGGTTTATATTGTAGAGGAAACAGGGTCCTTCCGGGAAGACAAACACTGGGTTGACCGCTTCGGAGAACGGCTCTACATGCAGTATCCGGAAGATAATGTAAACTATCCTTCGGATCCGGAACACTGCTATGGGTGGCTGATGCAGTTCGAAGACGGAAACCGTCTGGATCTGCACGTCTGTACCTGGGATTATGCCGAAAAGGAAATGGAACTTTTCATCGCGCTGGTTGATAAGGACGGACTCCTTCCCGCCCGGGAAAACCGTTCTGATAAGATCTACTGGATCAGACGGCCGGTTCAGGAACAGTTTTCCTGCACCTGCAATGATTTCTGGTGGGGCCTGAATAATATCGCAAAGGGATTGTGGAGAAAGGAACTGCCCTATGTCTGCGATATGCTCGATTTTCATCTTCGTCCGCTTCTCAGACAGCTTCTGGAATGGAAGATCGGTTCCGAACATGATTTTTCAGTAAGCACCGGAAAATGCGGAAAGTATATGAACCGCTATCTGCCACCGGAAGTATATGAAAGATATCTGTCCACCTATTCTTCCGCGAACGTACCGGAACTCTGGAGAGCTGTATGGGAAATGTGCCATCTCTTCGAAGAGACGGCACTGGACGTGAGTGAACGGCTGTACTTTGCTTATCAGGAACAGGAGGCGGAAAGCAGCAGGAAATTTCTGAAGCGGGTACAGGAGCTGCCGGAGGATGCGGCAGAAGTTTGAAACAAAAAATTAAAAACAGGTATTTATATTCTTCACACCTGCAGGAATGCAGGGTCTTCAATCATATCTGCATATATTTTTATATTTTTGTTTATTATGATTCTTGACTTTCACGCTGATTTTCAGAGATAATATCAGCGTGAAAGTTGGTGAATGATATGAACGAAAAAAATCATGAAAAAATTCTGGAAAAGCTCGAAGAAAAAAAT
>JFBN01301420.1_pt1 | contig 10132 bp, 6 predicted proteins | sample 768741 | NCBI WGS metagenome assembly JFBN01 (sample SAMN01983846, study PRJNA193217) | chicken gut metagenome | biome: terrestrial biome; isolation source: ceca of Broiler chicken | host: Gallus gallus | place: United Kingdom: England | collected 2010-09-07
CACGAAACGGCGCAGATCTCCTCGCCCTCGGCGAGCACGAGCGTATCGCCGTGCGCGTAGGTGCGCACCAGCCCGCCCACGCGGAGTTTGAACGAGGGCGTGTTCTCGCTCGCTGCAAGCACGGTGTACGTTCCCGGCATGGGCTTTTTGCCGCGTTCGGCGGTAAACGTCTCCCCGCGCGGGAGCATGAAATCGCCCTTCTGGAAGGTAATGTTCGCCGCGCCGTCCTTTTCGATCGCGTCGTCCTCGGAATAGCGCACGCCGCCCTTTACGCGGACGTCCTCGGCAAATTCCGCGTCGCGTTCCGCGCGGCGTTTCTCCTCACTGCGCCTTTTCAGGAGCATGACGAGCATCACGCACGAGATCGCAAGCAAAACCGCAAGTACGATAATGACGATGATTTCCCAACGCATAACAGCCTCCCGTTACAGTTTCTGTCCGCATTCGGGGCAGAATTTTGCGTTCGCGGAGAGCGCCGCCCCGCACGCGGGACAAGCCCGCAGGAGCGATTTTCCGCATTCGGGGCAGAACTTCGCGTTGGGCGAGACCGCCGCCCCGCACGCGGGGCAGAACGCGCCCCCGCCGCGCGCCTCCTTTTTCGGCTGCGTGCCGAAGGCATTCGCCATGTGCATTCCCATGCCCATGCCAAGTCCCGCGCCCATCATCGAGCCGACGCCGCCGCCCGCGTTTTTCGCCGCCTCTTTCATGGCGTCCGCCTGCGCCATCTGCGTGTACACGTCGATATTGCCGCGCATCATGTTGAGCCGCGCGTTTTCATCGAGCGCCTTTTCAAGTTCGGGCGGGAGCGAAACGCTCTCGAAGCGGAAATCGCCGAGCTGTACGCCGATCGAGGCGAGCCGCTTATCGAGCGAATTTTTGACGGAGTCGCCCACCTCCACGAGGTTGGCAGAGAGATCGAGCGCAGGCACGCCGCTCTCGCCGAGCGCGTCGGAGAGCATGGTCACGATGAGGCTGCGCAGATGATCGGTAATATCCTGCGTGACGAAGGAGGAGCGCGCGCCCGAAAGCTCCTTCATAAAGACGTAGGGATCGGTCACGCGGAAGGAATAGGTCCCGTACGCGCGCAGGCGCACCGCGCCGTAGTCGGCGTCGCGCACGATGACGGGCGTCGCCGTCCCCCATTTCAGCCCCGTAAACTGCCGCGTGCTGATAAAGTAAATTTCCGATTTAAAGGGTTTTTCAAAGGCGTACTTCCACGAGAGAAGCCGCGTGAGAACGGGCAGCGTATCGGTATCCAGCTTATACATTCCGGGACCGAATACGTCCGCCATGCGCCCCTTGTCGCAAAAGACCGCCGCCTGCCCCTCGCGCACGGTGAGCGAAGAGCCGCGCTCGATGGTGTTCTTCCCGATGGGATACTTCCAGACGACGGCGTCCGGCGAGGTTTCCGCCCATTCGATAACTTTCAGGAACATAACTTCCTCCTTACGCGCCCTTTGGCGCGCTGTTCTATCAAAGTATAGCACGCCGCAAAAAGGATGTCAAGATTAAAATTTCTGCACGCTTGACAAACGCCGCCGCACAGTTTATACTATAAGAAAAGCTATAAGAATATCATTTTCGGAGAACGCATATGCAGGCAGTCAGGAAAGCGCTCAGAAAAAACCTCATTCTCTCGGTGATCCTCACGGTCATGCTGCCCTTGGGCGGCGCGATGCTCGGCGTGGGACTTGCGCTCCATCAGCCCGCGATCTGGGCGATCGGGATCGCGTTCATGGTCTGCGGATTTTACGGCTGCCCCTGCGCGTGGACGATGGCGTACGCCCCCACCAAGAGCCTCAGCCGCATCGTGAGCGCGGTGGTCGAGGAAAATCTCTGCACCGTGAACGAGATCGCCGCGCAGCTCTCCCTCTCCGAAAAGGACGTGCGCAACCGCCTCGATATGTGCTTCCGCAAGCACTACCTCACGGGCTATAAACGGGAGGGCGACGCGATCGTACTCAACGACAACCGCGCCCCCGCAAAGCGTTCGTTCTCGGCGGAATGCCCCTACTGCGGCGCGAAATTTGCTTACACGGCGGACGATCCCCGCTGCCCGTACTGCGGCTCGCCCGTACAAAAGTAATCATGCACAAAACGCCTGCGCACCGATCACACGGTGCGCGGGCGTTTTTTCAGTTGATACGGAACAGCGATCCGCGCTCGGCGATGAGCTGACCGACCTTCGCAAGATAGGTGGGAATATCTTTGGGACTGCCGTGGCGTTCGATGCGTCCCTCCCCCAAAAACACCTTTTTGGAGACGGCGTTCGCGCCGACGGCGAGGTTATCGGCGATCTCTTCCATGACGTCGATATTGTAAACGCACGCCTTATCGGGCTTCGTCCAGCCGACGTTCTCGTGCGCGCCCGCCATGTACTTCTGGCGGTACAGATAGTACGGCTCATACCCCGCGGACGAGAGCGCGCTGCGGGAATAGGCGATCATCTCGGAGAGCCGCCCCGCTTCCAGCCGCGCCGTCTCCTCTTTGAGCTTCGCGCCCTTTTTCAGGCAGAGAGTATGCACAGTAATATTGGAGGGCGAAAGCGCGATCGCCGCGTCGACGCTTTGGCGGAACTCCTCCGCGCTCTCCCCCGTCAGTCCCGCGATCAGATCGCAGTTGACGTCGAACGGGTAGTCCTTTGCCATGCCGAACGCGCGGTACAGATCGTCCGCGGTGTGCTTTCTGCCGATGGCGGAAAGCGTCTTATCCGAAAAACTCTGCGCGTTGATGCAGATGCGCGTAACGCCGTACTTCGCGCAGACGTCCAGCTTTTCGCGGGAGAACACGTCGGGTCTGCCCGCCTCCACCGTGTATTCGCAGCCGTTCGTTCTGATGGGCGCGATCGCCGCGAGCACGCGTTCAAGCTCCTCCGCCTCCAAGGCGAAGGGCGTTCCGCCGCCCACGTAGACCGAGCGCAGACTGCCGATGAGCGGCGCGGCTGCGGCAAGCTCCTCTTCGAGCGCGGAAAGATAGTCGGGGAGATATCTGCGCGTTGCCGCGATGGGCGCGGTGATGAACGAACAGTAAGTGCATTTACTCGGGCAGAAGGGCAGGGAGACGAACAGATCGCAGTTCCCCTCTCTCCGTTCGTAGACCGCCGCCTGCCCCGCAATCACGCGGCGGACGAGCGAAATGTTCTCTTCGGAGACGCACATTTTTTCAAACAACGGCCCGAACGGTCTGCCCGCGTCGAGTTCCGCGTACGCGAGGCGGGTCGGGCGGATCCCCGTAAGCGCGCCCCACGGCAAAGTCTGCCCCGTCCGCGCGGAGAGAATGCGGTAGAGCGCGAGTTTTGCATAACGCTTGCAAAGGCTCTTGTATTGCAGTTCGCCTTCCGCGCGTGCTTCATCGCACGAAGAATATTCCGCGCCGTCAATGACGAAACGGTTCCGGAAAACGCCGTCACGGTATTCGCCCGTGTGTCCGATCGAAAGCGATTCCGCGCCGTCGAACAGGCGCACCACGTCCATGAGTTCGGGCGGAAGGAAAGAAAGATTGCTCGTCAGCATTGCCGTATATACCCGTTGAATTTCCGCTCGTATGCGAGTGTGCTGTCCTCCCCGTGCCCGGGGCAGACGGTGTAATCGCCCTCCAAGGCGTAGAGCTTTTTTACGCTCGCCGTGAGTTCCCGCCCGCTGCCCGTGGGCAGATCGGTGCGCCCCACGTCGCCCGCGAACAGCGTATCGCCCGTAAAAAGGCGGTCGCCGACCGCATAGCACGCCCCGCCCGCCGTATGCCCGGGCGTTGCGATCACGCGGATGTGCATGCCGTTAAGGTCGAGCGCGTCGCCGTCGCGGAAAGTGAAATCGACGCGGAAGGCGGGGAACGTACCCGCCGCCCAGCCGCCGAACGCCTCTGCGAGGTTATCTTTGCCCACGACAAGCGCGCGCTCGCGTTCGAGGCACCCGATTTTCGCGCCCGCCGCCTGCAATGCGGCGCAGCCGCCCGTGTGGTCGAAATGCCCGTGCGTCAGAAGAACGTGCGTGACGGTAAGCCCGCGTTTTTTCGCCTCGTCCGCGATGCGCGGCTGCGCGGGATCTATGGCGACGGCGGACGTCCCGTCCGCCGTCAGAAGGTAGCTGTTCGCAGCAAACCCGATAGGATAAATTTTATATATTTTATTCATTTGCATAGATTCTCTCTTTGTAACGAAAAATTATCGAATGAATATTTCCCCTCATCCGTCTGCTTTGCAGACACCTTCCCCCCATCGGGGGAAGGCAAAAGGACGAACAACGTCCTACGGAAAAATGTGCCCCTTCTGATTGCGGAAAAGCCGTCGCTGCATGATACCGATTTGCTATCAATCACAGATACAAGGAGGCTGCGCCTCCGCAGTATGCCCCCATTTGCCGCTCACGCGGCTTTCCCGAAAAGGTGAATTCGCGCGAAGTATTGTGGTTGTGCCCTTAAAATTCGCGCGAAGAGGTGAGCGCGTACGTTATGCCAACAGCCCCTGTGGGGCTTCGGCGTATGCGCGAACTAAGAAATTGCCATATCAAGGGCAATTTCGTGACCGAAACCGCGCTTCCCATTGGCGCGGTTGAGACAAAACGAACGGTTAGCCTACGGCGTGCCCGTTGGTTTTTCCTCAAATCACGACTTTTTTCCGCGTCAGCTCGCGGAAAAAAGTGTGAACCTAGTTCGCCGTACGATGCACATCCAGAATCTTCGGGTGCTGGCGGATTTTGCCGATGAGCACCTCGACGTCCTGACGGTTGGTGAGCGCGACGCTCACTTCCACGATGGCGGAATTGTTCTTATCGTACCTGCCGTTGATGGAGGAAATTTCCAGCTTCATTTCGGAGACGGAAGCGGAGATCGCCGAAAGCGCCGCGCCCTGCTCCTCCGCAAGTACGACGATGGACGCTTTAAAGCGCGCCGCGCCCTCCTGCGCGATCCACTCCGCGGGCTGTAACCGCCCGGGGTCGGCGTTCTTCATGTTGGGGCAGTCCTTTCTGTGGACGACGACGCCCCGCCCGCGCGTGACGAATCCGACGATGTCGTCCCCGGGGACGGGCGAACAGCACCCCGCAAAGGAGACGAGCAGCCCCGTCATACCCTTGATCGTGACCGTGCCCTTTGCGTTCTTCTCCTTGAACGGCGTGGGAATGACGGGCGCGGGCGCTTCCTTGCGGAAGTAGTCCATCAGTTTGAACAGCACCTGATTGACGGAGATCGCGCCGTAGCCGATCGCGGAATACATTTCGTCGGGCGTATCGAAGGAGAGCTTTTCGGAGACCTTCCTGAAACTCTCGGGCGTGACCAGATCGGAGAGAGACGTTCCCTTGCGCTTTGCCGCCTCTTCGAGCATACTCTTGCCGAGGCGGATATTCTCCTCCTTCATCTCCTTCTTGTAGAAGGACTTGATCTTGGCGCGCGCCGAAGAGGATTTGATGAATTTGAGCCAATCGCGCGAAGGACCTTTGCTGTTGGGCGACGTGATGATCTCGACGACGTCGCCGAGTTCGAGCTTGGTATTGAGCGGCACGATCTTGCCGTTGACCTTCGCGCCCGTGCAGCGGTTACCCACCTCCGAGTGAATGGCGTACGCGAAATCGACGGGCGTCGCGCCGACGGGGAGCGAGATGACCTTGCTCTTCGGCGTAAAGACGAGCAGTTCCGTGGAGTACAGCTCGCCCTTGACGGTATCCATGAACTCCTTGGAGTCTTTCAGACCGCCTTGCAGCTCCATGACCTCGCGGATCCACGCGATGCGCGCGTCCAGCGAGCTTTCCTCCTCGCGCTGTTCCTTGTACTTCCAATGCGCCGCGATACCGTATTCCGCCGTGCGGTGCATCTCTTCCGTGCGGATCTGGATCTCGAACGGCTGCCCGAAGTTGGTGACGACCGTCGTGTGCAGAGACTGATAGAAGTTGGGTTTGGGCGTTGCGATATAGTCTTTGATGCGCCCGGGAATGGGCTTCCACTTCTTGTGGATCTTGCCGAACACCTCGTAACACTCGTCCACAGTGCCGACAATGACGCGCACGGCGGTCAGATCGTAGATCTGTTCGAGCGTCTTGTGCTTATCCTTCATCTTTTTGTAGATGGAATAGAAGTGCTTGGGGCGCCCGAACACCTCGCCGTGAATGTTGCTCTCGGTGAGAATGCCGTTGATCTCCTCCACCACGTAATCGACGAAGCGGTTGCGCTCCTCCAACTTCTGGTGAATGTTCTCCACGAGGAACTCGAACGCCGCGGGATCGAGGTATTTGAGGCACAGATCTTCGAGTTCGCACTTGATCTGCGAAATACCCAGCCGCCCCGCGATGGGCGCGTAGATGTCCAGCGTCTCGCGCGCCATCTTCTGCTGCCGCTCCTTGGAGAGATAGTTGAGCGAGCGCATATTGTGCAGTCTGTCCGCAAGTTTGATGATGATGACGCGGATATCCTTCGCCATGGCGAGGAAGATCTTGCGGAAGTTTTCCGCCTCCTCCTCTTCCTGCGATTTGAATACGATCTTATCGAGCTTGGTCACGCCCGAGACGAGGGTGAGAACGCCCTCGCCGAATTCGCGGCGCACGTCCTCTTCCGTCGCGGACGTATCTTCGATGACGTCGTGCAGCAGCGCGCCCGCGATCGTCTCCGCGTCCAGACCGAGATCGACGAGGATCTCCGCCACGGCGCACGGATGAATAAAGTACGGCTCGCCCGAGGCGCGCCGCTGATTGCGGTGCGCTTCCTTGGCAAAGTCATAGGCGCGCAGGAGCATATCGCGGTCGTCGCCCGTATAGTATTCGTAAATTTTCATGAGAATGGATTCCATGCTCATTCCTCCTGCTTCCACAATTTCCCGCGCCCCCGCGCGGAGCGATCGTTACTGCAACTCCTGCAAGCGCAGGACTGCGTTATACGTCTTGGAATTGGTCAGTTCCGTCTTTTTGCCGCGGAATACGCGCAGCCGCCCCTCTTCGAGGGAGACAAGCCCCAGCTCCTCAAACACGGCGAGCGCGAAGATGAACTCTTCCGCGGAGAACCCCAGCCCGTCGCAGCGCTTTGCCGCCTCGGCGTACGTCGCACCCGTCACGCGGTCCGCGCCCGTGCGCAGCGCGGCGAATACGGCGAGCAGGTCCTCCCGCGCGGCGGAGAGCCTGCAAAGCCCCCCGTATCCGATGAGATCGCCGTTGACGACGACGTTCGCCCTTCCCGTACGCACGGCGAGCGCGGGCGGACGGTCGAGAAAGACGACGTCGCGGAAAGCGGAGAGATCGCACCCCTCGTCGGGCGCGTACAGCACGACGTTTTCCGTATTCCCCGAGGCGAGGCGGAACACCTCGACGGGTACGCCCGCAAGGGACGGGAAGGACGCGAGCGTGTGCGCGTCGTAACACACGGCGGCAAGCCCGTACGCGCATTCCGACCGCGCCGCGGCGAGGAATGCGTCCGTCTCCTCCGTCGTCGCGGTCGCGGCGACCGGTTCGCCGCGGAGGGCGCGGAGCGTGTTTTCAAACGCTTCGGGCGAGGCGTCTCCCCCGCCTGCGGGCAGGACCGCCCGCACAAACCCTTTCAGGTACTCTTTCCCGCGGAAACGGGAGAGATTGTATTCGTAGACGACCGTCTTGTTGAGGTCGCTGCGCAAAAATTTGAGTTCCTTCGCGCCGTTGAAGTACATGAAGTCCAGCCCGCCCGCGCTCATCGAGAGATGGGGCGAGAGCGGTTTTACGGGCGCGGCGTCGAGACGGGAGACGTCGAGCGTGAACAGCGGGCGGCGGTTGCCGATGCCGAACGGCTCCAGGAGCGCCAGCTCGTGCGCGATGCGGGCATGGTCCTCCCCTTCACCCGCCACATAGAGTTTGGAGGCAAAGTCCTCGCGCCCGTGGTGCGCGCCGATATATTCGTCGAGCGCGGCTTTGAGGCGGGGGAAATTTTCCGCCGTCACGTTGACGCCCGCCGCCTGCGCGTGACCGCCGAACTCTTCAATGTATTCCGAGCAGGCTTTGAGCGCCTCGAAAATGTTCACGCTCTCCACGCTGCGCGCGCTGCCGCGGAGCATATCGCCGCGGCGTACGAAGAGCAGCGCGGGACGGGAAAACTCCTCCGCAATGCGGGCGGCGACGATGCCCACGAATCCCGCGTTCCAATTTTCCGCAGCGAGCATGACGACGTTGCCGTACGCCCCCTCTTCGCGGATCTGCTCCACCGCCTGCGCGTACAGTTCGTCGCAGGCGCGCTGGCGTTCCCCGTTGTAGAGGTTGAGTTTTTCCGCAAGCGCGGAGATCGCCTCCTCGTTCTCCGTGGTGAAGAGCGCGAGCGCGGCGTGCGCGTCCCCCATTCTGCCCGCGGCGTTGATGCGGGGCGCGATGGTGAATGCGAGCGTCTGCGCCGTGACCTCGGACGTCTTGCCGAGCAGCGCCGAAAACGCGGGGCGGGGGCACTTTTCAATGCGTTTCAGCCCCTCCGCGACGATGTCGCGGTTCTCGTCCGTGAGCGGCACGCTGTCCGCGACCGTGGAGAGCGCGGCGAAATCGACGAGTTCAAACGCCTTATCGCCGATGAGCGCGCAGGCGAGTTTGAACGCCACGCCCGCGCCGCACAAATTATCGTAAGGATATTCGTCTTTGAGTTTGGGATTGATCGTGATGCAGTCGGGCAGGCGGTCGGGCAGCTCGTGGTGATCGGTCACGATGACGTATGCGCCCTGCTCCTTCGCGTACTCCACTTCGTCCGCGTTGGAGATGCCGCAGTCCACCGTCACGATGAGGTCGGGCAGAAATTCGTCGAAAATCTTATCGAGCGCGGCGACGCTCATGCCGTACCCCTCCGCGCGCTCGGGAACGTAGAGATAGGGTTCGATGCCGAACATCCGCATGGCGCGGGAGAGCACCGCAAGCGCGCCGATGCCGTCCGCGTCGTAGTCGCCGAACAGCGCGACGCGCCACTCCTCGTCGCGCGCCTGCGTGAGCAGTTCCTTCGCCTCCCGCATCCCCTTCATGAGGAAGGGAGAGAGGAAGTGACTGCGCGAGGGATTGAGGAAGGCGCGCATTTTGCCCTCCGTCGTCATGCCGCGCGCGTAGAGAAGGCGCGCCGTCGTCTCGGTAATGCCGAGCGCCGCGGCGCACGCCCTGACCGCGGAGAGCTGCTCCGCGGTAAATTCAAATTCGCGCACAAGTTTTTTCATGACTCTTTCTGTCCCTCTGTATACCCTTTTTCCGCAAAGGAGAAACACCCGTGCGGAAAATCCGCCCCGAAAAGCGCAAAGACGGCGGGAACGTTCCCGCCGTCGTTATTTGCAATAAACGTTATTCTTCTCCGCGTGCGGCGCGTTTCTTGCCGGCATAGCGCGCGCGCTTCGCCTTTACTTTATCGAACGCCGCCTTGACGCGCACGTGCAGCGCAGGCGCAAGCAGCGTGGAGGAATAGAGCGCCGCGGCTACGGGCACCAGTGCGCCCGCAAAGACAGCCGCCCCGCCCGAGAACATACACGCTGCGCATACGGCGAGAATGACCAGCGCGCTTCCCGCAAGGGCAAACACGGCTTTATCCGTTGCCTTGCACATCTGAGCCACCGCTTCGTCCGCGGCGAGCGCGGAAAATGCGGGATCTTTGGCGTTCTCCCGCAGCTTCATGCAGCGGACGAGCCACAGCCCGAGCGACGCAGCCGCCGCGATCGCGGCGTACAGCCAAGGAGCAAAGGCGTACACGGGCACGCGGGTGATCGCAAAGAACGAGAGCGTGAGCAGCATATCGTTGACAGCCGCCGCAAGCCCCGTGAGCGCGCAGCCCACGCCGAAACGGACGCCGACATAGATGAGCGCAACGACCGCGCCCGTGAGCACCGCAACGGCGGCGCGCCACAGCGATTCGTTGAACGTTTGCAGCGAAAGCGTGTGCGTCGTGACGGTGACGGAAGCGCCCGTTCCGAGAGACGCCGCGTCCACCGCCTCGTTGATCGCGGTAACCGCGTTCGCAAGCGCCTCGGAAGAGACGTCCGCGTCAAAGACGTAGCGGAGGGTGAAATCGTTGCCCGTCGGGTAGAACTCGCTCTGCGAGCTGCTGTTGGGATCCGCCTGACCTTCGAGTTCGAGCTTTTCCTCGTACGTTACGCCGTTTGCCGCAAACGCCGCCTCGCTCGCCTCGGAGAGGAGATTTTTGTTTTCTTCGGAAAGTTCGACGACGACGTTATAGC
>JFBN01011069.1_pt1 | contig 10088 bp, 2 predicted proteins | sample 768741 | NCBI WGS metagenome assembly JFBN01 (sample SAMN01983846, study PRJNA193217) | chicken gut metagenome | biome: terrestrial biome; isolation source: ceca of Broiler chicken | host: Gallus gallus | place: United Kingdom: England | collected 2010-09-07
GGAAAGTGCAGGATATCCGGGAAATCTCGGAATATCCTGCACTTTTTTTGCATTTCTGTGCAAAATCGAAAAAAGTCCAAAAAATCCGTAAATATGTCCTAACTTTCTCCAGTGCGTTTCAGATAAACTTGGTATAGATAGTGAGAGTATCACGAATTCTAAAATCTGAAACAGGAGGGAAAAGCATGAGGAGCAAAAGATGGAAACGCGCCGCTGCGCTCGGTCTTGCATTCTGTCTCACAGCTGCGCCTGTCCTCGGTACCGGAGGAACTGTACTGGCAGAGGAAGAGGACAAAGACGCGAAGTCAGGGGCAGTGGAGATTGATGTGACGGACTTCGGCGCGGACCCGAGCGGCCAGACAGACAGCACAGAAGCGGTGCGGCAGGCGCTCGCCGAGGCAAAGAAAGCGGAGGGGGAGGCCGTGGTCAATTTCCCCGAGGGGGAATACCACTTCTGGAAGGATTATGCATCCGACAGAGTCTACCACACTTCGAATTCCGGAAGCCTGTCCTACCCGGAGAAACACATCGCGATCCTGCTGGAGGACATGGACAATGTAACTCTGGAAGGAAACGGATCCTCCCTGATCATGCACGGGGATATGATGGCGATTGCGGCGGTAGAGAGCAGCAATGTAACGTTCCGCGATTTTACGGTTGACTACAAGGATCCGGACACGATCGATATCAGCGTGGTCGGTGAGGGCACAGACGGGAGCGGCAATCCCTACACAGACTTCTATGTGCCGGCGAACTACACCTACGAGATCCAGCCGGACGGGAGGAGCATCCTCTGGAAGGGCGAGACCAGCCCGGTGACAGGCGAGCCCTACTGGCAGGTATGGAACGCAGATTTCTGCGCCATGATCGTAGTTTACAAAGGATACGACCAGACGGTGGCAAGGGCAAGCGATAAGTGGGGAACCAACCCGTTTAACAACGTATCTTATATTGAGCAGGTCGGAGAGAATGTCCTGCGGTTCACTTACAGCGGCTGGAAGCCCAGCGCACAGGAAGTAGGGAATGTCTTCCTGCTCAGCGACTCTCAGACGAGGAAGACGACAGGCGCTTTCTTCTGGGAGAGCGAGGATCTGCTGGTGGAGAACTTCGACGTACATTATTTAAGCGGCTTCGGCTGGCTGACACAGATGTGCAAGAACGTGGAGTTCAAAGGCATTGATTTCCTGCCGAAATACGGGACAGGAAAATACACGACCAGCAATGCCGACCAGATCCATGTATCAGGCTGCGGCGGCTACTTTAAGGTGACGGACTGCAACTTCTCCGTGGCGCATGACGATCCGATCAATATTCACGGCACTTACATGAGGGTGGAGGAAGTGATTGACTCCCGCACCCTGCGGCTGGGCTACATCCATTATCAGACCGGCGGCTTCAAGCAGTACCACGAAGGCGATGAGGTCCTGTTCTATTCCAGAACTTATCTGGAGCCTCCGGCAGGAGAGGACGAGGAGAAGCCCTATGTGGTGGCGTCCTCCATCGGACCGGGAGAGGAATACAACGGCGAGCCGCTGGATATGCGAACCCACATCGTGACCTTTGAGGAAGATTTCAGCGAAGAGACGCTGAACGACTTAAGGACAAGGGTGACGAGAAACGGTTCCTGGGAGAGCGAGGGACTGTATGTCGCGGAAAACGTGACCTACACCCCGGAGGTGCGGATCAGCGGATGCCAGATGAAGAGCATCCCAACCAGAGGCATCCTCTGTACGACAAGGAAGCCGGTAATCATCGAGAACAACACTTTTGAGAATATGGCAATGGCGAATATCTACCTGTCCAACGACGCGGACTACTGGTATGAGTCCGGTCCGATCCGCAATATGATCATCCGGAACAACGAGTTCTATATCCGCCCGGCGGGACAGAACGAGTGGGGAGACGTTTCCGGCATCTATGTGAATCCGGTGGTGCTCACCGGCGTGTGGGACGCTCCGCCGTCCAAGGGCGATATTCCGGTCCACCAGAATATCACAGTGGAAGGGAACACCTTCCATATGGCAAATGACAACGTTGTGACAGCCAACGGTGTGGACGGCATGAAGATCATCGACAACAAGATCGTGCGCGACGACCCGCAGCTCAATCTGACTATGACCGTGGCGGATCACCTGGAGATCGGGGAAGCCGCAGCCATCCAGACAGATGTTCAGGAGAATACACAGGGCAAAGACGTCTTCAAGTTCACCAACTGTAAGAATGTCCTGATCAGCGGGAACACATACGACGAAGGCTTTAATCTGAATGTGACTACCGGCGGGGACCGCATGTCCGAGTCGGACGTCACGATCGAGGATGAAGAGCTGACGCTCAACCAGTGGAACGGCAACATGGTGACAAGCGCATCCCAGGTGAAATACATGACCTCTGACCCGTCCGTCGCATACGTCAACGAACAGGGACAGCTGGTCGGCGTACAGGACGGGACGGTCAAAGTGACCGCATATGTGGAGTGGGACGGCACGGTCGTTAAGAGCAATGAGACAGAGGTCACTGTCGGACAGGGCGGCGTCTCTTCCGTAGAGCTCTCGGCTGACAGAACGGAGATTGACGAAGCAGGCGGCACAGCGGAACTGACCTTCACAGAGGGGGCAAAGATACAGGTCCTTGACCCGGTCACCAGAGCCGTATCCGGCAGGGCGTCCGTGGAAGGAAACACCTATACCGCATTGCAGGAAGGCGTAGTTCTCGTCCGGGCAGAGAAGGACGGGAAGAGTTGCGAGATCCTGATGGTCAACAGCTTCGGGCAGAGCAGCGGAAATACAGAGCTGATGAATACAGATCAGGTGTCCGTTGAGAACCTGAATGCAGAGTACCTGTCAGGAGCAGAGAATGGAGTCTCCATCCTGGCGCAGAGCGGAAGCGAACTGTACCAGCAGGATACTTATGTGAACAACCTGGTCAAGATCCGGATCCCGGATGAGATGAAAGGAGATCTCAGGATACAGGCAGAGGTCACCGGGCTTCCGGAGCGCGGCGATGGATATAACAACGCAGGAATCCTTCTATATAAAGATGGAAACAACTACTATTCCGTCGGCAAGAAAGGGCACTACGACGGCATCACAGCGGTCTACGAGGAGAATGCAGCCTCCTATGAGCGGGGCGGCAGCGCCGCGGACAACGGTCTGGACAGCACAGTATTCGAGATCGAGATCCTGGATAATACCGCGACGGTGAGATACCAGGATGCGGACGGCGTATGGCAGACGGCTGACAGCCAGGGCAGCATCAGCAATATCACAGGCGGCGAGCTCTATCTGGCGCTTTCCGCATGGATCAATGAGGGCGGAGAATTCGAGACTTCATTCCGCAATATCAAGATGGCGAAGGCGAGCGAGACGACGACAGAGGATATGGGAGACGCCTCATCGGTGCACATCTTCGACTCCTTCGACAATGAAGCGCCGGAGATCGCATCTGTGGATCTGCAGGTCAACGGAGCCGGACAGACTGCCGCGGCAGACGTGCAGGTATCTGATGCAGACGGAATCGGAAGAATGATCTATCAGTGGAACCTGACAGACAGCGAGGGAAGGACGACAACAGCGTATACCGCAGAACCGGAGTACACTCCGCTGAAGACGGGAACCCTCCAGGTGAACGTGATCGCCATGGACGCCTACGGAAAGCCGGCAGCGGCAGAATCTGAGGAGAAAGCGGTCGAGGCGGGCGCCGGCGCTGAGGAAGCGCTGGAGCAGGTGTATCTCAATGGAAATGCAGTGAAGGTTTCCGAGGATGAGGACGCAGTCTTCTATCTCCCCGCGGACTATGCAGAGGAGATCCGGATCTCATACGACCTGAATAAACTGGGAGCAGAGATGACTGTCAAGAACGGCAGCGGCGATGTGCTGGCGGACATGACAGAGATGAACGAGGCGGTGATCGAGCTCACCGAAGAACTGGTGATTGAACGAGACGGAGCGGTCTATACGATCCGGCTCATTCCGGAGAAGAGAAGCGTCACAGACGCGAAAGCGCTGCGCGTGAACGGCGAGGCAGTGGATCTTGCAGGCGAGATCAGAAGCGGCACAGGAAGCTATTTCAGACAGGTCAGCACAGATGAGGCAGTGATCGAACTGGAGGCGGATGAGAGTGTATCTTCCATTACTGCAGTGACCGGATTCTACAGCAAAGAGGTTGCAAATGAGTCTTCAGAGGCGGGCAGGTTCCTGGCAAACGTGGATTTGACAGCCGGAGTCAACGTCTTCTACATTACGGTGACGGCCGAGGACGGCAGGACAGCGGAGAAGACCACGCTGTATCTGTTCCGGGACGGATTTAACGAATCCGCTCTGAGCGACCTGAAAGTAAACGGGACGACACTGGACGGCTTCGACCCGGCGGCAGGCGAATACACCGTCTTTGCCGATGCCGGCGACGAGACATTTACAGTGGAAGCTGTACACGGAACAGGAGACCAGACGACAGCTATGTACAGGGACGGCGTCCGGTCCGAGGGAACTGAGGCAGAATATGAGCTGAAACCGGGACTGAACCGGATCACAGTGGCGAACAAAGCAGAAAATATGTGGGATACCTCCTACTATACGATCAACGTCATCGCCGACAGCGAGGACAATGCAGATCTGTTCGCTCTGGAAGCAGACCAGGAGATGACGCCGGCATTTGACCCGGATGTGACAGAATATGAGATCAATATGAGCTCAGAATCCCTGACTCTCCGTGCTCAGGCACAGATGGTGGGGGCAGAGGTCAGGATATCTTCCCTGACCGAGGAGACGGAAGGAACCGGAAGCGCGGAGAAGGCGTTTACGATCTACGAAGGAGAGAATCCGATCAAGATCGAGGTTACCGCGCCGGACGGAAAGACAATGAAGACATATACAGTCAATGTAAATGCAGAGGGATTCGAGTACGCTTCAGACAGAATGGATCTGGCGACGAAGACTGAGGTCGGATACGGATCGCTGCAGCTTGACAAGGCTTCTTCCGGAAGCGGAATCGCCCTGGTCGATGAGAACAACGACAAGAGAGAGTTCGCGAAGGGGCTGGGAGCCCATGCACAGTCAGAGATTACCTATAATATTGCGGGACAGGGATATGAGACCTTCCGCGCATATGTGGGAATCGACTATGCCCAGGTCACACAGATCGCAGTGCCAAGTTCTGTCACCTTCCGCGTAGTGGTTGACGGCGAAGAGCGGTTCAACTCGGGCGAGATGAAGGTGAACGACCCGATGCAGAAAGTGGAAGTGGACGTCCGGGATGCGGAAGTGATCCAGCTGTTCGCAGATCAGGGAGAGAATAATTATAACGACCATGCAGACTGGGCGGACGCGAAATTCACGAAACCGCTGACAGCCCGCCCGGATGAACCGGAAGAGCCCGAAGAGACGGCAGATAAGACAGCCCTGAACCTGATGATCGCCATGGCGGAGAAGCTGGAGGCAGAGCAGGCAGAGACCGGATGCTACACCGAAGAGAGCTGGGCGGCGGTACAGGCCGCACTGGATGAGGCGAGAGCCCTCGCGGAGAACAGGGACGCTTCCCAGGAGGATGTGGACAACGCATTCCTGGCCCTGATCACAGAGATCAACCTGCTGGAGAATGCGGTCCAGAGAGTGGCGCTTCAGACAGCCATCGAAGGAGCGAAAGCGATCCTTGCCGAGGAGGAGTCCCTTGCAGACTACACGCCGGAGAGCGTGGAGAACTTACGGTCTGTCCTTGCAGAAGCAGAGAGAGTCTATGCGGAGGAAGGCGCTGACCAGGAGACAGTCAACGCGGCGGCGAGAAGCCTGATGGATGCAGTGACAAGCCTGGTTGTGATCGACAAGGAGACAAGGCTTGACATCCTGATCCAGAAAGCGGAAGAGCTGCTGGCAGAGGCAGACCAGTACACCTCCGCAAGCGTGGAAGCCTTAAATGAAGCGCTTGAGGCGGCATATCTTGTGGCGGACAACAGAGACGCTTCCGATGAGGAGATCAACGCAGCCTACAGCAGCCTGGCAGAGGCAATGGCCTCCCTGGTGAGAAAGGCGGACAAGTCAGAGCTTAAGACAGCCCTTGGCAAGGCGGCGGAGATCCTCTCAGACACTTCGAAGTATGTGGAAGAGTCCGTGGAAGGGCTGGCAGCGGATGCGGATGCGGCGCAGGCAGTCTATGACCAGGAGGATGCAGACGCAGCGGAAGTCGGAGAGGCGGTGAAGCGCCTGGTTGATGAGATCCTGAAAGCACGCCTGATGGGCGATGTGGACGGGAACGGAGCCGTGGACAGCGCGGATTCGGCGAAAGTGCTGAGCGCGGCGGCTGAGGCAGAGGAGCTTGACGGGCTCGGAGCCAAAGCGGCAGATGTGAACCGGGACGGCGTATCCGACAGCGGCGACGCGGCGGAGATCTTAGCTTACGCGGCGGAAGCCGGAACAGGATTTTAATAAAACCGGAAGAAGCGATAACTACCTGCAGGGCAGCCGAAAAAAGAGGCTGCCCTGCATTTTCTTGCACTGATTTTCCCAAAATCGAAAAAAAAGTGCAAATTTATCGAAAATAATTTCTAATAGTTTTTTCTGCTTTTACGGTAAAATGACCACAAGTAACATACTTTACTAAAAAATGTACAGGAGGGAAAGGAAAAGTATGAACCTTAAAAGAACAGGAAACAGGCTGAAAGCAGCCGCAGGCGCTCTTGTTGCAGCGCTGATGATCCAGGCAATACCGGTACTGGCGTCTGAGACGGCGACAGTGCAGATGCAGGCAGACTCCTACAGCAGCGCAGACCGGACACTGGCGGTGAGCTGTATGCTGGAGAACGGGGAGAACGTGACCAACGGAAAGCTGAGATTCCACTATGACCCGGAGCAGCTTACACTGACGGAGACTGGAAACGGAACTGTAATGGATGGCGCAATGACAGTTATCAACGACTGCCTCACAGGGAACCGGGAGGAAGGAGAAATTATCGTAGCATTCGCCTCCGCGAATAATATCAGCCCGGACGGAAGCATGGTCACGATGAAGTTCAGCGTGAACGAAAGTGTTCAGGCAGGGGATCAGATTCCTTTCGATGTAAGCGTTGAGAAGCTCGCAGGCAATAATGGAGATGTGAACGTCCAGGTGACAGAGTTCGTATACACTGTTGAGGACAGCAGTACCGGCGGAGACACCGGTGAAGGCGGCGATACAGGAGACGACGGCAGCACCGGAGAAGGCGGCGAGACCGGAGAAGGCAGCGGCTCAGGCGAAGGCGGCGATACAGGAGACGACGGCAGCACAGGCGACACAGGTAATACCGGAGATTCCGGCAATACAGGTGACACAGGAAAAGCGCCGGCGGACGACGGTTCTAAGGACGACGGGAAGAATCCGTCAGACAGTGGTTCCAAGGATGGCGGAAAAGATTCCAAAGACGACGCCGATAAGGCTGCCAAGACCGGAGATACAGGACTGATCTGGTATCTGGCTGCATTCGGGGCAGCAGCTGCAGTGTGCGGCACGATCGCGTACAAGAAGCGCGGTTCAGCCAGATAATGGCTGATGCAAAATAGAGCAGAGATGAAGGAGGGCAACATGAAGTATAAGAAGTATTTAAAAAAAGTGACGGCAGCCGTATCCGTGGCGGCGGTCGGGATCACGACTGTGATGGCGCCCATGGCTGTGTCGGCGAAGACAGCGGAGGACATGGGGCTGACGCTGGAGAATGTTCAGGCAAATGACTATGTGCTTTACACAGTCAACTGCGGAACACCGGATCCAAGCATCGTGCCGAACCAGGAGAGCGAGCGCATGGGACTGCTCCAGTCCAATGTGGACCAGGAGTACGGGGAGGATCCGGAGACAGGGATCACCTGGGGAAGGAATCCGGCGAATGAATATTCTCAGGCGGTGAACAGCGGAGACGATGCATGGGATATGGGAAACAGCTTTATCTACATGTCTGACAGCGTGCAGTTTGACAAGTATAAGAGCTCGCTGGGGTATTCTTTTGAGGTTCCTGCGGATACAATCGAAGGACTTGAACCGAACACATACGAGGTCACAGTGGCTTTCAAGCACTGGTGGGATGACCGCTCTGTAAATATCCTTCTTGAGGATAAGACAGTGGCGTCAGACGTATGGCTTGGATATGGACAGTGGGTATGTCTGAGTTATATTACTACAGTAACAGACGGTGAACTGAATGTTGATATCAAGAGCCCGCGAAGGACAGGCACAAATCAGGATCCGATTCTGAATTTTGTCAAAGTAAGGGCAGTGCAGGAGCAGGAGAAGGAAATCCCTAACTACACGTCATTTACCGGAACAGCCGGCGAGACGATGTATGACACGAACGGAAACCAGATCCAGGCTCACGGCGGACAGATCCAGCAGTTCACAGTGGACGGCGAGACGAAGTGGTACTGGGTCGGCGAGGACAAGACGAACGATTACCGCCCGGTAGGCGGCATCCATGTCTACAGCTCTGACGACCTGTACAACTGGACAGATGAGGGCGTGGTCCTCCAGACGATGGAGAATCCGGACCAGTTCGAGACTGACCCGTATTTCAACGCACTCTACGGAGATGAGACGGAAGAGAAGCAGGAAGAGATCTTCATCGACCTGGATAAGAACAACTGCGTGATCGAGCGCCCGAAGATGCTTTACAACGAGAAGAATAACAACTATGTCATCTGGTTCCACGCAGACGGACGCACGCCTACAAACGAGGCAGACTACGGCAAGGCGAAAGCAGGCGTGGCAGTCAGCGACAGTCCGACAGGACCGTTCAAGCTCCTTGGGACATACAAGCTCCAGCATGCAGGAGACAATTACGGATACGACGGCTGGGAGAACCGCGGTTCTGTGAGAGATATGAACCTGTTCAAGGACGACGACGGCACAGCGTATGTGATCTACTCATCCGAGGGAAATGAGACGATGTACGTCGCAAAGCTGAACGAGGACTACACCTATCTCTCCGCATCGCCGGAGGAAGCAGTGGAAGGCGTTGACTTTACAAGGAACTTTGCAGGATGGTCCAGAGAAGCGCCGGCAATGTTCCAGTATAAAGACAAATATTACATCATCACTTCCGGCTGCACAGGCTGGAGCCCGAACCAGGCAAAATATGCGGTGGCGGACCACCCCATGGGACCGTGGACAGAGATCGGCGATCCATGTACAGACTGGGGATGGGAGACGACCTATGACACACAGAGCACCTGCGTATTTCCGGTGGACGCTGAGAACGGCAAGTTCATCTACATGGGAGACAGATGGAACGCAGGGGACTTAAGCGAATCCAGATATGTATGGCTTCCGGTAGAATTCCAGCCGGATAACAGGATCGCACTTGGAAGATATGAGAACTGGACACTGGAAGAACTGGACAACAAAGGACTGTTTGAGGTGACGACAGAGCTTCCGGCGACGGCAGCTTCCGTTTCAGAAATCACAGAGCTGCTCCCGGACGAGGTGACAATCTCTTACGGAACAGAGGAGGAGACAATACCGGTAGAGTGGAGCCTTGGCGGATACGGAGAGGATAAGCTGGGCACAGTCTATGTCACAGGAACTCTGACAGAGAAGGAAAGATCCTTCCAGCATACAATGTATGTGATCGATCCGGATACAAAGTACTTCTTCGACAGCGGAGCAGAGGAGTCTGCATATTTCGATGCTGCGAAAGAAGCGCTCGGCGACAGCCTCTTAAACAGCGACCCGGATCCGAAATATACAGAAGAGAACAAGGGCGGATATACAGGAACTACAGATGTTGACTCCCCGGATGATTTCGACATGGGTCTCCATGAAGGCGGCACAGAGCTGGAAACCGGCTGGTGGGCAGCATCAGGCAGAAATATCGAGTACGCTTTTGAGCTTCAGCCGGGTACATATACACTTGCGGCAGGCTTCCAGGAGTGGTGGGCAGAATCTACATCCAACAGAGATATGAAGCTGACCCTCTCCATGAACGGGGAGACGCTGGCTGAGCAGGATTTCACCTTATGGGATGGCGAGATGCAGATCGCCCAGGAGTTTACCGTGGCAGAGGCTGGCACAGTGACGGCGACGATCAGCAAGAACGGCGGATCCGATCAGGTAATCAGCTGGATGGCGGTGACAGG
>JFBN01310662.1_pt1 | contig 10085 bp, 6 predicted proteins | sample 768741 | NCBI WGS metagenome assembly JFBN01 (sample SAMN01983846, study PRJNA193217) | chicken gut metagenome | biome: terrestrial biome; isolation source: ceca of Broiler chicken | host: Gallus gallus | place: United Kingdom: England | collected 2010-09-07
TGGGCGAAATCCGTCGATGCCGTGTATGAAACTGTTTTTTTTGAATCAATGACCGCGGGATGGGAGAATGCTTCTGCCTGCAGCCGCACAGAAGTTTCCGGAGGATGCTCGGAGGATGCTCGGAAATAAAAATCCGCTGCTTTTTCTGAAAAGGACTTGACAAGATGGAAACTCTCTGTTAGAGTAAAGGAAACTTGTTGAGACAACATTATGAATCGAAGAACAAAAATACGATACAAGTATATGGATTTGAAAGCGGATCTGCTCGCAAAAATCCGTTCGGGCGTGCTGGCGGACGGCGGACGTCTGGAATCCGAACCCGAACTGGCTGAACGTCTGCATCTGTCGCGCAACACGATCCGCCAGGCACTGCGGGAGCTCGAAGAGGAGGGGTATGTCTACCGCGTGCACGGGAAAGGCACGTTTCTCCGGAATGCCGCACCGCAGGAGCTGAGAAAAATTGCGCTTCTGATCTATGATGCGGCATATGTGGCGCATCCGGTCACCGGCGGACTGATCCGGGGAATCGACGAAACACTCCGGGAAAACGGGTTTTTCCTGGACGTGCTTGCCAGCTCCCGGAGTTTTCAGGATGAAAGTCTGAAAAATCTTGCCGAATGTTACGCCGGCTTCCTGATCGGCACGCACCAGCTGGATGCTCTGACGCTTGCCGAACTGCCGAAGGTCCGCCGCCCATACCTCTTTGTCAAAAACTATCCGCCGGACCGCCAGGTGCCCTCCGCGCGGATTGACTTTCAGAAAGCCGGTTTTCTGGCTGTCGCGCATCTGGCGGAAACGCAATGTTGCAATCTTGCGCTGCTCTGTCCCGGAAAAGAGATTGCGATTGCGGATGATTTCCGCGAGGGCGTCCGTTCCGGTGCGCTGGAATACGGTCTGAAACTGCGCGGGGAAAACAGTTTTACCATCGATTTTTCCGGTCTTGACGCAATTCCGGATGTCTGTGGAGAACTTCTTGCGCGGGATGAACGGATCGACGGCGTGGTCTGCGCTTCCGACGATCTGGCCTGTGCCCTGCTTGCCGAACTGAAAAAAAGGAAGGTCCCCGTGCCGGAACAGATTGCTGTTGTCGGCTGCAACAATACGGACAACGCGAAAACCGCCTCTCCGCCGCTGACAACCATCGACATCCCCGTCATGGAGCTGGGACGGCGCGCTGCGGATGTTCTGCTTGGCATGATCCGCGGAGAGAGTGTCACCATGGGAATGCTCGAACCTTCCCTGGTCGTCCGGAATTCCACAAAAAGAAAACACGGAGAATGAAAAAATTCAATCGGCATTTTTGCAAAATGAATGCCCCGGTGCCGAGCACACGCTCGTATCGGGTATTTCGCCTGCAGCGAGGAGTTTGCGCAGCCGGACCGCACCGGGACTGACAGGAGAGCACGAAGCATATTTTGCGATGCAGAGCATCGCATGATTAATTTTTTTGAATAAAATAAGGATTTGAATGATGAGCATCATGCGAAGAGATGTCCTTCGGATTCGCGGCTATGCGATCGAAAAACCTTCCGACTATCCGTCGCTCCGCAATTCCCTGACTCACAAAATCACCACACGTGTCGACGAGGATGACGAACTGTTCATCGGTTACGGCCTGATGCCCAATCCGATGCCGTTCACGATGCAGGACAACTATGCGCTGGAGGAGAGCGAACTCGAATTTCCGTCGATTGTTCTCGAAAATGAATTTCTGGAGGCGGTCTTTCTTCCGACGCTCGGAGGACGGCTGTGGAGCCTCTATGATAAAAAAGCGAAACGCGATCTCGTCACGCGCAATCCCGTGTTCAAACCCGGCAATTTTGCGATCCGCAACGCCTGGGTTGCGGGCGGCATAGAATGGAACATCGGACGGCGCGGGCACGACGCGAGAACCTCAAGTCCGCTGTTTGCCGCACGTCTCGCGCTTCCGGACGGCACCCCGATTCTGCGCCTTTACGAGTTCTGCCGCGACCGCGCGGCGACCTATCAGATGGAGTTCTTTCTGCCGGACGGGGAAAAATTCCTCTTCGCGCGGATGCGCATCGTCAATCCGAACGAATACACGGTCCCGATGTATCACTTCAGCAACACGGCCGTCACCGAATGCGCCGACATGCGGATCGTCACGCCCGCATACACCACCTTCGCCAACGCCTATGTCAATGATTCCGAACATGCGCTCACGAAACTGCCGCTGCCGTTCTCCGAAGGGTTCGACGCGACGCGCCCGACCAATTTCTGGAGCTGCAAGGATCACTTCTTCAACATTCCCGCGCAGGAACGCAAGTTCGAGGGCGCGATCTACGGCGACGGCTACGGCTTGATCCAGTGTTCGACCGACCGTCTGCGCGGACGCAAACTCTTTGTCTGGGGGCAGTGCGCGGGCGGGCGCCACTGGCAGCGCCGTCTGACCTCGCCGGAAGCGCCCGACTATCTGGAAATTCAGGCAGGACTCGGCAAAACGCAGATGGAGTGCATTCCGATGCCGCCGAAAACCGCGTGGGAGTGGCTCGAAGCCTATGGACCGATCCGGACGAATCCCGACGACATTTTCGGTGACTGGGAGCATGCCATTGCCACCGTCGCTTCCGAACTGGAAAAGGAGCTCCCCCGCGCCCGTCTTGACCGGATGCTTGCCGAGACGCGCGACAGCGTTGCCAGACAGCCGGGCGAACTTCTCTTCCGGGGTTCCGGTTGGGGCGCTCTGGACCGCGAACTGCGCGGGCATACCGGCGCACCGCAGCTGCCCGCGTATCTGGACTATGGAACATGTGACGAGGAAAATGCCGATTTCCTCAAACTCCTGCGCACTGGTTCCTTCGGAGAGAAGAATCCGGACGAACCGCCCTCGGGTTACATGATTCAGGAGGAGTGGTTCGAACTCATCCGGAAGGCGGCGGCGGGACCCGATGCGGAGAACTATTACACGCTCTACCATCTGGCGCTGAACTATTACTGCCGGAACGACTTCGAACGGGCGGAACAGTATCTGCGGCGCTCCCTTGCTCTGCGGAAAAGCCGCTGGGCGCTGCACGCTCTCGCCAATGTTTTCCGCGTGACGGGACACCTGAAGGAAGGCGCCGCGCTTTTCCGCGACCTCATACGTGATTACGGGACGAACCTTTCGCTTGTGAAGGAGGCGTTCAAGAACTTTTCCGAGGCGGGCGCCTATGCCGAGGCGCTCGAAGCGTATCACGGACTGCCGGATGCTTCGAAAGTCCCTCTTGTCCGCTTCTTTTACGCGGAGGCTCTTGCCCACAGCGGGAATCTCGCGGAAGCGGAAGACATTCTCTTCGCCGACGGGGGAATTGAAGTGCCTGACATCCGCGAGGGAGAGAATTCCACGTCGGCGGTCTATCTCTACATTCAGAAGGAGAAAGCGCGCAGGCTAGGAAAAATTCTGAGGGACGATGAGATTGAAATTCCCTTTTCCATGGATCTGCGGATGACCGTTCCCGATCCAAGACGCAAACAACAGTGAACCTTTATTTCAAATCAAGGAGTTTTCAGCAATGGATTACACTCTGCGCCGGGGAGAGACATTTCTGAACCTGAGTCACGATCTGAACCGTCTTGAGTTCGGACGCGGAAATGTCCGCTTCGAAGCCCGTCTCCCGTTCCGCTTCAACTGGACGGGGCTTCCGGTCACTCCGGACAATATGAAGGAAAAACACGTTTCCGCAACGGAAAAAGAGATCCGCATCGACTTTGCTGATTTCATCTATGCCGTGCGTTTCCCCGGCAACACATACTGCCGCCCGGATCGGAAATTTGCTCCCGATTTCCGCTTTTCCGTGACGCTGAGTCTGAGCGACGGCGACCTGATTCTCCGGGCCTCCCCTGTCGGAAATCTCGGGAAAAACGCGGTGAAGCTGATTCTCGCGCAGGATTTCTTTTCCGCTTCCACTTCCGCAAAAGGCTCTCTTGTGATTCCCGTTTACTACGGCGCAAGGCTGGATTTCCCGCGTGCGGATCTCTTTTCGCTTCCGCTTCAGCCGTCGGCGGGCTGGTCATTGCCGGTGCACGGATATTTCTGCGCGGACGGCAGCGGGATCGGGCTCTGGTGCGAGGATCCCGACCGGGAATATCAGATTTCCTGCAATCAGGATCTGGCAGGCACGTTCTCGGCGGAGTGCCGTCTCTGTTACGACGAAAGCAGCAACACGCCGCGTGAAATGCGTTTCATGCTGTTTGACGCGGGATCCGATTTCCGGGCGCTGGGACGCCGCTGCCGGGCGCTCCGCCAGGCGTCGGGACGCTTCCGCACGCTGAAGGAAAAAGCTTCCAAACATCCCGAAGTCGGGCGGCTTCCCGGAACGGTTTTCTGGAAACACAATGTCTATTTCTCCAGACGGCCCGAAGGCGTGGAGAAGACATACAGCCTTTATGTCGCGCGCCCGGACTGGAACGAAAACGAGGGGCTTCCGAACAACTGGACCGCCGCGGAAGTCTTCGAGACGGCCCATGCGCGCGGATTCGACCGCGTGACGGTCTGCAACACGGGCTGGAACCGTGACGGATACGATGCCGGTTATCCGGAACGCTTCCCGGTCAATCCCGAGCGCGGCACGAGCGAGGAGTTCCGGCGTGCCGCCGAGGCCGCACGCCGTCTCTCCCCCGGCTACACCCTTTCGGTGCATGACAATTATATCGACGTCTACGAGTCTGACGCGTTTCATATCGAAGAGGTTCTTCAGAACGTGCGGGGAGTTCCCTTCATGAGCGGTATCTGGCGCGGCGGGCAGTCCTACCGCCTCTGCTCGGAATTCGGATTGCAGTATGCGCGGCGCGATCTTCCCCGCATTGCGGAACTTTCCGGAAAAGGCTGCATCTATCTGGACGTCAACGCCTCCGTTCCGCTCTATCCCTGCCGTGCGGAGAAACATCCGCTGACCCGGAAACAGGACTGGCGGAACCGACGCGCCATTTTCCAGCTGGCCAAGGAGCATTTCGGGGCGCTCGCCGTCGAGGGATGCGGAACCGATCATTTTGCCGATCTCGTCGACATCGGGGCATACGGCGGACTGCATTTCAACCTTCTGCCTCTCCGGAGTCCCGGTCCCGTCGGCGTGCCCGTTCCTCTCTGGCAGATGGTCTATCATGATTCGGTGCTGAACTACATCGGAGAAGGGTATCTGCCGATTCACGGTTCCGAATACCGGCTCTATCAGGTGCTTTACACGCTTCTGCCGACCGCGTTTGACGAACACTCCGGACGCCTCAGCAGGGAACTTCGCACGGCGTTTTCCGCGCCGATGATCGACTTCGAGGAACTGATCCCGAGAACAGTCACCGTGACGGAAGACGGCTCCTACCGCACGGACGGTGTCGCGCGCAGTGTTTTCGGCGACGGCACAGAGGTGGTCGCCAATTTCACGGATGCCGATTATCATTACGGAGACGTCTGCATTCCTCCCCGGGAATACCATATCGGAAAGACCGGCCGGAAGCCATGATTGTTTCCGGGAAAGCCCCCTTCAGAGGGACGCGGATTCCCCGTGGGGAAGGAGCGCCGTCTGCCCGGAGCGGTCGAGAAGGGCGATTTCCTCTTCGCTGTCCCAGGCGGGGAGGATCGTGACCAGCGTTCCTGCGGAGGGGCTGAACTGGTTCCACGCATGGAAATGGCCCGCGGCAAGCGAGACAATTCCCTGTGCGGCACACTCTCCGGCGCAGGTCTCCAGCTCTTTGCGCGGAAGGACTTTCTTGTGTTCCATGTTGCTGGTCTTGAGCGAGAGCCGGATGCGGTCCGCTACCGCAGGGCCGATCGTCCGCGCAAAGAGGACCAGAAGAAATTTTGTGAAGCCGTTCCGGATCGCGCGCCGCAGCAGCAGATATTTCCAGTATTTTGGACTTTCCAACAAAAAGTGTCCAAAATACCCTTACAGTATCATTTGCGAATGAGCTCATAGATAAGAACACCGCCGGGTGCGGACGCATTGTCAAGCGTCACTCTGAATCCGTTTGCGCCGGCTTGAACAGAAACTTCAAAGAGGCGTTTCCCTGTCCCGGAGCATGCGTAAACATGAAAATTCCCCTGAAGATTTATATGGAGGTCTGCCAGATTCCTGCGTAAAAGCTGTTGTGCTCGTCCATTTTTTTCCAGGACACTCATTGAGGAGTCTCGGAAAACCGCTCCTTCGTTCTTATTTTCTGTCAGATGCAATATAAGAAGACGTTTGCTTTCGGACAACGGAAGACCATCGGCAGAGGCAAGCGAAACCGCTGCAAAAGCATTCCGGTTTTTTACGGATACGACTCTCCCCTTCAACAGCCTGTTTGCAGGTCCGAGAAGGGACTCGCTGCAGGATGTTACAATGCTGAATGTGTTTTTTTCAGCATCCAGCATCAGTTCGTCGGTTACGGAGCGAACCGAGCCACGGCTGAAATCCGTGCTGTTTGCCGAAAGGATCCCCGCAGCTTTAAGGGCTCTTACAATTCCAGTTTCTGTTTCTGCAAAGAATCGTGGAGCTTCTGTTTTCTGCGGTTTTCCCGGATACAGGATTTCTGCGTTCGCTTTAGTCCCATTTTCCCAGCAGAGTCCTATTTTTGCTTGCAGTGCCAGCTTTGCCGCCTTTTTCTCCGCGGCTTCTGCAGAAAACGCGAATGTGGTTGAGGCAGGTGCAACATCCTTGCGAAGGAAAATCAATGCACCCAGCCGCATTGCATGGGCAAGCACAGGATTGTTGCAGAAGTCGAAGGATCCCAACGGTCCCGGTTTGAAATAGAAGTTGCCGCTATGAGAATAACCGAACTGCCACAGTCCGCTGAAATTCTGCAAAGCGGAATATGCGGCAATTAGGAACGGACCATCAAAATAGGTCGGATTGGGGTAACAGTGATTCCATTCCGTAATGGTCATCGGTTTTCCGAGGATGCGTTGCGCAGCGATCGGGCCGATCATTCCGCTCCATGCGGAAATTGCCGATTTCGTTGTCGTGAAAGAAGGCAGACGCCACGGCTGTTTCCCGATGAATTGCGGGTGTGCCCAGTAGAGGTGGGCGTCGACATAATCATAGACGGTGCGTGTATCAAGAGCCGGGGTGTAAAAATTCTGATCGCTGAGCGGAATTTTCAAGCCAAGACGTTCTTTTACATCTGCAAAAAATTCCTTCCCCGTTTCCGCGAGAAACTCCTGCCAGTGAGTGCCGTAATTCAGTGGTTCCGGCGGCAGCCCTTTCCGACCCAGAAATTCTTTAAATCTTGTTTCAACAGTCTTTTGCACACGCGGGCTCATGCCAGATGTCGTCCGGGTCAGAGTCCCTTCATTAATCAAGTTCAGAAGAATGATTGCCGATTCCTCACGCCATGCGGTTCCCGTATATGGATTCACATGATCGAAGAGGGCTTTGGCAAAGCGGATGAAATCATTCCGGACATCCTTGTCAAAGTAGCAGAGCGCTTTATAGTCCCGGTTCGGGAGGTTGCCATGCTTCATTTGCACGGCTTCATGCCGGGAGGTGAAGAGGTCTAAAGTAAGATAAAGTCCGCGTTTTCTTGCTTCGGCGACAAAGAAATCGAGTTGTTTCCAGCGTTCCGGATCAAATCTCCCGCTTGCGGCTTCGCCCTGGGTAAGAATTCCATCGAAATGGTGGAGGCGGACTGTATTGCAGCCGTTGCGGACCAGGTCGTCGAGAATACGGATCGTATATTCCGGCCTGGAATAAAGCGCATTGAAACAAAGGTTGGTTCCCCAGAAACGCACGGGAACTCCCGGACGTTTCTCAAACTCGAAATGCTCCCCGTTCGTTCTCAGGAAACCGTATTTCCCGGCGGGAGCATCCGCGAGAAAAGAAAAATCGGCAATGCTTCCTTTTTCCACAGAAGTTGTGGAATCAAGCGGAATCCATTCTTTATTCGGGCGCATAACCACCTGAGTCTCTTTTTTCGGAAGCCGGTCTGTAATGGTTGCTGCAACAATCATCCATACCTGGTCCATTGAGAGAAATTCAACGGACACAACATCTTTTGCGGGATTTAAAGAAATGGTTGTGATATAGAGTCCGATGGGCGCAGATAAGTTCCTTCCTTTCCATGCGACAAGACGTTTATCGCCATTGAACGGTTCCCAAAAATTTCCGGTATCCCGCCCCGCAAGCACTTTCTGTTCCTCCGAGCTTCCATCCTTATACTGAATACGGACCTTGCCGACAGGTGTTCCCGCTTTCGGCTCCCAGCCAACGGCGTTCAGAATGTAGAGATAGCGCCCATGAACTCCGGGAACACTGAATTCAGCGTTTTTTGCAAATGTCGGACGGCGTTTCCCGCAAAGCGCAAGACAGGATTTTCCCCCGTTCGTTTCAGGATCAATGATTTCAAACGGAAGACCGGCAAACTCTTTGACTCCGGTTGGCAATGAGCGCAAATCATTTTTTGCACCCTGGTCAGTCCAGCCGCCTTTTCCGTCTCCGTCGATTTCATCGGCGAAGCCCATATTGACTCCGGAACGCAAGTTGAGTTTTGCTGCCGGATACGGTTCATATTTCATATGGAGGTCGAGTTCGGCACTTTTGATGACCCCTTCACTCGGGGTAAAGCAAAAACGTATTTCCATTCCGCTTGAAAAGCGCGGAATACGGACAAGAAAGTTGCCGGAGACCGTCAATTTTCCGCGTTTCAGTGGGATTGCAACGCGGTTTTTCTGCTTTCCGATGCGTCCGAAAAATTCCGTTTTTTCTTTCGGAACAACCTGTTTCCCATTGAAGAGCGCTGGCTTTTGCATGTAATCGGAAAGCGGAATCTTTTCACTCCTGAATGTCAGCAACGCGGTCGGGATTCCGTCTGCGGAATTCACTTTCAGCAGAATATTCTGTTCGGAGTCCGAAATTTTCCTGATTATTTCCGTGTATTCAAATTTCCCGTATGGTGTCTGGAAACTTCCTTGACGGAGCAAACCGAGCGGAGTCTTTTCCGCTCCTTCTCCGGGAAAAACAATGCAGGCCGGATTGGTATGCTGCGATACACCGCTTTTCCAGTCTTTTGTCCAGAATGCAAGACCGAATGTCAAATCTTCTATTTTAAGGAGATCTCCTTCCGAACGAGTGAATTTTTCTGTGGAAAAACCGCAAATGGAAGTGAGAAGAAACAATACTATGAATATTTTTCTCATGAGATGTATTTTCCGGTTCGTGTTTATTTTTTGCGTCCCCAGAAGTCATCGATCCGCCATGCGCTGACTCCGGGAATCTGGTACATTTTTACACGGTTCGCATGACCATCCACATAGCCGACAGTAGAGGTTGCGTTGTGCAGATAAACCATATGGGCCGTGGTAATATCGGAATCCCCGCGGTCATAAACAGTTTCCGTGTATGCACCCCCGCGTAAGTCGGTGTACAACATTCGGATGCTTGGATATTTGCACGCATTCAGCTTATTGCGTCCGATCTCAATGTAATCATTTCCGTCCATGCAGTAGTTCACGCCGATGTGGAAGGAACGTTCCATAATATTGATCGGACGCTCTGCGCTTGGACAGTCAAAAATCGGCAGTCTTGGGCGAAGATAATCACCGCTTCCTCCTATCGGGATCCATTCCATCCATTTGGAGGGGCCTTGTGTGAACGTTTCCGGCATGCTCTTTCCGGTAAAATCATAGTAGAGAAGGGTTCCCCATGTCGCAGTTGCTCCACTGGGAGGTTTATGCTTTGGGAGAAAATCATTGTTATTTTCCGCATATTGAAAGGTTGCGAGCAGAAGCTGCTTGCGGTTGGAAAGACAGGTCGCGGAACGCGCCGATTCCCTGGCCTTATTCAATGCAGGCAGAAGCATCGCCGCAAGAATCGCAATGATAGCAATCGTTATAAGTAATTCTATAAGCGTGAAATATATCCTCTTGTTCTGGAGTTTCTCTGCCGGACTTGCAACAACAATCTTCGGCAAAAGACACTTTGCTTGGGAGCACGGCGGAAGCGTGTGGAGATTTCCTTTCATACAACAGTTCCTTTCTTTTCTTATTTTTGTATAGTATGTTCTACTTTCAAAAGTTTGTCATTCAGATCAAGTACGGAGCCGCATTCGGAAATTTTAATTTCGGTCATGATGGTGATGTGCCCGGTGTTGGCGCGGATCGGATGGCGCAGAATGTT
>JFBN01305288.1_pt1 | contig 10083 bp, 7 predicted proteins | sample 768741 | NCBI WGS metagenome assembly JFBN01 (sample SAMN01983846, study PRJNA193217) | chicken gut metagenome | biome: terrestrial biome; isolation source: ceca of Broiler chicken | host: Gallus gallus | place: United Kingdom: England | collected 2010-09-07
ACGGTGTCGCAGCCCAGCACGGTGCAGCCGGGATTGGCCGCCGCCACATCCTCCGCCTTGGCGGTGGCCAGCGCGCGGGCCAGCAGGGCGGGGGTATCGGCGGTGATGCGGCTTTCCTCCACCGAGCTGGGGAGGACGATGAAATCGCGGGTGATGAGGGCGATGAGCTCGCGGCGGCGCGGGCTGCCCGAAGCAAGGATCAGGGACATTGGTGTTGCCTCTTTCAAGTAAGGATTATACCGGCCCGCCCCGTCGAAAGGGCGCGGAACCGGACGGAAATGGAAAATTTTACCAAACCGGCACGGCGGAACGCATGGGGTGCCGGGCGGGGCGCGTTACAGCTTGCCGGTGGAGCCGAAGCCGCCGGCGCCCCGGTCGGTGTCGGACAGATCCTCCGCCTGCACAAAGGCGGCCTGCCACACGGGGGCGATGCACAGCTGGGCAATGCGCTCCCCGGGCTGGATGGTGTAGGGCTCGGTGCCCAGGTTGATGAGGCCCACCCGGACCTCGCCCCGGTAGTCGCTGTCGATGACGCCCACGCAGTTGGGCAGGGTCAGGCCGTGCTTGATGGCCAGACCGCTGCGAGCGTAGAGCAGCGCCACGCACTGGGCGTCGGGCAGCTCAATGGCAAGCCCGGTGGGGATCATGGTGCGCTGGCCGGGGGTCAGGGTCAGGGGCTCGTCCAGCAGGGCGCAGAGATCGGCCGCCGCCGCACCGGTGGTGGCGTAGGCGGGAGCCTTGGCCCGGGGGTCCAGCAGCTTGTATTTGACGGTTTTGGTTTCCATGGAAGTCCTCCGGTTGTAAAAGCGCGGGTGGATAGGGAGCCGCGCATGGTTAATCGTAGTCGATGGTGTAGGCCACTTCGGGGGCGTTGTCGGACGGCTGCCCGGCCAGGCCGATGAGGGCGGCAATGCCGCCCATGACCAGGCTGACGCCCACAAAGATGGCCGCGGCCTTCTCGATGGCCAGATAGATGCGGCAGAGCAGGCGTGGCGGATGCAGGGCCAGGGCGACGATGGCCGCGCCGATGCCCAAAAGGGCAAGGCCTTCCCTGAGGGTCTTGTTCTTCATGGCGTCCTCCTTGTGGATGGTTGGGTGGGCGTCGCCGCTGTCACTGCGCCTTGGTGGGATCATTATAGTATAGCCCGCGGGTGAACTCGCCGTCAAACGGTTTGCCCTCCTGAAGCAGCGCCAAAATCTGGGCGGCACGCTGGGGCGTCTCGGTGGTGAAGGCCGCCACCGCCCAGTCCACCGGCAGTTCGCCCAGCCGGTCCCCCATGTAGAGGGGCACCGGATTGTACACCGTGCGGATGCCGTTTTCGGGCAGGCCGCACCGGACCACAAAATCCCGGCCCTTGCGGTCACGCAGACGGCCCTCATGGCTGCACCCGGCGCAGCTGGCATGGTCGGGACGGTTTTTCAAAGGGCAGGCTCGGGTGAGCATGAGGGGGATGTGCCCGTAGCACAGAGCAGCCACGGGCAGGGCTCCGCCCTCCGGCAGGGAACCCACCGGCCGCATGGCGTGGACCGGCGTCTCGGGATGAATCAGCAGACCTTCGGTGCCCAGCTGTCCGCAGCGCAGGGCCGACAGGGGATTGGTGATGTTCAGGCCCAGCCCGCCATAGACGGGGCTGTCCCCCGTCAGACGGAACTGCGCCAGATTGTTGAGGACAAAGCCTTTGAAGCCGCCCTCCGCCCGGAGTTTTTCCACCCGGGCGCGGACCTTCTCCTCAATGCCGTACATGGCCCGGGGCAGCTCGATGAGGGTCTTGCCCCGCAGCCCGGCGGGAACTTTCTCCGCCTCCCACAGGGGGAAGATGAGCAGGGGCAGGTCCTCCGCCTGCCGGGGCATCTGGTCCACCCGGGCAAAGCGGGCGGCCAGTTTCGGCTGACCGGCACGGGGGCGGGGAGCAAAGGCGGGCAGGGTGTATGCCTGCACCGGCAAAGGATGGGGCTGACTGCGCTTTTCCAGCAGGGCCTCCAGACAGCGGCGGCGCAGGTCGTTGGCCGCGCTGCCCGGCAAAAACCAGGGGCCGCCCTCCTGCTCAATATTGCAGGACGCCGCCGCAAAGGGAGTGCCGCCGGTTTTCTGCAGACTCTTTTTCAGAGCGGGGGCGGGATCGTTCTTGGCGAGGGAGAGGACGGTGTCCGGGTCGGTGTAGGCCGACACCCGGTTGCCCTCCCGGTCGGCGGCGGTCAGGCGGGCGCCGTCCTCGGTCACGGTGAGGGTGAAGTCCACCGGCACACGGGAATACTCCCGGCGGAACAGCTCCCGGGCCTTGGGGGCGGCCAGACGGCTGCGCTCGGCGTCGGCCTCGGTGCGGACGCCGAACATGGCGCCGTCGTTTTTGCCGGTGAAGTAGCCGTCGGTGAAGCCGGAGCGGGAGAAGATGTCCCGTACCAGGGCCTCGTCGTAGGGCTTGCCCTCCCGGGCGCAGCGGCAGGCCACCACCGAGGCGGCGGTGTATTCGGGGGTGCGCAGGCGGCCCTCGATCTTGACGCTGGCCACCCCCGCGGCCATGATATCGGCCATGTGGGGGATGAGGTCCATGTCCTTGAGGCTGAGATGGCAGGCCTGGCCCGGCTTGCCGGGGCGCAGGTCGGAGGCGTCGAAGGGCAGGCGGCAGGGGCCCGCACAGGCGCCGCGGTTGCCGCTGCGCCCGCCCAGGAAAGCACTCATCATGCACTGGCCGCTCATGGCCATGCACAGCGCCCCGTGGACGAAGATCTCCACCTCAATGGGGCTCTTGGCCGTGATGGCACGGATCTCTTTCAGGGAGAGCTCCCGGGCCAGGATGACCCGGGAAAAGCCCATCTGTGCCAGCTGGCAGGCGCCCTCCGGGGTGTGGATGCTCATCTGGGTGCTGCCGTGGAGGGCAAGGCCGGGGGCGATCTGCCGGGCCAGGGCGGCGGTGGCCAGGTCGTCCACAATGAGGGCGTCCACCCCTGCCTCGGCGGCAGCGCGGATGGCATTGGCCAGGCTGTCCAGCTCGCTGTCGTAGACCAGGATGTTCAGGGCGGCGTGGACCCGCACGCCCCGGGCATGGCAGAAGGATACCGCCTCCGCCAGCGTTTCGGTGTCAAAATTGCCGGCCGTCCGCCGTGCGTTGAAGCCCGCAAACCCCAGATAAACAGCATCAGCGCCGCTGTAAACAGCGGCGCCAAGCATTTCGGCATTGCCTGCCGGGGCAAGGATCTCCAACCCGTGGGGCGGGCCGGACGGATGCAGTGCGGCCCCCATCAATCGGGGATATCCTGCCGCGCCTTGAGACGTGCCTCAAGATCCGCGACCTTCTTGCGCAGGGCAACGTTATCCCGGCGCAGTTCCTCGGCGGCCATCTTGGCGCTGGCCGCGTCCTCCAGATAATCCTTGATCTGACGGCGCATGTTGTCGGCGCTGCCGCTGGCCTTTTCCAGCTCGTCGCGGTAGCTCAGGGCGGTCATGACCGCCGCCGTGGTGATGGAGACCGACTTGGAGGAGCTCATCAGCTCGTTCATGTCCAGATTGAGCCGGTCGGCCAGGTTCTGCATATAATCTTCGCTCTCGCTGGTGGCGATGACGTAACTGGAACCGCAGATGTTCAGGCGTACCTTAGATGTTGCCATGTTTCCAACTCCTTTGACGAAAAATGAGAAAAACGTGCGGCAGGAACGGCCCGCCGCGCGGGGAATGACCTTCGGCGCACCGCATTCGACGTGCGGGCGATATACAAACTTATTATAATATAAAACGCCTGTGAGAGAAAGCCCCTTTTGTGTAAATTCAAAAAAATAGCGGTTTGTGCCCAAAATCCCTTGCACCAGTGCGGAATATTTACTATAATCGAGAAGGTGAATCGTCTTACAAGACCCTATTTCCCGTTAGTTTGAGCCGGCAACAGGCGCTTTAAACCCGCGCAGCGCCTTCCGGCCAAATAAGATAAGGAGAGAAACATCGTGCTCAAGTACACCAAAAAAGAATTTGACAAGATGCTGCGTGACAAGCTGACCAGCGAATATGCCGTCAGCCTGGAAGTCGCGTCCGCCGTTCAGATCTACCGCGCGCTGGCCATGATCACGCGCGAGATCATGTCCGACCGGCAGAAGGTCTTTCAGGCCAAGACCCTGGGCTCCGGCCACAAGCAGGTATACTACCTGTGCATGGAGTTCCTGATGGGCCGCAGCCTGCGCACCAACCTGTTCAACCTGGGCATCAACGAGGTTGCCGAGCAGGTCCTGGCCGACGCAGATATCCGCATCGATCAGATCTATGACCAGGAGCCCGACGCAGGCCTGGGCAACGGCGGTCTGGGCCGCCTGGCCGCCTGCTACCTGGACGGCATGGCCACCGACTGCATCCCCGGCACCGGCTATTCCATCCTGTACGAGTACGGTATCTTCAAGCAGAAGATCGTGGACGGCTGGCAGCAGGAAGCCGCCGACAACTGGCTGCCCGGCGGCCAGGTCTGGATCAAGAGCCATCCCGACCAGGCCCAGGAGATCCGCTTTGACGGCCAGGCCATCGAGACCTGGGACGGCGGATTCCACCACGTCAAGTACGAGAATTACAACAGCGTCATGGCTGTCCCCAACGACATGTACGTCGCTGGCTACAACTCCCAGGGCGTGTCCAAGCTGCGTCTGTGGCAGGCAAAGGCCCCCAGCTTTGATATGAGCAGCTTCAACGCCGGCAACTACTCCACCGCCATCAGCCAGAGCGCCAGCGCCGAGCTGATCTCCAAGGTCCTCTACCCCAACGACAACCACACCGAGGGCAAGATCCTCCGCCTGCGCCAGCAGTACTTCTTCTCGGCGGCATCCATCGCCGATATCCTGGGCATCCACCTGAGCCAGTACGGCACGCTGGACAACCTCCCCGACAAGGTTGCCATCCAGCTCAACGATACCCATCCCACCCTGGCCATCCCCGAGATGATGCGCATCCTGCTGGATGAGTGCAGCTACGAGTGGGATGCTGCTTTCGACATCTGCCGCCGCACCTTCGCCTACACCAACCACACCGTCATGAGCGAGGCACTGGAAAAGTGGAATGTGGACATCTTCCGCTCCACTCTGCCCCGCATCTGGCAGATCGTCTGCGAGATGGACCGCCGCTGCCGCGCCGACCTGGAGCGCGCCTTCCCCGGCGACCAGGGCAAGATCAACTACATGGCCATCCTGGGCGACAACCAGGTCCGCATGGCCAACATCTGCGCCTACACCTGCCACTCCATCAACGGCGTGTCCAAGCTGCACAGCGAGATCATCAAGGACAGCGTCTTCCATGATTATTTCCTGTACAAGCCCAAGGCCTTCACCAACGTCACCAACGGCATCGCCTACCGCCGCTGGCTGCTGGCTTCCAACCCCGGCCTGACCAACCTGCTCACCGACGTCATCGGTGACGGCTTCAAGCAGGACGCCTCCAACCTGAAGAAGCTGGAGAAGTTTGCCGACGACGCCTCCGTCCTGGAGCGCCTGGGCAAGGTCAAGCGGGAGAACAAGGCCATCTTTGCCGACTACCTGCGCAAGGCCACCGGCCAGGAGATCGACCCCGACTCCATCTTTGACTGCCAGGTCAAGCGCATGCACGAGTACAAGCGCCAGCACCTCAACGCCCTGAACATTGCGGCGCAGTACCTCTACCTGAAGAACAATCCCAACGCCGACTTTGTGCCCAAGACCTACATCTTCGGCGCCAAGGCCGCCCCGGGCTACTACATGGCCAAGCAGATGATCCGCATGATCTGCAAGCTGGGCCAGCTCATCGACTCCGATCCCGCCGTGCGTGAAAAGCTGCGCGTCGTCTATCTGGAGGACTACTGCGTCACTCTGTCCGAGCGTCTCATGCCCGCCAGCGAGGTCTCCGAGCAGATCAGCCTGGCCGGCACCGAGGCTTCCGGCACCGGCAACATGAAGTTCATGCTCAACGGCGCCGTCACCCTGGGCACTCTGGACGGTGCCAACGTGGAGATCGCCGATGCCGCCGGCCGCGACAACGAGATCATCTTCGGCATGCTGACCCCCGAGGTCAACGCCCTCAAGGGCATGGGCTACCATCCCGGCAGCTTCATCTACGACGACAACGTGGCCATGGCAGTTCTCGACATGCTGGAGAAGGGCTGGAACGGCGAAAACTTCAGCGAGGTCACCAACAGCCTGCGCAACTCCGACCCCTACATGGTCATGGCCGACTTCAAGGATTACCGCCGCGCCCAGGCCGATGTCCAGCGTCTCTACGCCGACCGCAAGACCTGGAACCGCATGAGCCTGATGAACATCGCCAACTCGGGCATCTTCTCCGCCGACCGCTCGGTCATGGATTACGCCCGCAACATCTGGGGCATCACTCCGGTCAAATAATTGCCGCCCCGCATAAACTGAACACAGGCAAGGCCGCCGCAGGGCCGGTACAGGGAATTCCTCCGTGCCGCGCCGGCGGAGTCCGCAACCGGAACCTTTGTCGCAAACCCTGAAAAGCGGGCCATTGTCGGCGCACATTGCGCGTTGACACTGGCTCGCTTTTGCGGGTTCGGACGCCATTCGTACGGCGGGCCGTGTCTGCCCGTGCCCTGCCTCATCCCACAACAAAGGAGTCCTGCCCATGCATACCTATTACAACAGCACCGATCCGGCCTGCAAACAGCCTTTTGGTGCGGTGACCGCCGGCACGGAGGTGACCATCCGGCTGACGGTGCCGGAACAGCTTGGGTATGTCGACCCGCACCTGGTGCTGACCAAGGACCGGGAGGACCCGGTCCATTACCGGATGAACTTTGAGGGTCAGACCCCCGGGGTCAACCACTTCTCGGTCAAGGTGCGCCCCACCACCACGGGACTGTATTTCTACTATTTTGATCTGTACACCGATTTCCGCAAGATCTTCCGGGGCGCCCACAACGAGGGCGAACTCTCCTGGACGGCGGGCCGCCAGTGGCAGCTCACCGTCTACGAGCCGGATTTTGCCACCCCGGCATGGATGCGGGGTGGTACCATGTACCAGATCTTCCCCGACCGGTTCTGTGAGGGGCGGCCGGGCAAGGCCATGCCCTTTGCCGACCGCATCTACCGGGAGGACAAGACGGGGGAGCCCTACTTCTGGCCCACCGAGCAGGCCGACGGCTATCTCAACCGGGACTACTTCGGCGGCGACTTTGCGGGCATCCGCCAGAAACTGCCCTACCTGAAGCATCTGGGCGTCACCTGCATCTATCTCAACCCCATCTTCGAGGCCCACTCCAACCACCGGTACAACACGGCCAACTACCTCAAGCCCGACCCGGTGCTGGGCACCACCGAGGAATTCACCCGCATGTGTGCCGAGGCTGCCCAGAACGGCATCCGCATCATTCTGGACGGGGTGTTCAGCCACACGGGCTCCGACTCCATCTACTTCAACCGGGAGGGCCGCTACGGCCCCGGCGGCGCCTACCGCGACCGCAATTCCCCCTACCGCTCCTGGTACGACTTCGACTCGGGCTATCCCTGCGGCTACCGCAGCTGGTGGGGCTTTGAGACCCTGCCCGAGGTGGAGGAGGATGACCCCTCCTACGTGGAGTTTGTCTGCGGCAAGGGCGGCGTCATCGACACCTGGCTGAACCTGGGCGCCAGCGGCTTCCGCCTGGACGTGGCCGACGAGCTGCCCGACGATTTCATCGAAAAGATCCGTCAGGCCGTCAAGTCCCACGGGGAGGACAAACTGCTATCGGCGAGGTGTGGGAGGACGCCACCACCAAGGAGGCCTTTGGCCGCCGCCGCACCTACCTGCGGGGACACGGGCTGGACACCACCATGAACTATCCCTTCCGCAACTGCGCCATCGACTTTGTGCGGGGGGCCGACGTGGCCGATGTGGCCGAGGGGCTGCTCAATATCTGCGAGAACTACCCCAAGCCGGTTGTGGACTGCCTGATGAACTTCCTCTCCACCCACGACACCGAGCGGGCCATGACGGCCATCTCGGGGGAGCCCGCCAACGGCCGGGACCGCTACTGGCAGAGCGGCCGCCGCATCCCCGCCGACCAGTACGACGCGGCGGTCCGCCGCCTGCTGCTGGCCTACGCCATGATCTTCACCCTGCCCGGCGTGCCCTGCGTCTATTACGGGGACGAGATCGCCATGCAGGGCTACCGCGACCCCTTCAACCGTGCCTTCTTTGACTGGAACAGCACCGAGGAGCGGCTGCGCGGGCCCATCCGCAACCTGGCGACCCTGCGCAAGACCTGTGACGCCTTCCAGGGCGGCAGCTTCGAGATCGTCCGCGCCGAGGGCGACCTGCTGCAATACCGCCGCCGCGGCAAGACCCGCACCGCCGAGATCGTCCTCAACCGGGGGAATCACCTGCTGGCCACCGAGGCTTTCGGCAAGGTCACCGAGGTCAACCCCGGCGGATTCACCATCCTGGTGGAGGAGAACAACCCCACCCACGTGGGCTACTTCGCCATCTACTGACCCAAGCCCGCCGCAGACTCAAAAATACCGGCTCTGTGCGCCGCTCCGCTTTTGTCCGGGGCGGCGCTTTTCTTTTGTGTCCGCCGGTCCCCGGCCAAGGCCGGAAAGGGGGAGACAGGGCGGGCAGAGCAAACTGCGCCTTCGGCCATGTACAAAAAAATAAGCGCTTTTTTGTATAAATCTCCCATTTTGCGGAATTTACAGCGATTTTACAATTCAAAACGGTAAACCGCGGCTCCAAGCCGCATAATTTCTACCAGCGCTGGCCACTTGCAGACTTGTAAACACAAGATGTTGTGGAAAGTGAATGTGAAAATGGAATATATTGACTTCCATACCGGATTGTGTTAAAATATTGACAACCTGGAACGGAGGAATCTTCCGCACGCAGAAAGGCCGCTGACCGGCACTGTGCGGTGGGCGAAAGGCCCGGGGGAGATACCGTAGCCAAGTCCGGCAGAATGCGCAGCAGCGTACGATGTGAGGCAAATCCGGCTCCGTCTCCAGTGGTTACGTTTTCCCACGGTTTACCCCGATAGCTGGAGGTGCTATATATGGGAATGGATACTCTGATCTGGCTGGTTCTGACCATCGCCTTTGTAGTGGTCGAGGCCGCCACCACCGCGCTGATCTCCATCTGGTTTGCGGTGGGTGCCGGCGCGGCCATGATCGCCAGCCTCTTTACCGACTCTGCCATTGTGCAGTTTGCCGTCTTTGCGGTGGTGTCGGCCGTGATCCTTGCGGTCATGGTGCCCACCCTCGCCAAGCGCCGGGCGGCCAGCAAGCCCCCGGTCACCAACGGTTCCCAGCTGGTCGTCGGCAAGCGCGGCGTGGTGCTCAAGGCCATTGTGCCGGGTGGCATCGGCCGCGTCCGGGTGGATGGTCTGGACTGGCAGGCCCAGTCTGCCGCCGCCCTGCCCGAAGGGACCCCCTGTGAGGTCACTGCCGCCGACGGCGCCGTGCTCACCGTTGCATCCGTACAGACTGCCGGGGTCTGACACCCTGAACCCGGCATCCGAAACTTTACTCATCAACCAAAAAAGGAGAATTACATATGGGACTTCTCATTGCTGCGATCCTTCTGGTCATCGTACTGGTCGTTCTGGTGCGCTGCATTGTCATCGTGCCCCAGTCCAATTCCTTCGTCATCGAGCGCCTGGGCGTCTACAAGGCGACCTGGGAGGCCGGACTCCACATCAAGCTGCCCTTCATTGAGCGGGTGGCCCGCCGTGTTTCCCTCAAGGAGGAAGTGGCGGACTTCACCCCTCAGCCGGTCATCACCCGCGACAACGTCACCATGATGATCGACACCGTCGTCTTTTTCCAGGTGTTCGACGCCAAGGCCTACGCCTACGGTGTCAACCGCCCCATCCAGGCCATCGAGAACCTGTCCGCCACCACCCTGCGTGACATCATCGGCAGCATGTCCCTGGATGAGACGCTGACCAGCCGCGACGCCATCAACACCCAGATCACCGCCACCCTGGACGAGGCCACCGACCGCTGGGGCATCAAGGTCAACCGCATCGAGCTGAAGAACATCGAGCCCCCGACGGAGATCCGTCAGGCCATGGAAAAGCAGATGAAGGCCGACCGCGAGAAGCGTGCCAACATCCTGCTGGCCGAGGGCGAAAAGCAGGCGGCCATCACCCG
>JFBN01304877.1_pt1 | contig 10042 bp, 10 predicted proteins | sample 768741 | NCBI WGS metagenome assembly JFBN01 (sample SAMN01983846, study PRJNA193217) | chicken gut metagenome | biome: terrestrial biome; isolation source: ceca of Broiler chicken | host: Gallus gallus | place: United Kingdom: England | collected 2010-09-07
ATCAGATTACCGTAGCCGCGCAGTGCATTACCGGCATAAACAACGCGGCCATCAGCGGTCGCGATGATTGCCTGTCCTTTGCTACCGGCAATGTCGATCCCTTTGTTGCCACCCTCAGAAGCGCCAAAAGTTTCGATCACTTTGCCCTCAGTCGGCCAGCGCCAGGTGGAAATTGGCGTGCTGGTTGATGTACTGCTGACAGTCGGCTCGGTTGTGCTTGCTGTTGGTACCGTTACAGGCGCTGTGACAGCCGTCGCAGTTGGCTTGTTGTTCGGCAACATCTTGTTAGCACTCTGTTCACCCGAAGATTCAGAATACGTAATTGTCGGTTGCGACGCAACAGCAACGGTGGAATTTTGTGCAGGCTTGATCACAACTCCTTGCTCTGCCGCGTCGGCCTGGGTAATGGCATTTCCACCCGTGATTGGCGTACCGGAAGCGTTCCCCACCTGTAGAGTCTGACCTACATTCAGTGCGTATGGCGCCTGAATATTGTTGCGCTGGGCGAGATCGCGGAAATCGTTGCCGGTAATCCAGGCGATGTAGAACAGCGTATCGCCTTTTTTCACCGTGTAGGTACTACCGCTATAGCTGCCTTTTGGAATGTTTCCATATTGGCGGTTGTAAACAATACGCCCATTTTCCATTTTCACAGGCTGTTGGGCGACAGGCTGTACCGGCTGGATTTGCGGTTGTTGCGCTGACTGGATTTGCGGCTGCTGTGCCGGTTGAATCTGTGGCTGCTGTATTGGCTGAATTTGCGGCTGTTGCGCTGTAGACGTCGTCCCCATTTTCGGCGGCGGCGTAATCAACATACCGGAATTGGTACCTGGCGCATTGCCATTAACGGAACTGACCGGCGCCGGTGGATTCGATGTGTCAGAACAGCCAGCCAGCCATAGCGAAACCAGTGACAAAGCCGCAATACGGCGAACGGTGAATTTTGGGCTTCCCGCGCTCATTTATCCCCCAGGAAAAAATTGATGAATAACCAGTGAAATAATTACCGTGCAAGGCACCATACTGAACACTGGAAAAGGTGTTCACGATACGCTGACCTGCTGCAAAATAACCAGGAAAATTCCAGGTATTATCTCAGCATTAAGCCAGCTCCCCTTTCACTAAGGGAACAAAACGCACGGCCTCCACGGTATCGATAATAAATTCGCCTCCCCGACGACGCACCCGTTTTAAATACTGGTGCTCTTCCCCTACGGGTAAGACGAGAATGCCGCCCTCATCCAGTTGCGTCATTAACGCTGTTGGGATTTCCGGCGGCGCCGCCGTTACAATGATAGCGTCAAACGGCGCACGTGCTTGCCAACCTTGCCATCCATCGCCGTGACGAGTTGAAACATTATGTAAATCAAGATTCTTCAGGCGTCGACGGGCCTGCCATTGCAATCCTTTAATCCGCTCGACCGAGCATACATGCTGGACAAGATGCGCCAGAATTGCGGTTTGATATCCTGAACCCGTGCCGATTTCCAGCACCCGTGACTGCGGCGTCAGTTCGAGCAATTCGGTCATTCGCGCCACCATATAAGGTTGCGAGATTGTCTGCCCCTGACCTATCGGCAAGGCGATATTGTCCCAGGCTTTTTGTTCAAACGCTTCATCAATGAATTTTTCACGCGGCACAGCGGCAAGTGCATTCAGCACCTGCTCATCTTTAATGCCCTGCGCACGTAATTGATCCAGAAGTGCTTGTACGCGTCTGCTTACCATTGCGTGCCAACTCCCACGCTCTCTAACCAGTCTGAAACTACATCTTGCGCGCTGTGCGCGGTTAAATCCACATGCAGCGGTGTAATGGAAACATAGCCTTCATCAACCGCTGCAAAATCAGTCCCGGGACCGGCATCACATTTATCACCGGGTGGACCGATCCAGTACAACGTATTGCCGCGCGGATCTTGCTGTGGGATCACTTGATCTGCCGGGTGACGGCGACCGCAGCGAGTAACGCGAATACCTTTAATCTGATCCAGCGGTAAATCCGGTACGTTGATATTGAGAATACGCCCGGTGCGTAGCGGCTCTTTACACAGCGCGCGCAAAATGGAACAGGTGACTGCCGCGGCAGTGTCATAATGCTTGTGTCCGTCAAGCGAGACCGCCAATGCCGGAAAACCTAAATGACGGCCTTCCATTGCAGCGGCAACGGTGCCGGAATAAATAACATCATCACCCAGATTCGGCCCAGCGTTAATGCCCGAAACCACAATGTCCGGGCGCGGACGCATCAGAGCATTCACGCCAAGATAGACGCAGTCCGTCGGGGTTCCCATTTGCACGGCGATATCGCCATTGTCAAAAGTAAATGTGCGCAGAGAGGATTCCAGCGTCAGAGAATTTGAAGCGCCGCTGCGGTTACGATCGGGGGCGACCACCTGAACATCAGCAAACTCACGCAAAGCTTTTGCCAGCGTTTGTATACCAGGTGCATGTACCCCGTCATCATTACTCAGCAATATGCGCATAATCACCTGTTGTGTTGATAAGTTCCCTGACAACGCTGGTCGCAAAACTTCCCGCCGGAAGCCAGAAACGGATTTCGACGGTGACGTCATCCCACCAGTTCCAGCTTAATTGTTGCGGATATAGCAACATCGCTCTGCGCGCGGCTTCAACTTTTTCACGCAACAATAACGACTGCAATTCGGTTTCTTCAGCAACAGCCGCTTGTTCGAATGCCAGTGCCTCGCGTTGAGTTCCCCACTCGCCGCTACCAGGCAATGCAGCGGTAATCATCAGCTCTTTTTCATTGACGCGACGCTGTAGTTCCGCCAGTTCTTCACTTGTTGCGACAAACCAACTACCGCGCCCGGCTAATTGTAGCGCATCGCCGTCAACAACTTGATTAACGTCCGCTTTTTTGAGGCGCTCAGCGACAATCTGATTAAACAAAGCGCTACGGGCAGCCGACAACCAAAAACTCCGTTTATTACGATCGCGCACCGGAGTATGGGTTTGCGCCCAACGTAACGCCCCCTGCAGGTTGCTACCGCCGATACCAAAACGTTGCGCGCCAAAATAATTAGGCACCCCTTTAACACAAATATCGATCAGGCGCTGTTCAACGTCATCACGATTGCTTATGTCACGCAATACCAGGGTAAATGAATTGCCTTTCAGCGCCCCTAACCGCAGCTTACGCTTGTGCCGCGCATACTCCAGCACCTGGCAACCTTCCAGTTGGAAAGCGCTCAAATCGGGCATCTCTTTACCCGGCACGCGGGCGCATAACCACTGTTCCGTAACTGCATGTTTGTCTTTCTGCCCGGCAAAACTGACTTCACGAGCATGGATTTTCAGGAATTTCGCCAGTGCGTCCGCCACAAAACGGGTATTGCAGCCATTTTTGAGGATCCGCACCAGAATATGCTCACCTTCGCCATCAGGCTCAAAACCTAAATCTTCCACCACCACAAAATCTTCCGGGTTAGCTTTCAGCAGCCCGGTGCCTTGTGGTTTACCGTGAAGGTAAGTGAGATTATCAAACTCAATCATTTCGTTGCCTTAATGAGTAGCGCCACCGCTTCACAAGCAATCCCTTCCCCACGCCCGGTAAATCCGAGTTTTTCCGTAGTAGTGGCCTTCACGTTAACATCATCCATATGGCAGCCGAGATCTTCGGCAATGAACACGCGCATTTGTGGAATGTGCGGCAGCATCTTCGGCGCCTGAGCAATAATAGTCACATCGACGTTACCGAGGGTATACCCCTTCGCCTGAATGCGCCGCCAGGCTTCGCGTAGCAACTCGCGACTGTCTGCGCCTTTAAATGCCGGGTCGGTGTCCGGGAATAATTTACCAATATCCCCCAGCGCCGCCGCACCAAGTAATGCATCCGTTAACGCATGCAGCGCTACATCGCCATCAGAATGCGCCAGCAGTCCTTTTTCGTAAGGAATGCGTACGCCACCAATGATAATTGGGCCTTCACCGCCAAAGGCGTGTACATCAAAACCGTGTCCAATTCGCATTATGTATTCTCCTGATGGATGGTTCGGGTGAGGTAAAACTCGGCCAGTGCCAAATCTTCCGGGCGCGTGACTTTAATGTTATCCGCGCGGCCTTCGACAAGCTGCGGATGAAAACCGCAGTATTCCAGCGCCGAGGCTTCATCGGTAATGGTAGCGCCTTCATTTAATGCACGCGTCAGGCAATCATGTAACAGCTCGCGAGGGAAAAATTGCGGCGTCAGCGCGTGCCATAAGCCGTTGCGATCAACGGTATGAGCAATGGCATTTTTGCCAGCTTCAGCGCGTTTCATAGTATCGCGCACCGGCGCGGCAAGAATGCCTCCCGTTCGGCTGGTTTCGCTCAACGCCAACAAGCGAGCGAGATCATCCTGATGCAAACAAGGACGCGCGGCATCATGAACCAATACCCACTGCGCGTCACCAGCGGCTTTCAGACCTGCCAGCACAGAATCGGCACGCTCTTCGCCGCCATCAACAACAGTGATTTGTGGATGATTCGCCAGCGGGAGTTGTGCAAAACGGCTATCGCCAGGACTGATAGCAATGACGACATGCGTCACCCGGGGATGCGCCAGTAGCGCATGTACCGAATGTTCGAGAATGGTTTGATTACCGATTGAGAGATATTGCTTAGGACATTCCGTTTGCATTCGGCGGCCAAATCCGGCCGCCGGAACCACGGCGCAAACATCCAAATAAGTGGTTGCCATGTTAATTCCCGGGCTAATTTATCGATTGTTTTGCCCCGCAGACTGTGCGCGTTTCGACGCATCAGGCACCAGACGATAAAAAGTTTCGCCCGGCCTGGTCATGCTGAGTTCATTACGCGCACGCTCTTCGAGCGCCTCCTGGCCGCCATTGAGATCATCAATTTCGGCAAAAAGCTGATCGTTTCGCGCTTTAAGTTTCGCGTTTGTAGCTTGCTGTGCCGCCACATCATTATTGACGCGGGTATAGTCATGTATACCGTTCTTACCGAACCACAGCGAATACTGTAGCCAGACCAGAATAGCCAGCAACAGCAGCGTTAGTTTACCCATCCTGCCCCCTGAAAAACGGCATCATCATCCCATGCTTCCGAAGACGACTCTACATCCTCTGTTGGGGATACCGCGACAACGCGGGCAAATGTACCACATTTGTCGATTGTTACGTATACCCAGGGCGTGCAGAACATAATCTCATTATTGGTTACTGTTTGAATTATGAACAGAGTAGACGGGAAAGAACAAATTAACCCAGTAGCCACATAAACAGTGCGCCGAACATAATGCCGACGGTCGCCAGGGTGAAAACAATACTGTAGCGTAATTTTCCGTCCATCAATGAATGCAGGGCAATCCCCACTACAACCGCGACGGGCATCAACGCCAGAAAGAAAGGCCAGGTGTAGATAAAAAAGAACAGCGTGTTAGAGCCATAAATCAACATTGGGATCGCCAACGCGCACAGCCACGATAAAAAACCGACCACTGCGCCTGGCAGCGACCATGTCGTTTCTTCGCCCTCAGTCAGGCTATCGCTATTTGTTAGTGTAATGTTATGGCTGTTACGCATATCTGATCCTGTTGCTTTGACGAACCGGGCATAAAAACCCGGTGGTGTCTCAGGATCTGATAATATCGTTCTGTCTCAGTAGATCTAATAATTGCTGAACCAAATTTGTTACTAATTGTTCACCATTCAGATGAATTTCTGCCGATTCAGGCGCTTCGTAAACCGAATCAATGCCAGTAAAATTACGCAGTTCCCCTGCACGCGCTTTCTTATATAAGCCTTTTGGATCACGGCTTTCACAAATCACCAGTGGCGTATCGACAAACACTTCGATAAAGCGCCCTTCTCCTACACGCTCGCGAACCATCTGGCGTTCTGCGCGATGCGGCGAGATAAACGCGGTCAGCACCACCAGCCCTGCTTCAACCATTAAATTCGCCACTTCACCGACGCGGCGGATATTTTCTTTACGATCGGCATCGCTGAAACCGAGATCGCTGCATAATCCGTGACGAACGTTGTCGCCATCCAGCAAATACGTACTGACGCCCAGTTTATGCAACGCCTCCTCCAGCGCTCCGGCGACTGTCGATTTCCCGGAACCAGAAAGGCCGGTAAACCACAGCACAACACCACGATGACCGTGGCGTTGCTCACGTTGTTGCACCGTGACCGGATGACTATGCCAGACGACGTTTTCGTCATGCTGCGCCATCATTTATCTCCCAGCAAATCGCGCGCGCCCCAGTGTGGGAAGTGACGACGAACCAGGGCGTTCAATTCCAGTTCGAATGCACTGAATTCAGATGGCGCAGCAGTTGCCTGGCTAACTGGTTCATGCACCATACCGGCACCTACGGTCACATTGCTCAGGCGATCGATAAAAATCACCCCACCAGTAACCGGGTTTTGCTGATAACGATCTAACACCAGTGGCTCATCAAAAGTGAGCGCCACCAGGCCAATCCCATTCAGCGGCAGGTTCTCAACTTCACGCTGGGTAAGATTATTAATATCAACCTGATAGCGAATACTATCAACACGGGCGCGCGTCTTCTTACCGGCAATTTTTATGTCGTAACTCTGACCTGGGGAAAGCGGTTGTTCCGCCATCCATACCACATCTACCGACGCGCTCTGCACCGCCGGTAACGCGTCATCAGCCGCCAGCAACAGATCGCCACGGCTGATGTCAATCTCATCTGTCAGCACCAGAGTGATCGCTTCTCCGGCAAAAGCTTCTTCACGATCGCCATCAAACGTGACGATCCGCGCGATGTTCGACGCCACGCCAGAGGGCAATACTTTGACACGTTGCCCGATTTTCACGCTGCCGGAGGCCAGCGTTCCGGCATAGCCACGAAAATCAAGATTCGGGCGATTAACGTACTGAACCGGAAAACGCATCGGTTGAGCATCCACCACTCGTTGAATCTCTACGGTTTCCAACACTTCCAGCAACGTCGGACCGCTGTACCACAGCATGCTTTCACTTTGCGAAGCCACGTTATCGCCTTCCAGCGCAGAGAGCGGCACAAAGCGGATATCCAGATTACCCGGCAACAGTTCAGCGAAAGTCAGGTAATCTTCACGAATGCGGGTAAATGCCTCCTCACTGTAGTCCACCAGATCCATTTTGTTGATCGCCACCACCAGATGTTTGATCCCCAGCAGCGTGGAGATAAAACTGTGGCGACGGGTTTGATCGAGCACGCCTTTGCGGGCGTCGATCAATAAGATCGCCAGATCACACGTCGACGCGCCGGTCGCCATATTGCGGGTGTACTGCTCATGCCCTGGGGTGTCGGCGATAATAAATTTGCGCTTTTCAGTGGAGAAATAGCGGTAGGCCACGTCGATAGTAATACCCTGTTCGCGCTCAGCTTGCAGGCCATCCACCAACAGCGCCAGATCCAGTTTTTCGCCCTGAGTACCATGACGCTTACTGTCGTTATGTAGCGATGAGAGCTGATCTTCGTAGATTTGGCGGGTATCGTGCAACAGGCGACCAATCAGGGTGCTTTTGCCATCATCAACGCTGCCACAAGTCAGAAAACGCAGCAGGCTTTTATGTTGTTGCGCAATCATCCAGGCTTCAACGCCGCCTTCATTGGCGATTTGTTGTGCAAGTGCGGTGTTCATCTTAAAAATACCCCTGACGTTTTTTCAACTCCATAGACCCCGCCTGGTCGCGGTCAATTACGCGCCCCTGACGTTCGCTGGTGGTGGACACCAACATCTCTTCGATGATCTCCGGCAGCGTTTGCGCATTTGACTCCACCGCGCCGGTCAGCGGCCAGCAGCCCAGCGTGCGGAAGCGCACCATCCGTTTTTTAATCACTTCGCCAGGTTGCAGATCAATGCGATTGTCATCAATCATCATCAGCATACCGTCGCGCTCCAGCACCGGGCGTTCAGCGGCGAGATACAGCGGAACAATATCGATATTTTCCAGCCAGATGTATTGCCAGATGTCCTGTTCGGTCCAGTTAGAGAGCGGGAAAACGCGGATGCTTTCGCCTTTGTTAATTTGTCCGTTGTAGTTGTGCCACAGCTCCGGGCGCTGGTTTTTCGGGTCCCAGCGATGAAAACGATCGCGGAAGGAATAGATACGTTCTTTGGCTCGCGACTTCTCTTCGTCGCGGCGCGCACCACCGAAGGCAGCATCAAAACCGTATTTATTCAACGCCTGTTTCAGACCTTCAGTTTTCATAATGTCAGTATGTTTGGCGCTGCCGTGCACGAACGGGTTAATCCCCATCGCCACGCCTTCTGGATTTTTATGCACCAGCAGTTCACAGCCGTAAGCCTTCGCCGTGCGATCGCGGAACTCATACATCTCGCGGAATTTCCAGCCGGTATCGACATGCAGCAGCGGGAAAGGTAGCGTACCCGGATAAAACGCCTTACGCGCCAGATGCAGCATGACGCTGGAATCTTTGCCGATAGAGTAGAGCATCACCGGATTCGAGAATTCTGCCGCCACCTCGCGAATGATGTGGATGCTTTCCGCCTCCAGTTGCCGCAGGTGGGTAAGTCGTTTTTGATCCATAACCGTTCCTTTGCAATACCGCTATTTTCTTGCCGTCAGATGTTTCTGACTATAGGGAGCGCGACAGGACGAATGAAATTACCAATTAGAATGAGTAGTTCCTTAACGGAATAACGATTTGGCAAAGCTAATATCAAAAAGTGCTTAAGACGCCGGATCACGGGCGTTTAGGAAGATTTGAAATTGTTTTAGCACAGCAGCAGTTTCATACTATGGCGGTAAAAAAATTTGCATGGTATTTAAGGACTCACTATGTTTTCCGCATTGCGCCACCGTATCGCTGTCCTGGCGCTCGGCGTTTGCTTTATTTTCCCCATACAAGCGTCGTCATCCAAACCTGGCGATTATGCCAATACTCAGGCGCGGCATATTGCCACTTTCTTTCCGGGACGAATGACCGGCACCCCCGCGGAAATGTTATCTGCCGACTATATCCGCCAACAGTTTCAGCAAATGGGCTATCGCAGCGATATTCGAACATTTAATAGCCATTATATTTATACTTCTCGCGATAACCGTAAGAACTGGCATAACGTAACGGGAAGTACGGTGATTGCCGCCCATGAAGGTAAAGCGCCGCAGCAAATTATTATTATGGCGCACCTCGATACCTACGCCCCGCTGAGTGACGCTGATGCCGATGCCAATCTGGGTGGACTGACGTTACAGGGAATGGATGATAACGCCGCAGGTCTGGGAGTCATGCTGGAGTTGGCTGAACGCCTGAAAAATACGCCAACCGAATACGGTATTCGTTTTGTAGCAACCAGCGGCGAAGAGGAAGGAAAATTAGGCGCTGAGAATTTACTCAAGCGAATGAGTGAAGCCGAAAAGAAAAATACTCTACTGGTTATTAATCTCGATAACCTGATTGTGGGCGATAAGCTGTATTTCAATAGCGGCGTAAACACCCCGGAAGCAGTAAGGAAATTAACGCGCGACAGGGCGCTGGCAATTGCACGCAGCCATGGAATTGCCGCCGCCACAAATCCAGGTCTGAATAAAAATTATCCGAAAGGCACTGGATGTTGTAATGATGCAGAAGTTTTCGACAAAGCGGGTATTGCTGTACTTTCCGTTGAAGCGACAAACTGGAGTCTTGGAAATAAAGACGGCTATCAACAACGCGCAAAAACAGCAGCATTCCCGAAGGGAAATAGCTGGCATGATGTAAGGCTGGATAATCAACAACATATTGATAAGGCGCTTCCAGGAAGAATAGAACGTCGCTGCCGTGACGTTATGCGGATAATGCTGCCACTGGTGAAGGAACTGGCAAAGGCGTCCTGATGAGTTTGAAATGATTACTCCTGCGCCTACAGGAATCTATGCCATCTGAAACAGAGAGTAAAAAAAGGGTGCAGGAGACCAAACCATCACAATTCAGTACGCGGGGTTTTACCCCCGCGTGGTGGCTACTTCTTCGATTCGTAAGCGAGAACTGCCTTAAACTCCATACCACGTTCTCTGATACTCAACTCACACAACGAGTCGCCTACCATCA
>JFBN01305201.1_pt1 | contig 10040 bp, 6 predicted proteins | sample 768741 | NCBI WGS metagenome assembly JFBN01 (sample SAMN01983846, study PRJNA193217) | chicken gut metagenome | biome: terrestrial biome; isolation source: ceca of Broiler chicken | host: Gallus gallus | place: United Kingdom: England | collected 2010-09-07
GGGCAGCCCGATAAAGCAGGGCAGCCCGATAAAGCAGGGCAGGCCGATGAGGAAGGACAGGAGGATTTTTTCAGCCTGTTTGACGAAGAACAGAAGGCGCTTCTTGATGAACTGTTGAAGAAGCTGGAGGACGGGGAGCTTTCTACCAAAGAGCAGATTGATGAGGCGATCAGCCAGGCGCAGGAAGAACTGGGCGTTACGCTCACGCAGGAGCAGAAGGAGCAGATTGCCGGGCTGGTGCTTCAGGCGAACGAGCTCGGTCTGGACCGGGAGGCCATCCTGAACGGCGCACAGGCATTTTATGAAAAATACGGCAGTCAGCTCGTGGAAAGCGCAAACGAAGCGCTTCAGGACAATATTGTGGAGCCGGCGAAGGAAGCCGTGGTGACGGAGACGAAAAAAACCCTCCGGGAATATTTTCACGATATGGGAGAAACGGTGAAAAATTTTGTGATGGATCTGATTGGATAGATTTCAGGCCTTTTGAGTACACTTAGCAGTAAGGTACGTGACAGTACGTTAAAATTGCTGCAGGAAGAACGGCGGACAACGCTCCGCCGGACTCAGGTGGAAAGGAAGGCTTTTTTCTATGCAGATCGCTTTTTTCAGTACCAAACCCTATGACCGGATCTGGTTTGAACCGATGGCGGCGGACTATGGCTTCCAGATTCGCTTCATCGAGCTTCCCTTTAACCGGGATACCATGTTCCTGGCAAAGGGCTATGACGCGGTATGTATTTTCGTAAACGATCATGTGGATCGGGAAATGCTCGACTGGCTTGTGGAAAATCAGGTGAAGGGCCTGCTTCTTCGCAGTGCGGGATTTAACCACGTGGACATCCGTGCGGCAAAGGGCCGGATCGCCGTGCTGCGGGTTCCCAGCTACTCCCCGGAGGCGGTGGCGGAATACGCCATGGCCATGCTTCTGACCGTAAACCGCTGCACCCACAAGGCGTATGGAAGGACGCGGGAGTTTAACATGAGCATCAACGGCCTCATGGGAACGGATCTCTATCACAAGGTCGCCGGTGTGGTGGGAACCGGGAAAATCGGACAGGCCATGCTTCGGATTTTTCAGGGTTTCGGCATGCAGGTCCTGGCCTACGACCCATATCCGGCGGAAGGTCTTGACGTGCGTTATGTTTCTTTGGAGGAACTCCTTGCGAAGGCGGACTATGTTTCTCTGCACTGTCCCCTGACACCCCAGACCCGCTATCTGATCAACCGGAAGACCATACAGGGCATGAAGGATGGAGTCTATCTGGTCAATACTTCCAGGGGCGGCCTGATCGACACCCAGGCGCTGATCGAGGCTCTGGCTGCAAAGAAATTCGGCGGTGTGGGGCTGGACGTGTATGAGGAAGAAGAAGGTCTTTTCTATGAGGACTGCTCCGCGGAAATCATTCAGGATGAAAATCTCGCCAGGCTGGTGACCTTCCCCAACGTGCTGGTGACCTCCCACATGGGATTCTTTACCGTGGAGGCCATGCAGGCGATCGCCCATGAGACCCTGGAAAACGCCCGCGCCCTTGAACTGGGGCTTCCGCTCGATAATCTGGTGGAATGAGTGCGAAAGAGAGGGAAAGGAAAAGTGAGGGAAAAGTAGAAAATAAAAATAAAGAAAATAAAGAAAGAATGAAAAACACCGTCCGGTTCCGGATTTGACTTGCACGAAACCGGGCGGCGTAGTATGATACTTATCAGAAATTTAACAGGCGGGTGACCATGCCGCCGAGGAAAACAGGAGAGGTACAAATGGGAAGACTTTTTAATCTGGACAGTCCGCTGATGGTGTTTCTGTCCAAAGTGGCTGATCTGATGATTCTGAATATCATCACGCTTTTTTTATGTATTCCGATCATCACGGCGGGGGATGCGATGACCGCATTGTATTACATGACGATCAAAATGGTCCGTGGTGAGGATTGCTACATAGTCAGAGGATACTTCAAATCCTTTAAGGAAAATTTTAAACAGGCGACGATCATCTGGGTCCTGGCGGTCCTGGTATTTCTGATTCTGATTGGAGATTTTTCGATCATCCGCAGCGGCCTGCTGTCCTTTGGACGTGTCATGACCGTGCTGCTTATCATTATTACCGTTATCTATGTATTTACGATGCTGTATGTGTTCCCGGTGCTTTCCCGTTTTGAGAATACCGTGAAAAACACAATCCGCAACGCATTTCTGATGAGCATTCTGAATCTGCCCAGAACGATTCTGCTTGTAATCATCAACCTGATTCCGTTTGCGCTGCTTCTGCTGTTCGTGCAGTCGGTTCCGTTCGTGATCCTGTTCGGCTTTTCCGTGCCGGCCTATCTGTGCAGCATGCAGTTTGTGAAGATTTTCAGGCGTTTTGAGCCGGAAGAGGAGAATGCGGAGAACGGCGAAGAGCTGGAGACGCTGTCCTTCATACGGGAAGAGGAGGAAGAGAAAGAGAAGCAGAGAAAGCTGGAAGAGGAGCAGGTCCGCGAAGGGATTCAGGAGGAGCGTGCCGCGCTGGAAGAAAACAGCGCGGAAGCTGAGGAAAATTCTGTCAGCGAAGCGGAGCAGGATGCTTCAAAAGAGGCGGAATAGCATGGCGTATGGTAAATGTGTATAAGTTTGGAATGCCGAATTCGGCAAGTTGACAGGCCTCAAAAAACGATTCTCTTTTTGTTAGCAAATTTTACAATGGCACGATAAATCTTTGTGAATTTGTGGTATGGTCAAAACTTTTTTTCTCAGTTATACTAAATGCAGGCTCAGTTGACAGAATGTCACTGGATACATGTAAACCATTATTTTTAGGGAGGCTGACAAAATGGCAAGTTTATCGTTAAAGAATGTCTGCAAGGTGTATCCCAACGGATTTGAAGCTGTTAAAGACTTCAATCTGGAGATCGCTGATAAAGAATTCATCATCTTCGTAGGTCCGTCCGGATGTGGTAAGTCCACAACCCTTCGTATGATCGCTGGTCTGGAAGATATCTCTTCCGGTGAACTGAAGATCGGTGACAGAGTTGTAAACGACGTAGAACCCAAGGACAGAGATATCGCAATGGTATTCCAGAACTACGCTCTGTATCCTCATATGTCCGTTTATGACAACATGGCTTTCGGACTGAAGCTGAGAAAAGTTCCGAAGGATGAAATCGACAAGATGGTTAAGGAAGCTGCCAAGATCCTTGACCTGACCCCTCTTCTTGACCGTAAGCCGAAGGCTCTTTCCGGTGGTCAGAGACAGCGTGTTGCCATGGGACGTGCTATCGTGCGTAACCCCAAGGTATTCCTGATGGACGAGCCTCTGTCCAACCTGGATGCAAAGCTGCGTGTACAGATGCGTGTTGAGATTTCCAAGCTTCATCAGAGACTGGGAACCACCATCATCTACGTAACCCATGACCAGACCGAAGCTATGACGCTGGGAACCAGAATCGTTGTTATGAAGGACGGCGTTATCCAGCAGGTAGATACTCCTCAGAATCTGTACGAGAAGCCTCAGAACCTGTTCGTTGCAGGATTCATGGGATCTCCTCAGATGAACTTCCTGGATGCCGTTGTTGAAGTAAACGGCTCCAACGCTTCCCTGAAGGTTGCCGGAAAGTCCATTCCGCTGCCTCCTGCGAAGTCCAAGAAGCTGATTGACGGCGGCTATAACGGAAAGACCGTTACCTTCGGTATCCGTCCGGAAGATATTTACGATTCTCAGATGTTCATTGAGTCTGCGAAGTGCGTATTTGAGTCCACCATCAGAGTATACGAGCTGCTCGGCGCAGAAGTATTCCTGTACTTCGATCTGGCAGAGTTCCCGATCACCGCGAGAGTAGATCCTCGTACCACCTCCAGACCGGGAGATCATGTTAAGTTCGCTTTCGATGTTGAAAAGATTCATGTATTCGATAAGGAAACCGAGCAGATCATCACCAACTAATCATAGGAATATAAGGGAGGATGCGTTTGCATCTTCCCTTTTTTTCTGTTATAGTAGAGGAAGACTGGGAAAGGACGGAAAGAGAGATGATTTCCAATCAGGTAATACAGAACAGCATAGATGAACTGAGGGCGATTACCAAGGTTGATCTGGGTGTCTTTGACGTGGAGGGAATGAAGGTCGCCGCCACAACAGAGGATATCGATATTTCAGGGGAGATTATTGAAAACTTTGCTTCTTCGCCTGCCGACAGTCAGGTGGTGGGAGGCCGTCATCTGCTGAAAATACTGGATGATGGTGAACCGGCTTATATTCTGGTGGCTCAGGGACCCAGCGACGATGTTTATATGGTGGGAAAGATTGCGGTGAGCTGCATTCAGAATCTGATCATCGCTTACAAGGAAAGGTTCGACCGCAACAGTTTCTTCCAGAATCTGATTCTGGACAATCTGCTTCTGGTGGATATCTATAACCGCGCACAGAAGCTTCACATTGAAGTGGAATGCCCGCGAATTGTGTATCTGATCGAGACCAGGATTGAAAAGGATAACAGCGCGACGGAACTTCTGAAGAGCCTGTTCTCTGCACAGAACGGCGATTATATCACTGCGGTGGACGAGAGGAACATCATTCTGATCAAAGCGCTTGAGCGGGCCGATGATATGGAGACCATCGAGAAGACCGCAGACATGATCGTCGATATGATGAACAGCGAAGCGATGATGAATGTGCGCGTCGCTTATGGTACTGTTGTGGGAGAGCTGAGAGAGGTATCCAAGTCCTACAAGGAAGCCAAGATGGCTCTGGATGTGGGCAAGATTTTCTATGCGGAGAAAAATGTCATCGCCTACGCGAGACTTGGAATCGGACGTCTGATTTACCAGCTTCCTGTCAACCTGTGCAAGATTTTTATCGATGAGATTTTCGGGGATAATGTTCCCTATGACATGGAAGAGGAAACTCTCACCACCATCAACAAGTTTTTTGAAAACAATCTGAATGTTTCGGAAACCTCCAGGCAGCTTTTCATCCACAGAAATACGCTGGTCTACAGGATTGAGAAGCTTCAGAAGAGCACGGGGCTTGACATCCGTGTATTTGATGACGCTTTGACTTTCAAGATCGCCCTTATGGTGGTCAGTTATATGAAATATCTCGAAAGCGTGGATTATTAATCTGTGAGGATCTGAGGTGAGCCCGCTGCCTTCAGGCGGAAACGGGAAGTGCCTGCAGCTTGCGTTTTAACACCGGCTGTCCGGATTGACTGGACAGCTGGTGTTTCTGTTTTACGCTCGATAATAAATGTAAAACAGATTAATGAAAAAACGTTAATGAAACGGAAGAAAATTCCTGTTTTCGGGCATCCCGGCGGCGGGTTTGACTTTGACAATACCATGGCGCTATGGTAAACTTAGAAGATGTAATGGGCGTAACGGTTCGTTTTTTCGGGAACGGTTACAGCGGGCGGCGGGGCGCCGTCTATATATCAGTTTACAGCAGAGGTGACACCCTTGGATAAATATGAATACAAGATACGGGCTGAGGAAATAAAGACGCTGATTTCACAGAAAAAATATGCGGAAGCGGCAAAGGTTGCGGATACCATTGACTGGACGAGGGTGAAGAGCGTGATGATGCTCTGTACGGTCAGTGACGTATACAAGGTAAACCGGAGATTTGAGGATGCGAAACTCCTGCTTGAGATGGCGAATGAGCGTCATCCTTCCGGCAGGATGATTATATATTCTCTGTGTGATCTGTCGATCCGGATGGGCGATGTGGTTCATGCGATTGAATATTATAAGGATTTTGTGCAGATCGCGCCAAACGACAGCGGAAGATATGTTCTTCAGTATAAGCTCTATGAAGCGCAGGATGTGGGGCTGGAGGAACGGATTGCCGTTCTTGAGGAGCTTAAGAAGAAGGACTACCGGGAGAAGTGGGCCTATGAGCTGGCGTATCTGTATCATCGGGTGGGACTTGCGACCAAATGCGTAGAGGAATGTGACGAGTTGATCCTCTGGTTTGGAGAAGGAAAATATGTGATGAAGGCCATGGAGCTGAAGACGCTTCATCAGCCGCTTTCTCCGTCCCAGCAGAAGAAGTTTGACGCCTATATGATGCGCAGACAGGGATTGAGAGTACCGGAAGAGCCGGAGGAGGATGCTGCGGCGGCCAGCCGGCCGGAGAAGAAACCGACAGGACGGAACGGACAGGAGATGGACATCCAGGTAAAGACCATGGATGTGGGAAAATACAATACCATTAATCTGCAGAAGGAACTTGCTGCGAGCATGCAGGAGCTGATGCAGGAAGGGCGGCAGGCAGCCACGGCTGTAAGAACGGCGCCCGCACAGACACCTCAGGAGCAGGTTTATACAGAGCCGGCACATCAGGAGCCGGAATATACAGGGCAGGTTTATCAGGAGCCATCCTGGCAGCCATCGGAAACGGAGTATACCGGGCAGAATGTGGAAGCTTCGTATGAGGCCTTTCCTGCGACGGACTATACTGCCGTGGAAGAAGTACGGCCTGCGGAAGAAGAGGAGGGTGACGATATCCCCGGTGAAGGATATCAACATGCTCAGACAGATTATGAGAATTACCTTTCTCAGGAATATGACGGGCAGATCAGTATGGTGGTGCCGGAAGAGCGCCCGGTGGAAAAGCAGATCACCGGTCAGATGAACATCGAAGATATCATGCGCGAATGGGAAAAGATGAAGCGCGAGAATGAAGAAAAGCGCAGGCAGGAGCTCCGGCAGCGCGTACAGGAACAGACGGGGGCGCTTTTCAGAGATTTTGATGAAACTTCGAGAAAGGGCGTGCTGGAGCGCCTTCAGAAGGAAGAGCGCATTCCGGTGGACCGCAGAGCAAGGGAACGCTCCACAGGCGGCGTGATCTCCGCTCATACAAAGATCTGGGCGGCGGAAGAGGTGCAGAATGCGATGAAGGCTGCGGCAGCAGCGGGAAGCGCGGAAAAAGAAAAAGTGCAGGAACAGGTAAAAACGCCGGAAACACCGGAAATGCCTGCCGCACCTGCAGCGGCTCCCGCTACGGCCGAAACTCCTGCTGTTCAGGAAACGCCTGCAGTTCAGGAAGTCTCTGCAATACCGAAGGAATCTGCAGTTTTGGAGGAAAAGGAGCAGAAGCCTGTATTGGAGAGCATTGTTCCGGAAAAGGTGGAGCCGGAAAAGGCAGAACCGAAAAACATGGTTCCGGAGGTGGCAGCTGACTCTGCAGCGGTATCTGAAAAAGAACCGGAGCTTTCCGCGGAATCTTTGGAAACAACGGACATTGAAACGGCCAATCAGCAGAAAATGCTTCAGGCCGAAGAGGAAACGGCAGAGGAGCAGCCGGTCAGAAAGCCCAGGGAGGAGCAGCCGGCCGGAAAGAAGAAGGCGGAAGGGACGGAAGGAGACCGCAGACTGAGCAGTGCGGAAAAGCGTCTGTTCGCTTCCTTTGTGCCGACGAAGGGCGCTATGAAGCGTCTGGTCACCGCTCTGGATCAGATCAGTCTTGCCGCGTATACGGGAAATCTGATTATTACAGGAGAACCCGGTTCAGATACGCTTGAGCTTGCGAAAAATGTGGTGAAGGACTTAAAGGCGAAGAACCCGGATTTTTCGGGCAGGATCGCCAAGATCACCGGAAGTGCCTTAAGCGGCAGCAAAAAGCCGCCGGAAGAGCTGGTGGAAAAGCTGGCCGGAGGAGTACTGATGATCGAAAAGGCGGGCGAGATCAGCGAAGAATGCGCGAAGAAGCTTCAGCAGGCGCTGAATCAGGAGCGTTGGGGGATTTTGGTCATCCTGATGGATACGAAGCGCAGAATCAGAAAGCTTCTGGAGGAGAATCCGGAAATGGCCTCCTTCTTCAATGCGAGATTTGATGTGGAGGCTCTGGATAACAGCACGCTGGTGGCATACGGCTGTCAGTATGCAAGAATGCAGGAGTACGCCATTGATGAGCTCGGCCGGCTTGCTCTGCACACGCGTATAGAAGACATGCAGACCAGCGATCATATTGTGACCGTTAAGGACGTGCGGGAGATTGTGGATGATGCGATTGATCATGCGGAGAGAAAGACGCCAAAGCATTTTATGGACGTGCTGCTTTCCCGCAGATATGATGACAACGACATGATTATCCTGCATGAAGGGGATTTCATATAATGAGGCATGCCGCTCAGGGCATAGCCTGAGGCGGTGGGAAGGGAGGCAGAGATGGCAGGCGCAGCAAAAACAAAAAAAGGGGAAAAGGTATTCATCTCTGAGGCGGACGAGTATCTGTTCGCGCAGGGAACGCACTATGACATTTACAAAAAGCTTGGCGCACACCCTTCGGTGGAGAGAGGAAAGAAAGGGACTTATTTTGCGGTCTGGGCGCCTCATGCAGCACAGGTTCATGTGACCGGAAGTTTTAATGGCTGGGATGAGACGAAGGATGAGATGAAGAAAAAGGGGCCGGGTGGAATCTATGAGCTTTTTATTCCTGGTGTGGGATGCGGGGAAATGTATAAATTCCTGATTACCACACAGGATGGCAGGAAGCTGTATAAGGCGGATCCGTTTGCAAACTATGCGGAGATGCGTCCCGGAACGGCATCCATTACGACTGATTTGTCACGTATTCGCTGGAGCGACAGCGTGTGGATGGAGGAACGGGCGAAAAAGGATATGAATAAGGAGCCGATGGCTATTTATGAATGCCATATTGGTTCCTGGATGAAGCATCCGGACGGTACGGAAGATGGTTTCTATAATTACAGGGAATTCGCGGAGCGCCTGGTGGCTTACCTGAAGGAAGTAAAGTTTACTCATGTGGAGCTGATGGGAATCGCGGAGCATCCTTTTGACGGTTCCTGGGGCTATCAGGTGACAGGGTATTATGCTCCCACATCCCGCTATGGGACGCCGGAGGATTTTGCCTGGCTGGTCAACACCCTGCACAGAAATAAGATCGGTGTCATTCTGGACTGGGTGCCGGCGCATTTTCCGAGAGATGCGCATGGGCTGGCTGATTTTGACGGACAGGCGCTGTATGAGCATCCGGATCCGAGGCGTGGAGAGCATCCGGACTGGGGAACAAAGATTTTCAATTACGGCATGAACGAGGTGAAAAACTTCCTGATCGCCAACGCTCTTTACTGGATTAAAGAGTTTCACGTGGACGGCCTGCGGGTGGATGCAGTGGCCTCCATGCTCTATCTGGATTATGGGAAAAAAGACGGTGAGTGGCTGCCGAACAAATACGGCGGAAATAAAAATCTGGAGGCCATTGAATTTTTCAAACACCTCAATTCTGTGATTCGCGGGGCATTTCCCGGCGTGATGACCATCGCGGAAGAATCCACCGCATGGCCGCTGGTGACCGGCGAGATTGAAAAGGGTGGACTCTACTTCAGCTATAAATGGAATATGGGCTGGATGCATGATTTCTGCGAATACATGAAGCTGGATCCTTATTTCCGCAAAAATGACCACTATGCGATGACCTTTGCCATGAGCTATAACAATGCAGAGAATTATATCCTTCCGCTGTCCCATGATGAGGTAGTTCATCTGAAATGCTCCATGGTCAATAAGATGCCGGGATATCGTTTTGATAAATATGCAAATCTGCGTGCAGGCTATGCCTATATGTTCGGTCATGAAGGAAAGAAGCTGCTGTTCATGGGGCAGGAATTCGCTCAGGAACGGGAGTGGAGTGAAGCCAGAGAGCTTGACTGGTATATGCTTCAGGATGAGCTGAATGCGGGAATGCTGGAATATGTGAAGGAACTTCTTCGCATTTACCGCAAATATCCCTGCATGCATGAGATTGACAATGACTGGGGCGGATTCGAATGGATCAATGCGGACGATGCGGAGCGAAGCACCTACAGCTTCATCCGAAAATCCTCCGATGGAAAGAACAGTCTGCTGTTCGTTCTGAACATGACGCCCGTGGCGAGGCCGGATTACTGCGTGGGCGTACCGAGACGCAAAACGTATAAACTGCTTCTGAACAGTGATGATAAGCGGTTTGGAGGAAACGGGTCAGAAATTCCCGCTTCCATCCGTGCGGTGTCCAAACCCAGCGACTACCGCCCGTACCGGATTACCTTTGATCTTCCGGCATCGAGCGC
>JFBN01010869.1_pt1 | contig 10033 bp, 9 predicted proteins | sample 768741 | NCBI WGS metagenome assembly JFBN01 (sample SAMN01983846, study PRJNA193217) | chicken gut metagenome | biome: terrestrial biome; isolation source: ceca of Broiler chicken | host: Gallus gallus | place: United Kingdom: England | collected 2010-09-07
TTTGTTTTGAGAATACCTTTCCCTTCGGTTGCAATAGTAAGTTCGAACCAATTCAAATGCAGATGTTCGTCGATTACGGTTTCAGGCGAACAAAACATTCTTCCGATTTGAACAAGATTGATATCGTCAATTTTAAGAGGCGTTTCGAAAAAATGATCGAGGTGATAATTCGGATTCATGAATACAGTATACGCAATACGAAAAGATATGTCAAATATTGAGTGTGGTTTTTGGGGAAATTATCCTAAAATCCAATAAAAAACAAAATGAAGATAAAAAAATGACAAAACTAAAACATTTACATGACGGTAGTTATGTGCTATCCTTTTATTAGGGTAATAAGAAGGATATCTGCCAAATTTCTTTTTAATTTACAGTAAGGCGGATTCCAATGAAAAATAAAAAGGATGATATGATTATGAAAACAGTGGCTGTGATCGGGTGCGGAAGAATCGCAAATAACGCGCATTTTCCCACACTTACGAAAATCAAGGACGTACATATTAAATACGTGTGCGACGTTATCGAAGAAAAAGCGGCAAAGGTAAAGGAAAAATTTGCGCTTGATGCCAAAGTCATTACCGATTATAAAATCGCGCTTACAGATAGTGAGGTGGATGCGGTATGGGTTTTAACGCCAAACTATGCGCATTATACCATTACCATGGACGCACTGAAAGCGGGTAAACACGTGTTCTGTGAAAAACCGATCACGGTAAGCTATGAACTTTCGTGCGAAATGGCGGAGCAAGCGAAAAAGCAAAACCGTATGCTCAATATCGGCGTGTGCAACCGTCACCATAAGTCTGTGGAAATTTTGGAACAGATGGTGCGCGAGGGGAAGTTCGGCAACATCTATCACGTTTATTGCTCGTTCCGCTCATTCCGTTCGATTCCGGGGCTCGGCGGAGATTTTACGACGAAGAGTCAATCGGGCGGCGGCGTGCTCATTGATTGGGGCGTGCATTTCTTCGATTTGATTTTGTATGTTTTGGGCAATGCAAAACTTCAATCGGTTACGTGCAACGCCTATAACGAAATGGCGAAGGATATGAAGTCGTACAAATATACCGATATGTGGGCAGAGGACACCGCGAATATCGAGCACGGCACGAACGACGTGGACGATTATATTACGGGTTATATCCGTACAGACAAGGCAAGCATTTCCTTTAACGGCGCATGGGCACAGAATATTGATATTCCCGAAATGTATATCGACTTTTTGGGCGACAAGGGCGGTGCGCGTCTTTCTTACGGCGGACAATTTACGTTCTGGGACGGAGCTACGCTAAAATCTTATACGAGCGGGCATGAAATTCCCGATATGTACAAAGAAGAGAACGAGGCATTTTTACAGTCGATTGATACGGGTGTAAAAGATAAGAATCATATCGACTACGTGTTGGAGAGCGCACGGTTGTTACAGGTGTTGTACGATTCGTCCGAGCAAAACAAGGAGATTAAGCTCAAATGAAAACAATCGGTTTCGTAGATTTTTATCTTTCCGAATGGCACGCGAACAACTATCCTGCGTGGATCAAACAGGCGAATGAAAAATTGGGGCTTGATTATAAAGTCGCCTATGCGTGGGCGGAGCAAGATCTTTCTCCCGTATACGGAAAAACGACGGAAGAATGGTGCAGCGAATACGGCGTAGAGCAGTGTGCCACCTTAAAAGGACTCTGCGAGAAGAGCGACGTCATTTTAGTGCTTGCACCGTCCAACCCCGAAAAGCATTTGGGATATGCCGAGGAAGTGTTGAAGTACGGAAAGAATACTTACATCGACAAGACGTTTGCGCCTGATTTTAAGACGGCGGGAAAGATTTTTGCGATTGCAAAGCAATACGGCACGAAGTTCTTTTCCTCGTCCGCTCTGCGCTACGGCACGGAGCTTTGCGAGGTGAAAGACGCCGTGAAGGTTGCTACGAAGGGCGGCGGTAGCAATCTTCCCGAATATATCGTGCATCAGGCGGAAATGGTCGTCAAAACGCTGGGACTAGGAGCAAAAAGCGTTTGTACGGAACGGCTCGGCGATAATCATTATCTGTGCAAGATCGGCTATGCGGACGGGCGGAGCGCAAGCATGGAATACCGCGCGGATTATCCTTTTGCAATCGATTGGGAGAGCGCGGACGGAAAAAAAGGCAATGCCGAAATTGTATCGGATATGTTTGTGTATCTCATTGAAAGTATTCTGAAATTCTACGAAAGCGGAGAACTGCCGTTTGATTCTGCCCAAACGCTTGAAGTGATGAAGATCCGCGAGGCGGCAGTGAAGGGCTTAAATCAAATCGGGAAAACGATAAATTTGTAAAGGAAAAAGTCATGAGAAAATTACGGGTTGGGATTATCGGTTGCGGACGGATTTCCGTGATGCACTTTGTTCCCGTAAAGGCATTGGAACAATCGGAGCTTGTCGCCTGTTGCGATGTTAAAAAAGAGCGCGCGGTCGAAGCGGCGGAAAAGTACGGTTGTAAGGCGTATTCCGATTATCAAGAAATGCTCGAAAAAGAACATCTCGACGCGGTGCATATTTGTCTGCCGCACTTTCTGCATATTCCCGTGAGTGTGGATTGCATGAAGCGCGGCATAAACGTTCTGTGCGAAAAGCCCATGTCGATATCGCTCGAAGATGCGGAGCGTGCGGTTGCGGTTGCAAAAAAGTGCGGCGTGCAGTACGGTGTAATTTTTCAATGCCGTTACAATAATTCCGCACAGCTTGTGAAAAAAGCCGTTGCAAGCGGGAAACTTGGAAAAATCATATCAGTGAGTTCAACGCTCACTTGGACGCGCCCCGACAGTTATTACATGGAGAGCGATTGGAAGGGCACGTGGGACAAAGAGGGCGGAGGAGTCGTTATCGATCAAGCCATTCATTCCATTGATCTTGTGAACTGGATCGTGGACAGCGAGGTGGAAAAAATCTCCTGCGGCATGGCGAATCGCGGACATGAGATCGTAAAGGTAGAGGACAGCGCAGAGGGTCTTATCACTTACAAGAACGGCGTGCGGTACGGATTCTATTGCATGAATAACTACGGAGCGGACGAACCCATTTGCATTAAACTTTTGTGTGAGAACGGCAAAGCTGAGTTTAACTACGACGACGCATATATCCGCTACAACGACGGCACGACGGAAGATGCACACCAAGACCCGAATCCCGTCAACTATGAGGGAGGCAAGGACTATTGGGGATTCTGGCATATCCGCCAAATCGAACAGTTCTACAAGGCGTGCTTGGGCGCAGAGCAGCTTGAAATCAGCGGAGAAGAGGCATTGAAAACGCAGAAAATTATCTGCGAGATATATAAGCAAGGGGGAATGCGACCGTGAAAATTGGGGTAATTACCGATTGTTTCAAACAATCTCACGAATACGGAATTAAGGAAGCGGCGAAGCTTGGATTGGACGGCGTGCAGATTTACGCCACGACGGGGGAGTTTTCTCCCGAAACGCTGACGGATGAACAGAAAGCGGAATATAAAAAGCTGTTAAAGGAAAACAATCTTGTTGTTTCCGCGCTCTGCGGAGATATGGGCGGCTACGGATTCGAGCGGGAAGAGGACAATGCGGAGCGGATCGAAAAGACAAAGCGCATTATCGATCTTGCGACCGAGTTCGGGGCGAAGGTCGTAACGACGCATATCGGGGTGATCCCCGAAGATAAAAGCGAGCCGCGTTATGCGGTCATGCTGAACGCGCTCACGGTTTGCGGGTTGTATGCGAAGGAACGCGGCATAACGCTTGCAATCGAAACGGGACCGGAAAGGGCAAAGACGCTCAAAGCCTTTCTCGACGATACGAAGGGCGGCGTGGGGGTCAACCTCGATCCCGCGAACTTCGTCATGGTAACGGGGCAGGATCCCGTCGAGGCGGTGTATCTACTCAAAGACTATATCGTGCATACGCACGCGAAGGACGGGGTGCGGTTAAAGGAGAATGACGCGCTTACCGTGTATCATGCGTTTGCGATCGGCGGAGTGGAGGCATTGGAAGTGTGTGAGGGCTTCAAGGAAGTCCCGCTCGGCGAGGGTAGTGTAAATTGGTCGACATACTTGAACGCCTTGAAAGATATTGGTTACAACGGATTTTTGACGATCGAGCGCGAAACGGGCAATAATCCCGCAAAGGATATTGTCCTTGCCGCAACCTTTTTACGCGAGTTGCAGATACTGTAAAAAATATTATCAATATGAACCACAGGGGATATCTCTTGTCTGTTACCGTTGGTAACAGACGAAAATTTTATATGGAAAAAAGCGTCTATATGGTCGCTGAATAAGGAGGATATTATATGAAGAAAGTAAGGGGCATATTGGCTTTAGGGCTATGTGCGGCAATGCTACTTCCCGTGGCGGCGGGTTGCGGCGACGGAGACAAGGGGGCGATCGAGCTCACGTTTTGGACGGAAGAAAGTACTGTAAACTCGGCTGTCAACCGTCAGATCGTAGATTCTTACAATGAGTTGAACAAAGGTAAGGTCAAGGTGAATTATGTCGGTCAAAGCGCCGGATACAGCGACAATCTTTCTTCGACGTTGCAGGGAAGACGCGTACCCGATATTCTGCAAATCGGGGAAAAGGCATTCAAGGGTTACGCTTTCCAAAATCTTTTTGCGGATTTGACGCCCTATCTTTCCGAGGAGGATCAAACGGGACACGGCGATTTCTCGCTTGCCGATATGTATCCGAGCATTGTCAACCGTTATCGGCTTGATACGACGACGGGCGCGGGCGGACCGGATAAACCGATTATGGCGATCCCTGACGAGGTTACGCCGACGCAGTTATATTATAACAAAAGCTGGTTCGGCAGAGAGAAAATCAATATTATTTCGGTAGACGAAGCCGATTGCGGCACGGGGGAAAACGCAAACGTGAAACCGCACGGGTATTACGTTTACGATACCGCGCCTACGGCGGACGTAACGCAAAAGCGTGACGATGGGAAATATCATGTTTTTAACGACCGCATTCCCATGAATTGGGAGGAGCTTGTTTTGCTTTCCGAGATTTTCACGAAGAAAGTCGGAGATAAACAGCAGTACGGCTTTATGAACGAGTGGTGGTTCTCTCACGGTTGGTCGGTCGGCGGGGACTGTTTGGAATGGAGCAACACCATGAATAACGGCAAAGGGCAATTCTTCTTCGCGCTCGGCGATACCGCGCCCGGCTATCTCGTAACGGGTGCGGAAGGCGTTACGCTTGGTTCTCGTACTTATGCAGAGGGCGATGTGCTCGATTACGAGGGGAAACACTATGTGCTCGACCACAAGACGGATGCCTCTATTGCCGCGTACTTACAAAGCGAACAGCTCTACGAACTTCCCTCCACGCGCGACGCGTTTACGGAATTTTGTCAGCTTTCGCAAGTAAAAGGAAAGGAAGTGGACGGAGTAAAGGTAGGTTACGGCATTTCGCCCAGTCCTACGACGCTCTCCAATACGGGCAAGACCAAGTATTTCACGGCGCAGAACGTTGCGATGCTCGTTGACGAATACTTTGTGATGACGAATACGTTCTTTACGACGATGAACGTAACGGGCGTGGAATGGGGAACGGCGCCGCTCTATCAATGGAGAAAGTACGACGAAAACGGAGACGTTTTGGTGAAAAACGGAACGAAAGTCGTCGGGAAAGAAGCGGGACACAGTTTAACGACTTGTCTTGCCGTGCCTGCTAAAATCAGCGATAAACGCAAACAGCTTGCCGTTGATTTTATTAAATACTTTGAGGGAAAAGCTTCACGCGAGGCGTATATGAAGGCAACGGCGGCAGCTCCGATTTACAGCACGCTTACGCAGGCATATTTGGAGCTTGAACCAATCGAGATCAAGTCGGGTAACACAAAAGTGCTCGCGGAAATACCGAATAAGGAAGTAATCGTTCGGTCGTGCGGATACAGCACGCCTGGAGATTGGAGCTATGTGGAAAACGGTTTGTGGATTTCAAATTGGTCAACGATTCTAAATAAGGAAGTACGCGACGGCGATATGAATCTGTCCCAATTTTTTGAAAACGCAAAGGTAAAAAGGACGGATGAAGTGTTAAAGAATTATCGTGCAACGCAAAAATATACCGGCAGATAATTACGGGGAGAAGATGATGCAAGAAAATATTACAGTTTTTGAGGCGCATTCGGAATCCGTAAAATCAAAAAGTAAATCACCGAAAAATCAAAAGAGGCGGTTGAACAGAATCGAAAATATTCAAGGAATATGTTTTGCCTGTATTCCGCTCGTCGGATTTTGTTTGTTTACGCTCATTCCCGCATTGATTGCGTTTGCGGCTCAGTTCACTTCGATGAACGGGTTCGATTTGAGCACGATGGAATGGAACAATTTTGCGAATTTCGGTAAAGTGCTGGGCGATCCGCTCTTTTGGCGTTCGTTCGGGATCGATTTCTTCTTCGTGTTCGCACAGCTGTGTTCATTGCTTGTCGCAATCGTTACGGCGGCTATCTTAGCGCAACTGCCCAAGACGAGCAAGGTGTTTACGGTTTTGTTTTTCGTACCGCAAATCTGTTCGTCGGTTGCAATCACGCTGATGTGGCAGCAAATGTTCGATTACGATTTCGGTATCGTTAATTCCGTATTGGTAAAGCTATTCGGCGAGGGCGCGAAAGTGAATTGGCTGAATGAATCCGGACCGTTTCTTGCCGTGATGTTTATCGTGGTCGTTTGGCAGGGACCGGGGTACGGAATTCTGATGTATAAAGCGGCGTTTACGAATGTCAACAAGAGTCTTTATGAAGCGGCTTCGCTTGACGGCGCGAATAAGTTTCAGCAGTTTTTACACATCACGCTTCCCGCAATTTCGCCGACAACGTTCTTTCTCGTGCTCGCGGGTATCAATGCGGGTATGCAGACCTTTGATGTCGCGCATATTCTCGGAGGCGGCGGTTCGGGCGGTTGGACGAACGAATACGGACCTGATAATTCGGGCTTGACAACGTCCGTCTATATTTATCAGGCGGGTATCGCGTTGTACGATCCAACGCGGGGAATGCCGGTTGCTTCGGTGATGAGTTACGGTCTGTTTGTCGTAATGTTGATAATCGCCATTATCAATTTCAAATTCCAAAATAAGTGGGTGAGTTATGACCAGTAAAAACATATCGGTTAGCGAATCGGCGAATTTGAAACAAGCCGATCGGAAATTGCCCAAAACGGGGAAAGGGAAAAAACGCTCTCCTGCATTTCTTGCGATTGCAATCGTTTGGATCGCATTGTTTACGCTCGCATTGCTCATTCCGTTTTACGTCATGATCATCACGTCGTTCACGGCAAATGCGGAAATCATGAGTAGCATGAATTTTATTTGGTGGCCGAAAAATTTCACGGCAGAGGCATATACCGAAGCGTTTACCAATCCTTTGGCTTACACCGCACAGTCGCATTCGTTGAAAATTTTGCTCGGATTCGGAAATACGCTGTGGCAGGTAATTCCCACGACGCTTGTCGGTTTGTTTGTTTCGGGACTTTCGGCATATGCGTTTTGCAGAATGAATTTTAAAGGGAGTTCGGTATTGTTTTATATCACGATCGCCACGATGCTGATTCCAGGCGCTTGCTTAAACGTAGTCGGATATTTAATGTTTGATGCGATTTATTGGACGGGAACGGTTTTGCCTCTTGTCATTCCGGGGCTGTTCGGCAGCGCGGGTACGATGTTCTTTTTGCGTCAGTTTTTCGCGGGCGTACCCAAAGAGCTGTTCGAAGCGGGGAAGCTCGACGGCATGGGGCATTTCAGAATGTATATCCAAATTATGTTACCGCTTACGATTCCGGCGTTTTTGGCGCAGTTTATTCTCTCGTTTGTGGGCGGATACAACAATTATGCCACGCCGCTCCTATATTTGAACGGTTTGGAAGAGCTGTATCCCATGCAGCTTGTTATGACGAATTTGCAAAAACAGTTCTCGACGATGGGGTCGCCTGTCATTTGCGCGTTTGCGCTTTTGGGACTGTTGTCCCCCGTTACCGTATTTCTCGTCTGTCAGAAATTCTTTATTCAGGGCGTAGCGGTTACGGGATTAAAATAAAAATGAAAACGGCAGATGCTGATAAGGAGGAAACAATGAAAAAAAGATGGATTGGCGTTGCCCTTGCGGGCTGTATGTGTTTATCGGGAATGGGGCTTACCGCCTGCGGCGGCGGAAAGACGGTGAGCGTTCCTTATGACGATATGGTAAGCGAAGAGGGCGATTACGACCAAAAACTGTTTTATCGCAATGACTGCGAGGTGTATGCGCCCGACAGTCAGGTGATAAAAATTACCGATACGGAGAGCGAGGAATACGGCTACTACTACATGTATGCGACCAATTCGCTCACCGTCTATCGGAGCAAGGATCTGAACAATTGGGAAAACGTTTCTATGTTGAAGGGCTTTAATGCTTATTATCCTGCCGCCAATGATTTCGGCGACGGCAGGGCAACATCGTGGTGGGCGCCCGAAGTGATTTTCGACGAAGAATCGAAAACATACTATCTGTATTTTTCGATGGAGCCGAGAAACGGTCAGCCCGACGACGTGACCGATGAAACGATTATTTGCGCAAAATCGGAGAATCCTTACGGACCTTTCGTAAACGTTCGTACCGCGCCCGTATCCAATCCGCAGTATAACGGTAATCCCGAAACGGAGGGGGAGGACGTGTATTGGCAGAATAAGCTACTGTACGGAAAGGAAAATTATTTCTTCGATATGGCGAAACTTGCACCCGTTTTGCGCGAGAAATATCCCGAACGGTTCGGAGAAGGTTATCGGTACGTAAGCGCGCTTGATCCGCATCCGTTTGTCGATCCCGCGGTCGATCCCGAGACGGGAAAACACAAGAAATATCTCTATTGGGTTTCGGAAATGCGTTACACCTTAGAGGAGAGTACCTGTACGTTCGTCATGGAAATGGAAGATTGGGAAACGCCGATTTACGAAACGGCGACCCGCTTGACGAAGCCGCGCTATACGACTGTCGAGGGAGATGTACTCTGCGATGGTGAAACGGTTGAAAACAACATCAACGAAGGTCCGTACGTTTATCCGAAGAAGCAGGCGGATGGGTCGTATCAGTATTACCTCACGCTTTCGGCAAACAGTTGGGACAGTAAAACGTATTGCGTTTTGCAGGCGGTCGGCGATTCGCCGATGGGTCCGTTCACGAAATTGCAACAGTCGCAGGGCGGCGTTCTGATCGGGACGGATAATTCTCTATGGGATCACATCAGCGGACCGGGACACCACAGCTTTGTGGAAGAGGACGGCGAAGTGTACATTTTGTATCACCAGCACATGAACGTCGTGGAAGCGGGGGTGAACCGCGCCGTTTCGCTCGACGAAATCAAATTCACCAAGAACGGCGACGGGCAGGAAGTAATGTACGCCAACGGACCGACGAGGACCTCCGTGCAGAATTTGCCATCGTTTATCAGCGGGTATAAAAATATCGCGCCTGAAGCGACGGTTACGGCTTCAAATAAAGCCGATGCAACTGTTTTGAACGACGGGCTTGTGTCTCTTTATACTTATATCGACTATGTGAAAGAATTTACTTCCGAAAAAGAAGTTACTTTTACGCTCGAATTCGCGGATTATCGGGAAATCACGGCAATCATGGTATATAACAGTAAGCATTATGAAGAGGTTTTCGAGTCGGTTGCCAAAATCCGAATACACTTTAAAGACGGCGAGGAAGAATACGTCGGAGAAATGAGAGACGTTCTCTTCGATATGGAAGCAAACAGCTTGCCTTCGCAGTATGCGATGCGTCCGGGCGGAGCTGCGATTGCTGTGTTTGCGCCCGCTTCCGTGAAAAAAATCGAAATCACGGTAAAGGTTCCCGAAAAGAGAATTATCGATCAGGACGACGACGGTCGCTATATCTATCAGGACAAAGTATCTTTGAGTGAAATAAAAGTGCTCGGAAAATAATTTGATGAGGTGGAATTTATGAATAAAAGGATAAAATTGATTGTTCCGCTTGCGATCGTTTCGCTCGGTTGCGCGGTAGCCGCTACGGCTTGC